>Ga0209415_10013355_pt1 | contig 13552 bp, 12 predicted proteins | sample PeaSoiSIISIP2007_FD_187696 | JGI IMG/M metagenome (GOLD analysis project Ga0209415, IMG submission 187696) | Peat soil microbial communities from Weissenstadt, Germany - SII-SIP-2007 (SPAdes) (version 2) | ecosystem: Environmental > Terrestrial > Soil > Wetlands > Peat | place: Germany... | reverse complement strand
GCTGATCTTTCGGCACGACTGAAGTCGTGCCCTGACGCTTCTTGCCCCTCACAATTGAATTTTGCAAGAGGCTCTATTGGATTGGATCGTCGCTCACGGACTTGGCGTGATTTCCGATGGACGTTCAACGAAGCATTAGATACGCATTGAGCGCAGCACAATATGGCGGCAAGCATCCGTCGGCTAAGCCGCTGAAAGGTGAGGGCGCAGGAGTTCTGGAAGTGGTCAAGAACTTCGACGGAGATACTTTCAGTGCTGTCTATACGGTTCGATTTGCCGATGCAGTTTATGTGTTGCACGCATTTCAAAAGACGTCGTCTCGCGGCATCGCAACCAGTCAGACAGATATTGAAACCGTACGGGAGCGACTGAGAACGGCACAACGGGAGAATGAGGTGAGAAATGACTGAAGAAGCCGTAATCAGGAGCAGCGGCAACATATTCGCCGATCTTGGTCTACCGGATGCGGCGGAGCTTGATACCAAGGCGCGCCTGTGTGCCACGATCAACCGGGTCGTTGAACAAAGGGGGCTGTCGCAGGTCGAAGTCGCCGGAATTTTAGGCGTGAACCAACCCAAGATCTCAGCTCTGCGGTAAGCGCGGCCTGACTCAGATAAAAAAACTCAGTGATTGACCCCAGCCGCATCAGCGAAGGCATCCGCTTGCGCTCGTGGGATGGTGCTTGATACGGGCGCAGGAGCGAAGGAAGCGTCCTTGGCATTGATGGCGTTGGAGTAGTCAGGTCCGAGGCCGAGCTTGACCAGAGCGCGAGAGTCGGGCATGAGCTTGGTCTGCCAGCCATTGTCGGCCTGGAACTTCTGCATCGCGGCTTCGGTAGTCGAGTCCCACCTGCCATTGGCATCGGCGGTCAGATAATGCTCGCGGATGAGCGCCTGCTGAATCTGCGTGACGCGCTCGGGGGCAATCGCCTGCTGACCGTGCAGGTGATGAGAGCGGGAGGCGGCTTTGGAACTGGAAGACGCGTTGGAGCCATTGGAGTGGACCGAGCGGACATGCCCACTGGAATGAGACCGATGTGTGCGCGAGGCGAATGCCGGGGTTACGGCCAGGGCTGCAAGAAAGGCAAAAGCCACGATTTTTCGGAAATTGATCACGGTGGACTCACCTTCAATATTGATTCCATGCTGAATAGTCATCGTAGTCTAGCGAAAAGCGATGAGCGGCGGCAAGCAAAAAATCGATTCAATACGGGTTGTGGTTCTGAATCGGGAAAACTGCGCCGGTTGCGGAAGAACGCAACCGGCGCGTCGTGGCGCTACTCCAAAGTACCGCCCTGGTAGTTGATACCACCCTCAGGATGATGGGGATCGATGATCTCGAAGACCACATCGTCGCCAGTTTTGAGCTTGGCGGCCACAGCGTTGAACTGATCCTTGGTAGCTGTAGGCTGCTTGTTGATGCGCACGATGACCAGACCGGGCGCAAGCCCTTGCAGGTCGGCAAACGAGCCGGAGCGAACCGACTGTACCACGACGCCGGAGTTATGAATCTTGGCGGTGATGGCTGGTGAGGCATCACGCACAACGAGGCCGAGCTTGGTTTCGCCCGCATCGTTGCCCTCGTCGGGAGTGTTTTCCGCAGTCTGATCGCCGAGTTCGGCAAAGACCTTGTCGCGATCAGCAATGGTGACCGTGGTATCGGCCTGCTTGCCGTCACGCAAGTAGCCGATACGCGCGGAAGAGCCGGGCCTGCGACCCGCAATATCTTCGACCAGATCGTCGCCGTCCTTGATGGGGCGACCGTCGATGGAGACAATCACATCACCGGACTTGAGTCCAGCCTTTTCGGCAGGACCGCCGGGCTTTACATCCTGCACCAGTACGCCGTTCTTGAAGCCATAGACGCGATTGACTGCGCCGGAGAGGCCTTGACGGAACTGGATGCCGATGGAGCCGCGCACGACTTTGTGGCTGGCGCCCACCAGATCGTTATAGACTTCAACGACCTTGTTGGAGGGCATGGCAAAACCGAGGCCCTGGTAGCCGCCGGACTGGGTGAAGATGGCGGTATTGACGCCGATCACCTCACCGCGCATATTCAGCAACGGGCCGCCGGAGTTGCCGGGATTGATGGCCGCATCGGTCTGAATGAAGTGCTGGAACTGGCCGTTTGCGCTGTGATCGATGCTGCGATTCTTGGCGGAGATGATGCCGGCGGTGACGGTCTGGGAGAGGGCAAAGGGGCTGCCAATGGCTTCGACCCAATCGCCCACCTGAGCAGCTTCGGAGTCGCCGAGGGTCACAGTAGGCAGAGGCTTGTTGGTATCGATCTTGATGACTGCCAGATCGGTGGCCTTGTCGGTGCCAATGACGTGCGCGGGACGGCCCAGATCCTGGCTATCGGCGTCGTCGGTGGAGAGCTTGACGTAAATCTTGTCGGCCTTCTCGACGACGTGATTGTTGGTGATGATATAGCCCTTGGGATCGACAATGAAGCCGGAGCCAAGCGCCTCGCGCACACCGCCGCCCTCCTCGCCGCCTTCAGGGTTTCCAGGTACCTGACCACCAAAGAAGCGGTTGAAGAAATCCTGGAAGTTGCCCTGGCCCTGCTGATCCTCGTCCTGATCGTCGTCGCGGGGAGTTTTGGGCATGGGCTGGATGCGACCATGGAAGTTGCGGGGGGTCTTGTTTTCCGATTCTTTGGGCTGGGTCCGGGTGGTGATATTGACCACAGCCGGACCAACCGCTTTGGCGATCTTCACAAAGTCGTTATCGGGAACTGCGGAATGGACGACTTTGAGGGGAGTGGCGTCGGCGCTGTCGCTCTTCTTTTCCTGCCCACGGACTCCGTGAGCGGCAAAAGATCCGACGACGACAGCTGCCGAAAGCGTGGCAAGCAGGACAAAGGCTGAAGCGAGACGGCGCGAGCGCAACCGCTGAAACAGGGAATTCATAGGTTCATTGACCTCGTCAGGTGACCAGCACGGGGGCTGGGGATCGTTCACTGCACCAGTTATCAGTATAGCCAGTTGCGGGCATTCCCGTCTGGCTGGAAGGCGATTCAGTGGATGGACTGAGGGGTACGACCGCCGAATCGCCCTCCAACTCCATAGACGCAGAGAGGAGGAAAGAGTTGCGCAGGGGAATTTTGGCGGCTGATTTTAGCTGGGGAAAAAAGTACGTGGACCGGGAGGTCAGCGCTGCAGGGTGGCACTATGGATTCTTGCTCCGCAGGACTCAGGCGGAGGTTAATTGGCTGAAAAGATTGGGTAGATCAACGTGCAGGGGCGTTCCCTTGACCTCCAACCGCAAGGACTCGATCCATTCGGCTCCAATGCACATACGACCGGTGCGGGTTTTGAGATTGATGATCCAAACAGTCTCCACGCCCATGGCACGATAATCCCGCGCACGTTCTTCTGTATCGGAGTAGCTATCGTCGGGCGAGAGAATCTCAATCACCAGCAAGGGAGGATCGGTCAGAACATCGGGTTGCGGACCGGTCGTTAGAACAACCAGATCGGGTACACGGACTCTGTTTTCCGCGACGCGAACCCGCTGCTCGGTACTTCCGGTGATTCCCCACGCCTTTTCATGCGCGAAGAACCAGGCAGCCAGCAACCACTGTAGTCGTGCGTGCTCCCACTTGCCCACGTTGCGCTCCCTGATTTCTCCATCCACAAACTCGCGATCCGGCCTGTAACTACTGCCGAGATACTCATAGAGCGGGATTTGCAAAACCGTAGCCATACAAGAGAACTTTAGCACGGTTTCGATACGCGCAAGAACCAGAATAGCGGGCGATTCGGAGCAATATCCGAACTCGTCCCGCTATCGATGGGCAGTGAAATGATGGCCTGAAGGCAAAAAGCGGGAAGCTTTACCGCTCGGCAACCATATCCAGCAGATTGAAGAACTCGGGGAAGCTGATAGCGGCCGACTCCGCGCCCTTGATGAGGGTATCGCCCTCGGCGCGCAGGCCTGCGACGCTGAAGGCCATGGCGATGCGGTGATCGCCGCCAGAATCGATGGTTGCTCCGTGCAGCTTCTGACCGCCGGGAACATCGAGTCCGTCCTCGAACTCGGTGACTTCAGCCCCCATGGCGCGCAGGTTTTTGACGACCAGATCGATGCGGTCGGACTCCTTGACGCGCAGTTCCTTGGCGTCGCGGATGCGGATGCCGCCGCTGGAATAAGGGGCAATGGCGGCCAGAACCGGCAATTCGTCAATGAGTTGCGCGGCCAGAGCGCCGCTGACTTCCGTCGAGCCGAGGCCTTCAACCGGCGCGGAGACCTGGACGGTGCCAACCAGTTCGGCGTTCTTCTCCTCCAGATTGAGCACGCTGATATGCGCACCCAGCGAGGTCAGCACGTCCAGCAGGGTGGCGCGCGTCGGGTTCAGGCCGAGCGACTCCAGCACCAAACTGGAGCCGGGAAAGAGCGCCGCCGCGCAGAGGAAAAACGCTGCGGAAGAAATATCGCCGGGAACGGCGGCCTCAATGGCGTGCAGCTTCTGCGGGCCGGTGATGGAGATGGAATCCAGCGTGCGCTCGAGCTTGGCACCGAAGGCCCGCAGAGCCAGTTCGCTATGGTCACGAGTGCGAAGCGCCTCGCGCACGATGGTGGTCCCGGCGGTTTGCAGGCCAGCCAGCAGAACGCAGGTCTTCACCTGGGCGCTGGGAACGGGGGTCATGTAGTCGATGGCCGTAAGCGGACCGCCCACAATGGTCAGCGGCGCGTGCCCGTCGGTAAGCGTGAGGCGCGCGCCCATCGCCTCCAAAGGCTTCTGAATACGGCCCATCGGGCGGCGGCTGAGCGAGGCATCACCCACCAGCGTGAACGTTCCCTCCTGCGGGGCCAGCAGGCCGGAGATCATGCGCATCGTCGAGCCGGAGTTGCCGCAATCCAGCGGATGATAGGCCGGAACCACGCGGCCAGCCACACCGGTCACTTCCACAGCGCCGTCACCAAGCTTGGTCACTTTTGCGCCCAGCGCTTCCATACAGGCCAGCGTGGAGGCGCAGTCCGCCCCAGTGGAGAAATTCGTGAAGCGCGAAGTTCCCTCCGCAAAGGCCGCCAGCATTCCGTAGCGGTGGCTGATGGACTTGTCGCCGGGCAGGCGCAGGCTTCCATAGAGGTTACGGGCAGGATGGATGAGGCGTTCTTCGTTCGATGTATGCAAGGGAGGTCTCCGGAAAAATATTAGTCACCTTGAGTTTAACCAATGGAGGGCGGAGCGCAAAGGCGGTTTCTCGCACGGCAAACTCTCTGCTTCGTGGGGGATGGACTGGGGGGAGGCGCAGGATGGCGTCTCTTATGGTCTCACTATCAACAATAGTTGACAATAAGTCACTCATGTGAGATTCTGTGACCGTCAGAATTTTATCCAAAGCAGGTACACGACAAATGGCAAAGATTATCGGCATCGACCTGGGAACCACGAATTCCTGCGTGGCCGTCCTCGAGGGCGGCGAACCCAAAGTGATTGCAAATGAAGAGGGTGCGCGGACTACCCCCTCGATCGTCGGCTTTTCCAAGAGCGGCGAGCGACTGGTGGGCCAGGTGGCCAAGCGCCAGGCGATCACCAACCCGGAGAACACCGTCTTCTCGATCAAGCGCTTCATGGGACGCCGCTTTGACGAAGTCAACGACGAGATGAAGATGGTTCCCTTCAAGGTGATCCAGCAGGGCGATCACGTGGGCATTATGGCGCAGGGCAAGGAGTACACCCCGCCGGAAGTTTCGGCCATGATCCTGCAAAAGCTCAAGAAGTCGGCCGAAGCCTACCTGGGCGAGACGGTGACCGAGGCGGTCATCACGGTCCCTGCGTACTTCAACGACGCGCAGCGCCAGGCGACCAAGGACGCGGGCAAGATTGCCGGCCTGGACGTGAAGCGCATTGTGAACGAGCCGACGGCGGCCGCTCTGGCTTACGGTTTGGACAAGAAGAAGGACGAGACCATTGCGGTCTATGACTTCGGCGGCGGCACCTTCGATATTTCGATTCTGGAAGTCGGCGAAGGCGTCATCGAGGTCAAGTCGACCAACGGCGATACGCACCTGGGCGGCGACAATCTCGACCAGCGCATCGTCGAGTGGCTGATCTCCGAGTTCAAGCAGGAAGAAGGTCTCGATCTCAGCTCGAAGGGCAACGAGATGGCCCTGCAGCGTCTGAAGGACGCAGCAGAAAAGGCCAAGATCGAGCTTTCGACCACCATCGAGACCGAAATCAACCTGCCGTTTATCACCGCCGATGCCACCGGACCCAAGCACCTGGTTCGCAAGCTGACGCGCGCCAAGCTGGAGCAGTTGGTCGAGGATCTGCTGGACCGTTCGCTCGAGCCTTGCAAGAAGGCAATTGCCGATGCAGGCGTCACCATCGCCCAGATCAACGAAGTGGTTCTAGTGGGCGGACAGACGCGCATGCCCAAGATTCAAGAGATGGTGAAGAAGCTCTTCGGGCGCGAGCCACATCGCGGCGTCAACCCGGACGAGGTCGTTGCCATTGGCGCTGCGGTACAGGCCGGCGTTCTGGCTGGCGAAGTCAAGGATCTGCTGCTGTTGGACGTGACGCCGCTGACCCTGTCGATCGAGACTCTGGGCGGCGTAGCCACCTCAATGATTCCGCGCAATACGACAATCCCGACCAAGAAGACGGAGACGTTTTCCACGGCCGCCGACTCGCAGACCGAGGTCGAGGTGCACGTGCTGCAGGGCGAGCGTCCGCTGGCCGCGCAAAACCGTACCCTGGGCAAGTTCAAGCTGGGCGGCATTCCGCCCGCGCCGCGCGGCGTTCCGCAGATCGAAGTCACCTTCGATATCGACGCCAACGGCATTCTGAACGTGACCGCCAAGGACAACGCCACCGGCAAGGACACGCGCATCACCATCACTTCCAGCTCGGGTTTGAGCAAGGAAGAGGTCGAGCGCATGGCCAAGGAGGCCGAATCTCACTCCTCCGAGGACAAGGAGAAGCGCGATGAGATCGATGCGCGCAACTCGCTCGATGGGCTGGTCTATAACATCGAAAAGATGCTGAAGGACTCGGGTGAGAAGGTGCAGGCCGCCGACAAGACCGAGGTCGAGTCTGCTCTCGCCGAGTCGAAGAAGCTGCTGGAAGGCACGCCCACTTCGAAGGAGCTGAAGGACGCGCATGAGAAGCTGACCCACGCCAGCCACAAACTGGCCGAGGTTCTCTACAAGGCCAATGCCACGGCCGGAACCCCTGCAGGCGCTCCGGAAGGCGCGCCCGCCCAGGAGCAGAAGAAGGACGAGGGCGTCATCGACGCCGAGTACGTTGACGTGGAAGAAAAGAAGTAAGACTGGCTGTCCATGCGAAGATGCATTCGCGGGAAAAACGCAGGGGTGGGCGAGCAATTTTCGCCCACCCCTTTCTTTGTGAAACAAGTACGCCGCCTGATCTCCTCGGTCGCCCCCCGTTCCAGAGACGACGAAAGCATAAAAATGCGCGCCGTGATTACAGATTGAATGCGCCTGGGCGAATTTGTCGGGATGCTCGTCCGTATAAAATGAAAGAACTCACCTGGGAGGTCTTTTAATGGCGCTACGCCCCACCGCTCTTTTCGCCGCTGTCCTGCTTGCCGCGTTGCCGCTGAGCCTGCGCGCGCAAACCCCTGACTGGCGCACCCCGGCTGAGATCGCTGGCTACCACACCACGCCCGATTACGCGGAGACCACTGCCTATCTGGAGCGCATTGCGGCGGCCGCGCCCGCGCAGGTGCGCATGGAAAACTTTGGCAAGACCGGTGAGGGCCGCAATCTAAAGATCGTGATCGTCTCGAAGGACGGCGTCTTTGATCCCGCCGCCATTCACGCCTCTGAACGCGCCATTTTGCTAGTGCAGAATTCGATTCATGCCGGCGAAATGGATGGCAAGGATGCCTGCCTGGCGCTGCTGCGGGATATGGTCATCAATAAGTCGAAGGCCGAGTTACTCGACAAAGCCGTCTTTGTTTTTATTCCTGTCTATAACATTGACGGCCACGAGCGCCGCTCTGCCTATAACCGCATCAATCAGAACGGGCCGGAGCAGGAGGGATGGCGCGGCAACGGGATCAATCTCAATCTCAATCGCGATTACATGAAGGCCGACGCACCCGAAACCCGCGCATTCCTCAAGATGTTTCATCACTGGCTACCGGACTTTTTTGTCGATGACCACGTGACCGACGGCTCCGATTATCAGTATGATGTCACCTTCGCCATCGACGCCACGCCCGACGTTCCCCCGGCCACCGCGCAGTGGATTCGCCAGGCCGTGAACCCGGAACTGGAGCGCCGTGTGAACTCGAGCGGCCACCTGGCTTTTCCCACTTACATTACGCTCAATGACGATACCAACCCCGCGCAGGGCCTGGGTTTTTACGGCGATCAGCCACGCTTCTCGACAGGCCAGATGATTCTGGAAAATCGTCCGGGAATGCTGGTCGAACTGCATATGCTGAAGGATTACAAGACCCGCGTCACGGGCAACTACGAGATCCTGCGCGCCCTGCTGGAAGTCATGAATCGCGATGCGGCAAAACTGATTGCGCTCAACAAAAAAGCCGATGCCGATGCCGAGCAACTAGGCGCACATCCGCTCGGCAACGATAAATTCCCGTTGGTCATTGACACCAACGGAGAGACCACGCCGGTTCTTTACCACGGCTATCAATTTACCCGCGCGCTGAGTGAGATTTCCGGAGCGATGAGTGTGAGTTATCGCCACGAACCCTGGAATGTAACTCTTCCGATGACCACTGGCACCAAAGTTACGTCTTCGGTCACGCTGCCCACGGCCTATATTGTGCCTGCGCAGTGGACCCAGGTGATTAACGTTCTGGCCGCGCATGACGTGGCTTTTCGTCGCACCACCGCCGCCTGGACCGGTAAGGTCGAGAGTTATCGCTGCACCGGAATGCAGTGGCAGGCAGTGCCCTTCGAGGGCCATCATCCCCTCTTTGCCGGCGAAACTCCCGGCGCACAGCCTGGGCACTTTGGTCCATGCGAACTGACCACGAAAACTCTCACCTTCCCGGCTGGTTCCGTCGTGGTTTCGCTCCATCAGAGACTATCGAAGGTGGCCATTCATTGGCTGGAGCCCGCCGCACCAGATTCCGCAATGGCCTGGGGTTACTTCGACCCGATCTTTGAACAAAAGGAGTACGGCGAGGGCTATGTGCTGGAGAAGCTTGCGCGCGAAAATCTGGCCAAAGACCCGGCCCTCAAAGCCGAGTTCGAGCACCGCATTCAGACCGATCCACGCTTTGCCGCAAGCCCCGACGCCCGCCTGAGTTTCTTCTACGAGCGCTCGCCCTGGTATCAGCAGAACCACCTGGGTGAGTATCCAGTCGGCAGGCTGCTTTCACTGGATGGGGTGCCGCTGGAGTAAGTGGTTCAGACCAGTAGGATAGGTACGCCGTAGTGCGTTAGTCGCTCGTTGGCGGTTACCAGAATCAAGCCTTCCATCAGCGCCTGGGCTACCAGCATTCGGTCGAATGGGTCGCGATGATGCATGGGCAACTGTGCTGCTCTATCTCCGTGTCGAATTGTCACAGGTAACTCGAGCAATCCGAGAGTCGCAAGCATTGCGCCAACTGACTGCCGTAATTTTAGTTTTCCAGATGCCTGTTTTATGCTCAACTCCCATGCCGTGGCGGAACTCAAATATCTTTGTTCAGCGTGGCGAAGCATTTCAATCACTGAGGGCTGAAGTCGATCACTTCCACAGTCAAGCCAAATGAGAATGTGCGAATCCAACAGATATCGTCCGTCGTTCATTTTCTCAATCCATCAAGCAGTAGTTTGTCTCCTTCATCGTCTTCAAACCAGTCCAAAGGAATATCTTTTTCCCAATCATCGGTCAAAAATTCAACCCCCAGAAGATTCTGCCCCCAGGGTAGCGATTTTTTGCCTTTTCCTTCCGTGGCCACAGAAACCAGCTTTGCCATCGGCTTGCCCGCCTTGGCAATGACAAACTCTTCACCCTTCGCGGCCCGCTCCACCAGGCTGGAAAGCTGAGTCTTTGCTTCGTAAAGGTTGACTTGTGTGCTGCCCATAGCTGCCTTCCGAGTCATTCCCACACTTCAAGTCTGCGCCGAAAGCCACAGTTGGTCAAGTTGGTCAAGCAAGCCGAAACCTTCCTGAAACAACAAATATTCCGCAAAATTCCTGCCTCCACGAAAATTCTTATTGCCCACCCCGCCCATTTGGCAGTACCTTTGCCCCAGTATCTAACTCAATCTTGGAGTGTTTCTATGCATTTGCTTGCGCTTTTCCTGCAAAGCGGCGCTGATCCGGAAATGGCCAGGAAAGTCGCCATGGCCTTCTTGGCGATCATCCCGATCATCATTCTGGTGGTGTTGGTCATTCTCATAGTGCCCTTCTGGTTCATCCTGAAGAAGGCTGGTTTCACGCCCTGGCTCTCTCTGCTGTGCCTGATTCCGACCATTGGTCCCCTGATTCTGCTCTATGTGCTGGCCTTCGCTGAATGGAAGGTAGTGGCGGTGCCTCAAGCAGCCTACCCGCCGTACCCGTACCCGCCGCAACCGCCTTTTCCGCCGCAGGCCTGAGTCCTTGGGGCTCCAAAGATAGGGACCACATCGGCAGCGTGGCTGGTAAAATAGCCTCACGATGCCCGATTCGGTCCCTTCTTCGCTTTCTACTCCTCGCGTCCGCTTTGCTCCCTCGCCCACCGGCTACCTGCACGTCGGCAGCGCCCGCACCTTCATCTTCAATTGGCTCTTTGCGCGCCATCATCAGGGAACCATGATCCTGCGCCTCGACGATACGGACGTCGAGCGCAACAGCGACGCCAGTGTGCAATCCATCTTCGAGGGCTTGCGCTGGCTGGGTCTCGGTTGGGACGAAGAGTACAAGCAATCCGAACGTCTCGACCTCCATCGCCGCCAGGCGGAAGCCATCTTTGCCAAAGGTCTTGCTTATCGCGACTTCACGCCCGCACACGCGACGGACGACCAGTCCTCCGCGCAGGGCGCATGGCTGTGCAATCCAGAGATGCGCGAGCTTTCCCGCGAAGAGTCCGACCGTCGCGCCGCCGCCGGCCAACCCTTCGCCCTCCGCTATCGCGTACCGCGCGGCGAGGGCCGTACGCTGCGCTTTGTGGACGGCGTCTACGGCGAGCAGACCAAGCAGGCTGATGAGGTCGAGGACTTTGCGCTGCTGCGCTCAGATGGGATGCCCACCTACCATCATGCCTCCTGCGTGGACGACGCCGATCTGCGCATTACCACCGTCATTCGCGGCCAGGATCACCTCACCAATACCTTCAAGCATCTGCTGATCTTCGAGGCTCTGGGCGCTGAAGTTCCTCAGTTCGCGCACCTGCCATTACTGGTGGCCCCAGATGGCGCCAAACTCTCCAAACGCAAGCATGGACCCGTCGTCAGCGTGACCACCTACCGCGATGCCGGTTTCCTGCCCCACGCCTTCCTGAACTTCCTCTGCCTGCTCGGCTGGTCGCCCAAGAACGACCGCGAAGTTCTCAGCCTCGACGAGATCACTGCCGCCTTCACCTTTGAAGGTGTCAACCGCGCCAATGCCGTCATCAACTTCACCGAGGAAGATCCCTTCGACCCCAAATCCGTCTGGCTCAATGGTGAGCATCTCCGCGCCCTGCCCGTCGAAGACCTCAGCCGCGCCATTGCTCCCTTCATCGCGCAGGCCGGACTCCAGGCCTCACCGGAGCAGCTTTTGGCCGTCTCCCCGCTCATCCGAGAGCGCATCCGCCTCTTGCGCGAGGCAGCCTCCGCGGCCGACTTCTTCTTTGTGAAAGAACTCGCCCCCTACGATCCCGCCGAGTTGATCCCGCAGAAGGGCGACGCAGCCCTGGCCCTCCGCGCTCTCCGCCACGCCCTGGAAGTTCTGGCCGCAACCGAGTTCAATCACGATGCGCTCGATCAGGCTCTTCGTGCTGCCGCCTCACAACTTGGGCTAAAGGCCGGCCCCATGTTTCAGCCCATTCGCGTCGCCGTCTGCGGACGCAAGAATGCGCCTCCGCTGTTTGAAACCATGACGGTCTTGGGCCGCGACCTTTGCCTGGACCGCATCGGCAAGGCCGTAGCCAAACTCGAATCGCTTGGTTGAGACCAGCCCCACCCGTCCTGCGGCCAGACCCATTGCCTTTGGCTTGAGCCGCGGACGGCTTGATTGCGGAGTATGCATTGACTCAAGACCTACAAAGAAAACGGTCAGAACATGTGAATTTTCTGGCGCGAATTTACGCATACCTGCCCCATAATGGTCCTCGTTCCATTGAACTTGATTTCGTGCGCGGAATAGCGATTCTGCTTGTGGTCGGTGCGCATGCGCGTACCATTCCCACCAGTAATTCTCTGTATCTCTTCCTGCTCTATCCTGGAAAGCAGTTTGGCGGCGTCGGGGTGGATCTGTTTTTCGTCCTCAGCGGCTTTCTGGTTGGCGGCCTGCTGATGAAGGAGTACAAGACAAGCAATTCTCTGGATGCGCGCAGGTTTATCTTTCGGCGTGGAATGAAAATATGGCCCGCCTATTATTTTTATATCTTGCTTGAGATAGTGACTCACTCCCACCCGCTGAAAACATTCCTGTGGCAGAATCTGTTGCATATTCAGAACTATACCGGCTCTTCGCTCTCAACCACTTGGTCGCTGGCCGTCGAGGAGCATTTTTATCTGGCATTCGCATTAGGCATGGCTTGGGTGGTGAAGAAACAGTGGGCTCCCCTGCGGATTCTGAAGTGGCTCTCGATCATCATGGGCGTGGTTTTCCTCGTTCGAACAGCTTGCTACTTCAGTTTTGGCAGAGACGTGGCTTTCGCGCAGACACAGTGCCGTCTGGACGCTCTGGTGTGCGGAGTGATTCTGGCTCTTGTCTATCACTTTTTTCCCGACAGTTTTCAGCGACTCTCACGTCAACGTAGCTTGCTCATCACCATTGTCGGCCTTACCGTCGCCTATCTCTGTCTGAATACTTCGGACATGATCGCAAGCACCATCGGATATTGTGTGCGATATTTGGGGGCAAGCGCGCTTCTCTTGCTCCTCTATTCGCACTCCGCCCGTATCCGCAATAACATTCTGTATCGCATTGTCGCTATTTTTGGCGTTTATTCTTATGGGATTTACCTCTACCATTACTCCGTGACCCGTTACTGCCTGCGCTTGACGGAACACCTTCCGGCCAGCGCGCAATGGCCGACTTTAATGTTGACCCAGTATCTGTTCGCCTTGCTCCTGGGTGCCACAATGACACTTATCGTCGAGTGGCCATTCTTGCGTTATCGAGACCGGATATTTCCTCAACGCGTCGCTGACCTCGGCTCCCCTGCGCCCGCCGAGACACAAGCGTAAAGTCTTTTCACAACGAGCCGATTCATCGTCCCCACGTCTCTAAATCGATATGTGGGGACGATGAATCGGCAGGTTCTTGTTCGCTCCTGATCCAGGTTCTGAAACTCCCCGTTCCGAAATCCCGCTCGGTGAAACACGGCACAAGAATCAATATTACTGAATATAGAGCCTCTTGCAAAATTCCCCAACCAGCGGGTAGAAGTGGGGATTTTCTCTTCTGGTCCGGCATTTTGATTGATC
>Ga0209415_10013354_pt1 | contig 13552 bp, 14 predicted proteins | sample PeaSoiSIISIP2007_FD_187696 | JGI IMG/M metagenome (GOLD analysis project Ga0209415, IMG submission 187696) | Peat soil microbial communities from Weissenstadt, Germany - SII-SIP-2007 (SPAdes) (version 2) | ecosystem: Environmental > Terrestrial > Soil > Wetlands > Peat | place: Germany... | reverse complement strand
GCCGCGAACTTCGCCCAGACGGCCTCGTTCTACTTCGCCGGGCCGTACGTGGAGAAGAGAGACCTGAGGAAGAGCGCTGTCGCGGGCCTCCTCTTGAGGTTGGCCTGCTACGCGGGAATAGGCATCTTCGTCGGCTTCGCCCGCGGCCTCGCCTACCTAGGGGGGACTCTCGTGCTCTACCCGATGGCGGGAGGTCTGGCGTACGCCATCTATTACACGTCCTCCAACACCATGATCTTCAACACTCTCGGAGCGAAGAACCAGGGCTCGAGGCTCGGGGTCTACAGCGCTCTGGTCGGCGTCGCCACGATGATAGGCTCCTTCGTGTCCGGCTACTTCTCGTTCTACTTCGGGTTCCTGGCGACCTTCGTCCTGGCTGCCGTTTGCCTCGCTGGCTGCGCCCTCCTCGTCCCAGCGGTTTCGGCGAACCACCCTGAGGACGCGCTTCGCCTCGATTGATCACGCATGCCGCCAGTGTTCGCCGCGACGGCGATTCCTGAACTGGACGTAGAAGCCGAACGCCGCGAGGACCACCGAAATCACGGCCGCAAGAGGCGGCGAGACGCCGAAGAAGATCAGAACGCCGTCGAGAATGACTCCACCCAGGACGGCGGTGACGAGGTCGAGGAGCTTGCTAGAGATGACGACCCCGGCGAAGAAGAGGACGACGCCCACCACGACCGCCAGGATGAACACGTTCGTCAGGTCTCGCGTGGCAAGGTAGCCGAAGTATCCGAGCGCCAGCCCCATCCCGACGTCGACGAGCAGCAGGCCGACCGCCCCGCCCACCAAGAACCCTAGGACTCCGCCGATGACCGCCCCGATGACGCCGAGGAAGCTCCCCCCGACGGCCAGGCCGAAGGCGGCCCCGGCCAGGCCGACCGCAAGGAAGGCGAGACCCTTGATGATCGAGCGGCCCGAGAACATAAGGGCCAGGGCGACCAGGGCGAGGATCACGGCGAAGAGCGAGCCGCCGAATCCCGAAAGGTGCGGGAGGAAGTTGCCCGTCGCGAACACCGACGAAGCCAGAGTCATGTCTGATGCGCCTTGGCTGGGTCCGAGGCGCCCCAATAAGGATTGGCTAACAATCTTCGGAAGAAACCCTGGGCCGGGCGCAGGTCTGCCGTCTAGCCCAGCATGGTGCTCGTAAGCGAAATCGTCTGTGAGCGATTAGGTTGGTTGATGCCTCTCAGGTGCTGACGCGTGCCCCGGAGGACTGCGGGCGGCTCAACCCGCTCCCCGGGAGCTTGCTTCCTGTTGCATGACGACAGGTAACTAGCACCACAGAGGTGAGGACCGAGATAATAATCGATTTTGGTGCAAGCGTCTAAGACAAATGCCCCAGAATCAGGAGAAAGAGAGAAACCTTCAGCGAAAGGCCGGCTACGCAGCCTGGGGCGTCGCCAGCGCGTCGAGGCGCGCCATGACCTCCTCGGGCGGCCTCACCTCGAGCTGCCTCACGTTTTCCTCGACCTGTTCTGGATGCGACGCGCCGACGATCATGGAGGTGACGGCCGGGTTCTTCGCGATCCAGTTCAGGGCGAGCTGGGAGAGTGGCATCTTCGCCATGTCCGCCAGCGGCCTGAACTTCTCCACGATCGAATAGTTCTCGGGCTTGTTCATCCTCCCCCAGAAACGGGGGTAGAGAGCGCCCCTCGTCCCTGCGGGAGCGGGGACCCCCTCGGCGTACTTGCCGGTGAGGAAGCCTCCGGCGAGCGCGGAGTAGGTTATCGCGCCCATGCCGTTGGCCTGGCAGAAAGGCAGCAGCTCCTTCTCAGCGTCCCGGTTGAGGAGGTTGTACGGCGGCTGGAGCGCCACTATCCTCTCGAGCCCCAACCTCTCGCTCACCTCTATCATCGCGCGCATGTTCTCGACCGTGAAGTTCGAGCACGCGAGATACAGGACCTTCCCCTGCCGGACGAGCATGTCGAATGTCTTCAGGGTCTCCTCGAGCGGGGTGTGCTGGTCGAACCTGTGCATGTAGTAGATGTCGATGTGGTCTGTCTGAAGCAGCCTCAGGCTCTCGGACACCTGCCAGACGATGTGCTTGCGCGAGAGCCCGTCGTCGTTCGGCCCCTCGCCCATGTCGCTGCCGACCTTCGTCGCGATGACGAACCGGTCACGGTCGCCGTGTACGGCCTTCCCGATCAGCTCTTCCGAGCGTCGCCCTGCGTAGACGTTCGCCGTGTCGATGCTGTTGATCCCGAGGTCGATTGCCTTTCTGATGATCCGAACCGTCGTCTGCTCGTCGACGTCCCTGCCAAAGTTGTTGGTCCCTAGCGTCATCCTCGAGACCCTGAGGCCGGTCTTCCCCATTTGCGCGTAATCCAATTGGGCGGGCAACCGCACCGGTCGCGCTAGAAATCCTTTGTGCCGTCGGTCGGCTCAGGGACCCGAGGGACGTTGCGCCTGCGTCCGGGGCGGCGCACGCGCGGTCGGGCCGTCGGTCCTCTCGAGGTCGTCGAAGAGGTTCAGGAGCATCTTCCCCATCGGGGTTACCTCGTAGAGCCTCACAGTCCCGTAGGCCGCCTGCTCCCTCACGAAGCCGTACTTGTTCAGGATCTGGACGTGCCGGTCGACGGTCTTCCAGTCAACTCCGAGCTCTTCCGCGAGTTGCAGCCTGTCCTTGGGGGTGGTCAAAGTGTTGAGCACCTTGATTCGCGTGGCTCCCCCCTTCATCTTCATGAAGAGTTCGAAGACGTCTGACCCGAAGCCCATCTCGCTGTATCGCGCTCTGACCCTGCCCCTCCAGACCCACATCCCTCCGAGCACGATCCAGCAGACAGGGGCCAAAAGGAGGGAAGAGGCCTGCACCTCCCTCAGGAGCGTTTCGCCTTGGAGCGACGCCGCAGCTGAGTAGAAACCGAACGACCCGGACGAACTACCGGAAGTCCCCTGGCTTTGGGTCGTGGTCACAGAGGTGGCCGAGCCGGTCACGGTCGTCGTAGAAGCAGTGGCCGTCGTGGTCGATGTGGTGGTGCTCTCCGAAACAGTGGTCGTGGTCGCGGTCGAAGCGTAAGTTGTCGTGGCGGAGCTCGAGGCGGCCGGGCCGCTATTCTGGGATGCCAAATAGCCAATCACCCCCCAACCGCCAAGGACGGAGGTCGCTACCGCGGTGCAGAGCAGGGCGGCAAAGGCGACCCTGAACATTTTCAAAAGAGCTACAAAGTGTCGAAAACCACGTTTTCATCATAAATACTTTTGTCCGAACGTTCGGACAAACCCTCATCACGACGGCCGCTCTCGATTCGCGCCATGCGTTCAAGAAAGGCGTTCGCCGCCGTCGGTTTGCTGATGATCATCGTCTCGGGTGGGATACTCGTCGGGCTCACCAGCAGGCCTTCGTCCGAGGAGGCCATGTCCACCTCGGCGCCTTTCACGCAGAGCGTCGCCGGGGCGAGCTCCGGAGCGCAGAACTTCGGGTTCTACGGGGCCGTCCCCTCGGGGACGAGCTCGGGGGGCTCCAATCTCCCGCTTTATGCAGCCGGAACGACGACCGTGACCGGCTCGGCCACCTCTGTGACCACCGAGACGATGACCGAGAGCACGACCACGCTGGCGGGTCCCGCAGGAGGCGCGACGACCGTCGTCCTAGGGAACTCGCAGCAGCAGGAGAGCTCCCAGGCGGCGGGCGCTTCTCTCTCCCCTTCTGCGACCACGAACGGAAGCCGTGACATCGAGTTCTTCACCAACGTCACCCTCCAGGCGAGTTCAGCTTCGGCTGCCTTCACGAAGGCCACCATCGTGGCCTATTCGGTCGGGGGATACGTCGCCGACTCCACCGAGAGCAACGCGACCGCGCTCGTCGTGATGCGTGTACCGGCCGCGAGCTACCAGGACGCCCTGACGGGGGTCGAAGGACTCGGAACCCTCCTCACCCTGAGCTCCTCGAGCAATGACGTGACGGTGCAGTACACCGACCTGAACGCGACGCTCCAGTCGCTGCGAGCGGAGCAGGCGTCCCTTTTGGCAATACTCGGCGAGTCCACCAACATCAACTCGACCCTCAACGTGGAGTCGAGGATCCAAGGCGTCGACCAGCAGATAAACTCGGTCCAGAGCGCGATCCTCCAGACGAGGACCCTCGTGTCGTACGCCACCATCTCCACCTTCATCGAGGAAAAGGCCCCTGTCCAGCCGCTCGCGCTCAAGCTCACGGCGACCCCTCGGAGCGGTAACAGCCCTCTCAGTGTCACGTTCAACGCGGTGGTCAAGGGCGGAGAGCTGCCGTACATCGTGAACTACAACTTCGGCGACGGCTCTTCGTACCAGGGGCAGGCGTTGATACACACGTTCGTGCAGCCCGGGCGCTACAACGTCACCGTGACCGCGACGGACGCCTCAGCCAACGTCACCGAGGCGTGGACCGTCGTGAACGTCTCGGCCCCGCCCGCGGGCTCTGCTCTCGGCGGCTTTCCCAACTACGTCGGGGGGCTGTTTCTCCAGGTGGTCGAAGGGATAGTCGAGGTCGCCGTTGTGGTGATCCCGGTTGCGGCTGCGCTGCTCATAATCCTCTTCCCGCTTCGTCACAGGTTGGGCCTGTCCTCCCGTGCCGCTCAGCAAGACGAAGGAGCCGGCAAGGCCTCTTCGTAGACGCCGTAATAGACTAAAATTGGCCAGCCTACGCTCCTCGCCGGATGAAGAAGGCGGAGTCGTCGGGAGGCATGGCACGAGCCTACGAGATCAGGGAGCTCAGGGCCGCTGACCTGGGCAACGGCTTTGTCGAGACGCTTGAAAACCTGAGCGAGACCGGCGGCCTCACTCCGGCGACGGCTCGGAAGATCCTCCGGAAGATGAGGCGCGCGGGGCCCTACCACGTCCTCGTGGCCGTGGGAGCCGACGGGCAGGTGGTGGGGGCGACGACCCTCCTGGTGGAGCAGAAGTTCATCCACGGAGGCGGCCTCGTCGGGCACGTAGAGGACGTGGTCGTCAGGAAGGGGTGGGAAGGCAGGGGGATTGGCGGCTCCGTCGTGATGGCGGCGGTCCAAATGGCGGACGAATTCGGCTGTTACAAGGTAATCCTGGATTGCAAGGAGGGGTTGGAGTCCTTCTACTCCAGGCTCGGATTCCGCAAGCACGACGTTGGGATGCGTCTCGACCTGAAACCTAGGAAGCGGTAGAGTAAGGACTCGGCTAGAGAGAGTACCCGCAGTTCGGGCACTGGTACCTGATGACCTCCCCTCTTCCCTCCACCTTCTCCATGAAGCCCGACCTGCAGTTCGGGCAGAGGACCTCCATCGGCTCCGCCTTGTCGTCGCGCAGAAGCGCGTTCAGCAGAGGCTTCCTCCCCATCGACGACCCGCCCTCGAGGTCCGCGAGGGTGACCCAACCCAAGAACTTGTCGCCGTCGAAGACGCCGAGCCTCGTTATGCCTGCCTCCAGCAGCCTGCGCTTCGCATCCTTCGTCGAGGCGTCCACGTCGATCTTGAAGAAGGGCGACATCACCTCCTTCACCGTCACCTCCTCGGGCTTCCTGTTGAGCGGGACGAACCGGCGGAGTATCCTCCTGTCTGTGATCATGCCGACGGCCTTGTCCCCGTTGAAGACCACCGCCCCCGAGGAGCCTGCCTCGTTCATTATCTTCGAGGCCTCGAGGACACTGGTCGAGGCGTCCACCCTGTCGACGTTGGTCTGCATCACATCTCTCACCTTGGCCAGCTATCCCACTCCCGTCCGTCTCGACAGGTGTGCCGGGAATAATCAACCTTTTCCCAACGATGGAGGCGATATTAGCGCGGACGTGGTAAGTGGGATGCCGCGAAACTTCTAAAGGCTACCTCGGCGTCGAGCCGCCCATGAGCGCCGGCGTCCAGACCGAGAGATACAGGGTCAAGGAGGGCGAGAAGGTGCGCCTTGACGCGTGGTCTCCTACCGACACCTCGGGCATCGGGGAGGCCGAAGCTCTGGAAGAGTCGAAGAAGCTCCTCCTGAAGCTCGAGAGGCTCCAGGAAGTTCTCTACGCCGAGCACAAGCACAAGGTCGTGGTCGTCCTCCAGGCGATGGACACCGGAGGCAAGGACGGCACCATCAAGAAGGTCTTCGAAGGGGTCAATCCACAGGGCGTCAGGGTCGCGCACTTCCGGACGCCCACCACCGAGGAGGCCGACCACGACTTCCTCTGGAGGGTGCACCGGGATGCGCCGGGGAGCGGAGAGATGGTCATCTTCAACAGGAGCCACTACGAGGGCGTGCTCGTCGAGAGGGTCCACGGCCTCGTCCCGAAGAAGACCTGGCTGCGCCGCTACAAGGAGATCGAGCACTTCGAGCACCTCCTCCACGAGGACCACACCGTCGTCCTGAAGTTCTTCCTCCACATCGACAAGGACGAGCAGAAGAGGCGGCTGGACGAGCGAATGACGGACCCGTCGAAGCAATGGAAGTTCAGCCTCTCGGACGTCCACGAGAGGAAGTTCTGGTCAGAGTACATGAAGGCTTACGAGGACGCGCTGCAGAACACGAGCACCGAATCCTCGCCTTGGTACGTCGTCCCGGCGAACAAGAAGTGGTTCCGTGACCTGCTGGTGTCGAGCATAATCGTGGAGAGGCTCGAGGAGCTCAGGATGGAGTATCCCAAGGCGTCCGTGGACCTAAAGTCCGTGGCTGTCTAGTCCCGTCTACTTCGTGACCAGCACCGAGCAGCCGGCGTAGTGCAAGACGCTGTTCGCGACGCTTCCCAGAAGGAGCCTCTTGAACCCCTCATTGCCTCGCGTCCCCACCACTATCAGGTCGGCGCCGTCGTGCTCCGCGAGTTGGACTATCCCCTGGTACGGTGAGACCAGGTCGGTGACGAGTTCGTCCTTTGCGTTCGAAACCCCCGCGTCCTTCGCGTACTTCACCGCCTTTGCCAGCAACGCGCGCGCGGAAATCTCCGCGTCCTCCTCGATCTTGTCTGTGGGGACCACGGAGCCGGGCACGCCAATCGACCAGAACAGCGTCGGGACGAAGACCACGTGGGCTATCCGGAGCTCCGCCTTCAGGTGCTTCGCCAAATCGATCGCTGCCTCGAGCGCCCTCTGGGCGTTCTGGGAGCCGTCGACCGCGACGAGGATGCGCCTTATCGCCAGACCTTCGTCCTCTTTCTTCCCTCTGGGCCTGACGACCAGCGTCGCGCACGGAGAGTGCTCCGATACCCCGCTCGATACGCTGCCCAAGGCGGCCCTCTTGAAGCCGCCCAGGCCCCTGGTTCCCATAACTATCAGCCCGATCTTCTCCTTGGAAGCGTACTCGACTATCGTCTCGACCACCGAGGCGCGGTCCTGGGGTATCTCCTTCTCGGAGACCGCGACCCCCGCCTTCTTGAAGACGGAGGCGGCCTTGTCGACGTTGTCGTCGGCCTTGTTGATCAGGCGCGAATAGTATTCTCCTTCTAGCGGGGCCGCATTCCCGCCTATCGAGGGGATTGCGCTCAGCACCGTCACCTCAGAGTTGTAGCCATCCGCGATCTGCGCCGCCACCGCGGCGGCCTGCTGGGAGTTCGGCGACCCGTCGGTCGCCAGGAGTATGCGCGCGAACTGGTTCGCCGTAGGCTTCGACATCGGGCGCCCTGAAATCGGGGAGCTATTTTAGCGTAGAGCGAAGTCGACTCGCGCGCGTCTACACCAAGTGTCAACTCTGTTGGCGCCCCGGGCTAAAATGCGAGCTCGGCGACCGGAGGGCGGCGTTGCAGAATGGGAGAGTCGGTCCTTCATCTTAACATGAAGGAGAGCGTCTCGAGAGAGCTAGCCGAGGAGGGCTACTCGGTCTTCTTCGAGCCGCCCTACGCGCCTTCGAGGTTCCTGAGCTGGGTCTCCTATCGGCCCGACCTCTTCGGGATTAGGGCGAGCCCCGGGAGGCAGGAGTACGCGCTGGTCGAGTGCGAGACGAGGCCTTCGGGCAGGAAGCTGGCCTTGAAGAACTTCACGAGCCTGGAAGTCCAGACCATGCTGGACTCCGACCTGTCGCTGAGGAGGATACTGGTCGTCCCCCGAGGCACGCTGGCGTGCCTCGACCCGTCCGTGAGGCTCTCCTGGGAAACCTGGATCTACGAGAACGGCCGCTTCCAGAGGTTCCCGAGGGCCTGCGACGCCACCTCGCCCGCCGTCCTTTAGCAACCGAGCCGCCCCAAGCCGGACGCGAACCGCTTTTTACCTCCCCCCTCGCTCGTAGCGCGTTGCCTCAGCCCGAGAACCTGGAGACGGTGCGCGCCTTCTTCGAGAGGGTCCTGAACGCAGGGGACGCGGCGAGCTTGGAGAGCTTCGCCCACCGCGACGTGTTGGTCCCTCAGTCGGCGCCCGGGATCGAGAGCTTCAGGAGGCTCGTGGTCGAGATGCGGAGCACCTTCGCCAGCCCAGAGTACAAGGTCGTCGATACGGTATGCGAAGGCGAGAAGGTGGTCGTGAGGTTCGCCGCCAAGGCGACCCACGCCGGCAGGTACATGGGCCTCCCCGCGAGCGGCCGCGTCCTGAAGCTTTGGGGCGTGATGATGTTCCGGTTCGAGGCCGGCGCGATCGCGGAGTTCTGGAGCCTCGTCGACTCGCAGGGGATACTGAAGCAGCTCAGGGAGCCATAGGCGGACCCTTCTCGGGCCACCAGCTCAGCTTGGACGCGAGCGAGACCACCCTGCCGACGACGATGACGCTGGGGGCCTCTATCTCCTCCGACTCTCCCTTCGCCGCTCGGCCGAGCGTCGTCGTCACCATCTTCTGCCGCTTCGTGGTCCCCCAGGTTATCGCCGCCAGCGGGGTGTCCGCGGGCTTTCCGGCCTCGAGGAGCTTGGCCGCGATCTCCTTCGCCTTGGCGGCTCCCATGAGAACCACGACGACGTCCGACCCGCCGGCGATCTTGGACCAATCCAGCCGCGTCTTCGAGCCCGCCTCCCGGCCCGTCACCACCGTCACCGACGACGAGTAGCCCCTGTGCGTGAGGGGGATGCCCGCGTAGGCGGGGACCGCGAGCGCGGAGCTGACCCCGGGGACGACCTCGAACTCCACCCCGTGGTCCTGGAGGAACTCCGCCTCCTCGCCGCCCCTGGAGAAGAGGAACGGGTCTCCCCCCTTGAGGCGGACGACCTTCTTCCCGGACTTCGCCTCCCTCAGCATCAGCTCGTTGAGCTCATCTTGCCTCTCCCGGCCTTTTGACCTTGGGTTCTTGCCGCCGTAGACCTTGGAAACACCCCGGGGGATCAGGCTCATGACGTCTTCGCTGACCAGCCGGTCGTATATCACCACGTCCGCCTCCCTCAGGCGCAGGAGGGCGCGGAGCGTCAGGAGGCCCGGGTCGCCGGGGCCGGCCCCTACCAGGCTGACCTTGCCCTTTGCTCGACTGCGTCTAGGCATGTTTGGTCGCGCCTCCCTCCGCCGATGCCTCGCGCAGCATCTCCTCTGCAAGCTTTCGGGCGCCTGCGTAGTCTCCCTTCCTCAGCAGGGCCCCTATCTTCCTGTCCCGGATGACCTTGTAGGCGAACTCCTTCCTTGACGCGGCGTCCTTCAAGCTCCTCCTCGCCTCCTTCCGGATTTGGCCCTGCAACCTCACCTGAAGGACGTCTTGCCGTGTTATGACCTTCTCGAGTTTTCCGCGGAGCAGGCCTGCCATTGCAGGGCTCCTTCCTCCAGTTGAGACGCCGATCCTGATGTCTCCTATCTTCGAGATCGCCGGCATGTTGAAGTCGTTCAGCTTGGGCTCGTCCACCACGCAGACGAGCGGCGCGCCCCTGTGGACGGTCCGTACCGCCTCGGAGAGCTCCTCGTCAAGCTTGGGACGGCCGGTCGAGATGAAGACGACCTTGGGGTCGGTCTCGTCCACGGCGCGGAGGACCGATTCCGCGCTAGGCCTGGCTGAGACCAGCCTCACCCGCCCATCGCTCTTCGAAGCCACCCTCCTCAGGCCGTCCGTGAAGCTCTCCCCGAGGACCGTGACCTTGGCCTCCGCGTCGAGCAGCTTGAGCGCCTTGTACTCCGGCTCCTTCCCTTCGCCGACTACCAGGGCCTGCTTTCCTGCGAGCGCGATGTCGATCAGCATCTCTACGAGCCTCCGGGCGATTTCCTCACCATCTCGGCGAGCGCGTTCATCATGGCGCCCATGGCAGAGACCGCGGGCATCACGTCCACCCTGACGCCGTGCTCCTCCAGCTCTCCCTTGGTCGACGGCCCCACGGCCACGATGGCGATGTCGCTCCGCTCCTTGAGCGCGTCCCTGAGCCGCCCGTCCAGGCCGTGCTCGGCCGCCACCTCGAAAAGGTTTGAGACGGCCGGCGGGCTGGTGAACGTTATCGCGTCGATCCTGCGCCCTCTCTCGACTATCTCTTGGATGAGCTGGACTACCGTCTGCTCCTCGGGCGCCTTGTATCGAAAGCCGATGGACCGGAGGACCTCGGCCCCCTCAGGCTCTAGGCTGGTCGAGTAGTGATACGTCAGGCACTCGAAGACTCGCCTCCCCCCCGAGGCGAGGACCCCTTCGCCCAACGCCGGGTTCTTGGAGCCATGCCACAGTATCGCCACGCGCTTGTCCGCCACACCCCTCGCCCGCAGGAGCTTCAGGATCCCGCTCGCCGTCGCCTCGTCGACCGGAGGAGAGGCGTCAACCTTGATCCCGGTCCTCGCGAGCTCCCCCCTCGGCTTGCCGCTCCTGGCGACGACGGTGGTCCTGCTCGAGTTCAGCGCGTCGAGGACGGCCTTCCTCAGGCCCAGCCGCTCCGCCGCCATCATCATCGCGCAGACTCCCGTCGCTGTCATGAACACCGCGTAGTCCGCTCCGTCGGCGCCGACAAGCTCTTTGAGGAAGGGCTCGATCTCAGAATCGTCGCTAGGGATGCTTATCCCTACGGTCGGCACGACGTATGGTATCCCGCCCAGGTTCGTCACCAGGGCGGACTGCTCGGGCGCCCTCCTGCTCCCCGTGACAACTACCGTCAGCCCCTCAAGAGGACGCGAGGCGGACGACGGCTCTTTCAAACCCCTTCTCTTTGCCTGGTCCGCTCTTAGGCCTTGCCGTTGCTCTGGAGGCTCTGGTTCGAGTAGAAGGGGTCTGAGATGAGGGGATTCGGGTTGGTCTTCTTCATGAGCTCCGCCGTGTCGGGATGCCCCTTCAGGTACTCGATTATCCCGGGGAGCCCGACGCGCCTGAAGAAGTAGCCCATCTGCCCGGGCTTGCTGAGCTCATCCTGGGAGCCCTTTGAGACGTAGAACTCGAAGAGCGCGCTAGTGACCTTGGGGACGTCCTTTCTCGGCACCATCCGCAAGTAGAGCTGCTTCGTCTGAGGGTCGATGATGTACCCTCCCTGGTGGCGCCCGTCCTCCGTGCCGCCGAGCTTGAGCGCGTACATGTTGTAGCCCGTCCCCATCCACCCGATCGTCTTCGTCGCCGGCCTGAAGCACTGCCGCTCGCAGCCGGTGATCCCGATCGACTCTGTCATGTGGCCCCACTTCTCGTCTAGGTCGTCGAGGAGGTACGGCTCGAACTTCTCCGAATCGGTGTAGGTCAGCCGGCACGTGTCCCTGCCGACGCAGGCCCCGGAGAGTAGCCGAAGCGTCGTGAAGGGCTTGCCGTTCCTCATGCCGTACCCGAAGGACTTCATCTCCGAGACGAACCCCTCCTTCTCCGACTCCTCGAGCCCGCCGAAGAGGAGGTCTTGGTTCGGGGTGACGAAGAGCAGGACGTTCGGGTGGCTCTCCGTGAGGCGCTTCACCATCGACATCAGGTTCCCGTCGGCGCCGCCGTCGATTATCCTCCCTGTCTGGATGTAGGCGCCGTAGCACCACTTCCCGTCGGTGTCCTGCCTGTTCCACCCCTGATGGAGGCGCCTAGCTCCGTAGTCCAGTTCCTCCTGGGGGAGCTCGAGCTGGGCCCCGCGGGCCTTCACCTGCTCCCTGAACCAGGGAATCCCCATCTTGTAGACGACGTACTTCATCCTGGCCCAGTTCCTGTTCTTCCTGTCGCCCCATTCTTGGTGGGTAGCGACGATGGCGTCGAGGGCCTTCATCGCTCCCTCCTCCCCGCGCGCTATCCCCAGCGGCTTCCCCATGGTCGCGAAGGTCGGGAAGCCGGCCTTCTCTCCCTGGCTCCCGCCGATGTATATCTGGAACCTCTCGACCTTGTTTCCGCCGTCCAGAAGGGGGACCACGCCTATGTCGTCGGTCCTCACCTCGACGCAGTTGTCCGGGACGTACTCGCCCGTCTTCTCGTCGCGGTCGACCGCCGATATGCCGATCTTGAACTTCCTGTTGAGGAGCCTGTCTCCGTACTCGAACTTCCCTCCCGTCTTGCGGTCGTCCCTCAGGTACTTCGGGTCGATCTCGAAGATCTCGATGTACGACTGGGTGGGCAGGCGGAAGTACTTCGCCGCCTTCTCGGCGAAGCCGACCCCGTCGAAGTACTTCGAGTAGTGAGAGAGGGGGCAAGCCATGAAGTTCCGGACGTTGTCGCCGCACCCGTTGAGCGTGTAGAACCCCGAGGTCGCTATCTCCTGCATCGCCGGCACTACGTCCTTCTTCTTCACCCAATGGAGCTGGATGGCCTGGCGGGTGGTCAGCCTCAGCGACGGCTGCATCGTCCCCGTGTACGTGTCGGACGCGGTGTACTTCCTCGCGATGTCGTCCAGGATGGTCCATTGCCTTGCGTCGATGGGGCCGCCGCTGGGTATCGCGATGCGGAACATGTACATGTACTCCTTCTCTTCCCCGGTCGTCGCCCTGTTGAAGTCCGTGTAGATTCCGTAAGACTTCGCTAGGGTCTCGGCGACGTCCGGAAGGTCCTCGAAGCTGGTGTCCCTGAACTGGTGGGCGAGGTTCGCCGGGCTGTTGATGTCCCGGATGACCAGGGTCAGGCCCTTGGTCGCCAGCTTGGCCTTCTCGGGGCCTGACCAGTCTTCCTGAGGGGTGTGAAGCTCTGGCTTTATGTCAGTCATCGCTCGGAAATACCTCTTTGCTATTCGCTACGATTGTAGATAAGCTACACATAGCACCAGCTTTTCAAGCGCTCGATTACCTCTTTACCAAGCACTATCTCTTCAACCTCGGCGATTCCTGACCCGTGACTCCGATTGGCAGTTCGCTTGGTGGCGGTGGTCGCTTGCGCGTTGGAGCTGCTGCTTTTCACGAGCCGAAGGGCCTGACCAAAAATATATAAGGCGAGTTGACGGGAATATGAGTAACAGAATAGTCGGATTAGAATTAAAATTCCCTAATGGATATGGGGGAAGGGCATCGCACCTGTAAATAGTGGCATTACGACGCAGGCCTCGCATGACGAAGGTATTAACGAAAGATATAACGAAGGAATTTACGAAAAGCATTAAGAAAACATTAAGCAACACATCCATTCGAGCAATCGCACTCAGCCTTCTCTTCATCTTCTCAGGGGTTGGCGCGTCGGTGCTACTCAACCCTGCAAGCGCCGCTCCTAACGCGGCCGCCCCCTCGGCAGCCGCTCCTGTCGCAGCGGCGACACCGCTGACGCAGGCGCAGGCCAACTGGGCGTACCCGAACGGGAACTCTTGGGCCCAGGACTACAACCCCCAGAACCAGATCAACAGCTCCAACGTCCAATATCTGGGCTTGAGCTGGATATTCCCCTTGCC
>Ga0209415_10013353_pt1 | contig 13553 bp, 10 predicted proteins | sample PeaSoiSIISIP2007_FD_187696 | JGI IMG/M metagenome (GOLD analysis project Ga0209415, IMG submission 187696) | Peat soil microbial communities from Weissenstadt, Germany - SII-SIP-2007 (SPAdes) (version 2) | ecosystem: Environmental > Terrestrial > Soil > Wetlands > Peat | place: Germany... | reverse complement strand
CACCAACTGAGGAGCAGATTGCCGCGGAGCGCGTGAAGACATATGTGCGCCAACTTGAATTGATCGAATTGGGAGAGGAAGGGACGCTGGAAGCCATCAACAGTTACTTACGGGCAACGGTGATGCGAACCCGAGATCGCCGCCCGGACTAATCGCCTTGCCAATCGAAAACACTTGGAAGAAGTTTGCGAATCGCCCTGCACCGCAACAGCATGTTCTGCTACCGATTCCCCTTCGGCGACGGGAACACGAACCGGCTATTCCCCTGCCGTGGCTTGCGCTCACTGAGTGACCCGGTTAGCGGAGGAGGCCGAGCGTGAACTGGAGCGCCGCGTATTGAGTTTCGTAGTCGTACTTGGCGCTGAGATTTTCTATGGCGGCCGAGGTAACATTCAGCTGGGCCTGCGTCAACTCGACAATCGAAGCCAGGCTCAGATCGTAGCGCCCCTGCGCCAGTTGCAGAGCGAGCGTAGCTTGCCGCAGAAACTGCGCGGTGACATCGATGCGCTGGTAGGCGTCGTTCGCACTGGCCCAAGCTACGCGCACATCGCGGCTGATGCGTTGTAGTTCATCCCTGAGCCTCTGATCGGCTTCCAGAGCGCGCTGCTCGGCGGCTTCGCGGCGGGCGGAAAACAAGTGGCCATTGAAGATGGGAATGCTGACGTTGGCGGCGATAGCCTCGTATTCGGGGGGAAGGGGCGACGTATTGATGTACGGGATGTAGCCTCCCACGGCAACCGCGGATACGGTTGGACGCGACAGGTCTCGTTCGGCGTCCGCGAATTTGCGGGCGGCATCCCGAGACGCGCGCAGCGCAGCCAGCTCGGGGCGGTTGTCGATGGCCTGCGCAACCAAAGCATCGGGCGTGGCGGACGGCGCGGGCGGTAGCGGCTGGTCGGAGAGCTGATAGTTGGCCGGCTGGTCCGAACCTATCGCGCGGCCCAACTCCGCCAATGCTCCCTGCACGGCATCCTGCGCGCGCAGCAGAAGCAGCTTCGCTTCCGAAACATTGACGTCGGCGAAACTCACATCCACCTGCGAACGGAGCTTGTTTCTGGCCAACTCAGTCACCTGATCGTCCAAAAGCTGACGCGCGGCAACGGTCTGCTCAGCGACCTTGACTACCGCCTGAGTGTGCAGGACATCGAAATAGGCGCGATTCACATCCAGCAGGACCGTAAACCGGGTCGCTTGCGAATTCTGCGCCGCAGCCTGGGCCTGATAACGCGAGCTGGCGACTAAACTGCCCGTTCGGCCGGAATCCGTAATTAGCTGCCGGACAGTCACGCCCTGCGCCTCACGATCGAACAAACGGGACGCCGCCAGATCGCCGGCCCCGATTCTCGAAGGATCGCTGGCTTGCGACCCGGTGACATCCGCGGTCACATTCGGATAGTAAGCGGACCGGTTGATCACGATCTGCTGATTCGCATAGTTCACTTCATTTTGCGCCGCCTGAATCTGCGGATGATTCTTGACGGCTAGGTCCTGGGCTTGTTGCAGCGTCAGCACGGGTGGCGCCTGTGCGAAGGATGCCGCGGCAGCCGCGAAAAATAGAACGGTTGTGCTAGGCCTGATTGGCCGAAGGCCGGGGAACATTTCTTTGCTTCCTCCCATAAACCAAAAGATATGCGGCCGGGACGATGAACACGGTGAAAAGCACGGAAGAAGTCAGGCCGCCGATGATGGCGCGCGCCATCGGCGTGTACTGTTCTCCGCCCTCGCCCAGCTTCATGGCCATCGGAATCATCCCGATGATGGTTGCGAACGAGGTCATCAGAATGGGCCGCAAGCGCACCCGGCAGGCCGTGATCACGGCGTCGGCCACCGATAACCCCTGCTCTTCCAGCTTGTGCGCGAAATCCACAATCAGGATGCTGTTAGAGTCCGCGATGCCAATTAGCATGAGTACGCCCATCAAAGACATCACGTTCAGGGTGGTATGCGTGAGCGGAAGAATGATCAGGACGCCGATGAATCCCATGGGGATTGCCAGCATGATCAGTAAAGGATCGACAAAGGACTTAAACTGCGCCACCAAAATCAGAAATAGGAGCATAAATGAGAGACTGAAGCCGATCCCGAAGCTCTTGAAGGACTGATCCATACTGTTCACCATGCCCCGCAGCGTCACCCGGATGTTCGAAGGCAGCTTGGCATCCGCGATGGTGTGCAGAATTTCAGTGCGGAGCTTTCCCAAATCTTCACCCGCCGGAGTGACGTAGACATCCACCACGCGCTGAATCTGATAATGGTCGATTTCGGTTGGCGATTGAAGATTCACTAGTTTCACCACCGAATCGAGAGTGGTGTCAGCCTTTGCATTAGGCGCCCGCAAGGGGATCTGCTTCAAGTCCACCAGATTGTGGATGGCGGGTTTGCCATTCTCGGCATATTGCACGCTCAGGAAATAGTCGTTACCGGTTTCATAATCCACCCAGTAATTCGGCGCAATCATGATATTTGAATTCAGCGCCGTGATCACATTGTCGACAACGTCTTTCTGCGAAAGCCCCAGTTCCCCGGCATGCACGCGGTCAACGTCCATGCGGATGGACGGATAATTCATGTCCTGCGGAATGTAGATCTGGCCGACGCCGGGAAGCTGGCGAATACGTTCGGCCAAATTCTGCGCCGTGGCGTAGGTCAGGTTGAGATCGCGAGTGTTCACCTGGACGTCGATCGGCGCGGGCTGCCCCTGATTGAGGATCGCGTCCTGCATGGACCCACTCTGGAAAAACGTGCGCACGTCCGGAAATTTCGCGGCGATCGCAGCTTTCACCCGATCCATGTAGTCGAAGCTGCTGACGCTGTGGTCCGGATTTAGGGCCACCTGAATCGTGCCGGTGTACATTCCGGCGTTGGAAGTATAGAGAGAGGAGATGTCGTTTACAACGCCGATGTTGGAGAGGACCATATTGAGGTCCTTGGGCGCCACGACCTGCCGGATCAAATCTTCAATTCTCGCCACATAGTCGTTGGTAACCTCAATACGGCTGCCGGTGGGAACCTTGACGTTCACGGTGAACTGCCCGGCATCGGTCCTGGGGAAGAACGCCAGACCCAGCAAAGGATAGATGGCAAGACTGGCCACAAAAATTCCCAGCAGCAGAGCCAGCGTTAGCGCCGGATGCTTGAGCGCGCGGCGGACCCAGCGTTCGTAAAAATCCAGCACGGTATTGAATTTGCGATTGAACCATGCATTGAAACGGGCGCCCCAGGATTGATGACGCCCATCCTTTTGTTCCTCCGAGCTTGATTCTGCGTGCCCGCCAGGAACTGCCTTGAGAAATCGTGAGCAGAACAGAGGAATCACCGTCATCGCGACGACGAACGACGCCAACAGCGCCAGGCAGAAGGCGAGCGCCAGCGCCGAAAACAGAAACTTGCTGACGCCGAACAGAAACACCACCGGGAAAAAGTCCACCACGTCCACCAGCGTCGCGGCCAGCACAGCCAAGCTGACTTCAGCTCCGCCCCGTTCCGCCGCCAGAGCCGCGGCTGTTCCCATTTCCAAATGCCGATAGATGTTTTCGAGCGAGATCACCGAGTTGTCGATCACGCGGGAGAAGGCCAGAGCCAGGCCACCCAGGATCATGGTGTTGATCGTACTGCCCATCATGTACAGAATCACGAAGGTCGCCAAGGCGGAAATCGGAATCGACAACAGAACGGCGCCGGTGGCACGCATGCTCCCGAGGAACAGCAGAATCATGAGGCTGGTCAGCACCAGTCCGATCAGGCCTTCATGCAGCACCGTGCTTAATGCCTGTTTGACGAAAACGGATTGATCGAAGGCGATGCTGGTCACCAGCTGCGCTGGAAGGTCGAACAGATGCCGGACCAATGCGCGGATATCGTCCACCACCTGAATGGTGTTGCTGTCGCCCCCCGATTTCATGATGGGAATGTACGCGGACTTTTGGCCGTCGATGCGCACGATGTTGTATTGCAGTTGGCTGGCGTCTTTGGCTTCGCCCACGTCCCCCACGGAAACCCACCGCGTACCCACCGTTTTTATCGGCACGCTATCTAAATCGGGAATATGCTGCACCAGGCTGTTGGAATAAACGTAATAGTCGCTGGAGCCGATTTTGACGTCGCCGGCCGGCAGGATGAGATTACTATCGTTGACGGCGTCCACCACGTCCATCACACTCATTTGTCGCGAGAGCAGCTTGTAGGGATCGACGTAAATCATGGCCTGCCGGTACTTGCCGCCAAAGACAGCCGGGATTTCCGCGCCCTTCACCACCGCGATTTGATTGCGAATCTGAAACTGTGCGAGATCGTGAAGCTGAGTTTCGTTGAGGCCTTGGCCCTTGACCGTAACCAGGCACACCGGAAGACTGGAGGCGTCGAACTTCAGCACCAGCGGCGGCAGCGTTCCAGGCGGCAGGCGCTTGAGGTCCGCGAGGGCCAGATTTGATAATTGCGTCACGTCCGAATCGGCATTGGTCCCGGGTTGAAAATAGGCTTTGATGATGCTGACGCCCAGCAGTGAACGGGACTCCATGTGATCGATGCCGCTGGCCTGGGTGAAAAACCGTTCCAGTGGATTGGTGATGTCCACTTCGATGTCCTGCGGAGGCATGCCGTTGTAAAAGGTCGCCACCACAACCTCCGGCAGATTGATGGGCGGAAACAGATCCACTGGCATGCGCAGAAGACCATTCACGCCGATGACAGCCAGCGCCAGGCAAACGACCACAATGAAATAAGGGTTGCGAATGGAAAAGCGTGCCATGGGGCCGGCTCCTGCGCGCTAGCGCGGTTCCTCAGTGCTCCGATATTGCATCAAGTCGATTATCTTGGCTTGGACTTGCTGGCCCGCTTTCAGGCCGCTCCGATCGCTGACGACCACACTCTCGCCCTCCTCCAGCCCGGAAATCACTTCCGCATCGTTCGCAGTCTGAATGCCCAGCGTGATCGGGCGGCGGTCAATCCTGCCGGACGGATCGACTACATCGACCGCCGCATGGCCGTTTTCCTGATCCACTGCCTGCAAGGGCACCGCGATCGCGTCGTGTTTCTTTTCGAGCGTGATGGTCGCTTCCGCGTACAGGCCAGGCAGCAGGATGCGGCCAGGATTCAGCACGTCCACCTCAGTGTGCATGGTGCGCGTGTCTTCGCGAACATCCACGGAGAACCGGGCCACCTTCCCGGGAAAGCTTCGGTTCAGCGAAGGGACCATGACGCTGACTGGATCACCGAGATGAATGAAATGGACATAAGATTCGGGCACCGGAATCACCAGCCGGAAAAGATCGTCTTGGGAGAGCCGCACCAGCGGCATCGCTTGGGTGCTGGAGCTTGTGCCCGCTTGCATCAGCATGCCGAGATTGGCGAAGCGCTGCGTCACCACACCCGCGAACGGCGCGGTGATCTTTGCATAGTCGAACAGCGCTTGGTCGTGTTCCCGCTTAGCGTCCGCGGCTGCGAGTACGCTTTCGGCCGATTGCAGGTTCGACTTGGCCGCCTCCACTTGCGCCGCTGAAGCCAAAGCCTTGCCTTCCGAATCGTCGACTTCCTGCTGCGCGACTAGGCCGGGCTTGGACTTCGCGACGCTATCCAGCCTTTGAAATTGGAGCTGGAGCACTTTGTGCTGGGCCTCCACGCGGGTTAACTCATCCTGGGCATGCGGGATTTGGACAGTGGCATTCTTGACGGCGGCGTCGTCCTCTTTCACCTGCAATTGCAACTCTGGAATCTCCAGAGTCGCGAGGACCTGGTCCTTCTGCACGCGCGATCCATAGTCGACGTTCAGCTCCTTTACGAAACCGGATTCCTTGGCGTACACGTCGATCTCCTGGAACGGAACCAGCTCGGATGAGAGCGTCAACGTCCGGCCCACGGATTTTCGCAAAACCTTGACGACGCCCACCGAGACCTCGGCCGAGGTTAACTCCCCTGGGTTCTTGGCCTGGACCTTGTCCGCCCGGCCACAAGACGTCAAGGCGGCCGCCGTGATCGCGATCAGGGGGAACACAGAGCATGCGCGGGGTGTCAAGCTCATCGGAGTCTTCAAGGTCCCCGCCAGGGCAGGTCGCAGTTCGGATTCATACCCTTCATGTGCTCGGACAATTCGCGCAGCGAGAAACGCGGCGAGCGGCAGAATTCGATCAGCTCGCGTTCCTCCTGGCATACTTTGGACGCCATTTCAGGTATCTCGGCGGCTATGGCCAGTGGAATGGTGATGACTCCATGGCGATCGCCATGCAGCAAGTCACTCGACAAAATCTTCGAACCGTCGATCTCCACCGGTTCACCAAAATCGATGATATGGGCGTAGGAGTGGGATACGGAGGTGTGGCGCGCGTACACTTGAAACCCCATTGCTTCCATGGCGGGGAGATCGCGAACGGCGCCGTTGGTCACACAACCGACGCAGTGCAGGGCGAGTCCGATGGCGGCGTGAATCTCGCCCACGAATGCTCCCACGCCCGGCTGGTGGTCGGCATCCTGCAGAACCATGATTCTCGGCTCGGGTAGCGAGGCCACATAGCTCCACCAGTCCATGCGGTCGTAGTAGCAGCGACGGCTCATCGGATGGGACGCGGTTCGGATTCGCGCCGTGGCTGCGTATCCAACCATCGGAGGAAGCTTCGGAAACTGGCAGCGTATGTCACCTGAAACAAAGCCCTCGTTCCGCGGGCGTACGTTAAAGCGCTCGATGGCGTTCGAAATGGTGCAGCTATCGAAGGCCTTCAGTTTTTCGAGATCCGCGCTCGATACAACGGGTGCGTGGGTCATTTCCTTGGCCGCCAGTCTTTACAGTAGGACGCTATGACCGTTTGAAACATACCAGGCGCTTGGTATTTTTCAACGAAAACGCTGGTAGATTGGTCTGGCGGAGCACAATCTGCCTTAGCATGAGGGCGGTGCGTGGGTTCGCTTCTGATAACATGGGTTCGGAACAAACTCGTTCAGATAGTGTGTTTTTTCGCTCCCGTGTCGCACTCGCGTTTGGGTTTGGCGGGCTCCTATCGATCATGGGGCTGGCCGGAATCGATGCCCTGCGCGTTCTCCAGCAGTTCCGCCGCAGCGACGATCAAATCAGGCGCCGCTACCTTTCCGAGAACCATGTATTAAACGATATCCGGTCCGATGTTTACGTTTCGGGCACGTACGCCCGCGACTACCTGCTCGAACCCGAACCACTGCGCGCCGATGCGTACCGCGCCAACCTCGAACAGGTTCGCAGGCACATGCAGGCGGCGCTGGATTCCTACGGACGCCAGGTAGCTCCGGCCGAAGTCCAACACTATACCGCGCTGCGGGCCGAATTGGCGGAATATTGGGGAATTTTGGCTCCGATTTTCCATTGGGACGCGGCCGAGCGGCGCCGCTCCGGATACTCCTTTCTGCGAGACGAAGTGTTCCCGCGCCGGCAGAATATGCTCGCGATCGCGAGCCGCATCGACGACCTCAACGAACAGCAATTGGATGCCGGGAACCGTCAGGTAGTTTCGCTGCTTCTGAGCTTCCAAACCAGGCTGCTGCTGACCCTGCTGGCCGCCCTGGCGCTGGGCCTGGGTCTGGCGCTGTTCACCATGCGCAAGATCTTCAAGCTGGAAGACCAGGCCCGCTCGCAGTATGTGGAAGTGGCGGAAGCGCGCACCCAGCTCAAGGACCTGTCGGCGCGTTTGGTTCAGGCGCAGGAGGAAGAACGGCGGTCGCTGTCGCGCGAACTGCATGACGAAGTGGGGCAAGCCCTGTCGGCGGTGTTGGTTGAACTGCATAATCTTTCGGCTGGCATCGAAGTCAGATCGGAAGACCAGTCGCGCCGGCACGTTGAAACGATCAAAGGTTTGGTGGAAGGCACCGTGCGAGTGGTTCGCAACATGGCGCTGTTGCTGCGGCCTTCGATGTTGGACGATTTGGGCTTGATCCCCGCGCTGAAGTGGCAGGCTCGGGAAACCTCCAAGAGCACCTCGCTGCATGTAACCGTGGAAGTCGCAATGGCCGCGCAACTGGATTCCGATGAACTGCCGGACGAGTACAAAACCTGCATTTATCGCGTGGTCCAGGAAGCGCTGCACAACTGCGCGCGGCATTCCCGCGCGAGCACTGTCTGCATCCGCGTGGAACAGGAGCGGGATCGCCTGCTGCTGAATATCCAGGACGACGGCCAGGGCTTTGATGTTCGCCAGACCAAGGGCCTGGGATTGCTTGGCATTCAGGAGCGCGTTACTGGTCTGGGAGGAAAATGCGAGGTTCGCTCGCAGCCGGGACACGGAACCAGCCTGTCGGTGGAATTGCCAGTGACGAAGGACAACCTCAGGGACAATAGCGAGGAGAGCCGGAGTGCATGCGTCCGTGAAGCAGATTCGCATCCTGTTGGCTGACGATCATACCGTGATGCGCCGGGGTCTTAGGCTGCTGCTGGAGAGCCGTCCCGAATTCGGCGTGGTCGCGGAAGCCGCGGACGGCCGCCAGGCTGTGGAACGCGCGGAAGCAACCCAACCCGACGTCGCGGTTCTGGATATCGCCATGCCGAACTTGAGCGGGATCGAAGCCGCGAAACGCATTAACGCAGCCTTCCCGGAAATCGCCATCGTGATTCTAAGCATGCACTCGGACGAAGGCTATGTTTTGCGAGCGCTCAAGGCCGGGGCCAAAGGCTACCTGTTGAAAGACTCGGCCGAAGGGGATCTCATCGACGCCATCAAGTCTGTGCACGAGGGCAAAACTTTCTTCAGTCCGGAAATCACGCGGATGCTGATGGAAGATTATGTTCGCGAAATCCGGACGCGCGGGGCGGAGGACAGCTATGACCTGCTGACCTCGCGCGAACGGGAAATCCTGCAGCTGTTGGCGGAGCTGAAGTCGAACAAAGAGATCGCGCAGCTGCTCAATCTCAGCCTGTATACGGTTGAAACCCATCGCAGAAATTTGCAGGAAAAACTCAACCTGCATAGCGTGGCGGAGCTGATCCTGTACGCCGTGCGAAAGGGCGTTATCTCTTAGCGGGGCCGCTTGTTGCGCGCGCGGTTTAGCCTCGCTTGCCCAGTATCCCGACTTCCCTCTTCGGCAGGCGATCGAGCTGGTCCTTGCCGATCCCAAAATTGCTGGTCAACAGTGAATTCGGATTGCCGCCCAGCCCGGTTGCTCAGCGAGATTTCCCGCTACAGCCGATCTGCGCGTCTTGTTCCCATTGCCACGTGTCACAATTCTTATTTCCACTTCACATCGAAAACCAGCCACATGACGAGCAGCCCCAGTAAGATGCCCATAAGCCGATCGCGGCTAGTATCCAGCGATGTGCTGGCTCCGAAACCTTGGAACATCGTGAGATAGTAAGCGAGCGCCATCTGGCGTCCGAAATAATTGAGCCGGGGACTAGAAGTCACGAACCAAGCGGCTACCGCGGAAACGACCGCAAATAACAAGGTGAATCCCACGATTGAGTCGAGTGACGGAAGCACGAAGATCTGCGATCCGATCCCGCAAATCACGCCGCCGGCGAACAGGCCTGCGAGTCGGGTTGTCAGTCGCTGGCGTGAGGAGCCCGGAATTCCGATGGGCGCAGCGATGAGGCAGGTGACCGTGCAAACACCGAGTCCAGGCCAATCGATCGCCGACCAAACGACATAGCAAATACTGGCCGCCAGGCAGCCTCTCAGGGCGAACCCGACGTATTGGGAATTGGAAAACGCGTCCGCCACGAAGAGTGGCTGCGAAGCGGGGGGCGAATCCGCCGCCTGGCCGCGAAAAGCCAACATCCACTCGGTCAGTATAGTAGCGAAGCTGCCGAGCATGATTCCGAAGGCGGTCCAGACCGCGGTTCCGATGTCGGGGCCCGATTGGCCGGGACGAGTCCAGATTATGTTTACCGAAGATGCGGCAATCAGGATGAGCCCAAAGCCAAATGCGGTAGCGTAACTCACCAGTGTGCGCGTAAGAAAGAAAGCCAGAAAGCAACCGCCGATAATAAACAGAAAATGAAGCAAGTGATAATCGATGAAAAGGATCATCCCCGCCAGCGCCAGAGCGAGCCCGGCGATATTTCCCACGATCATGTGGAAGCCATCTCGCACCGATGACTGCGGATCGGCGCGTGAAATAGCCAAAGCATAGAAAACAGCTAAAAAGCCATTCGGGAGCTGAAACATCATCACCAGGAGCATGGTGATGGTGCACGCTACGACGGTGCGTGCCACGGTAGCTGTCCGTCCTGGATAGGGCGACAGCTCCTCATGCAGAAATGCCGCGAGCCGGCTCAGCGAATTGTCGTCGCATGCTAACGGATCTGCCGAGGTCGACATCAGGAGTGTGAGTGCACTATCAGCATCGCGGAAACGCCGATGCGGAAATACTCGGGTGACGGCACATCCACACGAACTCGTACCGGAAAACGCGTGGACAGATGGACCCAATTGAGCGAACGCTGGACATCAGGCAGGCCCTGTGAAATGCGGCCGATCAGAGAGGGGTCTGGGGTGACGCCAAAACCGGTGCTCTCAACCGTTCCTTGGAACTTTTCGTTGGGCCGCGACATCACGAATACATCCGCCTTCATGCCGGTTCGGATTCGCTGCAGTTCAGACTCGCGGAAATTCCCGATGACCCACCAGGTGCGCGCGTCGATGAGGGTGAAGGCCTGCTGGCCTGTGTGGGCGTAAGCACCTTCGGAAATCGTCAGATTCGTTACGTGGGCATCGAACGGCGCAATCACCTTGCAGCGGCTCAAATCGTACGCGGCGTTCTTGACTGCCGCTTCGCGGCCTTCCCGCTGCGCGATGAGTGGGGCCAGTAGCGAGATGCTTTTCTTGGACTGATCGAGCTGCGCGGTGCTTTGCTCATACCCAGCTTGCGCTTCGTTTTGCTGGGCAACTGCCGACGCCCACTGGGCTTCGGCAAGAGCCAATCGCGCGCGGCTTAGGCGTACGCCTTCTCCGCGAACCGCTCGAGCGGTCCTGGCCTGATCCACCGAATCGACCGTTACGAACTGCTCGGTCAACAGAGGCTCCAATCGGATCACGTTATTTTCCGCGTAGGCATAGTCGGCCTGCGTTCGGGACAGCTCTGCCTTGGCCGCATCCACATTGGCTTTGGCAGCTTCCACCGCCGAATTGCTGCTCGCGATCTTCGCCTGTGAGCTTTTGGTGCTCGCCTGGGCGGAGAGCACCGCGCTGTCCTGCGCCGTGATCGTGCGCTCCAGATCCTTGATCTGGCCTTCGAGCATTGCTTGCTGCGAGCGCGCGGTATCGAGTGCATACTGATAGGGAATTGGATCCACTTCAAAAAGTACATCGCCCTTGCGGACAAACTGGTTGTCTTGTACGTTGATTTTGACGATGCGCCCGCTCACTTCTGGCGCGATGCCGATCAGGTTCGCAAAAACTTCGGCGTCATCCGTCTGGGGATTTCTCCCGATCTCGCGCACAACGGCAAGGACCGCGGCTGCGGCGCAAAGAACGATCAATGTTCCAAGGATCCGGCCAATCAGCTTTCGAGACATAATTCCTCAATACTGAAACCAAACCAGCCAGATGGCGCATGCAAACAGAGCCACCAGGCTGGGATAAATAATCGGTCGCGGCCCCACTTCCGTATCCAGGCCCGCGCGGACCAGCAGGAAGCGAACCGCTAGCGTCAACAAAATGCCCGCCAGCAGACAAAACATCCAGATGGGGAAAAGCGAGCCGAGGATGTTCAGGGAGGGCGCCATACTCAGTGTTGTGCGCCTGGAATCGGGTCGGCTGTGCGAAACGCTAAATCCGCGGCAGTCGACAGAAGGTGCACTCGAGCGATTACCTGGGCGGCCCGCGCCCGAGCTAAATCACGTTGCGCCGTGGTTACATCGATGAACGTCCGAACTCCCGCCTGAAACGACCGCATGGCCGCAGCGTAGGATTGATCCGCGGCTTGTAGCAGCGCGTCGGCGGCTTCCTGCTGTTCTTGAGCTGTCTTCAGATTTGTGTAGGAAGCCCATATTTCATTTTCGATTTCGTTCCGCGAAGACACCAATTGAGATTGTGCCGCCCTTCTTTCCGATTCCGTGCGCGCGATCTCATTGTGGCGAGCGCCCCCATCGAAGATGGTCCAGGAAAGGCTTAATTGCGCCTGATAGGGATAGATAGCAGAGCGAGCTGGCACATCGAATCTCTGCTGACCGAGTCCATTGGTGTGACCCCAATATCCCGAAAAGCTCAACGTCGGATAATTCGCCGAACGCGCCCGTTGAACCTCACCCTCCGTCGCACGCAATTGCGCCACCTGCGCCAGCAGATCGGGCCTTTGCGCCAGTGCGCGCTCCATCACCGTTTGAACCGGGTCTTCGATGGACTCGGCGATCGGCACTTTGGTCACATCCTCAATTCGAAAGGTGACCGCGGGTGACACTCCCATTGCGGTCGCTAATGCGCCCCGCGCACTCTCCTCCAAGCCCCGAATCGATGCGAGCTCATAGCGCGCCTGTGCAGTGGCGGCCCGGGCCTCCAGCGTGTCCGGCAAGGTGGCGAAGCCATTGGTGAGCTTTGCCTCAATCGCATCCTGTACGGTCTGCGCGTCTTTGAGCGTAGCTTGCGCGGCATCCTCCTGGCCCTGCGCTTCCAGGAGCTGATAATAGGCCTCGGCGACGTTGAAAATAATCCGCCGATGGGTGTCATTGAAGGCGAAGTCCGCCGCTAGTAAGTTGGCCTTCGCAGCGTCGATTCGCGCCCCTCGCGCCCCGAAATCCAAAACCGTATAGGACAGGTTCAACGTCGCTGGAAACAACGTAGTGTCTTCGTGATAGAACTTGCCAAAGAATAGCGAGTATTGATTGATGGACGCGGACGCCATCGCCGCTATGGTAGGAAACAAGGCGCTGTTCGCGATCCCTACCGCAGCGGCTTTCGCTTTGGCGCGTTCCCAGACCACGCGCGTGTCCGGATTGGTTCGCTCGGCGACGTCCACCAGTTCGGCCAGGGTGTAAACCTGACTCGAATCCAGCGTCGGACTTGGGGTCGATATCTTTGGCGTTTCCGCCTTAAATCGTGGATCCGTCGAGACCGGCCAAGCCTTGTCCGGAGAAGGAGGAGCCTTCTGTCCATAGAAGGGAAGAACGCCTAAATGCAGGAGGATGAGCATGCGGGCGCGTATCAATGTTTCGAATCTAGCCATGTTATCAAGTGCGCAAAATTCGCTATCTCTGCAATCTGATGAGTGATCCCCTAAGACCGAGGCGCTCTCATCTTACTTCGCCGCGACGGTCATCGCAGGTTACGGTGGCGATCCGAAAACCTGTCTATTTTCGGCTTAGTGCAAGAAAGCTCGAAGTAAGCGTAACTTGCGATACTCCGGGGGCGAAGGACAGACCAAGGAACCCTAGCCGTTGAGCGACTGCTCCATTTCCGGGGCTGCCGGGGCCTTGATAACAAGGAGATGCGCAAATGCATGTAGGATACTGGTTTCAATTCTGGTGGATGTTCCCGATCGCGCTCGTCATCTGTATCACGGTTTGAACGATCGGTGTATCGGGGGCCGTGATTTTTGTCCCCTTCTTCACTATTGTTTTTCCCCTCCTCGGCCACCGTCTTGAACCGGTGCAAGCCGTAGAGGTTGGG
>Ga0209415_10013351_pt1 | contig 13555 bp, 11 predicted proteins | sample PeaSoiSIISIP2007_FD_187696 | JGI IMG/M metagenome (GOLD analysis project Ga0209415, IMG submission 187696) | Peat soil microbial communities from Weissenstadt, Germany - SII-SIP-2007 (SPAdes) (version 2) | ecosystem: Environmental > Terrestrial > Soil > Wetlands > Peat | place: Germany... | reverse complement strand
GCGGTGGGGCCAACGGGGCGCCTCATCTCATACGAACTGCGCGAGGATTTCGCGGCGGCGGCGCGACGCAACGTCGCGACGTTCTTCGGCGACGCGCCCAACTGGACGATCAAGCTGCGCGACCTGTACGAAGGCTTCGACGAGACCGGCGTCGATCGCCTCTTCATCGATTTGCCCGAACCGGGACGCGCACTGGACGTCGTCGCGCGTGCGCTGCGTCCCGGCGGCGTATTCGTGAGCTACGTGCCGACGGCGATGCAACTCAAGGATACGGTCGAGGCATTGCAGCGCCGTCCGGACTTCGCCGAAATCGAGAGTTTCGAGACGCTGATGCGGAACTGGCACGTCAAGGGCATGAGCGTACGGCCGGTGCATCGGATGATCGCGCATTCGGCATTTATCATCGTCGCGCGCCGGTTATCCGATGTCGGAGTCGAAATTCCTGCGATCGCCGCGTCCGAAGGTGTCGTAATGGAAGCGCGCGACAACGCGCAGAGTCCCCATGATGCGCCAAGTCCCGATGATGCGATCGACGACGAGGGCGATCCGAGCGACGGCGATTTCTCGGACGACTGATCGAGCGAGAGCGAATTCCGACGTTGGTGTGCGCGCCGATCAGTTTTTCACTTTTTCATTGGGGGCCGGGCTGCCACGAAGACACACGCTCCCGGCTAATCGCGCGCGCGTTTTTCACGCTGAAATTCCAGACGAGGGTTTGCGTTTCGGTGGTGACACTCACCGTGTATGGTCCGTCGGCGAGCGGACGACGCGGCACAATCACGATAGCGCCAAACATGCCAAGCTGCTTCTGCGCGTGTTGAACCTCGCCCGGATCCGGAGGGTGATAGGTGAAAGGATCGAAGCCGCAGGCCTCGACAGCGCCGCCGGCTCCGCTCAACGAAAACGATTTCAGCTGGAGGACGTGATTGCGCCCCGCCTGCACGGTAATCGGCAATCCTACCGGCAGAGTGTAGCCAGAGCAGGAATCGAGCACGCTGGGATATTCAGGGAAGTAGAACGAACCGTCCGTGATGAGTGCGCCGTCGCCGGGATATTTTACCAACTCGACCTTGCGCGAATATCCACCGCGCAGATCGAGCGCTCCCGCGCGCATTGGAAACGTTCCGTAGGATCCATAACCGGCGACCGTGGCCCATGGCGCGATCAGCGATAGCCGATGGAACGGCGCTGCAAACAGCCCGTCGATATCGGCCACCGGATTTTGCGAGAATGCGACATCGGCCGCCCGAAGGACGGCGGGACTGCGCCTTCCGCCGTTGGCGCCTTCCGCACCGTCGGCGCTGTAGAACTTACTCGAGGGGTCCTCGGTATGCGCCGCAGGTCCAAGCGCGGCCGTATATTGACGAAAAGCCCCAGGTTCGTCTGGTCCGTTCTCGACCAGGTAGCGTGCACGATCCGCGCAAGCATTACTTAGCGAAATATTTTGTCCGACCTCCGGCAGACCGGAATTCGTCCGTATGCGATTAAGCTCGACCAACCAGTCCGGGGGTGCGCCCGAGCTGGTCGCGTCCAACTGCAATGGATCCGTATCGTTCACCGGGGCCGATTCATTTTGCGCCAAGGCGGGGGTCGGGCTCGCTTTCCATAGCGGGATTCCGGGAACGCCCAGAGATTTCAGATTACCCTGCGAATCTTCGGTCCATTCGAAGCATCCGGCCGCCATCAATAGCATGAGTGCCGTCCACAAGATTGCTCCAGATTGCATCTTCGTGCCTAGCTAAATAACTGATTGCATATCGATTATCAAAACGATGGAATGCGCGGTTTCGTCAAGCAATAATTAGCGAGATTATCGTTCGCGGCGAACGCGAACGGTGACGGTCACCGGTTTTCAGCGTTAATAGTTTACGAGCAGGGCGCCGATGAGGCCGCCGGCCAGTACCAGCCAAGCCGAGTTCAAGCGAAATCGAATCAACCCAGTAGCGCCGAGAATCGCCAGCGTGACGGTGGTTAGATCGATGATCGCCTCACGCCCGAGGTCCCAGGTCACCGCGATCATCAGGGCGAGCGATGCAGCGTTGACGCCGTCGAGGAAGGCGCCCGCGATCGGCGAGCGGCGCAGTCGCGGCAAGAGCGGTCCGCTGATCGCGACGAAGATAAACGCAGGCAGAAAGATTCCGATCGTCGCGACAAGCGAGCCGGTGGTCGAGCCGAGCAGATAGCCGATAAAGGTCGCGGTGCAGAAGACCGGGCCGGGGGTGAACTGACCGACCGCGACTGCGTCGAGCAGTTGGCCGCGCGTGAGCCAATGGAGCCGATCGACGAAATCGGCCTGTAGAAAGGCGATCAGGACGTAGCCGCTGCCGAACAGCACTGCGCCGATTTTGACGAAGAGCAGGAACATCGTGCCGAGGCTGAAAGGCGCGACTGCGGCGCCCGCGAGCGCGGTCGCGCGCGCGATCGCGCTCGCGTGCGCCGGCAGCGCGGGGATGGTGGCGACGGCGCCCACCGCAACCCCGTCGCCAGGCTGAGCGCGATTATCGACGAAGTACAATGCGACCGTGATCAGGCCCGTGGCGAACAGGATCGCGATCTCGTCGAAGCCGAGCAGCGCGGCCGCAGTCGCGGCCAGGGTGATGAAAACGAGCCGGGGCGTGCGCGCGGCGCTCGGCCACAACCGCCACAACGCCTGCACGACGACGGCGATGATCACCGGCTTGATGCCGTAGAGCGCGCCGGCCACTTGCGGCATCGAACCGAAGCGCACGTAGGCCCATGCGATGGCGATCGTGATAGCGACCGCAGGCACGACAAAGCAGGTGCCGGCGACCGCGAGCCCGACGAATCCCGCGCGCCGATGACCGATATGGATCGCCATCTCGGTCGAGTTCGGCCCCGGGATCAGATTGCACGCGTCGATCATGTCGAGAAACGCTTCGTGCGAGACCCATCGGCGCCGCCGCACGACTTCGTCCTCCATCATCGCGATATGTGCGGCGGGTCCGCCGAATGCGACTGTTCCAAGGCGGAGGAACAGGACCGCGAGTTCGCGCAGGCGCGTGCCGCGATCATCGGGCACGATCGGCGCTTCGAGCTCCACCGGCGTCTCGATCATCGCAAACCGACCGCGTCAGTGAGCGACGGGCGGCAGCACCAGAAACTGCCCGCTCATCTCAGGTTGATGCACGAGGCACTTGAAGACGAACACGCCCTCGCGATGGAAGGTAAAAACCCACGAGGTTTTTTTGAGCGGCGGAAGCTTCTGGTACATCAGGACGTTCAGATCGGATCCGAGCAGCGCGAAATCGTGTTCGTCGTCGGGCTGTAAGTTCCAGAATTCGATCTGCGTCGGCTCGTCGCGATGGACGGCGATGAACTCAGGGCTGAACGCGTAAACTTCGCCGAACTTGGCGACCGTCTCTTTCGGGCCATGCTCTTTTACCGCGACTGCGATGGTTAGCACGGTAATGCCGGCCGCCGCCTCACCGGTTGGATTTACGGTGACGATTTTGGCCGCGTCGGCGTTGGGCATGAAGAAGCCGCCGCGCTGCTTGGCCGAGGCAGCGGCCGCTGTCGTTGCGAGCGCAAACCAAAGGGTGACCAGCGTTACCAACGCGTTGAGGAAAGGTTCCGCGGCTGCGGATCGTGGCGAATTGCGTCGGGGATTCACGTGGTTAATGTTGCGGAGAAATCCGCGCCGCACAACGCTTGCGACGATTCGCGAGCGACGGAACGCATCGCGACTAGTGACCGAAGAGCGAGCCAAAGAATTTTCCGACCGCGCCGAAAGCATTGTTGGTAGCGGTGCCGGGACTCGGCGTCGCTTCCGGTGTTGCGCTTTCGGCCCCTGCCGCCGCCTCGGTATCGGGCGAGGTTCCCGACGCCATCGTAGTACCGGGCGATGCTGACTCTCCGCTATGTAGCGGGCACAAGCGCGTGGGCTCGGTGCCTTCGAGGAACGGCAGCATTTGCACGCGCGGGCAGGCGGGCGTCGCGAGGCCGCCGCTGGCCGGATCGATCGACAACATAGTGATGCCGGGCGGTGGCGGACCGAAGCCCAAATCGGGCTGACGCACGGCATCGTTCATGTAATGAATCCACGCCGGCAAGGCCGCCGCGGCGCCGGTCAGGCCGATCGTTTCGGGCTCATCGAAGCCGACCCACACGCCGGTGACCAGCCGGCGCGTATAGCCCATGAAGTAGGCGTCGCGATAATCGTCGGTCGTGCCGGTCTTGCCCGCGGCCTGAAAAGCCAGGCCGAGGCGGCCAGCACTCGCGGCAGTACCGTATTGGAAAACGCCCTGCAGCGCGCCGGTGATCAGATAGGCGACCGCGCGGCTCATCAAGCGCTGCTGGGTCTCCGGATGCTCGTGGATTAGATGGTTGCCGGGGCCCACGATCGCTTCGATCGCATAGGGTGGCCGCGCCACCCCGCCGCTGGCAAAGACCTGGTATGCGCCGGTCAATTCGAGCAGCGTGACTTCGCCCGCGCCGATCGTGATCGGGAGATAGTCCGGCAGCGGTGAATGGATGCCGAGCGAGCGTGCCGTACGAATTATTCGCGCCGGACCTAGCAAGCTGCCGAGATACGCGGTGGGCACGTTTAGCGATTCGGCCAGCGCCTCGGCGATCGTGACCTGGCCCTGATAAGTGCGTTCGTAATTGACCGGGGTCCATCCATTGAAGGTCATCGGGCGATCGGGCAGTAGCGACGCCAGCGTCACCGGCTCGTTCAGCGGATTCAATTCGGGATCGAGCGCGGTCAGATAGACGATCGGCTTGAAGGCGGAGCCGGGCTGGCGTTCGGCGTCAACCGCGCGATTGTACTGGCTGGTGCCGTAGTCACGTCCGCCGACCATCGCGACGATGCCGCCGGTGCGCGGATCGATCGAGACCAGCGAGCTCTCAAGTTTGTCCTCAGTGTCACGCCGCCGCAGCCGCGAATGCGATTTCTCCAGGCGCACCAGGTTATCGACGATACTCTGGCGGGCGAGTTCCTCCAGTTCCGGATCGAGCGTGGTGAAAACCTTGAGTCCCTGCAGGTTGCCGCCGGCGCCCGGAGTCTTCTTAACCTGGGCGATCACATAATCGGTAAAATAGCGCGCGCGCCGCAGCCCCGTCGATTTGACCGCGACGACCGGCTGCGCGACCGCCTCGGCATATTGAGCGTCGGTGATGGCGCTGGCGCGCCGCATCAAAGCGAGCACGGTATCGCGGCGGGCGCGCGAAGCCTCGGGATAGCGTCGCGGATCATCGAGCGTCGGCGCCTGGATCATGCCGATCAGGATGGCCGCCTCGGAGGGCGAAACCGCGCGCAGATCCTTGTTGAAGAAGTAACGCGCTGCCAAGGGCAATCCGTAGATCGGCGACCCTTCGTACTCGCCCATCGGAACGTCATTGATATAGCGTTCGAGAATCTCTTTTTTGGTCAAGTGCATCTCGAGCACGAGCGCGATTGCCAGCTCGCGAATTTTTCGGTGGAAGCTGCGCGTATGACGCTCGATAAACGTCCGCGCGAGCTGCTGCGTCAGCGTGCTTGCGCCCTGGCGCAGACGATGCGAATGCAGATCGACGATCGCGGCTTCGATAATGCGAATCGGATCGAAGCCGAAGTGGTAGTAGAAGTAGCGGTCCTCGGTTGCGAGCAAACCCTTGACCACGAAGGGCTGCACGTCGTCGAGCGTGACCTCGACGCGCTCGGCGGGAGCGTCCGGCAGCAGACGCCCGATCACTTCCGGTTCAACCTCGATGCGATCGCGCGGCGCACCGAATGAATCAGCGATAGTGCTCACGCGATTGCCGTTGAAGGCGAGCCGCACCATGGTCGCCGGAAATCCGTGGGAGCCGACTGCGAACTCGCGCACGAACAACGTCATCGAGCCGGGCTGCATCGAATACTCGCCCGGATGGGCAACGTTAGCGACTCGCGAGTAGCTGAGGTGATCGAGGCGATCGATCAGGTGAAGCGGACCAAGCTCGTCACCGGGCGTGACTTCGAGCGGCGCCGAATAAATCGCGGAAGTCAGCGCGGCATGCCGTTCCTCGATCAGTTCGGAAATATCGACGTAAACCTGGGCGAGATAAAACCCGATGCCGAAGGCGGACAGAATCAGAATTCCGACGAGCGAGCGGCGCCAGCCGAGGCGGCGCAGGAATGCGATCGCGGCACCCGCACCATTGCGGATTGGTTTCGCGGCGCGATCTCCGCGCTTGCCTGCGTTTGCCATCCGGCGAACCTGAACTTCCTTCCCCGCCCCGCTCGGCGCACAGTTACCCGCACGCGCTCCAGGTACACGATCACGACCACTATACCGTGTCGCCCCGGACTCCGCATTGATCGCTACGGATGTTGCTACTGCTTATAGCCGAACCTGCGCAGCATCGAGTGGCGTGCCGCGCGATCAGCGTCACCCTCGACGCCCTGCGGCGGGCTGCCATCGATCACGCCCATCACACCGCGTGCGCCATTGTGATCGGCGACCACGATCGCAAGTGGATTGGCCGTCGCGCAAAAAATGTTACAGACCTCGGTGACGGACTGGATCTGATTGAGGACGTTGAGCGGGAAGGCATTGCCGAGCATCACGACGAATACATGCCCAGCGGCGATCGCGAGCGCGGCCGTCACGGCGGCGGCTTCGAGCATTTCGTCGGTCCCGGTATGGCGGACCAAGCACGGCCCCGAGGCCTCGCAGAACGCGACGCCGAACTTCACTCCCGGTACGGCCTGCACGAGCGCCTCATAGAGGTCCTCGACGGTCTTGATAAAATGCGCCTGTCCGACGATCACGTTGATGTCGGCCAAGGGCTTTTCGATTTCGATTGCCTTCAGTTCCATCTGATCCGCCCGTTCGCGATCGCGCACCGGTTACGGATGTCGGTCCGCAGCCTGATTTTGCTGACGCGATTTGATCGAATGATATGGGGTGGCAGGCTGCACCGCAAAGGTGAGCGGCACGGATAACCCAAGCGGCGAGCGAAAGTTCCGAAGAGTTTGCGGCGCGACGGCTGCGCGCTTGATTGCGATCTACTGGACGGCGCGGACAGAGCTGCTGCGCGGGCTCACGAGGGTCAAAGATGCTCGGCGGTCGGAGCTGGATGATTCCTGATCGCTCCCCTTGCGTCCCCCGTCGATTACGGCCGACGACGCCCAATGCGCGCCACACGGCCCACGCGCGAAGGTTTCCCGCCGGTAGGCCGCTTCGGCGTCCGCCAACGGCTGACGGTCATGGTCAACCGGGACTACGCCACCGTGTCCATCCACCAGAAACGCCCATCGGCAACGAACGCAGTAATAACAATAATTGTATGGATAACGGGCGGTGCCGCTCGGCATCCGCTTGATTGCGAAGAGATGCCGGACGGGCGGTATGCTGCACGAACCTCGCGTGGTCAGCAAGCGCCGCCACGCATTCGCAGACGGCTTCGATCGCGTGATGCTTCGATCAGGCGCGGCGAGGAGACTAGAGCGAATCGCGCGTGGCAGTAGCCACGAAAACAGTTCCAACATAGGCACTTGCAATAGCATCAAATGTGCCCACAGCGGGAGACCGGAATTAGCAAGTATTTTCGACGATGAGCGGCGCAGTCGTGCAAAGCCGCGCAACGCGCGCATTGCAAAATGAAGTCCGCAGCGCATGAATTCGCGACGCGGAGGAGCTCACGCGGAGGGATAGGTGACATGATTTTGGGGACACAGTTGCGCTTTCACGCGGATGCTCGCAGGATAGTGATGCGGTGGAGGCGGGGTTGAAAGGCATAACCGGCGATCTCTTCGGCGCGCGCGCCGCGCCACCCGCTTCTGCCCCAGCATCGCCCGCACCCGCTGCGGCGCTCCCGCCGCGAACTGTCAAACCGACTTCCGCCGCCAATTCGAGAACCCCTCGATCGACTGCCGTCGCGCGCAAGCTGCCGGCCTTTTATCACCGGCTTCCGTTGCAAGCACAGCGCCGCTATCTAGCAAGCGACGCAATCGACCGCTTCCCGCTGACGCCGAGCCCGGCCGCCTTCACGATGGTCGCGAATCTCATGCAGGCGCTCGAAGGCGGCGCACCCTCGATCGTCCAACGTGCGTCGCAGGCGCTGCTCACTGAAGTCTGTCGCTTGCTCGGCGTTCGGCCGGTGCGAATCGAGGTCCGCAGCGTGCGCCCGCACAACTCTCGCGGCGAACTGCACGGCCTCTTTTATCCACGCGCGCCAGTGCGTAATGCTGCGACGCCGGTCCGTTCGCGAGCAGCGTCGCCAGCGCCGGGCGAACCGCTAATCGTACTCTGGATGCGCACGGCGCAGCGCCACGACGTGGTCAAGCCGCGCACGTTTTTGCGCACGCTCATGCACGAACTCGGGCACTACCTGGATTACGCATTGTTGAAGCTCGCCGATTCGTATCACAGCGGCGGCTTCTATCAGCGCGAATCGTTTCTCGTGCGCACGCTGTGCCCGGTCGATTCATCACTCTCGAAGCCAAAGGAACGTTCGCGCGATGGTTGACGCCCGGTGGCTCGCGCCTCGAAGGCTTGAGCGCGGCGCTAAGAATATTCGGCCGCTTAGAGATACCGCGAGAGTCCGCGGCGGGAGAGTTCCTCCGGGACACGGCGAACTTCCTGCGATTGCGATCGGCGGGCAATCAAAATCGCGTCACCGGTATCGATCACCACCAGATCGCTCACGCCCATCAGCACCATCAGGCGCGAACCGCCGCGCGCAATAACGCCATGGGCATCGAGCGCGATAACGTTGCCGACCGTCGCGTTGCCGTCGGCGCCGCCGCTCATCGCTTCCCACAAACCCTCCCAACTGCCGACGTCGAACCAGCGAAACTGCGCGCGCACGCTCAGCACGCGCCGGCTCTTTTCCGCGACAACGCGATCGAACGAATCGAATTCGAGTTGGCGGTAGACACGCGACATTGCGGCGGCGCCGAGTGTCGTGAAGCGGCTCATCGCGGTCGCCAGGCCCGGCGCGTGTTCGTCCAATTCGCGCGCGAGCGTCGCGACGCGCATGACGAAGATTCCGACGTTCCATAAGAACCGGCCCGACTTCACCATCTGGCGCGCCCGCACCACCGCCGGCTTCTCGATGAAACTATCGACCTTGAAGCCGTCGCGGACCGCGCCACCGATTTTCTGATAGCCGTAACCCGTCTCGGGCCGCGTCGGGGTCACGCCGATTGCGACAATCGCGTCTTCGGAAGCGGCCAGCGTAATCGCGCTCGCGATGGTTGAGCGGAAGCCGGCGGGCGGTGTCACGTAATGGTCCGCCGGCATGACCGCAACCACGGTCTCGGCGTCAAGGCGATCTGCGATCACGGCGCCACCGTAGGCGATCGCGACCGCGGTGCCCCGTCCGGCCGGTTCGATGATCAGATTTCGCGCCGGTATCAGTCCGCGCAGCGCGCGCCGAAAAGGTTCGCGCTGTTCGGCCGAAACCAGAACAAAAATCCGCTCTTTCGGGATCAGCGGCTGAGTACGCGCGATGGTCTGCTCGAGCAGGGAAGTTTTCCCGTCGATGGCGAATAACGGCTTCGGACGCCCAGCGCGACTCTCAGGCCAGAAGCGGGTGCCGCGGCCACCCGCGATAATCAATGCGGCCGCCGGCGACGTTGCGGCAGATTTTCTCATCCGCAAACGCTGGCGCGATGCGATTCGCCGCTCGCGCAATACGCTTCGATGGCGGTGCGAACGCCTATCGAGGCGAGGCGGGAGGCCCTCAAAGAGTTGCGCTGAATTCGAGGCATCAGACGGTGGCGCCGAATTCCTTGAGCTTGTCTTCGAACAGCGCGCGAATCTCGCCGAGCGTCTTCTGGTCGCGCGCCTCGAAGCGCATAACGAGCGCGGGCTGTGTGTTGGACGCGCGAACCAGGCCCCATCCGCCGGGAAAATTCACGCGCGCGCCGTCGATATCGATGGTGTCGTAATGCGCGCGAAAGTACTCGGCCGCCTTGCGCACGACTTCGAACTTTCGATCATCGGGACAATCCAGCCGCAACTCCGGCGTGAAGCAAGTCTGCGGCAAATCGGCGAGCAGTTCAGCCAAACCTTTGCCCTCGCGGCCGAGGATTTCGAGCAAGCGGAAGGACGAATAAATCGCATCGTCGAAGCCGTAGTAGCGGTCGTTGAAGAACATGTGACCGCTCATCTCGCCCGCCAGAGCCGCGTGCTCCTGCTTGAGCTTGCTCTTGATCAGCGAGTGGCCGGTCTTCCACATGATCGGACGGCCACCGTGCTTAGCGATGTCGTCGTACATCCGCTGCGAACATTTGACGTCACCAATAATCGTCGCGCCCGGACGTTCCTTTAGAATCGACCGCGCGTACACCACCATCTGCTCGTCGCCCCACACGATCCGCCCATGCTCATCGACCGCACCGATGCGATCGGCGTCGCCATCGTAAGCGATTCCAACTTGCGCGCCGCTTTTTTTCACGGCCGCTTGCAGGTCACGCATGTTCTCTTCGACGGTGGGGTCCGGATGGTGATTGGGGAAGCGCCCGTCCATCTCGATATATAATTCGATGGTCTCGAGGCCCATCTCGCGCATCAACGGCGCCGCGACCACACCGCCGCAACCGTTGCCGCCATCGACCGCGACCTTCATCCCGGGCTTAAGCGTGATGTGACTTTTGATATACTCGCGGTAGTCGGGCAACACGGGACGCGCGCGCAACGTCCCCGGCTTGCCGCTGGTGACGAAGGCTCGCGATTCGATTATCTGGCGCGCGCGCTGAATCTCGGCGCCGAAAATCGTCGTCGGTCCGACGCCGAGTTTGAAGCCGTTGTACTCGGCCGCATTATGGCTGCCGGTGATCATAGCGCCGCCGTCCATCTGCCAATGCAGCACCGAAAAATAAAGCAGCGGCGTTGGCACTACACCGACATCAACGACGTCAATGCCGCTCGGGAGCAACCCTTCGAGAAGCAAGTCGCGCAGTGCGTCGGAAGTGAGGCGGCAGTCGCGGCCGAGCGTAATCGTCTTTTTGCCCGCTTGATGCAGTAGCGTAGCGTAAGCGCGTCCAAGATCGACCACAAAATCGTCGTCGAAATCGTCCTCGACCACGCCGCGGATATCGTACTCACGAAAGACTTGCGAATTCATCGAAGAGTAATTGTCGCTATCACGGAACCTTGAATCAACCGGGTCGCGCACGATAGCGAGCGCGGTCGCACACCAGTTATCATCGGACGTTCGCTCGGGACGCTCGCTCTGGACATTCGTTCGCGGACGTTCGCCGGAATTTCGACGCGCGCCGGCCCCGGATTGAACGGGCACGGTGCCGAAACAATTGTTGCGAAGGGTGGTCGCGTCTTTCGATGGAACAGGTCGATAATATCGCGGCGGAGCGGAAGGTCGCACTCGTGACCGGCGCCGGGCGTGGCGTTGGCCGCGCGATCGCGGTCGCGCTCGCCCGAGCGGGCTTTGCGTTATGCCTTGCGGCGCGCACGCACGAGGAACTCGATCGCACGCGCGAACTGAGCGGACTGGCGCCGGCGCAATCGCTGATCGTCCTGATCGATTTGGCGCAGGAGGACGCGCCGGACTGCCTGATCGAAACGGCCTACGATCATTTCGGACGCCTCGACGTACTCGTGAACAACGCCGGCTGGGCGCCCGCACGCACGCCGCTGATCAAGCTCGGCGCCGAGGATCAGGATCGCATTCTCGCAGTCAACTTGCGCGCGCCGATCGCGCTTGCGCGTCTCGCTGCGATCCGGATGGCAACCCAGCAGAGCGGCGGTGCGATAATCAATCTCGCCTCGAGCGCGGCGCGGCGAATGCCGCCGGGCGAAGCGGCTTATGCGGCGGCAAAGGCTGGACTGATCGCTTTCACGCATGCCGCATTTGCCGAATTGCGCGATCGCGGAATCAAGCTGTCAGTGATAATCCCGGGCCTCATCGATACGGCGCTGATTCCGCAGAACAAACGGCTAGACCGATCGCTGATGCTGCGCCCCGAAGACATCGCCGCGGCCGTCATGGCGATCATCCACGCGCCGGCACGTGTTTGCCCAATCGAGATGGTGCTGGAACCGCAGCGCGATCCGATGCGTGGGATCAATTGACGACCGCACCTTCTTCGACAACACGATCATCGTTTACGCTGCGATTCGCGATCGCGCTTGTCGTCGGCCTCGCAGCCGCCGTAATGCTTTCGCCGTTGGCGGCGGCCGCGGTCGCGGCGATGGGCTTCCGTTTTCCGTTCCCGCGCATCTTCGACCGCACCGTGATGGTGACGCTGCTGGCCGCAATGTTGTTCGGGTCGCGCTCGATGGGTTTTGGCGCGTTGATGCGGGAGGGCTTTGCGAGGCCACGGGAGAACCTGATGCGCGCGTTGATCGGCTTGGCGATCTCCCTCGGTGCAATAGCAGTACTGTTCGGACTCGCGTACGCAAACGGCGCCGGCGCCGCGGTCTCGATCGGGGCGTTGCTATTGCGAGCGCTCAAGTTTGCGCTTCCCGCGCTCGCTATCGGCGTAATCGAGGAAGGTTTCTTCCGCGCGTTTCTGCTGGGCGGGATGCGCCGTGACTTCGGACCGCGCGTCGCGCTGGTCGCCAGCTCGGCGTTGTACTCGGTCGTGCATCTCGTCCGCTCACCGGCGCACTATTATTTGACCGGATTCCATCCCGGCGCGGGCCTGTACAACCTGGCCGCCAGCGCCGCGCAACTGGGCCATCCGATAATCGTGGCGCCCACGCTGGTCGGGCTTTTCCTGTTAGGGATGGTTCTCGGCGAGGCGTTCATGGCCACCGGCACGGTTTGGTTCTCGATTGGTTTGCACGCCGGTTTCGTGCTGGGCGCCAAAACCTGGCCGTTGATCGCCCATAGCGGCGCGCCGATTTCGCGATGGATCGCAGGTCCGGGTCCGGTACCGCTGATTGCTGCGCCCCCGGCGTGGGCGATTGCGCTCGTTCTATTGATCGTGCTGCCGCGATTTCTCCGGCGCGATGACGGGTCCGAGAGGAGGAATCAGGACCGCTTCGGCGGATAGAGCGGCGCCATCCCCCGCGGCCGGGTGCGGTAGCGCCGATGCGTCCACAGAAACTGCTCGGGATAGCGCCGCACCATATCCTCGATCACCTTGACGAAACGCCGCGTATTCTCCTCGATATCGGCGGTGGCATCACCGGTACGCTGAATTGGGATTTCGTCCTGAATTTCGATCCGATGGCTACGCATATCAGGCTCGCGCACGATAAAGGCCGGCACCACCGGCGCTCCGGAAATCGCGACCAGACGAGCGAGGCCGCTGGTGGTTGCGGCGGGCTCGTTGAAGAACGGCACGAAGATGGCCTCGCTGCGTTTGGCGTTTTGATCGAAGGGGATGCCGACCGTCTCGTTGCGCCGCAACGCCTTCAAAACGGCGCGCGCGGCCGCGTGCTTGCGGATAATCTCGATGCCGGCGCGCTCGCGCACGAAGGTGATCAGAGCGTCGCCAGCGAGGAAGCGCTGTGTATGATGCACCAGGTTGATCTGAAATCCGTGCATCGCGTGCCCCGCCGCGAGCAACTCAAAATTGCCGAAATGCGCGCTCAGGATTAATAGTCCACGTCCCGGATGGCGCGCCATCACCTCGCCCCAATAGCCGAAGCGATTGTAT
>Ga0209415_10013350_pt1 | contig 13555 bp, 11 predicted proteins | sample PeaSoiSIISIP2007_FD_187696 | JGI IMG/M metagenome (GOLD analysis project Ga0209415, IMG submission 187696) | Peat soil microbial communities from Weissenstadt, Germany - SII-SIP-2007 (SPAdes) (version 2) | ecosystem: Environmental > Terrestrial > Soil > Wetlands > Peat | place: Germany... | reverse complement strand
GCCCCCGGTTCGGAGACCCGGAACCGGTGACCGACGCGCTCGCCTCCCGGACGTCGTTGCACGACCGCGCGCTGCTCGAGGCGATCGTGCGCGGCGATGCCGACGCCTTCTGGCGCAAGGGCACCGCTCGCGGCAACCCCCAACGGGTCGACGCGCTTTCTGCCGTTTACACGGCGCTGCGGATCCTGGAGCCGGCCCGGGGGCGTCTGCTGCGCTACGGGCAGGCGCCCGATCCGGCTGGCGGGATCGTTTCCTTCGCGAGCCTGGCACTCTCCCGGGAGTCCGAGCGTGCCTGACGCACCCGGCCGAACGCCGCGACCATCGGTGTAGCCGCGCACGGTCGCATTCCGCCGGGAACGCGACGCAGGGTCTCGTGCCTGCGGCACCGCCGTGCCGCTGGGTGTCTTCGGAATTACCTGGCCGTGGTCGGGAGAGACGTCGTGCGCTGATTCGGACCGTGGGGGGAGCCGCCCGACAGGGAGACGGGACGCGTCCGGAGGACAACGGCCGTCACCCGCGAAGGGGGTGCGATCATGCGAATGATGATGCGCGTCACGATACCGGTGGAACAGGGGGACCAAGGCGATCAGAGACGGATGCCTGCCCACGCTCATGCGATCGGCGTCCCAGCTCCTCAAACCCGAGGCGGCCTACTTTGCCGCGATTGACGGCCTGCGGTGCGCATTGTCTTTCTTCGACATGAAGAACGCCAGCGACGTCGCGCGGATCGCAGAACTGCTGTTTGTGGGCCTGAACGCCGCCGTCGAGTTCACCTCCGCCATGAACGCGGACGAGCTAAAGACCGGACGGGAACCGGCAGGGAAGTCCTAGCCAGGCGGATGTTACTCGACTCACCCGTGCACGGGCAGGTGGGTACCCTAGTCGTGCCCGGGGAGCTGCTTGTGCCCTCCTTCACGTTGACTCGGTGCCCGCGGCGGCGCGGTCGACCGCCCACCGCAGGCGGCCAACACGCTCGGCGACACCCCAGGGATGTTCTCGATCTGACGGTGAAGACGTCGATGTACGCACCGAAAGGGGAGAACGCGAGTGGGCACAGCGCACGCGTCAGGCAGCCTTCCCGATCTGTGTGAGATCTCCGCGCGGATCCGGCAGCGCGACGTGTCACCTGTCGAGCTGGTCGAATCGGCGCTCGGCCAGATCGACCGTCTCAACCCCGTGCTGAACGCCTACATCACAGTCCTCGCGGACGCGGCCAGATCGGCGGCCGAGGTCGCCGAGCGGGAGATCGCGTCCGGGGCGTACCGCGGCCCCCTGCACGGGGTGCCAGTCTCGGTCAAGGACCTCTACTGGACGCGTGGGATTCGCACCACCGCCGGCTCGCGGATCCTGCGCGAGTTCGTCCCCGCGGAGGACGCGACCGTCGTCCGGCGCCTCAGGGACGCGGGCGCCATTCTCGTGGCGAAGGCGAACACGCTCGAGTTTGCGTACGCGTCCGTGCACCCGGACTACGGGCCAGCCAGAAATCCCTGGGACCTGATGCGGTCCGCGAGCGGATCCAGCAGCGGGTCCGCCGTGGCCGTCGCGGCGGGGCTGGATTTTGGGTCCTTTGGGAGCGACACGGGAGGGTCGATCCGGCTCCCGGCGTCGTTCTGCGGCGTGGCCGGGTTGAAACCGACCTACGGCCTGGTGTCTCGCTTCGGCATCGTCCCGCTGTCGGCGACGCTCGACCACGCCGGTCCCCTCGGGCGCTCCGTCCGCGACGTGGCGATCTTGCTGCAGGCGGTCGCGGGCCACGACCCGCTGGACCCCACGACCGCGGCCGCGGCGGTCCCCTCGTATGCCGACGCCCTGCGGGAGCACCTGCGGGGTGTGACGGTTGCGCTGGTCGTCAACCTCACCGGGCCGGACGTCGCGCCGGAGGTTCGCTCGGCCGTCACGACGGCACTGGACGTGCTGCGGGACGCCGGCGCCGCCACGCGGGAGATCGAGATTCCGGAGCTTGAGGGCGACGCCCTCACGGCGCGCACACAGATCACCCAGGCCGAGGCCAGCCGGTTCCACGAGCAGTGGATCGCCTCGCACGAAGCGGATTACACGCCGGTGGTGCTGTCCCGGCTCAAGACCGGCCTGCAGTTGCCGGCCGTCACGTACCTCGACGCGCTGGAGGTGCGGGAGCGCACACGGCGGAGGCTCAGGGAGATCCTGCAATCCGTGGAGTTGCTGGTCCTTCTGACGTCGTCCACCGTCGCGACACCCCTCGAGGGGACGATCCCCGCGCAGGACGTCCCGAAGCGGGAGGCGGACCTCAGGGGAGTGAGTCAGCGGACATCCCCCTTCAACCTCACCGGGCAGCCGGCCCTGTCGCTGCCCTGTGGATTCTCTTCCGGCGGGCTCCCGATTGGGCTGCAGATCGCGGGGCGGGAATGTGAGGATGCGCTCGTGCTGCGTGCCGGGCACGCGTTCCAGGCGCGGACGCCGTGGCACCGGCGGCGACCGCCCAACGCCGTTCCGTCGTAGTCCCGGAAGATCGGGCGGCGCGGGCGGCCGTGCGGGCGCCGGGGGTCGCCGACGCCGGAGATGACCGGTTTGTGACAGTCGGCGGGGCATAATGGAGGCACGGGATCGAACACGCGGTGGGGAGGCGGAGCAGATGACAAGGCGCGCGCACGGCACGGGGTGGCTCAGCTCCCTCGGGAGGGTCCAGCGTTTCTGTCGCACGCGCGGCCCGCGGCGCGCGGTCGGTTGGATTGCCGTCGGCGTGCTGTCGGCGGTCTTCGCGGCGCTGCCGATCGGGGCGCCCTCGCATGCCGCGGCTGCCCCCGCGGTGCCGGCCGTCGGCGTGGTGGAGTTCTACAATCCCTGGCCGGTGCCGGCGCTCGTGGGGGTCTTCCCCGACGAGTTTGCGACGAATGACCTGTCGGCGGCGCTCGCGCGCGCCGGGGCGGGACAAATCGCCATGGTCCCGCCGCGGGCGATGCGTCAGGCCGAGTCGGCGCTCCGGTGGCACGGGAGCGACGTGCTGACGTACGCGCGCCTCACCGACCTGGCCCAACGCGCCCACGCGGATCTGTTGGTGGTCGGATGGATCAAACTGTTTGCCGTCGGCTCGGACGACGGGGACAGGGGGATCCCGAGCGGCGGTATGTTCTCTGGGACGGCCACGGTGATCGTGCAGGTCTTCGACCCCGCGCAGGGGCGTCTCGTGTGGGAGACGAGCGGGAGCGGTCAGAGTCAGGGGTTCGTGCTGTCGATCGTGATCCAGGACATCCTGCACCGGGCCATTGCGCCGACGGTGCAGCCGGCGCTGTCGGTCTTGACCGGCAGCGGCACCTAGTGTGGTGTCCCTAACGCTTCCTTACAATGACTGATCTTGCGGAGGATCTCACCGGCAGTGGCCCTCCAAACGAAAGGCTTGGGATTATCGTTGTGCGCAGCGATGTAGTCGGTGATCGCGAGAATCAGAGCGGACACACTGAGAAAGGTGCCGCGCCGGATGCGCTTGGTGGTCAATTCGCGTAGCCACCGTTCCACCAAGTTCAGCCATGAGGCTCCCGTGGGGGTGAAGTGCAAATGCACCCGGGGGTGCCGGGCCAACCAGCGGCGCACCTTTGCGTGTTTATGCGTGCCGTAATTGTCCACGATCAGGTGCAGCTCCAGGTCTGGGGCTGTCTCGGCATCCACCTGCCGAAGGAACTTCAGGAACTCTTGATGACGGTGCCGAGGCAGACAGCGGCCGATCACATAACCGTCCAGGATGTTGAGCGCGGTAAACAGCGTCGTGGTCCCATGCCGTCGATAATCGTGGGTCTGTCGGGCCGGAATCCCCGGGCGCAGTGGCAACAAGGGTTGCGTGCGGTCCAGGGCTTGGATCTGACTCTTTTCGTCGACGGAGAAGACCAGCGCGCGATCCGGCGGATTGAGGTAGAGGCCGACGACATCCCGCAGCTTCTCGACGAACGCGGGGTCGCGGCTCAACTTGAAGGTCTCCACCAAATGGGGCTTCAACTGGTGGGCCTGCCAGATCCGCTGCACCGTCATTCGACTGAGCCCCTGCGCCTGGGCCATCGTGCGCACGCTCCAGTGCGTCGCATTCGGCGGGGACGTGTGCAGGGTGGCATCCACGACGGCTTTGATCTGCGCGGCACTCACGCTGGGCTTGCGACCCGGGCGCGGGGCGTCCTGGCGCAGCCCTTCCACCCCCTGCGCCTCGAACCGGGCCCGCCACAACAGCACCGTCGGGCGCGACACACCGAGGTTCGCCGCAATCCGATGATTGGGATGCCCCTCGGCCGCCGCCAGGACGATCTGGGCCCGCATCGTGAGACGTTGCGAGGTACGACGCCCGCGGGCCAAGCGTTCCAGAATGGCGCGTTGAGCGGGCGTGATGGACAGTGGAGATGCCGGTGCCCACATCGGCCCACCTCCAGCATACGACACTCCCACCGTATCACGCATCGTGGACATAGTAAAGAGATTTATGGGACATTACACTAGTCTGCCCGCAGGGCTCGGAACGGCGACGTCGAGGATGACCGCTCGCGGCCAACGTCGCGCGACCCGTTCTGAGGGGTGAGACGATGGCGGTCACCCGGGGGCGGATGTGTCCGTAGACGGCGACGCAGCGCCCCAGCGGCGGGTGACGGCCATCGGGGCGCTCGCGATCACCCCGGCGCCCACCGGCACCGCCGGCCAGCGTGGTAAGATCGTACCCGTGGTGACTGAGACGTGCCCACGGGACGCTGGACGGCATTCACGCTGATTGCCATCGCGCAGATCGGCGCGATGAGCACCTGGTTTAGCGCGACGGCGGTGTCGCCGGCGCTGGCCGTGGTGTGGCGTCTCTCCGCCCCCGAGGTCGCGCTGCTCACGGTGGGTGTGCAGGTCGGGTTCGTGGTCGGAGCGCTCGTCCTCGCGGTGAGCGGCATCGCAGATGTCCTCTCGACCCGGTGGGTGTTCGCGACTGCGGCGGTCCTCGCCGCGATGGTCAATGTCTTCCTACTCTGGAGCGGCGGCGATCTGCGCGTCGTCCTGCCGCTCCGGCTGGGCCTTGGGTTCCTCCTCGCCGGCGTCTATCCGACAGGCATGAAGCTGATGGCCGGATGGTTTCGCGAGGGGCGCGGCCTCGCGATCGGCACGCTGGTCGGTGCGCTCACGCTCGGGACCGCGCTGCCCCACCTGGTTGCAGGTCTCGGGTCGTCGACGGCGGTTCCGTGGCAGACCGTCATCGTCGCGACGAGCGTCGGGGCCCTTCTGTCCGCGGTGCTCGTCGGCGGGTTCGTGCGTCCCGGGCCGTTTGAGGCGGCGGCCGCACGACTCGATCTCGGCTGGGCGCTGCGCTCGTTCCGCCGTCCGGCCCTCCGCCTCGCCTACTTCGGTTACTTCGGCCACATGTGGGAGCTGTACGCGATGTGGGCGTGGGTGCCGGCGTTCCTCCTCGCCAGCCTGCGCGCGTCGGCGGGCGCCGTGGGTGCCGACGGCGTGGCCCGCGACGCCCACCTGGCCGCCGCCGCGGTGATTGGGGCGGGGGGCGTCGGGTGTGTCGCGGCCGGATGGGTGGCGGATCGGGCGGGGCGGACGCTCACGACGGCCGGGGCGATGGCCCTCAGCGGCGCGAGTGCGATTGCCACCGGACTGCTGTTCGGGCGCACCCCCGGGCTCGTCGTCGGGGTGGCGATGGTGTGGGGGATCACCGTCATCGCCGACTCCGGGCAGTTCTCCGCGGCCGTCAGCGAACTCGCGGAGCCCCAGCGCGTCGGGAGCGCCCTCGCCATGCAGACGTCGCTTGGTTTCCTGCTCACGGCGGTTGCGATCCAGGTCCTGCCGTTTGTCGAGGGGAGGGCCGGTTGGGCCGGGGCGTTCGCGGTCCTCAGCGTTGGGCCCGCGTTCGGCATGGCGTCAATGCTCCGGCTGCGCGTCAACCCGGAGGCGGTCCACCTCGCCGGCGGGCGCCGCTAGGTTCGCTCGCCGTGAACGATACGATGACCGCCGCGGACCTCGTCGGTCTCCGGCGCTCGGGGCGTGGAATGCGCGCCGCGTGCGCAAGGGTGGAGAGAGGTAAGAAGGCGCCGCGCGTCGTACGGCGGTGTCTCGGGACACGCCGCCGTGGCGCGGGACGGCGTGTGGGAGCGGAGGAGCATGGTGGTGCGTCGGTGTGAGGCGCGGTGCTGCATCGTCGGCTGCGGGCCGGCCGGGGCCATGCTGGGGTTGTTGCTCGCCCGCGCGGGGATCCCGGTGCTTCTGCTCGAGAAGCACGGCGACTTCTTGCGGGATTTCAGGGGCGACACGATCCATCCGTCCACGCTCGAGATTCTTGACGAACTCGGCCTCGCGGAGCGCTTCCTGCGGCTTCGGCACGACCGCGCGTCGGCGTTTTCCCTGCACACGACGGCCGGCGAGACGGTGACGATCGAGTTCCGAGGTCTGCCGACTCGCTATCCGTTCATCGCCTTCGTGCCCCAGTGGGACTTTCTCGACTTCGTGACCCGGGAGGCGAAACGGTATCCCACGTTCCGGCTCGTCATGAACGCGGAGGTCACCGACCTGATCCGGGAAGGCGAGGCGGTGTGCGGCGTTCGCTACCGGACACCGGACGGTGAATGGGAGGTGCGGGCGGCGTTGACCGTCGGGGCGGACGGCCGCACCGCGCGCACCCGAGACGCCGCCGGCCTCCCTCAGGTCGCCGCCTCGCCGCCGATGGACGTGCTGTGGTTCCGGCTGTCCCGCCGGCCCGACGAGCCGGGAGCCGCCGAGGCGGTCGTGGGCCCCGGGCGGTTCGTCGCCGTGTTCAACCGGGGCGACTACTGGCAGATCGGCTACACGATCCCGAAGGGCGGCGCGGCCGACGTGCGCGCCGCCGGCCTCGCGCTGTTCCGCCGGTCGGTCGCCGCGCTGCTTCCCCCGTTGGCCGATCGGGTGGAGGAGCTGCAGGACTGGGAACAGATTAAGCTCCTCACGGTGCGCGCGGACCGCCTGTTGCGTTGGTACCGGCCCGGGTACCTGGCGATCGGCGATGCCGCCCACGCGATGTCTCCCGTCGGGGGCGTCGGCATCAACATGGCGATCCAGGACGCGGTCGCCGCCGCGAACGTGCTCTGGGAGCCGCTGCGCCGGGCGCAGGTGTCGGTGCGGGACCTTCAGGAGGTGCAGCGGCAGCGGGCGTGGTCGGTGCGCGTCATCCAGGCGATGCAGGCGTTTGTGCACCGGCGCCTGCTCGGCCCTGCGCTGACCTCGACCGGCCGCGCTCCCGCGATCCCCGCGGCCATGCGCCTGCTACTGCGGGTCCCCGGGGTCAGTGCCGTGCCGGCCCGCCTCATCGCGCTCGGCGTCCGCCGGCCGCACGTCCAAAGCCCCGCCGTCGCCCAGGACGGCGCAGGTGTCCGCGAAGTCGGCACATAATCACCGGGAACCACAACGCGCGCGGGGGCGCCTCGCGTGAGCTCGCGCAGAGTCCTGAAACCGCGGGCCACGGGCAAGGGGCGGCCGAGTGCCGTGTCGGCACGCGCTGCGAGATCGGGTGCGGCCGTGGGGTGGGGAATGATGCGCATCTTCGCCGACGAGGAGCTTGGGTCTCTCGTGCCCAGGGGGGCTGGCGCATGACCAACACGATCGCGGACGTGGTGATCGTCGGCGGCGGCGTCGTCGGCACCAGCATCGCCTTCCATCTCGTCGAGCGGGCGCCGGACCTCCGAGTCGTGCTGGTCGAGCAGGCGGCGGGCCTCGGCATGGGCGCCACGGCGAAGGCGACAGGGGGGATCCGGCACCAGTTTGCGAGCGAGATCAACGTCCGGTTGACACAGCGGAGCATGGTGGAGTTCTTGCGCTTCGCCGAGCTCACCGGGGAGGACCCCGAGTGGGAGCCGTGCGGGTACTTGTTCGTCACCGCCCGCGACGCGACGCTGCGCACGCTGGCGAAGAGCGCCGAGATGCAGCAGCGGCTCGGCGTGCCGACGGAGCTGCTCGACCGCGCGGCAATCGCCCGACGGTTCCCGGCGCTGCGCACGGACGACCTCGTCGGCGGCAGTTTCTGCGGGGCGGACGGCTCGGCGAACCCGTACGCCGTGACCGTGGGATACGGCCGGGGGGCGCGCGAACGAGGGGTGGTGTTCCGGCTGGGCGAGGTGGTGGCGGCGGTCGAATCGGACGGCGGGCGCGTGACCGGCGTGCGCACCAGCGCCGGTCGGATCGCGGCGCCGTGGGTCGTCTGCGCGGCGGGCACCGGCGCGGTCGCGGTGGCGCGCACGGCGGGCGTCATGCTGCCGATCGCGCCGTATCGTCGCCAGGTCGCCGTGGGCCAGCCCGTCGATGCGCTCTCCCCCGACATCCCTTTCCTCATCGATCTCGACACGGGATGGTACCTCCACCGCCAGCGAGACGGCACGCTGCTGATCGGAGGCACGGACGCGGAGACCCGGCCGGGAACCGAGGAGACGGTCGATTGGGATGTCGTGGCCGCCGCGGCGGAGGCCGGCATGCACCGCGTGCCGCTGCTGGAGCGCATGGCGGTGCGGCGGGCGTACGTGGGACTTCGCGACATCACCCCGGACCTGCACGCGGTGGTCGGGGCTCCCGCCGCTCCCGCGGGGTTCTTGTGCGCGGCGGGGTTCAGCGGCCACGGGTTCATGCACGCGCCGGCGGTCGGGCAGATCGTGGCGGCTCTGGTGGTCGACGGCGCGGTCCACGACCTGGACATCTCGGCGCTCTCTCCGCGGCGGTTCGATCAGCCGGTCCAGCGGGAGGGCGTGGCGTTTTGACCGTCCACCGCCGCGGGGCACATCTCCTGGCTGGACGCGAGCGAGTCCGCCCGAGAACGGGCACCAGGAGGCTGCGGGTGATCACGTGGTGCGGGGCGGTCGTCGCCGCGGTCGCGGCGGGGGCGTACGCTGGCGCGATCCCGCTGATCGTGCGGCGCTAACATGGCGCAGGACGCGGTCTCTCGCCCGTCGCGGAACGGCACCACCGGACGGCTCCTCGTCTCCGTCGGTCTGGTCTTCGTCGCGGTCGTCATTCGGACGGCCCTGGTCCGTGCCGGCGGCGCGATGGGCGTGGTCGCGGAATGGCTGCCCATCGCCGTCGTCGCGGCCACGATGGGATGGCTCGCGCTCAGCGTCGTGCGCACCTCCCCAGGGCGCTGGGGCCGCCCGTTGCCCACGATCTCGCTTGCGCACGGGACGCCCGCCCGCTCGGTCGCGCTGAGCGGGATGCTGGTCGGCATGGCGGTGCTGCTGTCGCTGCTGGGGAGCCGGTTGCCGGGAGTGGGATGGCTCGTCTACTGGGTCGGTGGCCTTCCCATCATGCTTGCCGTGGCCCTTCACCGCCGATGGGGCGTCCTCGCGTACCTGGCCGCCACGGCGGTGATCGCGGAGATGTTCGCGCCGGTGCGAGGGCTGGTGTTCGCGCTGTTTACGGGGCTGCTCGGGCTCGTGAGCGGCGCCGCCGCGGCCTCCGGGCGATCGTGGTCGGCCACGTGGCTGCTGTGTGCCGCCGTTCAGGTGCCGGCCCTGGCGGTACTGCTGGTGGCCGTGCCCGGGTTCCAGGTGTTCTGGTTCCATCCCGATCCGCGCGCGCAGGACGGCATCCTGTATCTCCTGCTGGCCGCCGGCGTGCTCGGGTTGTCGTGGACGCTGACCGCAATGCTGCTTTACCCGCGCATCGTCCGCGCCGTTCGACGGCGCCTCGCGATCACATCGACCGCGCGATAGCAGCAGCCGGTTGCATCGAGATCTCTACCCGTTCCCTGGCGGCGGGGAGGGCAACCGGTTCCGGTACGCGCGGCGGCCGTGCCCAGCGGCGGGGGACGGCCGCCTGCAGGACTCCGGGCCTCGCTTCCGTATGAGTTGAAGCGAGGGGCGCGGTGAGGCGACACGGACGGCACGCGCCGTCGCGACCGCGCCGAAGGGGGGCTCGAGATGTCGACGATCGGCATGGTCACCGTTGGGCAGGCGCCCCGCGACGACCTGGTCCCGGCGATGGAAGCGATGTTCTCGCACCCGGTGCGGGTGCTCCAAGCGGGCGCGCTCGATGGCCTCGGCGCAGACGAGATCGGGCGGTTGGGGCCCGGTCCCGGGGAGATCGGGATCGCTGCGAGGCTGCTCGACGGCAGCGAAACGCTGCTGTCCCACGCGAAGATCTACCCCCGCGTGCAGCAGTGCGTCGACCGGCTGCGCGCGGACGGCGCGGCGTTTCTCGTCATCTTGTGCGGCGCGGACTGGAGCGCGATTCGCTCCGACGTGCTTGTCGTCAATCCCGGCCGCGTGTTTCCCGCGATCGTCTCGGCGCTCGCGACCGGCCGGCGGCTGGGCGTCATCAAACCGTCGGGCGGACAGGTTGAGGCGGCGACACGTCAGTTCGCCGAGCGCGGCATCGAGGCGGTGGTGACGGCGGCGTCTCCCTATACGGGCGCGCAGCGGCTCGCGGACGTCCGGCGCGCGGCCGAGCGGCTCAAGGCCGCGGGCGTGTCGCTGGTCTGGATGACGTGCGTCGGCATGGACGAGCCGATGCGGGACGTCGTCACCGAGGTCGTGGGCGTGCCGGTGCTGCTCGCGCGGTCGGTCCTGGCCCGCGTGATCGACGAGCTGCTCGCCGCGGGACGGGTTCCCGCCGCCGCGCGCTGACGCGGGCGCAGCCGGCTCGGTCTCGATGACGGCACTGCACGCTGCACGGGGGGAATCGCGCCGGGCCCGTGGTGCTCGCCCCCGCTTCGATTGCCGCGGCGTGCGTCGGCGGCCGCCGTCGGAGGGTGACAGGAGACCGCCGCGCGGGCGCGCCCGCGCGGGCCGGATCCGGTCGTGAAGACCGGCGTACTTGTCCTCGGTCACGACCCGTCCGCGCGTCTGGTGGGGCAATGCCAGCTCGCCGAGGCGGGCGGGTACGATTACTTCTGGCACGCCGACGAGCGGTTTTTCCGGGAGGTGTACGGCGAGTTGGCGTGCTGCGCGGTCGGGACCTCGCGCATTCGCCTTGGTCCGTGTGTGACCGATCCGCACTCGCGGCACCCCGCCCTCACGGCCATGGCGATCGCGACGCTCGACGAGATCAGCGGCGGGCGCGCCGCGCTGGCGATCGGCGCGGGCGTCTCCGGCTTCCGAGAGTTGGGTATTCCCGGACAGCGCCCGGTCGTCGCGATGCGGGAGGCCGTGGGGCTGATCCGGCGGCTGCTTGCCGGCGAGACCGTCGACGTTCAGGGCGAGGTCGTGCGCTTTCACCGCGGCGGCCTGCACTTTCGGCCGGTCCGCGCCGACGTGCCGATCTACATCGCGAGCAACGGCCGGCACGGCCAGGCGCTCGCGGGCGAAATCGCCGACGGGGCGATCATGCCGGCGTGCGTGTCCGATCGAGCGCTGGGGGTGTTCCTCGCCAACCTGCGCGCGGGGGCCGCGCGGGTCGGCCGGACGCTCGACGGCATCGACGTCGTCGTACGCATCAACACCTGCGTGTCCCGGGACAGCCGCGTCGCGCGAGACGCGGTCAAACCCGGCATCGCACGGTATCTCATCTCCCAGCAACCGATCTTCCACACCTTTGTCGCCGCCGGCCTCGAGGTGACGGAGGACCTGCGGGCCTTGGTGCGCGGGCAGGAGTACACGCAGGACGCCGCGGTGCTCGAGGGGATCGCGCGGGCGATTCCGGACGCGTTCGTGGAGGCGCTGTCGCTGGCCGGGACGGCCGAGGAGGTGGCGGCGCAGGCCGCCGGGATCGCCCGTGCCGGGGTTACCCAGCTGGTGATCCACCCGATGTCTCCCGACGGGGACGTCGAAGGCCAGATCCGCCTGTTCGCGGAGGAGGTCATGCCGCGCGTCCGCCGTGCCGCCGTATAGACGCTCGGGAAGAGATGGAATGCCGCGGCCGCGCCAACGCGCCGAGCCAGATTCCGTCCGGTCGGGTGCGGCGCCTCGGCAATGCGAGCCAGGCGTGCCTGCGGCGACCGATTGATACCGCGATCAAACATATTTTCGGTGGTTGACGAGGCTATGTGATAACGTTTACACTGTGAACATGAAATCGTTTGCAGTGGCAGGGGCGAGCGTAGGTCTGTGACACCGGATTCCCGTGGGCCAGCCTCTTCTTCCTTCGTTGCTCCGCCGCCCGTGTCCCGGTCCCCGGTTCGTGTCGGGGTGATAGGCACCGGGGCGATCGCGGCGGCCCAGCACATCCCGGAGTTGCATGCAAATCCAGACGTCACGCTCGTCGCGTTTTCGGGACGTCGCGAGGCACAGGCCCGGGCCATCGCCGAGCGGTACGGCGTGTCCGAAGTGTGCGGCGGCGACGACGGATGGCGCCAGCTGATCGGCCGGAGCGACATCGATGCCCTGCTGATCTGCACCCCGAACGTCCTGCACGCTCCCATCGCGACGCTCGCCGCCGAGGCCGGGCAGCACATTCTGGTAGAGAAGCCTCTGGCGCCCACCCTCGAGGAGGCGCGGCGGATCGTCGCCGCCGCATCCGCGGCAGGCGTCGTCTGCGCGGTGGCCTACCATCGCCGGTTCAAACCGCTGTATCGGGAGACCCATACCCTGCTGCGCGCGGGCATCCTCGGGCGTTTGTACTCCGTCCACGCTGAGCTTTCGCATGCGGGGCCGGAGGCCTGGGCCCCCACCGCCACGTGGTTCTTCGACCCGGCGCGCGCCGGCGGAGGCGCCGTCGTGGACCTCGGAACCCACATGGCGGACCTCGTCACCTGGCTGGTCGGGGCCACACCGGTAGAGCTCGCGAGCCTCGTCGCGACGCAAGAGAAGCCGACGTCCCTCGAGGATCACAGTATTTGCATGTTCCGCTTCGCCGATGGGATGCTCGGAACCATCACGGCGTCGTGGAACACCCGGCCCGGCGCGCGCCGCGTGGTCGTGATCGGGGAACGCGGAACGCTGACGGCCGACGAGACGGCCGCCGACGGGGTCGTCGTCCAGCTCGCCGGTGATGCGCCTCACGACCGCCGCTACCGGTTCCCGGCGCCGCCATTAAACGCCGCGGGCCGCGCCCGCAGTGGCGTGGCCGACGCGTTTATCGCGGTGCTGCGCGGTCAGCAGGCGAACGCGATCGGCCTCGCCACCGGCGCGGAGGCAATGGCCGCGCAGGAGATCCTCGACGCGTGGTACCGAGCGGCGGACGCCTGCCACACGGTCAGGGTCGGCGCGTAGCACGACGTTCAAGCGTGGTGCCTGACGCACCACGACGGGGGGCGGAGATGGGCAAAGCCCGCGCGGCGATCGATTGTTCCGATCGCCCGCCGTTCGCGGGCGCCGCGAACGCCCGCCGCCAGCACCAGCGGCGTGATGGCCCGGACTACGGCGAGCCTCATGCCACGGAGTCCCGATGGACCACCTGACGCTCGGGCTCTCGGTCTGCGGGGCTGCGGGTTGCCGTCGCTGTGCGCCCTGAGACAATGACCGGCGCGGCCCCGGCGCCGGCACACGGAGGGACCCCGATGGCCCGCACGCGTACCCCAAGTGTGACCCTCGCTGAAGCCCGCGCGCTCCACCGCGAGGCCCTGGTGATCGACACCCAGCAGCCGCCGATTATCGGCGGCGCGTTGTTCACGCCGGCGATGAAGCGCGCGCTCGAGGAGTGCGTGCGGCGGGGGATGACCGCCCGCGACGAG
>Ga0209415_10013349_pt1 | contig 13556 bp, 11 predicted proteins | sample PeaSoiSIISIP2007_FD_187696 | JGI IMG/M metagenome (GOLD analysis project Ga0209415, IMG submission 187696) | Peat soil microbial communities from Weissenstadt, Germany - SII-SIP-2007 (SPAdes) (version 2) | ecosystem: Environmental > Terrestrial > Soil > Wetlands > Peat | place: Germany... | reverse complement strand
GACCGTGCCCATGGACTACGATCCGCTGCTGGCCAAGCTGATCGGCTACGGAACCGACCGGGAACAGGCCATCAGCCGGCTGACTCGCGCCTTAGACGAATATTTCGTGGGCGGTATCAAGACCAATATTTCACTGTTCCGGCGGATTTTGCGTGATCGGGATTTTCACGCCGCGAAGCTGGATACTGGATTCCTGGATCGGCTGCTGAAGCAAAAAGAAGACACGGCCACAGTGGATCCCAGAACGGTCGAAATTGCAGCCATTGCAGCGGGCTTGTTTGCAGCCCTTGGCGCAGCCGGCGCCGGCGCGGGAGAGCGCGTCGCGAACGGCGATGCGGGCAGCAAGACGAAGCCTGCTTCCAACTGGAAGAGCGCGGCTCATCAGGAAGCATTGCGATGAGACGAGACTCGTGAACTGGTCCAGGTTTTCATGACCGGGTTTTGATGACATACGACATCACTATTGACGGCAAGGACTACCGGCTCGAACTCAACCGCGCCGGGGGCCGCTGGCTGTGCAAACTTAACGGCCGCGAAATTGAAGTGGATGCCGTGCTGGCGCGGCCGGATGTTCTGTCATTGCGCATCGGCAACCAGGCCTACGAGGTGAAGTGCGAGCGGGTCGCGAATGAGCAGCATTTCTGGGTGGGCAGCGTCCGCTTTGCCGCGGAGGTTCGCGATCCGCGCTCGCTGCGCGGGCGCGCCCGGGCGGTGGACGATCATGGGCCCCGGAAACTGACGGCACCCATGCCGGGGAAAGTGGTGCGCGTGCTCACCATCGAGGGCGCGGAGATTGAAGCCGGCGCGGGCGTGCTGGTGGTCGAGGCGATGAAAATGCAGAACGAGCTCAAATCGCCGAAGAAAGGGACAATTCAGAAGATTCTGGTCAGCGCCGGCGCGGCCGTGAATGCGGGGGACGTACTGGCAATCGTTGAGTGATCTTGAGCTCGGCGCACAACCTGCGGAAATCGTATTCAGGCTCTTAGTCCAACGAATCCAGGAGGACATGTTGGCAGGCACAACTACTAACCCGTCTGACTCGGTCCGCCGCCTCGCCGGGTTAAGCGGGCTCGCCGGCGCTCTGCTGTTCTTCGCCGGCGACATGTTTTTTTACGGATATTTCGGGCCCGGCTCAGAATTTGCACAAGGGATGGTGGCGACGGTGGTGCATGCGTCCCCAGGGCGCCTTTACGCCGGGGGTTTAGTGGGCCCGATCGCCGCGTGTCTGTGCATCGTCGGCTTTTGGCACGTGTATCTCAATGTTCGAGCCTCGAGCGTTCTCATCGGACGCTTGATGCTGGTGGCCTTCTCGGTATTGATGGTAACGGGGAGTGCCGTGCACACTCTTTGGGCTGCGAAAGGCCTTGCTCTCAAGTACTGCTACGGAGCGGGTGCTCCCTGTGCGGATCTCCTGGCGGCCACCAAGGCTTACTGGACACTTGCCTACTACATCGGAGCCCTCCCGGGCTATGTTGGCGCGTTTCTGCTGTTTTTTCTGGTCCTGTTAGGGAAGACTTGGTATCCGCGATGGAGCGTCTTAGCGAACCCGGCACTGCTCATGATGATTTCTCCGCTCGCCACCCGGGTACCGTCTCCGCTGGGCGCCATCCTGGTGGGAGGCGTCACCAACCTCTCGATCGCCGTGTTTTTTCTCGTATCGGTCTGGACCACTTGGGCGAGACGACATAACGGCTGATCGGGCGTCGCGGCCCGACTCATTGCTTACTTCTCTAGGCCGTTGCTGTCGAGCACTTTCTTGGCGTAGAAGTTCTCGACTTTGGCCGAATCGCGCAGAACCTCGTAATAGGCTTCCTTCAGCAACTGCTCTCTGCGGTCGTGCAACTGCGAGCGGATGTCCTGCTGTACGCGCGGATCCGACAAATCCCGCTGCCCGGCTGGCTCCTTCGACACCACCTTGACGATGCGGAATCCCAGGGCCTGCTTGGTCGCGGGATTCGCCACGCTGATGATCGAGCTGTACTGGCCCGGCTTGAGCTTCATCACGGCTTCGCGGGTAGAAGGGTCGGTGCTGCGCAGCGAAGACTCGGGCACGGTGCCCAGATCGCCGCCGTTGCCTGAAGTCTCCGGGTCCTCGGAATATTTCATGGCCAGAGTGGCGAAATCGTCGCCGCTGTCGAGGCGGTTCGAGATCATCTGAATCTTCTTGCGGGCATCGCCTTCGTTCTGCGCCTTATCGTTCTGGTTGTGGGCCTGCGGATTCGGGGTAGGAGTCACCATGATCTGCGCCAGATGATACCGGGGTTCGATCAGGTTGAACTCGGCCTTATGCGCGTTGTAGTAGTCGGTAATGTCCTGATCGGTCACATTAATCTTGGACGATACTTCCTTGTTCATCACCTTCTCCACGGTGATGGAGCGCCGGATATCGCGTTTGAAGTCAGCCAGCGTGATTTTCTTTTCCTGCAGGCGCTTGTCGAATTCCTCCTGGGTGAACGGAGACTTGATTTCGTTGTACTTGCGGTCCACTTCCTCGTCGGTCGCCAGCAGGCCGAGTTTCTCGGCGCGGCGCATCAGGATCTCGTCGTCAATCATCTGGTGGAGAATGTTCAGACGCAGGGCTGTGGCCTGCTCGCCGGTGGGCGCCTGCGGCGCTGAGGCGATCTGGTTGTTGTAATACTTGTCCACGTCGGAGCGGAAAATCTTGCGGCCATCCACCGTGGCCATGACGTCGCCACCCGGTTGCGGGCTGCAGGCGCACAACGCGGCCAGCCATAGTGCGGCGGAGAGAGTCGCGGCGGCGTGGCCGCGAAGCGATTTGTTTTTCAAGCGGATGTCTCCCATTCCCAAACCAACGTGATGCACAAGAAATCTGGATACCGGAACCGGGCGGTTTCTCAACCCCAATTACTTGGATGCGGTCGGAGGCGTTGACGGCGGGTGTTCGGGGACCGGCACGCCCGCGTCCTTCAGCGCGCTGTCTAAATTGGCGCGAATTTCACTGATCGGCACCGCGCCTTCGACTTTCCGGCCATTGATGAAGAGCGTCGGCGTCGCGTTCAGGCCCAGATCGTCGGCCTCCTTCATCGAGGCGCGAACCGCATCTTCCTTCTGCGCTTTGATGCAGGACTGGAGCTTCGCCGCATCGAGACTGTGTTTCTGCCCTTGCAGCGTGGCGATCTTGTCAATCGCCTCAAAGCGGGCCGCCGGCGCCTTCTCGCTATCTACTTCCTGCTTGTTGGCGTGAATGTAATCGGCGAAGCCCCAATAAGCATCGGTATTCTGCTCGGCCAGACATCCGGCGTCAACCGCCGCATGCACAGCCCAGGGGTGAATCTCGGTCAATGGGTAGTCTTTGTAAATGAAAGTGACCCGGTCGCCGTATTCCTTCATGATCTCGGGAAACAAGGTCTGGTGCATGCGGGAGCAGAAGGGGCACTCGAAGTCATCGAAATTGACCACCACCACCTTGGCCGACTTGGCGCCGCGCGAGGGCCGGCCGGCGAGGTCAATCTTGCTCATGGTTTCGGCAAACGGATCTTTGGACAGATCAAATTTCGTCACCCGCAGCATGGTGTTGCGGTCTTTGGAGAGGAGAAAAACGTACTCCTTGGTCTTGCCCTCGCCGCTATCAATGGTCACAGTGACTTTGTCGTAAGCGGGCCAGTCCGTGCTGGGCGATACGGCGCCAACGTTGATGTTGACCTCGGTCGGGATGTTATAAAACGAACGCACCTGGTGCTCGATCTTCCGCACCGTATCAGGGGGCACGGACTGGGCAACGCAGCCCAGACAAATCACCAGCAGAACCAGCGCGGCACGCCTAATTGTGGTCACCAGAAACCGCCTCAGCATTGGAGATGGACTCACCGATTATCTCACGGAAGGCGGGCGTTTCGGACCGCCAGGCCGGTTCTAACCGGAGCGGCGGAGCAACTCCGGAGGCAGCAGGGAGTTCATGGACCCGGAGCGGAAACCCTCCAGATCAAGGGTCACGAAGCGAAAACCAAGGCACTTGAAAATGGCGGTTAATTCCGCGGCCATGGCGGGATTCAACGCGCGGTCAAGTTCATCACGGCCGATTTCGATGCGCACGATTTCTCCATGATGGCGCACCCGGAACTGCCGGAACCCGAGCGCGCGCAGGGCATCCTCGCCGCGTTCGACCACTTCCAGCGCTTCCCGCGTCACCGGCCGGCCATATTCAATGCGTGAGGAAAGGCAGGCCGACGCGGGCTTATCCCAGACTCGCAGCCCTGCCTGGCGGGCCAACTCGCGAATCTCCTGCTTGGTCAGGCCGGCGGCTAAAAATGGAGTTGCAATGTGATGCTGTCGGGCCGCTACCTGGCCGGGGCGGAAGTCGCCCTGATCGTCCACGTTTACGCCGTAAGCGATGGCACGATAGCCGCGCTCTTCGCGCAGCTTTTCCAGCACCGAGAAGAGTTCGTCTTTGCAGTGAAAGCAGCGCTGCTCGTCGTTGCGGGCATACTCAGGGCGATCCAGCTCGGAAGTAGCGATGACCTCCAGGGGAATCTCCTGCTCCCCAGCGAAGGCGATGGCATCGGCCAGATGAGTCCGAGCCAGACTGGGTGAGTCGGCGATCACGGCCAGCATTCCGGAACCGAGCGCACGGTGGGCGGCCCAGGCCAGGTAGGCGGAATCCACCCCGCCGGAGTAGGCGACCAGCAGGCGTCCCAGCGTTCGCAACTCAGCCTGAAGCCGCAACTGCTTGGCGTTGAGGATGACTTCCGCGGATGACATCTTCGCTATGGTATCAGGGACCCGAGCCGGCTAGTACAGGCGCTCCTGTCGCCGCAGGTTTCCAACCGACCCGATATTGGAGAGGCTGAAGGTGAAGCGAAACAGGTTCTCATTGCGCACATTGGCGATGGCGTAGCGGCGATATTCCAGGGTAACGCCGCAGCAGTCCCAGTTGTAGGTGGTCTGCGCGCTGGCGAACTGCAGTTGCCGGATTTCGGAATCGAAGCCGAAGCTGCTGGCCGCGCTGAATCCGCGCCGGTTCAGACCGCCGTATCCCAGAGCTACGCGAAACTGCTGGAACTTGCAGGTCACCTGCGTGCTCGTCGAATTGATGGGGGCGCACTTGCCTTCGCCCGGGAGCGAAGAAGTGCTGCTGGTCTGCGGAATCTGCAGGAACGCGTCTCCGCCACCCACGGTAAACGGGCCGGCGTTGTAATTCAGCAGCAGGGTGCTGGAGTTGATCCGGCCCAATTGGAAGTCGTAGTCCATGTCCCATTCCGTATCGGTGCGGTTGCTGGTAGCGGCCCGCAGGCGCGATACCAGCGGAGAAAGATGCCGCGGCTGGATTAGGAAGGCGACTCCGGTGAGCTCTTCGGTGGTGCTGAAGACGTTGCGGTGACCGGAGATCAGCGCTCCGCCGAAAGTCGGATCGACGAAATACTTCTGGGACAGTTCCCAGGTGGCGACTTCCTTCACCTCCGGCCCCACAACGCAGGGTTGGGTGCCCAGATTGTCGCTGCGCTGCCAGGGCACGGTCTGCTCCGGAGCCGCGGCTCCCACCGCCAGGCCGGTCATAGGGGTTTCGCACTCTCCGGTCTGCGAAGAAGTATGTTTTGCGTAAAGGCGCGTGACGAAGCCATATTCGACTTCGTGGGTGTTGCTCAGAATGTCGCGTTCATCGAAGTGCAGGACGTTGGCAAAATCATTTACCCCCGTCACCAACCGGTAAACCACCCGCGGCTCGATGACATGCTTCCATTTTCGGCCGAGGAACTCGCTGGCGAAGATTTTTTCCAATACGGGTGGCCGCACTTCCACCGATGCTTCCGCGGCCTGCTGGTTGGTGGGATCGTTAATGGCGCTTCCATTTACAAAACGCTCGGTGTAGTACGTTTCATGCAGTCCCAACGCCGGGCGCACCGACCACCCGGCGAACTGCACGGGCAATGCGATCTGGGGGTTGAAGTCGAAGCGCCCCAGCAGACTGCCGGTGTGCAATCCCGGCTCGCCCCGGCTCAGGCCGGCGATGGACGCATCGAATGACCAGACGAATGGGGTTCGAGGCAGAGGCCGGTCGACGCTGGAGACATCGAAGCTGGGCGTGTGCAGAATCCGAATGGAATCGAAGGTCGGTGGATTCGAGAGCAGGCCGTTGAGGGTGGTCTGGAAAAAGTTCTGATACCGCTCCACCATGCCGCTCAGGAACAAGCCATTGGTTGCTTTCGACAGAAATGCCTGCGACTTCACTTCGGAGTTCACAGCCTGCGTAAAGACCTCATTAAACGCCAGCCGGAACAGGAACGAACTCAGGTAATCAATGTTCGACACGGCCCGGAAGCCGTGAAAATTGCCTTCCGCCAGCAGGCGCGCCTCCTGCCCGCCCTCGCGCAGCACTTCCGATTGCGTGGTAGGGGGCGTGGTAGGGCTGGTGACGTTGATCGCGATGCCACGGTCAATCACGCCGAAGTAATTCAAATCCACATAAGACGTATCGGTGGGGCGGGCGCGGAACTCCCCTTTTTGCGACCAGCCGCGCTTGGAAAAATATTCCGCGCCCACAGTCCCGTCCATGCTGCGATTGATCGCCCAATAGAACGCCTCGCCGAACACATTGCCCTTGGTTGACGACCGGCCGGCCGTGGGCACAAGAAATCCCGTCTGCCGGGTCTCACGATCCACGGGATGCGTCGCATAAGGAAAGTAGAAAACCGGGAACCCGTGCAACAGGAAGCTGCTGTGATAGATGCTGGCATTACCGCCCACGTCCACAACTACTTTGTGGGCGCGGAACAGCCAGTTGGGATGCGGCAGTTCGCAGGTCGTGATCGTTCCGTCATACACGAGGTAGTGGTCAGGGCTGGTTTTCTCCACGATTTTGCCGGTGAAGGTGAAAGGCGCGGTCGAGGTCAGGACCTCCCGGTTTCCCTGCAAGTGCAGCCCGATGCTTCCAGTGACGTCGTAAAAGCGCCCGGTTTCAGCCGTCAGATTGTAGGTGCCGTGGCTGGCCTTGATGTGCTCTTCATCGGGACCGCCGTCGAGTCTGAAGTGCCCTGACGCCGTGGCCTCACCATTGTCGGAGTTGTAGATGACTTCATCGGCGCGCAGGACATAACCGCGATAATGGATCTCCGCGTCGCCGCGTAATTTGTAGACGGGCCCTTCTTTTTCCTGCTCGATCGCGCAAATGACATTTATCCCAGCGCTCTCAGATTGGGCCTGCCTGGCGCACGGCGTCTCGGGCGGCTGCGCAGCAGGTGTCTGGAGAGGCAGTGAGGCGTTCTGGCTCGCCGCCGCGCCGAAATTTCGGGATAGCAACTGGCTGGTTACTAGCGCGGAGGCCAGAAGCTGGTGACAAAGAAACGGCGCCGTGATAAGGAATCTAGTGCGACGCGTCATCGGAAAAAGATCATCGCAAGAAAATTAACGGAAGAGAATCGCCCTTGGAGAGCGAACCTATCCCTTTTTGGCACTTCGTTCGCGGCATCGTGAACTTAGCATGGCGCCGGGGGACAGGCAAAGTGGCGAACAAGGCTAGGATTCCCGTTGGGCTGCCCCGGTTGCCCGTTGCACAGGACCGACACGATTTCAAATGAAGACTGAGTTTCATGAATTGCGGGGGAGGGGTTTGCCATTGCCATCTGGAGCCCCTTCCCTCCGATGCGCCGGGGAGGAGGCCTGACATGCAGGGCCGTTTGGCTCCAACCTCCGCGCCGGCCGAAGGCCGTCAGATAACGGAAAGAGCTGACCTGATTGATCCCGATGCCCCGGATCACAGCGAGCAGAGGTTCGCGGCGAGTCTGGACGGAAGCGCCGCCGCGGAACTCGTGTCTTACGAGGACGATCCCGCCGAGGACGATGCCGCGCCTTCGCCGATCCCGGAACCGGCGCCACCCGACACCCAGGGAACAGCCGCAACCTTGGCCGTAGCCGAAACCTCCGCCCTGGAACCGGAACAGGTTCCCGAAGCCGACGCCTGGCGGGATGAGCTCTCATTGCGCCTCAACCGCTACCGTGCCCGCCACAAAGTACGCCCTCCGCGGTATCCGTCGCTGCAATTGCGGTTCGAGTCGCCGGTGTCGTTCGCAGAATCGCAACCTGCCGCTTCTCTATCTTCCACAACCTTCGCGCCGCTGTCAGAGCACGCGCTGGCGCTCGATGGGATGAGAGAAATTCCCGCCTCCGCTGCCCAGGCCGATGCTGAGCCCGAGCCGGATCCCGCGTCCTCGCAAACGAAAACGGTTCCGGCGGAGCGTGCCGGTGCGAAAATCATTGAGTTCCCGCGCTTTGCCTGGGGTCCGCCGGTGCCGCCTGACGATCAACTGGCCGAGCCAGTGGCCGAGCGGCCGCGCATCCTCGAGGCCCCAGAGATTGTCCCGCCGCCCCCGGCGCTGGGCGGGATCACAATCGAACCGCCTGAGCCCGCATCAGCCGAGAAGCGTCCGGGCATTGAGATTCCTTTGCAGGCGGCCGCGCCCTCGCAGCGCGTGCTGGCCAGCGCCATTGATTTGATCATCGTTGCCCTGGCTTCGTTGTTGTTCGGCGCCATATTCTGGAAGGTCGCGGCGGTACGCCCGCCCATGGTCCAGGTTCTCGCGCTCGGAGCCGGAGTTCCCGGTCTGCTCTGGGCCGCTTACCAATACCTGCTGCTGGTCTACGCCGCCAACACACCGGGCCTGTGGATGACCGGCCTGGAACTTGCCCGTTTTGACGGCAGTCGCCCACCCCGCTCGCTGCGCCGCTGGCGCGTCCTGGCGTCCTACCTTTCCGCGGCAGCTCTCGGCTTGGGATACGTCTGGGTCCTGCTAGACGAGGATGTTCTCTGTTGGCACGACCGGATTACGCACACCTATTTCGCCCCGAAGACCCGCTCGTAAGGAAGTAAGGAACCACTCTTAGGGTCTTGGCCCGTTTTGGCGTGCAAAATTACGCAGCAAGCCAGTGAATCTTCGCGGTGATGCCCGCCTTCTCCTGTGCTATCTTCAATAGGACTTTAAGCGTCATATTGCATTGATCTAAGAATGGCTACGCCGGTTGAGAGTTCCAGACCTGCGGTAAAGGTCTTCGTCGCCACCACGGTGATGTTGACCTTCATCTCGTTCTGGCGAGCCTCTGCCATCGTCCTGTCCGACCTGGCCTCCTCGGCCTATTACGCCGGCGGCGACGCCGAAAACGTCATCGGCAAGAGCGCTCCCTGGTTCATCCTGGCGGTCATGCTGTTCAGTTATGCCGTGCGTGCGCTCTACATCGAGTCGAGCAGCATGTTCGTGCGCGGCGGCGTCTACCGCGTGGTGAAAGAGGCCATGGGCGGGACCCTGGCCAAATTTTCGGTTTCGGCTCTTCTCTTCGACTACGTTCTCACCGGACCTATCAGCGCCGTGTCTGCCGGGCAGTACCTGGCTGGCTTCATCAAGGACATGGGCGTCTACCTGCACCGACCGCTGAGCTTCAACGACGACTACCTCGCTGCGGGTGTGGCCGTCGTCGTCGTGCTCTACTTCTGGTGGAAAAATACCCAGGGCATTCACGAATCCAGCCAAAAGGCCGTGCAGATCATGGTGATCACCACCGTCATGGTCGTGATCCTGATTCTCTGGTGTTCGATCACAGTTCTGCGCACCCCGGTGCACCTCCCGCCCAGCCCCTTCAGTGCTGCGGGAAAGATTCCCCTGAACAAGGAATCTTTAGGCTGGCTGCACAACACCTGGTTCAGCCACCTGACGTGGATCATTCTCTTCGTCGGTTTCGGTCATTCGGTTCTGGCCATGAGCGGCGAGGAGACCCTGGCCCAGGTCAACCGCGAGATCGAGCATCCCAAACTGAAGAACCTGGAAAAGACCGGGCTGGTGATTTTCATCTATAGCCTGCTGTTCACCTCGCTGGTCTCGTTCTTCGCGGTGATGATGATTCCCGACAGTGTGCGGCCGACCTTTTTCGCCAATCTGATCGGCGGCATCACCATGTATCTGTACGGGCCGATGAGCCTGAAGCTGGCCTTCCACGGATTTGTGGTGCTGGTGGGCGTGCTGATTCTGGCCGGGGCGCAGAACACGTCCATTGTAGGCGCCAACGGCGTCCTCAACCGCGTGGCCGAAGATGGTGTGCTCACCAACTGGTTCCAGAAACCGCACCACCGCTATGGGACCAGCTTCCGCATCATCAATCTCATTGTGGGCATGCAGTTGCTGACCATCGTCCTCAGCCTGGGCAACGTCTACGTGCTGGCCGCGCTATACGCTTTCGGCGTGATCTGGAGCTTTGCCACCAAGTCGCTGGCGGTGCTCGTGCTGCGCTTCACCGAGCCCGGCAATCGCGAATGGAAAGTCCCGGGCAACCTGCACATCGGCAAGAGGGAAATTCCGGTCGGCCTCGCTCTGATCTCGGCGGTGCTGTTCACTACCGCGGTCGTCAACCTGTTCACCAAGTATCAGGCCACCATCGCGGGAGTGCTGTTCAGCGGCTTTTTCTTTGCTATTTTCACGATTTCCGAACGTCATGTCGCCAAGGAACGCCACGGCAAGCCCGAGCAACTCGACCAATTCCGGGTGTATGGCAACCAGGAACTGGGCAGCGGCGCGATGGGCGTGCGCCCGGGCAATATTCTGGTTGCGGTGCGCGACCCACGGAACCTGTATTACCTGCGGCAAGTGCTCCGCCAGACCCACACCGGCAAACAGGACGTGGTGGTTATGAGCGCCCGCCTCTACCATCGGGAACACAGCTTCAGCGGCAGCACTGTCTTTGACGCCAGCCAGGTCTTCGACCACTACGAGCAGGAGCTGTTCACTGCCGCCGTCGCGGTCGCCGAGAAAGAAGGCAAGCCCATCTCCCTGCTGGTGGTGCCCGCGACCGACGTGTTTGAGGCCATCGTGGTGACGGCGCAGCGCCTCGATTCCAGCCGCATGGTCTGCGGACTCTCCAACAAGCTCACGGCCGACGAGCAGGCCAAGCTCACCGGCGATGCCTGGGAGCGGCTGCCCGAGCCGCGTCCCCGCCTTACGCTGGAGGTGTGTGCTCCCGACGGAGCTGTCCGCGAATTCGCTCTCGGTCCGCACGCGCCGCGCATGCGCCCCCAGGACGTTGAGTTGATGCACAAGCTCTGGCTCGACATTACTACCGATCCTAAATTTGCCGGCGCCCACCACTACCACATCGTTGCCCTGGCCCTGGAAGAGTTGCAGCGCGAGTTGACCACCGAACAGCGTGCGCAACTGCTCGAAAAACTTCAACAGGAAATGAACCATCCCAATCCGCAGTGAATCTGATCTAAGTGATTGTGAAGACCGAAGGAGCGATCCGCCGCAGCCCCCATTTTTCAAACGCAGCGAGGGTTTCGCGCGGGTCGGCTCAGAATTCAAACCGGAGCAAAGGAGATTCCATGGCACGCATTCCGGGCGCTGTACCCAACCAGGGCGGCCTGTTCCGCCGGATGTTCGTGGGGATCGTTTATTGGTTGACTCGGCGCCGGCTTGGGCATGTCATCATGCCTGTCCAGGTCACGGCACATCATCCGAAAATCTTGTGGGGATACGGCCAGATGGAGGAATCACAAATGGGTAGCCATCTGGTTGATCACAAACTGAAAGGCCTGGCCGAACTGCGTGTCGCGACGCTTGTCGGCTGTCCGTTTTGAATTGACATCGGCTCTGCCGTGGGCAGAGCAAGCGGCATCTCCTCCGAGGAGATCGCCAACCTGAGAAACTATCGTTCCGACGTCAACTTTTCCGACCTCGAACGGCTGGTTTTGCTATACGCCGACGCCATGACCCTCACCCCGGTCGAAGTTTCCGACGCCTTGTTCTCGCGGCTGCGCGAAAGATTCAACGAGGCTGAATTGGTCGAACTGACGTCCGTTATCGCCTGGGAGAACTACCGCGCCCGCTTCGACCATGCATTTGGCATCGAAAGCGAGAATTTCAGCAAGGGAGCAGTGTGTGCCCTGCCGGATCGCGGGTCAGAAGCGACGTCCTAGGGGCTCTCCAGCTGCGCGCGGCTATCAGATGAAGAAAAATGCCCCAATCGGGACGATTGGGGCATTGGCGAACTCGGACGGAGGCGGTTAGGCCGATTTCTCCGATTTGTTCTTCGTCGAGCAGCAGCCTTTCTCGCATTCCTTGGCACACTTGCCGTCGCAGCTCATCTTGCCGGCAGCATCTCTGCTGCACTTGTCGCCACAGCAGGAAGAGGCGGTCTTATCTTTGTCCGCCTTCATGCAGGACATGGCATCCTTGCCGCCACAGCAAGATGCCATTCCCTTGCCGCTGGCGTCTTTCTCGTGGTGCATACAGCAAGAGTGGGCATCCTTCGCATCCGCCGTCGCCATCTTGTCGCAGCACGGACACTTCGCTTTCTGCTCCGGGGCAGTGTTTTGCTGCGGAGTGGCGGGAGCGGTCTGAGTTGCGGTCTGGGCCCACCCTACGACCGACAGGGCCAGAATCAGGGCAATCATTTTGAACTTCATAAGTGAGTCTCCTCAAGAATTCGTTAGAAAGTGATTTCGCAGGTCCAATGGACCATGTGGAAATGGGATTGCGCCTCTGGCGCCAGCGGGGAGACTCAGATGCGAAGGACCGTATTTCGTGCGGAGTGGAACCGGAAGGGGTCGCCACCGGATGATTCCGCCAGGATGGCAATCTGCTTCTCGCGCCCGCGATCGGCCACGGCCACCGGCACCTTCCCGGAGTTCGGGAGAGACTGTCTTGCCGACGCTGGGAGGGAGGAAGGGCTGTCTGGCCCGGACTTGGCGCAGCATGGATGTTCGCTGTTACACGGCGTCGAGGGCGCCAGCGGAGAAACAAGCGCCAGAGCGACCTTGCCGTGAGCTCCGGGGCAGCAGGAGTGATCCTGCATTCCCGCGCTGTGGCGGCTCTGCCCTTGCGCGACCGGCTGCACAGATGAAGAGGAGCCGACGGCGATGGGACAGCTCCAGCACAGGAGCGAAGCCAGCAGTAGAACGGCGATGAATCGCGTCCTCATACCCATCCGGTTAGACGAGCCATTATGGAAGGGGTTAGGCCGGCGATCTGTGAGTTCCGTCACATGTGAGAACTACTTCGCCTTCAGGGTGCTCTCCAGCGATGCTGCCAAGTCTTTGAAACGAAAGAGATATCCGCTGTTCACCAGCTGCGTCGGTTCGACCCGCTGGCTGCCCAGCAGCAGAGCCTCTCCCATCTCGCCAAAAGCCAGCTTCACCGCGAAGGCGGGCATGGGGAAGATTGCCGGCCGCGAAAGCACGCTGGTCAGCGTCTTCGTGAATTCTGCGTTAATGACCGGTTTGGGGGCCACCAGGTTGACTGGGCCCTGCAGACGATCGGTCTTCAGGATGTGATGAATCGCGCCTACCATGTCCTGCATATCAATCCAGCTCATCCACTGGCGCCCGTCGCCAACTCTGCCCCCAACCCCCATTTTGAACGGCATCAGCATTTTCCCGAGCGCGCCGCCCTGAGCACTCAGCACAATTCCGGTTCGAATCTGGACGGTGCGAATGCCAGCATCGGCCGCCGCCCGCGTCGCAGCTTCCCACTGGCGGCAAACTTCCGGCAGAAAGCCAGTGCCTGGCGCACTTTCTTCTTTCAGAACTTCCTCGGCACGATCGCCGTAATATCCGATCGCAGAAC
>Ga0209415_10013348_pt1 | contig 13558 bp, 7 predicted proteins | sample PeaSoiSIISIP2007_FD_187696 | JGI IMG/M metagenome (GOLD analysis project Ga0209415, IMG submission 187696) | Peat soil microbial communities from Weissenstadt, Germany - SII-SIP-2007 (SPAdes) (version 2) | ecosystem: Environmental > Terrestrial > Soil > Wetlands > Peat | place: Germany... | reverse complement strand
CATGTTGCCATTTCAGGACGCGGCCCCGACCCCTGCAGGTGACTGGCGGCATATCGTCCGCTTCGGCCGGAACGTGGGCACAGTGTCGTACTGGCATTGATCAGTCCCGGGCAAGCGCCCTGGCTGTGGGCCGAGACACTGCCCGCGGGCGGCGCCTCTCGGGGAGGCTGCTCTGGTGCTAGTACTGGCTCCCCTCTGGCTGAACTGGGTCGGCTTCGAGGCTGTTCGGCGGCCTGACGGCATCGGGCCGCAGGTCAATGCCCGCTGTACCTGCACTGTCGACCCCTCTGCGTTTCAGGAAGTCCAGGAGGTCCTCTTGGCGGGGCTGCCCGAAGGCGAGCCGGTAGAAGGCGAGGTCATCCTTGAGGTCCACGATTTTCGCGGTATCCCGGCTGAGCGGATAGTTGATGAGCTGACGCTCGACCTTGAACGGGCCAGGGTAGATCCAGTAGGGCGCGAACTCGCCGAGATGAGCGGATTGGTCGCGGGCGGCGTCGTAGGCGGCTTTCCACGGGTCCGCTTCCTGCGAGGTCATCACGCTGACCCGGTGGCGGGCCGCGATGTTGCGGCGCACGGCATGGCCGCCGAACCTGTTGACGCGGCCTTCGCGCTGCTCGAAGTCCACCGGGTTGGCTGGCAGGTTCCAATGCACGACTGCGTGGCACCACCAGTGGAAATCGATGCCCTCCTGGCCGACACTCGTCGTGGTGAGCACAAACGGCCAGAACGGACTGTTGAAGGCGTTGCGAACCTGCGGCTGCCGGGCGCTTTCCACGTCATGACGCTTGCTGCCGTAGCGCAGGGCAAAGCGGCTGCGGAATGAGATGGGCTGGCTGGGGTCGTCGGGATCGAAGCTCTCATAGCGGGACGGGCGCATGGACACCGCGTCACGGGCTCGCCCGGCGAGGGCCATGAGGTGCTCGTCGTCCATGACCACGGTCGGTTCTTCACTCCGCAGGTGATGTAGGTATTCATCCAGCACGGCCTGCAGGTTTCCGTCCGCGCAGTAGCGAAGCACAGTGCGCCAGTAAGGCTCGGTCGTGTCGTAGAGCTTGTCCAGGAGCAAGGTGCTATCGAGCCGGTTGAACAGGCTCCTCAGCCCGGCTGCGAGCGTGGCGGCCGCCTGCCAGAGGCCGACGTCGCTGACCCTGTGGCCTGGACTGAGCACGCGAGTCAGGGAGCGGTAGGCGATGTTCGCAGGCGAGTGTGTGGCGATCGCTGCGAGCGTGCTGAGAAGCTCGTTCCTGTCGTCGGCAGTCGGTTGGAGCTGGCTGTTGATCGTGTCGAGCGCGAGGCGGACGTGCGCATGCAGTCCCCTGGAGCGCGCGGCGGACTGATCGATGTCGGCGGCATCGGCGGCCTCCTCGCTGGCCATCGCTTCGGCGATCTGAGCTGGCTTCACGAGCAGTTCTGGGAGCGCTCCGGGCCATTCGAGCATCGCGCGCCAGTGCGCACTATCACCGGCCGGTATTACTCCCTGACGCGGCATCACAGGCGAAAGGCGTTGCGTGACCTCTTGCTCAGCGGCTGCCACGGAGATTGTCTGGTCGGGCCGCTCCCGCGCGAGCTCGATCGGGTCGGCCAGTGCGGCTAGTGCGGGGTGCGGCCAGAACAGCGCCAGCGCTGACATCGCGGCCGGCTGTCCGCCACGCAGATCGTAGTCCAGGCGAGTCGCGATTACCGCGCGCGCTGACGCGGTGTTGCTGGTCAGCCGGGTGTCCTCGACAAGCCGACGTTCGGCCTCGTAGCTGAGGAGCGCCGCGATCGCTGTCGGCGCGGCCGACCAGGAAGAGAAGATGAGCCGCTTAGTCATGCTTTGCGCGGACGCATCGGAATAGGGCCCGCCAGGAGTGAAGTAGGGCATGGACGGAGGCATCCAGAGTAGCTGCCACCACCCCCTGCCGACCGTGTCGGCGGCGAGTGCCCGCAGCCGTCCGTTGCCGAGGTCGTGGGGGCCGAACCGTTCCAGCGCAGCACGGTCGAGCCGCTGCGTGCGACGGAGAAGGGGATCAAGCAGCGCCTTTTCGGCGGCGGTCTTGAGCCCGTCCCGTACGCGGTCTGCGAGCTGGTAACCGTCCATGAAGTTGATGAAATACGGGACGGATTTCCAGTACTCGACGGTGGCGCTGCTGTTGACGGACTCCGCGACGCGGCGGAGCGCGGCGAAGCCGGTCAGGTCGGCCACGTGGATGGGGGCCGCATCGAGCGACCGCTCGCACAGCATGCTGTCCTTGCCGAGCTGAGGCCGCTCGGTGCGGGTCATGACGAGCAGCAGCTGATCCCGCAGCCGCTTGGCCGGCTTGCTCGCATCAGCGCCGGCGATCAGCGCTGAGCGATACTCGGCAAGGTCGTCCTTGACCTGTTCAAGCCGGAGGGGTGAGCCCTGGGCGAGGAAGCTGACGGTCCGCATGAAGTCGGCGAAGTGATCTTCACCTCCTCGTTCCTCCTCGGCCAGGGTGAACGCCTTGTACGGCGTGGCGGACAGCAGGAGCACCCGAGCAGCCCGGTAGTCAAAGAGGTTATGAGCTAGTTCCGCCGCCGGCCCGCCGCATTCCAGGTCGAGGAGGTACCTGAAGCGCTGGAACTCGTCCAGGATCACCAGATCCGGCTCCAGTGTCTCCACGCTCACCTGGGCGAGCTGAGCGCGTAGCTCAGCGATGAGTTCGCGTGCGCTGCCCTTGAGCGGCGCGGGGACGCTCTGCTTACGCCCCAGGTCATCGATAAGGCCCTCGAATCTCGCCAGGTACCTCTTGCGGCGGCACTCCTTGGCGAACCGGTTGGCGATGACGGGGTCGAGATCCGGCATCTCAGCTCTGAGCCGCTGTACCGAGCCGGTGAAACTGCTCAGCTCTCGTACATTGCCCTGCAGCAGCATGCGGCTGGATTTTTCCGCCCGCCCGCGCAGGCCGAGTTCGGCTACCAGGAAGAGGTGCAGCATCGCCCGTTCCTCCGCCTTGCCCGTCCGCCAGCCCATCTCAAAGGAGGTCCCAGGGGTGAACGACACCAGGTTCACCCTTTTCCCATGCGCGGCGGTTCCGGCTGCGTCCGCGAGGCGGCGGGAGTACTTGGCCAGCAATGTCAGCCGGCTGGCGAACGGCAGGTGATCCTGGCCGGTGACGTTCAGCCGCTTGAGGTTCTGATCGGCGATGTCGGAGTTGGAGCAGACGTAGACAACGTCGATGCGGTCCACGCTGTCGTCGTCCTGCAGCTGCTCAATGGCCCGGGCGATGACGCCGCGTGCAACCAGGCTCTTGCCGAGGCCGGTCTCATCGGCGACCAGGAAGCGCCGGCTCGGCTCCGCGTCTCGGTAGAGACGAGCGGTGACGTGCTCGACCGTTGCGCGCTGGAAGTCCTTCAAAGGCGCCAGAATCGGCTCGGCGTAGAAGCGGCTCACGATGCCTGCCCGGTCAGCTGGCCGCGGGCCGCCCACACGAGATCCCACAGCTCCGCAAAGCCCTCCGGCAAGACCCGGCGGCCGTTCTCAGATCGCTGGAGCCGCTCGACCAGCGGGGCGATGTCCGCCAGCACCGACGGAGCGGTCCCCAGGGCGCGGACGAGAGTCTCGAAGACCCCCAGCGGGCCGGGATTCCACCGGGCGCTTGCGGTGCCGTCGCCGGGAAAGCCAGCCATGCCGCCTGCGCCGCCCAGGGACAGCATGAGCGCCAGGAGGCGCAGGAACTTCTCCGGAGTGTCGATCTGCCTGGCGAGCAGCTCGTCATGCCGCCCGGGCGGATCTCCGGTGAGTGCCGCCAGTACCACCGTGGCCCGGCTCTCGCCGCGGGCATCGGTGACCCGCACGACCAGGAAGGGCGTGACATCGGCCATCTCGATGCCCGGGAATGTCACGTCGGCCGGCGCCTGCAGGCGGGCCGCGTCACCGGGACAGGTCAGCAGCTCGACCGTCGCCGTGATCTTCTCGCCGAGCCGGGGAGGGGCGCTCGTGGTTACGTGCGCTGTGTACAGCTCGCCGCTTCGCACGGCTGCCGCCCTGAAATCCAGTGCCGCCAGTGACCGGAGGGCTTCCTCCAGTACCCGGTCAGCTTCATCGTCGGCGCTGGGCAGCTTGCCGCCCAGGGACGGGTAGTCGGCGAGCATCTGCCGGAAGGGTGCGTCAGGCCCGAGCAGCGTGTCGATGCCAAGCCTGGACTTCGTGCCCACGAGTTCGACCAGGAACTCGATGTTGCCGTCGAATGCCGCTTTCGTGGCGTTCGCGGAGCCGAGGACAAGATGGGCGGCGTGGCCTCGCTCGATGACGTAGGTCTTGGCGTGCAGGCCTGCGAGGAGGTCCCTGCGGGCGGTCGCTGTGTCATCTACCCGGTCCAGCGCCGCTGCGTCGTCAATGACGTATGTCGCCGTCAGCCGGTGCAAAGTCTGGGGATCGAGCCGGTCGAGATCCTCGGCGCGTGATACGACCTGGACCGACATGGACCCGGATGGCGCGACATGCCGCAGGCCATCGTCGGTGGCGAACGGTGAGATCACCAGGTGGCGGGTGCCCGTGAAATCGAGAGGTGAACGTCGGCGGGTCACACCCAGCGCATGGAAGATGATTTCGCCTACGTCGTCAGGTCGTTCCCACGCGGCATAGCGGACGGAGTCCGCGAGCCCCCGGATGCGGCCGGTGCGCTCACCGGGCAGCGGCTGGATTGCCCAGGTGGGCAGGGCAAGAGCTAGGTCACGCAGCGGCTTGTTAGTCGCCAGGGGGCGTGACCCGCGTTCGCCGTCAAGGCGGACCACGACATCCCAGCTGCGGTCGCTCGTCAGGTTACGGCTCGCGCACAAGAGCCGGAACGACGTCTCGGTCCCGTCACTGAACTCCAGCAGCCAGATCTTCGGGTGGAACAGACCGCCAGCGTGAGGTGACCTGACCGGGTGCACCATCTTCTCCAGGAAGGCCATCAGGTCCGATGGGCTGCCGGGCACGTTCAGCTGGCCGGCCTGGCAGAAGATGTCGAGGTGATCCGAGGCCATGGTGATGGCCTGCATGATCGCCTCGGGGTCCTTACCGCTACCCAGCCGGTGGCTGGCAAAGGACAGCGGGGCCGTGAGAGCGCTCGTCAGGTCCAGGGTGAAAGTCGTCGCTATGCCGCGGACCAGCTCCGCGCCGGGCGGCGGACGCAGCAGCTCGACGAGCACGGCACGACCGTCAGGTGGCAGCACCAGCCGCCTCCAGCCCGTCGTGCAGGTCCTGGATGATCCTGTTGGCCTGATCCCACCGGTAGGTTAGACGGCGGGTGCCCGACTGGCCAGACCAGGCCGCCAGTAGCCGAGGGTTAGCGAGCCGGGACTGGCTGCCCTTCTGGGCGCTCTCCCGGTCGGCGACCAGCTGGCGCAGCGCCTCGTCGTCTGCGGCCTGGTGAATCTCAAGGCGGCAAACCCGGTCGAACCACGTGCTGAGAAACTTGCGGGTGACCGGGCGCACCTGCGGATTCATCGCCAGGATGAAATCCCAGAATGCACCGCGATCCCAGGCGGAAAGTTCCCCGTCGTTTGCCTCACATTCTTGCGCCCATTCCTGGAGGAGATCACGGTACCTCCCCACCGGGTTCTCGATCCTGGTGTGGCCCGCCTTCACGTAGAGTTCGGCGATCATGAGGTTGTAGAGAAAGGACGCGCCATGTACCGCTAGGGAGAACAATCGCGCGTGTTCAAGAATCCTTTTCACCTCGGGCGCGGCTGTGTGGCATATCGGGTCGTCCCACGGCGCGTCGCTGGTCGCCTGGGGGCGGTTGCCGTCGGAGGCGAGGTGGTGCAGAAGGGATCCCTCCGTGCCGCCGAGCATGCGCTCTTGCAGCCAGCCCGCCTCCGCCCGGCTGAAGTCGAATCCGGTTTCCGGATGCCGGGGGAAGCCCGCCGGGACCGACGGCAGCGTGGGGGACCATGCGCCGAGGACACGTTCCGCCAGTTCCTCCTGGTCAGGGTCGGGGGAGACAGGAAGGCCCAGTGCATCGAGCGGTTCTGCCACCTGCACGATGGCGTACTGGCGGAGCGCGCCCCAGTAGACAGTGGACGGCAGCGTCTTCACTGCCACGCCTGCCACCCGCCCGATGAGCCCGTCGGTTGCGCCCAGATCTGTCAGGCCAGCGATGAGGGCGCGCTCGTTGTCCTCGACGCGCCGTTCGCCCCTGGCAGCAGTGCCGCCCTTGGCTGCCGCCGCAACGAAGCACCACGGCACGAAGAGCAAGTAACGAGCCCGGGTATGCAGCGTGGAGGTGCCCGGGAAAAGAGAGTCGCTGAAAACGTCGCGCACCTGGCCGATACCAAGCTCGTCACGGCTCTCAGACTGGGTGAAAAGGTGGACAATCTCCCGCATGCGGCGCTGGTCCTCACGGGAGGCATCCAGCCAGGCGATCATTGACGGCATGATTCCCCCCTTTTCGGAATTACGCCAGCAGGCACCAGTATCTCATGCAGCGACCTGTAATCTGCTACCCCAAATATGGTGCCCGATGCGCCATCGCCATGATTTGATGAAATGTCGTACCCAGACCGCTCCGTAAGAGGCAGGCCCTCCTTGTGTCACCTGTCCCGCCCTCTGTGCAGCAGGCGGGCTCAGGGACGTGTCTTCATGGGCGCCGGCCGGGTGGCCGCCGCAGCGCGGAGCGAGCGGTAAAGGAGTTGCTGGTCTCCGAGCCGGTGCCGCAGTTCGCGTTCGAGCCCGCCTATCGGCACGAGGTTCTGGGGGGCGCGGGGATCCTTATGCGGGCTGCTCGCCAATGGTGGGAGCAGGCGGGTGGTCAGGTCGGCCAGCCGGATAACCTCGGCGGAGGGCAGGTCTGCGGAGCATTCGAGACGGACTATGCCGGACCACGGCACACCTGGTGTTCCGGGTAGCTGGAGATACCAGGAGTTACGCCGCCATGAGGTGCCCATCGTGAATGCTGGGGTCCGCTGCCCGGGCATAAGGGCTGCAACGGTAGCGGCCTGCTCGCTGGGCAGGTAAGACGCGTGGTGGGTTTTGATGTAGCCGACTGTCCGGTCGAGGTGGGTGCGGCCGCGGAGGGGCCCGTCAACGACAAGCAGATCGTCTCCGGCTGGGTTCTGAGCGCGGAAGGTGAGGGCGAGCTGCACTTCCGCTTCGGTGAGGCGCTGTTGCAGGGCGAGGGAGAGCTGATCGGGTTCTCCGCTGCTCGCGAGCCGGACGGGATAGCGGGCGTGGCGAGTAGTGATGTCGGTTGCCTCGGCGACGGCGGTAAACATGCCGCGCTCGACGGTTACATTCGCGATGCGCGCCGCGCCGTCACAAGACACGAGTCCAGCCGCGAATGATGCGGCAATCCCAGGGCCAGGTTGCGGGTTACTGCCGTGCACCCAGATCCATGCGTCGATGCGGCGCACGCCATCCAGGAACAGCACCGTGCCGGGCAGGCGGGGTACCGGGTTGGGATCGATGGGGTGCCACTCTGCGGCGGGCAGCTCGAGCTCGAGGTTGAGTTCTGCGCTCGACTCTCCCAGGGCGCCCCCGTCCAGGTCTTCGCTGAACGCGAGCCCGTACCCGGGATCCCAGGGATCGACGGTGAAACTGACCGGGGCCGCCGGGGTCACCGAAGTCACATGCGCTCCTTGCGCAGTGTTGACGTCGCACCGGTGTGGCTTACCACGAAGCGGACGGGTGCCCGTTCGGCCAGGGCGGCGACATGAGTGATGATGCCGATCATTCTGTCCGAGTCGGCGGAGAGCCGTTCCAATGTGGTGCCGACCGTTTCCAAGGTGTCCTGGTCGAGCGTGCCGAAACCTTCGTCAAGGAACATGGAGTTCAGGTCGCGCATCCCGGCGGAGAGCCCCACGACCTGGCGTGACAGTGCGAGAGCCAGCGCCAGCGACGCCTGGAACGTCTCGCCACCGGACAAGGTGTGTACGGGACGGCGGGCGCCAGCGTCCTCGTAGTCGATGACGACCAGGTCGTTGCGGTCGTCCCGGTCGAGCTGATACTGGCCGCCGGACAGTTCCATGAGCGTCACCGACGCCTCTTCCACGAGGGAGTCGAGTGCCTCGCTGCACAGCCAGCGCTCAAAGGAGCCCGCCCGCAGCAGCTGGCCGAGCATGGTCGCGACCTGTTCCTCCTCGTTGCGGTTGCGGATATGTTCATCCAGCTTCGCTGCCTTCTTGCGGGCCTGGCGCACGGCCTTTAGCTCGTTCTCGGCTCGTACCGTTTGGACGGCTACCGCGGCCGCGGCGCGTGCGAGGTCGGCGACATCGGTGATGTCGTGCTCGGCCAGGAGGCCGGTGATCGCTTCCATGTCGCCGCGCACGCGCTGCTGGAGGGCCGCCGCGTTCCCGTCTAGTTCGGGCTGGCGCTGGGTGCGGTCGGTGTGCTGGGCTCTGGCCCAGGTGGTCAGCGTCTGCCAGGCGGCGGCCAGGCCGGTGTCCTCGACTGGCGGGGCGCCGAGGGATACCAAGAAATCCCGGGATTTATGCAGCTGAGCCCACGCCTTCCCTTCCTCTCCGGCCAGGGATGCGCGGCCCTTGTCCGCTGCGGCCAGGTCCGCTCGCCGTTCCGCCGCGTCTTTGCGCGTTTGGCGGAGCCTCTCGTCCGCCTGAGCGATCGCCTCCAGCGACTGGGTGACGTCGGTTTCGCCCGGAGCATCGGCCAGGGTTGCCGAGACCTTGTCCAGCTGCAGCTGGGTAGCCTCGACGGCCCTGCTGGCCACCGCGGTGGCGGTAACAGACTTTCCGTGAGTAGCCCGTGCTCCGCTTAGCTCCGTCTGAGCTGCGTTCACTGCTGCCCTGGCTTCGTCTAGGCCGACGGGAACCGGGTGATGCGGGAGAGAGACGACCGGCTGGAGGCACACTGGACAGTCGTCGCCGACGTTCAGATCCTCGGCGAGGGCAATGGCGGCATGCGCCTTCTCGGCACTTGCCAAAGCATCCCTGACCCGCTCATGATTCCGTTCGGCTGCTTGTAGCTGTTCTGCCTGCGTGTTCTCTTCGGCTTGCCTTTCCGCGAGTTCTTGCTCCTGTTGTTTCAGCTGGCCGGTTAGTTCGCGGTGCTTCTCATGTGCCGTGCGGAATGTTTCCATCCGGGTCTTGTCGGGCAGCGCATCGCGCGCGCGTTCTGCGTCCGCTTCGAGTTGCTCTGCGTCATCGTGTCGTTTCCTGCGTTCGGTGATGAGATCGTCTGCCTCGGCGATCCGCTGGGCGAGGCCCGGGACCTCGGCCGGAGTCTGCAGGGCCGACAGCAGGCCAGCTTCCTCGCGGACTGTGCGGGCCTGCTGGGCCGCTTGCTCGGCCTGTTCCTTGAGCTGCGCCACGGCGGCCAGCTTGTCGTCCACGATGCGGGCGAGGCTGGTCAGCGCCTCGAAACGGGCCGCGGCGAAAGCTTCAGCTTCTTCGGTCGCGGCGCCAAGCTCGCCGCGTTCCCGCTGTGCGTTGCGCATGTGTTCGGCAGCTAGCTTCGCGCGTTCGCGGGCCCGCTGCCCGACCTTCTCATAGACGCCGAAGGCCAGCAGCTGCACGAGCAGGTCCTGGCGGGCCCCCGCCTTGGCGTGCAGGAATTCCGAGAACCGTCCCTGCGGCAGCAGCACCGACTGGGTGAAGTGCCGGTAGCTGAGCCCGAGGAGGTCCTCCACCCGGGCCGTGACTAGATCCGGGCCCTCGGCGATCTGCTCGATACTCGCCCCAAGGAGGTCGGCGATGGGCGCGCCGGGCGGGATCGCGGGGTCGAGCAGCTCCAGGCGTGCCTCCTTCGTGTGTACCAGGCCCTTCTTATCGCGGGTCAGCGCCCGGACAGCGGCGTAGCGCTTCCCGGCCGCCTCGAACACCAGGCAGACACGGCATGCGTTGGCTGCGGGGGCGAGCGCGTCGGCGATGGCGTTATCTTTCCCCCACCGGGGCACGGTGCCGTACAGGGCGAAGCACAGGCCGTCGATGAGGGTGCTCTTTCCCGACCCGGTAGGCCCGGTCAGCGCGAAGAAATCGACATCGGAGAAGTCAGCCTCCGCAGGCTGGCGGTAGGAGCCGAAACCGTCGAGGAGCAGCCGAACGGGCCGCATCACGCCTCCCTGTGGTCGGCAGACGCAAGGCCGGGGGAGTCATCGGGCGCGCCAGTGAGTTCGTCGAGCAGCTCGGCGAACATGCGCGGGATCCGTGGGTCCTCGATGTTCTGCTCGCCGAGGTAGTCGCTGAACAGCTGCAGCGGGCCGCGGCCGACCCGGCTTGGCTTGTCACCGCCGCGGGTGCCCGGCCGCGGGCGGTGCTCGTCATCGAGCATCACCTCCAGGGCGTTGGGCAGTTTGTCCCGGACCAGGTCCCCGAGTCCCGCCCGGCCGGGCTCAGCGAGCACCACCCGCAGGTACGCGTCGCCGGCCTGCTCGCCTTCGGCGATAACCTCATCCAGCGTGCCGCGCAGCGTCCGCAGCCGGCGTCCCCCGGTAACAGGCACCGGCCTGGCGTCGGCGCGGATGCCAGGGGCGGCGGTGACGACCAGCGCTACTGATTCGTTCGCTTCCTCACCGAAGTCGATGGCCAGCGGTGAGCCCGAGTAGAAGATGGGGCAGGGCCCCGGGATCTCCTGCTGGCGGTGCAGGTGACCGAGCGCGACATAGTGCGCGGTCGCCGGGAACATGCTCGCCGACAGCTCATAATCCAGGGTGGTCTGCACATCACGCTCGCCACCGCCGCGGCGGCCGCCGAGCAGCGTCGCGTGCGCCATGACCACGTTGACCGCCTCAGTAGTGAACCCAGCGGTGAGCAGCGCCACGATCTCCGCGACGCGGCGGGCGTAGTCGAGCGTATGCTCAGCGGTTTCATGCAGCAGGACCTCGGCGGCGCGGACGGCGTAACGGTGGGACAGGAACGGCAGCGCCGCGACGTTGATCATCTCCCCGGCGCGGGTGCGCAGGGCGATCAGCCCGCCAGAATCGGGCCGTTTCGGGGTGCCCAGCACAGACAGTCCCAGCTCACCGAGCACAGGCCGATACACCGCATCCAGCAGGGCCTGGTTGTCGTGGTTCCCGGCGACCACCACGACGTGCCGGCCATCCTCGCGCAGGGCCAGCAAGCTGCGCATGACCAGGCCTTGCGCCTTCGCGGCAGGTGCCGCGGTCTCGAAGAGATCCCCGGCGACCAGCACCACGTCCACGTTCTCGTCGCGGGCGGTCTGCACAATGCTGCGGAGCACGGTCACATGCTCGTCGTACCGGTCCCGGCCCTTGAGGACCTTCCCCACGTGCCAGTCGCTAGTGTGCAGGATCTTCATCCGAATTTTCCTCTCTCAGATCTGAGAGGCGGCCGTGCCTTAGAACGGTGGCGGGTCGTCGTCAGCGCCGGGGATGGTGGCAAAGGGGTCAGCAGGCCTGGCCGGGCCGGTGTCGTGACCGGCCCATTCACCTTTTTCGCTGGGGCGAGTAGCCCACGCGGGGAACGGGAAATCCACGGCTAGAGGCACCGGAATGTCAGGCTGGGCGATGAACATCGTGCCAGGTTTGGCCAGGGTCGCGCGCTGTCGCTGAGCTGGTGGCAGGTACCCGTACTCGGGGCGTTCGGCTTCCGCGGCGTCAAGCCGGCCCGCGACGCGGATCGCGCAGTTCGACAAGATCCGCCGCTCAACTTCGCTGGCGGTCTGCTGCGCCCCGATCAGGATGACCCCCAGCGACCGGCCTCGTTCGGCGACGTCGAGCAGAATCTGCTTGATCGGGCTGTCACCTTCACGCGGCGCGTACTTGTTCAGCTCATCCAGCATGACGAACATCAGCGGGCGCGCCGTGCCCTGCCGTTCCTTGCGGGCGAACTCACCCCGCAACGTGACCCCGACGACGAACCGCTGCGCCCGGTCCGGCAGGTTATGCAAGTCAACAACGGTCACCTGCGCTCGCGACGTCGTGATCGAACGCTCACCGCGATGGGCTAGGTCCCCGCGGATGACCGCGGACAATGGCCTGACCGCGGACCGCAGCCTGCGCAGCAATGCGTTGACGCTGCCGGTCACGGTGCTCCCGGCCACCCAGGATCCGCGCGTGCCGTCATCGCCGAGCTCGGCTTCCAGCAAAGTGATCAGGTCGCCGAAGGTGCGGATGATCTTGTCGTTGGCGGAGTCGACGCCGCGGACCCGGATCGCCCCCTCGTCCCCGGCCGGAACCGCGTCCCGGCGGAGCCGCGCCGCGACCTGGCCGATCAGCATCGTGTACTGAGCCCGCTCGTCCTCGGCATCAGCGAACACGAACGGCAGCAACTCATCGGCGCAGAACTCCGCCAGCGTCCAGTAGAACGGGCTGACCGCCCGGTCGCGGGCGGATACATCGGGCGTGCCCGCTGGGTCGTCCCGCCGCGGCGGGGCGAACACCCGGACATTGCCGAACGGCGCCGCGGGCAGCCCGAGCCTGGCGTAGAGCGCCCGCTGGGCCGCGGTGAGCCTGCTGTTCGCGTAGTCCAGGAACAGCAGGTCCTCACCCTTGACGCTGAACACCAGCACCTTCGTGTTGTGTGCCTCACCCGCCAGCACGCCGCAGTTCGTGATCGAGTGCAGCAGGAACATCGCGAACGATGTCTTGGTCGCGATCCCCGACACCCCCGAGATCGACACATGCGCACCCCGGGTGCCATCCACGAACTCGAAATTTACGAAGACAGGCTGCCCGTCCCGGCCGAACCCCACCGGCACCTTCGAGGCGCCCATCTCATCGAAGTACAGCGCCGAATCGCGCTGCGTGCCTGTTGCTCGCATCACCTGCGCTCCAGGCAGCGGCGGAACGTACACCTCAGGCTCGACCCTCGTCACTGACACCTCGGCGACTTCGCAAACCTCGGCAGGCAGCGCACCCTGCTGGATCAAGAAGACGTCTGAGGCAAACCGGGCCCCCTCATGCATCGCCTCCACATTCGTCACCACGCCCGAGATCTGCACGCCAGGCTGGCCCGGCAGCTCACGGCGCGTGACAACCACATCATCGAGCTGCGCATACTGCCCCGGAGCCAACCCCACTGAAAACCCCAGCGGCGTCGCAGGAACCGTCCCAACCACCAGTCCGAGCGCATCGCTGTCCGCGCGGCCGGGCAATGGCACGGCCGACACTGCATTAGGGGCAGAGACATCCCCAGCGCGGGAAGCTTCCCCATCCAGCTCGCCGGTCACCAAACCCCCAACCTCGATGCTCACCTGCCGGTCGAGCCTACGTCCAGGATCCCGGCACTTGCCTCACGTACGCCTACACTCCCGGGCACTTTCGCCTTGTAGAACCCGGGCCATATGCCCTCCTTTAATTCCCCTACCGTATCGCCCGCCCCAACGGCCTTCGCTCAGTTAGGCCCGCAAGAGCAAAGGTGGGTTTGACTGGATTAATACGATTTGCGTTATCAATTACCATCGTCCGGCTCGGACCGTAGGGCCAGTGCCCGTTCGGGATGAAGAAGTTCTTTTCGCCGAACGGGCCGTGGTTCACGTCGTTCAGGATTTGATCAGCGCCCGCGCGGTATTCAGCTGACTTGGTCGACGTATTCGAGGAAGACCCGCTGGTCGAAGCCGCCGCGCTCGTCCCTCTTGCGGACCGCTTCCGCCACGACATCCTCCCAGCTCATGCCGTGAGCAGCGGCCAGCGCCTGCAGAACTTCCAGCACGTCCGCC
>Ga0209415_10013347_pt1 | contig 13558 bp, 7 predicted proteins | sample PeaSoiSIISIP2007_FD_187696 | JGI IMG/M metagenome (GOLD analysis project Ga0209415, IMG submission 187696) | Peat soil microbial communities from Weissenstadt, Germany - SII-SIP-2007 (SPAdes) (version 2) | ecosystem: Environmental > Terrestrial > Soil > Wetlands > Peat | place: Germany... | reverse complement strand
CATTCGAGTTCGGCGAGCGCGGGAAGATTGGCGCGGATTTTTTCGGAGAGGCGAAAGAGGACGCGGCCACGCTCCTGGGCGGTTGTGGTCGCCCACGGGCCCTCTTCAAACGCGGCTTTGGCAGCGGCTACGGCGCGGTTGACGTCGGCGGGGCCGGCGTCTGGGACCTGGGCGATTACTTCTTCGGTGGAGGGATCATAGACTGAAAATGCCTTCGCGGATTTGCTCGCGACCCATTCGCCGTTGATGTACATCTGGTAGGTTTTTACTTCGGTTGTGACTCCGCCCGGCATTGGTTCCTCCTGCGTACCTCAGGGGCTGAAGCCCCAAATTCCCAGCTAACTCAACGGCACGACTGAAGTCGTGCCCTTCCCGATCTTTCCTAGTCGCTTAACGGCACGACTGAAGTCGCGCCCTTCCCGATCTCTGAGTGCCGCGTCTTGAGGCGGCCGTACACGAAAAAGAAGAAGGCGGCCAGGCCGATGAAAAACAGCGTGCCGCCTACCATCCAAATCTCGTAGGACCACAGCGATGTGATCTGCTGGGCCGGGAAAAACACGAGCGCGATGCCGAGGATCGTGGTGAGGAGCCCGCTGGTTCCAGCGACGAATAGTGTAGGGCGTCCGTAGTGGCCGCGTGGGGCCGGTTCGGTTATCGCGAATTTCACGAGCGCGCCAAACATGTAGACGAAGGGGACGAGATTCAGCACGACAGCCAGCGACAAGAGTTTTTGGAATGTTTCCTGAACACCGGCGCCGGCGAGATTCAAGATCACTAACACTGCGGAGACGACCCCCTGAACGACCAAGGCCGCGTAGGGCGTGGAGTAGCGGGGGTGAATGTTTCCCAGCCAGGAGGGCATGTAGGAATCGAGTCCGGCGACGAAGGGGATGCGGGCGCAGCCGCCGATCCAGGCCGAACCGATGCCGGCGATGGCCAGGCTGAGCATGACGGCGAAGGGCACGGAGATCCAGTTGACGCCGACGCGGCCGGCCATTGCACTGACCGCTTGAACCACGCCTTGCAGCACGTTGACGCTCTTGCCGACTGAGATCAACAGCGTTAAGGTGACCGCGACGTAGAGCGTGCCTGCGATCAAGCCGCCCCAGGCAACGGCTCCGGGAAGAGTGCGGGCCGGGTCGCGGATTTCGTCGCCCATTACGGAGGCGAGCTCTAGTCCGATCAGACCGAAGCAGATGACGCCGAAGGAATTGAGAACGAAGCGGGGGTTGGCGGGAATTTTGAAATCGGCAGCGGTGATCGCGGTGCCGAAGCGCGAGTAGATCAGTACGCCCAGGCCGATCAGGACTGCCGCAGCAATGAAAGTGCCGATGGCGCCGAGGTTGTTGATCCACTTGCCGATGCCGAGGCCGAGAATGTTGAGCAGGGTAAGCAATGTCAGCAACGCAAGTGACACGATGAGCGCAAAAAATTTGCTATCGGCTAGAGCTGCATGGCTCGGACCCAGGATGAAAACAGAGACACCGACGAAGTAGAGCATGATCGTCGGCACGTAGAGCATGTTGTTGGTCCAGTAGCACCAGCCGGAGAGGAATCCGTGAAAGTTGCCGAAGACTTCCTTGGCCCAGAGATAGACTCCGCCTTCGCCGGGATAGCGGTGTGCAAGTTCGATGACGGCGATGCCTTGGGGAAAGAAGAAGAGGATCAGGGAGATGATCCAGAGCCAGATGGTAACGCCGCCGTTGGCGGCGATGGAGGGGACTACGTTCAGGTTGAAGACGGCTACTACGAATAGGAGGACGAGGTCGCGGCGTCCGAGGGCGCGGATCAGGTGGGGCTGAGTGGCGGGTTGGGTGGTGGTGGACAAAGTAAAACCAAAACAGCAGGTTCCCTTCGAACATCGCTCAGGGCAAGCTCTCACCGGGCTTTTCGCCCGGTTCGGAATCACAAAAGTATTATTAGCTTCAAGCAGGGACAGCCGAGGGCGGCTGTCCCCACATGGATCTTTCCGATTACGCCTCTAGTGCGCGGCCAGGGCTGGCTGACCGATTCGTTCCTGCTGCGCTTTGGCGAGCGATGTGGCGATGTCGTCGAAGGCAGCGAGATGCTGGTCGATGTCGGCCTCGGTGTGCTGGACGGAAATGGTCCACTGCTCGTCCCACCAATAGGGCTGCGGCATTACGCCGCGGTTGACCATGGCGAACCAATAGTGGCGCCAGAGGTCGATATCGATGGTGGTCCAGTCGCGGTAGTTGCGAATCTCTTTCGGATAGAACATCAGCGCGCCGTTGGCGCCGGCTTGCGCGATATAGGCCTGCAATCCGACTTTCGCGATGGTCTTGCGATATCCGGCGGCCAGCTTTTTGCCGAGCTTGTCGACGTGAGCGTAGTTTGCGCGGGTCAGGACTTCGCGGAACGTTGCGAGGCCGGCGGCCATCGAAACCGGATTGGTGTTGTAGGTGCCGCCGTGGAAGACCTTGTGTTGCGAGATGAGGTCCATCAGGGACTTGCTGGCGCCGAACGCGGCTAGGGGTAGGCCTCCGCCGATTGATTTGGCGAGGCAGATCATGTCGGGATGGACGCCGAAGTATTCGCTGGCGCCGCCCCAGCCTAGTTTGGCACCGGTTTTTACTTCGTCGAAGATCAGGAGCGCGCCGTTTCTTGTGGCGATCTCGCGGAGACCCTGCAGGAAGCCGGGTTCCGGCATGCAGAGGCCGACGTTCATGAGGATGGGCTCGAGAATAATCGCGGCGATCTCCCCGGGATTTTCTTTGAAACGGCGCTCGACTGTAGCCAGGTCGTTGAAGGTGGCGATCTTCACGTTCGCGATCGCAGATTTCGGCACGCCGAGGCCGCCGGGGACGGATATTGGATTGTCGATGTCACCGAATTCGGGAGCGTGAGGCTTCACGCTGACCAGAGCTGAGTCGTGCAGTCCGTGATAGGCGCCTTCGAACTTTATGATTTTGTCGCGGCCGGTGGCGGCACGGGCGAGGCGGATGGCGTGCATGGTGGCTTCGGTGCCGCTGTTGCCGAAGCGGCACATCTCTACGGGAAAGCGGTTGCAGATTTCTTCGGCTAGTTCCCATTCCATGTCGTGAGGCATGCCGAACATGGTGCCGGTGGAGAGGCGCTTTTCCACGGCTTTCATGACGGCGGGATGACAGTGCCCGGCCATGAGCGCGCCGAAAGTCAGGTTGTGGTCGATGTATTCGTTGCCATCGAGGTCGCGAAACTTGCTGCCGCTGGCTTCTTTCACGAAGATGGGCCAGGGATCGTAATGGCGATAGTTGCTGGCCACGCCGAGCGGAATGCGTTTGAGATTTTTCTTGTGGGCTTCGGCGGACTTGGGCGTGCGGCGCTCGAAAGTTGCGAGCTCCTTCTGCAGATCGGGATACATCGGGTTGCTCCGGGGATGCTCAGGCCGGCGTGGGCGGGCCATTAGAATGCCGGGACGGCGGGCCGTCCCGGGGGTATTTCTTATTTTAATACTTAAAGCTAGAAAAAGAACTTCAAAGCAAACTGAACCAGGCGCGGGTCGGAGGCCTCGGTTATTTTGCCGAACTCGCTCGCGCCGTCCGAAAAGTGGCCGTCGGGATTCGAATAATTGGTCCGGTTGAAAACGTTGAAGATTTCCCCACGGAACTGCACGTACTTGGTTTCACTGAGAGAGATCTTCTTGTGCACGGAAAAATCCCACTCTTCCAGCCCTGGACCGCAACATAGAGTGCGCTGCGTGCCGTTGTTGAACTGGCCGAGCGGCGGATCCTGGAACTGGTTAAAGTTCAGGTAGTAGCCCCCGGTGGTCTTGGGATTGAGTTTTTGCAGCGGGCCTATCAAGCTGGGGGCCTCGGTGCCCAGGAAAAAGAAGCTGTTGATGAGTTCATTGTCGTTGGCCGTGTCCAGGCGGATGGGGAATCCGCTCTGGAACTGAGTGATGCCAGAAATCTCCCAGTCGTTCAACACCTTGCCCGCGAACCCCGAATGCTTCGGGATGGGAAGCTCCCAGTCGTAGCTGACCACGAAGCGCTGGGTGGAGTTGAACAGGGAAAGAGCCCGGCTGGCGCGATAGTTGAAAGGATCGAGCGTTTCTTCGAAAGTAGAACCATCGTCGATCGATCTGCTGAAAGTGTAGGCCGCCTGGAACTGCAGGCCGTGAGAGAAGCGCTTTTGCAGCATCATTTCCAACGCGTTGTAGTTGGAGTTGGCGATGGTGTCTTCGGCGAAGATCTCAGTGAATACGGGAACGCCATTGATCGGGCAACCCACACTGGTGCCGGTGTTAGGGCCGAGAAAGGGACCTGAGTAGGGATTGCAGTTGGGCGCTGAATAGGGGCGTAGACCGACCAAGTTCAGCCCATTCGGCGCAACCGAGCTGATTAGCGTGCCAGGCGGGATGAAGGTTGGGCCGTTCGGCCCGTACGGAACGTGGATTCCACCTTGCGGCGCTAAGGGCGATGGCGGCGGAGCCGTGGCGGTTGGGGCAATCGTGAATTGGAGGTCTTCGCCGAGGGGTGCGCAAGTGGCCGTGGTCCCGTAGGAAGTCACATCACCGGCCGGATTGTTTGCCGTAGTATTGATAATGTCGAGGCAGCTCTGCGGGGTCGAGGGATTGATGTCATGGGAAGCGAGCAAGCGATGTCCCTGAGAACCGACGTAGCCGATCTGGAGCATGGTGTTGTTACTCAGATCACGTTGGATGGTCAGATTATATTGAGTGGTGTACTGCGAACGCAGGTGGGGCTGGAATTCGCCATACAGAAGAATGGGTTGAAACAGAGACAGGTCGGTGGCCTGACCTTTGGTGGGGGTGATGATTCCACCAAAAGGATTGGGGCTGCTAAAGCCGCCCTGGCCCACGAACGGAGTATTGAAGAACGTGTCGGCCAATGCGGTACTTCCTCCAAAAGGAGGTTCAGCGCCGAACTGGGCCATGACCAGTTCTTCGATGGGATTGTAGAAAAGACCCCATCCGGCGCGAATGCTGGTCTTGCCATTGCTGCCGAATAGTGTCGCCAAGGGGCCGCTGGTGAAGCTTGGACTGTAGGCGATGCCGATGCGCGGGGCAAAAGACTTGTAATAGGTGGATGTCAGGCCCGCGGGAACGCCGGGATCGCCGGGGACCACCAAGCCCGTCGGTTCAGTGCCGGTGTTGGTGCAATTGGGAGTGGTTATTCCAAAGCTCTGCCAATAAGTGGAGCTGTTGACGATTCCGCAGGGGTAGACGGTGGAATTCTGGCCGGGACGGAAGGTTTCGACGTGGCCGGCGATATCAACCATGGGGGGACTGAACTCCCAGCGCAGACCATAGTTCAGGGTAAAGTTTGGCTTGATTTTCCAACTATCCTGAGCGAACGGGTAGACCGCGGTGCTGCGAATATCCTCGCGCTGGCCTGAACCCTGGATGTAGCTATCGTTCAGACCGAGCAGGTACTCGGCGTAGTTATCGTCGTCACTCGGCACGATGGAATTCGCTCCGCCGTTGTAGAAAGCGAATTGGCCGTTGATGTCGAAGTAATAGTATTGGTCGAAGCGGGCGCGGCGGATGTCGACGCCGAACTTGAAGGTGTGGTTGCCCTTGACCCAAGTCAGTCCGTCGGACCACTGAAAACTATTCCCGACCTGGGGCAGTACGCCCTCCCAGTTATTCCCGAACTCTGCGCCACCCTGAATGTTGACGTAGGGAACGCCCGTCAGGGTTGAAGGCAGTCCCGGGGTGATGCCCAGACTGGCGCCGTTTGCAAGAACCGGATTGTTGGCAATGGCCGAAGACTCGGAAAGGCCGGTGAAGCAGTAAGGCACGGCCGTGCCTGTGCAGGAAGAGCCAACCGCGTTGGTGGTTTGGGATTTCAGGAAGCCGAGCTGGCCTTCGCGCATATAGGTGAAATGCGCTTCATTGACCAGGGAGTTGGAGATGGTCCAGGTGTGGGTCAGGTTCCACTGCTGGTAGCGGCTGTTGTTGTAGTTGCCAAAACCCGGAACGTTGGCACCGGATTCCTCAAAGGTATTGTAGGGCTCAAGCTTAAACGCACCGTTGAAATAGTAGTAGGCAGTGAAGCTTTGGTGATCGTTGATTTTGTGGTCGAAGCGGACGGTAAATTGATTCTCATTGTCAGTTCCGACTGGAACGGCTTCGTATTGATTGCCACCGACATTGGCCGCGGGGACAAACCGCTGAAGAAGATTGCTAGCCACGGGGTCCTGGCACGCCGACGGAATCACATTGCCGGGAAAGACCGAAGCGGATCCCGGCTTGTCGTTTATGTTGGTAGAGTTCCAATCAATAAGACCCGTAGTCGGGTCAGGTAAAAGACCGGCGACCGAGTAGCCGAGAGCAGCGTCACATCCGGGGCGGCCATCGAGCACCTGCGCGACAAAGGGGTTCGCGATGCCCCCCGCGAAGGGACCTTGATCGGAGAAGTCCCCACTGAATTCCTGGGTGGGGGACGCGCTCGCTGATGCCGGCTGACCTGAGGGGACATTCACCAGCGGGCCCGGGTCGCCGGCGCGGATGCGGCGGCCTTCATAGGAAAAAAAGAAAAAAGTCCGGTCTTTCTTGATGGGACCGCCGAAAGTGCCGCCGAACTGGTTCTGGTTGAGCTGAGGTGTGAAGGGGTCGCGGTATCCCCTGGCATCGAGAATGGTGTTGCGGAAGTATTCGTAAATGTTGCCGTGAAAGCTGTTGCCGCCAGACTTGGTGATCACGTTGACCACGGAGCCGGAGTTGCGGCCGTACTCTGCGTCGAAGGTGTTGGTGATGACCCGAAACTCTTCGACGGCGTCGGGAACCGGTTCGATGGTGGGAGTATTTACGAATTGATCGTTGGCATCACCACCGTTGACGCTGAAGTTGTTGGCGCGGGTGCGGCCGCCGTTGACGGAGACTGATCCGGCATCGTCGGAACCAAAGAACAAGCTGCCGCTTGATCCCAACTGGGACTGCACACCCGGTTGAAGCTGTAAGAACTGGTAGGTATCACGGGTGTTCAGGGGCAACTCGTTCACCGAGCGGTCATTGATTACGGCGCCGAGCTGAGTGCTGGTGGTATCGATCTGAGGAGCTTCCGAGGTTACTTCAACCGTCTCCTGGGATCCGCCGATTTGCAGAGTTGAGTTGAGCGTGACTACCTGATTGACGTCAACGATCACGCTCTTCTGCACATTCTTCTTGAAGCCGGTCAGCTCAAACTGGACGGTGTAGGTGCCGGGAACGACCTCGACGAAGCTGTAGTCGCCGCTGTCGTTGGTTTTGGCGTCGCGACTGATGCCGGTGGCTTCGTTGGTCAGAGTGACCGTGGCGGCCGAGAGGACGGCGCCGGTGGGATCGGCAACGCGGCCGAGGATGCGGCCGCTGGTGCCTTGGGCGGGAAGCAGCGTGGGGAGGAGAAGAGAGAGCGCGACCAGGAAAACCGTTTGCAGACACGTGGTTTGCAGACGCATCGTTTTCGGACACAGTGTTTCCAGACACATCTTGGTCCAGCGGGCTCGCAGCGAAGGCATGGAACCTCCAGGCATCCTAAAAGGAAGTTTTTCTTTGAAAGCTATAGCTTGTGTCCAGCCACAACCTTGCTATAATCCCGCAAGGTTAGAGAAGGGGAAGGCGCACTGTCAAGGATAAAAAAAGCGCTGCCTCTTATAGAAAATTCTTATCGGCCGGCCCGGCAGGCGATGAATTCACCCAGCTCGGAAACCTATTTGAAGATCGGAGATGTGGCGCGGCGGGTAGGAGTGTCGCCGTCGGTGATCCGGTCGTGGGAGAGTCTGGGGCTGACGCGTCCGCGGCGCACTGAGAGCAAGTACCGGCTGTATACGGCGGATGACGTCAAGCTGCTGAAGCGGGCGCGATTTCTGCGGAAGGTGCGAGGGCTGAACGCGGCGGCGATCGTCGAACTGCTGCGGCGGGAACGGCGGGTAAGTCCGGCGGCGGGCGGGAATGGCGCGGTGGGCTTGCACTTGCGGCAGCTGCGCGCCAAGCGGCGGCTGTCGCTGGCGGAGGTGGCGCGAGCGGTTGGGATCTCGGTGGGATTCCTGAGCGCGCTGGAGCGGTCGCAAATGAGTGGGTCGGTGGGAACGCTGCGCAAGCTGGCGCGGTTTTACAAGACCAACATCCTGGATTTTTTTGATGCGACCGGAGCGAGCAGCCGGCAAGTACAGCCCGAACAAAGAAAGGTGCTGGAAGCCGGCCCCGGCGTGCGCATGGAGTTATTGGCGTGGGGGAACACCGCGGTCATGGAGCCGCATCTGTTTCGAGTGGCGCCGGAAGCTGGCAGCGGCGATTCCTACGCGCACGAGGGCGAAGAATTTCTTTACGTATTGCGCGGAGAACTGGCGATCACGCTGGAGAAAAAAGAATACCGGCTCAAGGAGGGGGACAGCTTTTATTTTGAAAGCGCGACCCCGCACCATTGGAAGAATCCCGGGCGGGCGGAAACCTGGGTGTTGTGGGTGAACACTCCGCCGACGTTTTGAAGGAGGGACTATGAAGGTGCGACATTCGGGCATCCTGCTGTCACTGCTGATGGCGCTATTGTTCACTCCTTCGTGCACGAAGAAGACGCCCACTTTGAATCTGCTGGTGTGGGAGGGCTATGCCGATCCTGCGTTCGTCAAAGCTTTCGAAGAACAGCATCATTGCAAGGTTTCGGCGTCCTACATGGGATCGAGCGACGAACTGGTGGCCAAGCTGCGCGGCGGCAGCGCGGGAAATTATGACGTAATCTCGCCGTCGAGCGATGTGGCGACTTCGATCGCAGCGGCGGGACTGGCGGCTCCTTTGGATTTGACGAAGATTCCGGGTTATGGACAACTCTCTCCGCAGCTCACTTCCCTGCCGCTGGTGCGGGTGAAGGGCCAGGTGTATGGAGTTCCGTTCATGTGGGGGCCGGACCCTCTGATTTACGACGCTACGGTTTTCGCGCAGCCTCCGGAGAGCTGGAACGTGCTTTGGGATTCGAAATACAAAGGGAAGATTTCGGTGTGGGACGATCTTTCCACGGTTTACATGGCCGCGCAGGTTCTGGGCTATGACAAACCCGATCCGTCGCAGCTCTATAACTTGACCGATGAACAGCTCGAGGCAGTCAAGAAGAAGTTGCTGGAATTGAAACCGAATATCCGCAAGATGTGGTCGACGGGCGGGGAGTTGACGAATCTTTTTCAAAATCACGAAGTGGTGGCGGCCATGGGATGGCCGTTGATGACCAATCAACTGCGCAAGATCAACTTCCCAGTGGGCGAGACGATTCCGAAGGAAAACACAACCGGCTGGATCGATCACCTGATGATCACGGCGGGCAGCGAGAACAAGGATCTGGCCAATGAGTTTCTCGAGTACATGATTGAAGCGCAGACACAGAAGAAGGTGACGGACGTGACGGGATACACTCCGGCAAATCCGCAGGCGGCGCGATTGATGACGCCGGAGGAAGTAAAGAACCTGCATCTGGACGATGTCGACAACTATCAGAGGCGGCTTTATTTCTGGCAGAATGTGCCGCGGCGCGCCAAGTACAACGAGATCTGGAACGAAGTGAAAGCTGCGCAGTAGGCGCGGGTTCGGCTTTCGGGCTTCAGGCTTCGGCTTAATCGAAAGTCGGTGAAGGCGTTGTGATTGATGACCACTTCTGAGATTGCTGTGACGATGAACTCCGCTGCCGACACTGCGGGTCGAGCACCCCTGCTCAGCCTTCGCAACGTGGCCAAGCAGTTCGGCAAGAACGTCGTGTTGCGGGATATTTCTCTGGATGTAGCGGAAGGGGAATTTCTCACCATCCTGGGGGAAAGCGGGTCGGGCAAGACGACGCTGCTGCGGATTATTGCCGGCTTTGAGACAGCGAGCGCGGGCGAGGTGTGGATGGGCGAAGAGCGACTGGACCGCCAGCCGCCTTACCGTCGCCGCGTGAACACCGTGTTTCAGCACTACGCGTTGTTTCCTCACCTCACCGTAGAGCAAAACGTGGCTTACGGGCTTCGGGTAGCGAAAAGACCCGAGGCGGAGATTGCATCGCGAGTGGAGGAAGCGCTGGCCAAGGTGAAAATGTCGGCGCACGCCAAGTCAAAGCCCTCGAAAATCAGCGGAGGACAGCAGCAGCGGATTGCGCTGGCTCGGGCGCTGGTGAACCGTCCGCGACTCTTGTTGCTGGATGAGCCGCTCTCCGCGCTCGATGCGAATCTGCGGCGACAAATGCAGGTTGAGTTGAAATCGCTGCAGCGCGAGGTCGGGATTTCGTTTATTTTCGTCACCCACGATCAGGAAGAAGCGATGGTTATGTCGGACCGGATCGCGCTGCTGCGGTCGGGCGAACTGGAGCAGGTGGCGACGCCCCGGGAGATTTATGGCCGGCCGGCAACCGCTTATGCAGCGCAGTTTATTGGGCATACGAATCTGCTGAAGGGCGAAGTGCGAGCGGGAGTGGTGCGCTGCGGTCTATTGACGTGGCCTGCAGCGCTTCCCGATGGGCCGGCTCTGTTCTCGCTGCGGCCAGAGAATATCCGTCTGGCCGGTGGAAATACGGCGCTGGCGGGCAGCGTACGGGTTGGTGGAAGAGTCTGTCATCAGGCGTTTCACGGCGCGACTGAGTTAATTCGTGTGGAATGCGGCGACGGGCTGGTTTTGGTGGTGCGGACTCCGGGCAACAGTGGCGCGCGGCATGACGTTGAACTCGAGTTCTCTGCCACGGATGCCGTCCTGGTACGCGAGTCTCCGGAAAGAATCTGATGTTTTCGCGAGCCTACAAAGCAGCTGTAACTCTGCCTCCACTGGTGTGGGTGACAGTGTTTCTGCTGATTCCGTATTTGCTGATGTTCTGTTACAGCTTCTGGTCAGTGTCGGCGTCGCAGACCATTGTACATTCGTGGAACCTGGCCAACTACGGCCAGTTGCTGCGGGTCGACGTTTATTGGCAGACGTTGCTGCGTTCGATGTGGATCGCGGCGCGGGTGACGATCTTCTCTCTGGTGCTGGGGTATCCGCTGGCCTATTTTCTTTCGTTTTATGCGGGAAAGAAAAAGGACCTGCTATATCAACTTGTGATCATCCCGCTGTGGGTCAGCTATCTGGTGCGGGCGTATGCGTGGAAGACGATTCTGGGCTCGGACGGCGTGCTCAATACTTTGCTTCAGTATGTGCACCTGACGAAACATCCGCTGGAGTTTCTGCTGTACAGCCCGTTTGCGGTAGTGCTGACGCTAACGCACATCTACACGCCGTTTGCGTTTTTGCCGATTTACGCGGCGCTCGAGCACATTCCGCGGAATCTGGTGGAAGCGTCGCATGATCTGGGGGCAACTCCCGGGCAAACGTTCTGGAAGGTGATTCTTCCGCTCTCGATTCCGGGAGTTGTCGCCGGGGCGACGTTTGCTTTTGTGCTGAGCCTGGGCGACTTTCTTGCGCCGCTGCTGCTGGGCGGGCCGAGCGGCATTATGATTTCGAACATTGTGGTCAGCCTGTTCGGTGCGGCTTACAACTGGCCGCTGGGCGCGGCGATTTCGTTCTGCATGCTGCTTTTGGTGGTGACCCTGCTGGTTTTTTCCGAGCGGCTGGAAAAGAAATGGGGCTTTTCGTGAGCGAGACGAGATTCGACTCCGGCTCGCGTTGGCTGCTCGGCCATGCTGTCGGCGTATTCGCATTCCTCTATTTGCCGATTGCCGTTCTCATCCTTTATTCGTTCAATGGCGAGGGTGTGGGCGGGTTCCCGCCGCATCATCTGACGCTCAACTGGTATCGCACGCTTTTCGCGGATGGGCCGATCTGGGATTCGGTGCTCAACAGCCTGCAAGTGGCGTTGGCGGCGATGGTGATCGCGCTGACCTTCGGAGTGCCGGCGGCGCTGGCGTTGGAGCGGGCGCAGTTCCCGGGGAAAGCCCTGTTCCGGCGATTGGTTCTGCTGCCGTTGATCTTGCCGGGCATTATTACGGGGCTTTCCTTGCTCATGCTCTTTAACGTGACGGGAACGAAGCTGAGCCTGATGACGATTATGCTCGGACACGGGACCGCGCTGATTGCAGTAGCGACGACCGAAGTGTTCGCGGGGTTGCAGAAGCTCGACCGCGCACAGGAAGAAGCGTCTCTCGATCTGGGAGCGAACTACTGGCAGACGTTCTGGCGCATCACGGTGCCGAACCTGAAGCTGCCGATTATCGGCGCGGCGTTGCTGATCTTCACGCTTTCGATGGACGAGATTGCGGTCAGCTTCTTTCTGATCGGGCGCGACAATACCCTGCCGCTGGAAATCTGGGGACGGCTGCGGCGGGGCATCACGCCGGAAATCAATGCGGTGTCGACCATCATTTTTGTGTTTTCGCTGGTGGCGATTGTGTTCTGGTACCGCCTGCGCGTGCGCGGCGAAAGCGCGGCGGAGGGAGAAACAAAGTGAGTGCGAATCGAAGAGACTTCATCAAGTTTGTGGTTGCGGGGGCGGTGACGGCGGGATGTCCGATTGACCTTTCGCTGGTGGCGGCACAAGCGCCGGACTCGCAGAAGAGTCACGCTGCGGACGTGGACGGCGAAGACAACCGGATTTGTCACCAGGTGCGCGACAAGGGCAGCAGCTTCTTCACGCGGCCTCCGGCTTCGGCGCGGCATGACGTGGTGATTGTCGGCGGCGGCGTGAGCGGGTTGACGGCGGCCTATCGTTTACAGCAGCGTGATTTCCTCCTGCTCGAAAAAGAACCGCACTGGGGCGGAAACGCCTATGCCATGGACTACGAGGGCAGCACTTACGCCACGGGATCGGCATTCCTGGCAAAGGACGAATCCACTTACCACTTCGCAAAAGAGATTGGGCTCGACCCGTTGCCCATCAACAGCCCCGATGCCAGCATCATTCAAGGTGAGTTGGTCCTCGACACATGGGGTGACGGGCTCGATAAGCTGCCTTACCCTCCGCCGGTACGCGACGGCTTTAAGAAGTTCAGGAAAGAAATGCTCGCGATTGATGTGGAGAAGCGCAGCAAAGAGCTCTTCGACAAGCCTTTTGTGGATTTCCTGAAGGACTATCCGGAAGAGCTCAAGCAGTGGTGGGATGGCTTCGGGCCTTCCAACTGGGGAGCGGCCAGCGAAGACACAGCCGCAGCCGTGGCTATTGGGGCATTGCAGGAGATGGGTGGAGAGAGCCGCGCCGACGATCGCTACACCTGGCCCGGAGGTTTGGGCGCGATCACGAAAAAACTGGCGGACATTCTACAGCCGAAATACAAAGACCGCATGCAGGCGGGCGCGACAATCGTGGCCGTGGTCTCGGCAAAAGACGAAGTGCAGGTGACGTACATGCTGGGCGGCGAATTGAAAACGGTTGCGGCCAAGGCGGTGATTATGGCGACGCCGAAGTTCATCACGCGGCGCGTCGTCGACGGGCTGCCCGACAAGCAGAGCGACGCCATGCAGCAGGTTCGCTATATTCCCTATCCCGTAGTGAATTTGATTTTCGACAAGCCGGTTTTCAATCATGGTTACGATACGTGGTGCCCGGGCAATTCCTTTACTGATTTCATAGTTGCGGACTGGGTGATTCGAAAGCAGGCGGGCTACCAGCAGAAATTCAACATCATCACTTGCTACACCCCGATGAGGGAAGAGGAGCGCAGCCGTCTGTTGAAC
>Ga0209415_10013346_pt1 | contig 13558 bp, 17 predicted proteins | sample PeaSoiSIISIP2007_FD_187696 | JGI IMG/M metagenome (GOLD analysis project Ga0209415, IMG submission 187696) | Peat soil microbial communities from Weissenstadt, Germany - SII-SIP-2007 (SPAdes) (version 2) | ecosystem: Environmental > Terrestrial > Soil > Wetlands > Peat | place: Germany... | reverse complement strand
AAGTGCGCATAATTGTGGATCGTCCGGATGTGATCGAGAGGGTGGAGATTCTTGAGTCAGATGCTGTGGATCAGCGCAACGAGCGGGAGCTAGCCGTGGCCTAATCTGATCACCGCGACCGTTATCCATTTGTAGTGTGATCGAAACGCAAAGTGCCCCAACCTCAGAAAACGAGGGTTGGGGCACTTTGCGTTTCGCGTGGGGCGGAGAAATGCACAGACTGAAGTTTGTGGTACTGAAACGAAAGGCGGGGTGGGAGCACTACTACGGCAGGACGCGGTAGGCGGGGATTTTGTGAGTGGACCGCCTGGCGGCTTGCATGGAGGTGTGCGATGAGGAAGACGACGCGGCGTGGATTTTTGGAGAGTACGGGGAAGGCAGTTGCCGGAGCGGCAGTGACTCGGGCTGCGGTTGGTGCGGTGCTAGGGGCGGAGTTGTTTGGGGCGGGGCGAGTGTTTGGCGGGCCGGTATTTGTGCGGCGGAATGTGGGGAAGATGAAGGAGGATGATCCGATTTTGGTGTCGTACCGGAAGGCTATCAAGAAGATGAGGGCGCTGCCGGACACGAATCCGCTGAGCTGGGCGTACCAGGGAGGTATTCACTGGACGACGCTGCCCTTTCCAACGCCGACGGTGGATTGGGACAAATGCGAGCATGGGACGGATTTTTTCTGGTCGTGGCACAGGATGTATCTGTACTGGTTCGAGCGAATTGTGAGGAAGATGAGCGAAGACAAGGATTGGGCGGTGCCCTATTGGAACTGGGGTCCGGGAAGCGATTTTAAATTGCCGGCGCCGTTCAGGGATACGACCAGCGATCTTTATACGGTGCACCGCGATCCGGCGATTAATGCGGGGACGGGGTCGCTGAACCCGGCGGCGGTGAGCGTGACAAGCTCGTTTGCGCTAACGAATTTCTTTTCGGCGAACGGGAACATACAGAATCCGCACGGAGCGGTGCACGTGGAGACAGGCGGAGCGAGCGGATGGATGACGTCGGTGTCCACGGCGGCGCAGGACCCGATTTTTTACGTACACCATTCGAACGTGGACCGGCTATGGAATTTGTGGCTGGCGCAAGGCGGAGGACGAAGCGATCCGACGATGAACGCGACGTGGACGGGAAAGACGTATGAGTTTTTCGACGAGAGCGGGACTTCGGTGAAGATGTCGGCTTGCGAAATCTTGCGGGCGGCGAATCAATTACATTACAAATACGAGGGTGAGCCGCCGCAGGTGCTGGAATACTGCAAAAAGCGTAGGCCGGAGCGGATCCTGGAATTTGCGCAAGAACCGCTGATAGAAGTTCCGGGGCCACCGGTGGAATTGAACGGGCAGGACGTGACGGTGCAGCTGCCGCTGCCTTTGCGAGAGACGCGCGAGAGGGCGATGAGCGTGGCGGGGAGTGCGTCCGACACGCTGCTGCTGCAACTCGATGGTATCGAGGCGGAGCTGCAGCCGGGAGTGGCATGGGGCATCTGGGTTGGGCTGGGCAAAGGTGCGGAAGCGGTGGCGGAGATTCCGTCGCATGTGGGAGCACTGTCGCTATTTGGCGCGGGGATCCGCGGAGAGATGAAAGAAATGCAACATGAATTCACGGCGGCAAGAGCGGTGTTCCCGCTGAACCGCGCGATGCAAGAGGCGTTGAAAGCCGGCGGAGAGAGCGTTGAAGTACGGTTTGTGCCGCTGGGCATTTTGGTGGATGGCAAGGCGACGCGGCCAACGGTGAAAGCGCCGGTGAAGGTGGCGAAGATTAGTGTTGTGATTGAAAGAGGGACGCCGGCGAGTTAGGTGATTGGGCGTTGCACGGATAAGAGAGAAATGAAAATGGCCCGGCCTAGTCGCAAGACAAGGCCGGGCCATTTTTATTTTGAGGTGCGCGCGGACGCGAGCGAGTTGGGGGAGGAAGGAAGAAAAAAGAAAGGAGAGAAGAAAAGAAAGAGGGGAAGAAAAAGAAAGAGGGGCACGATGAATCGTGCCCCTACAGTTGCGGAGGCGCGGCCGTTGCGGCGCGCTGGATGTGACAATTACTTAGTTGTTGCCGAGGTATTCGACGTGGCAGTAGGTGCCGAGGCGGACGTTGTAGGCCAGGTAGAGGCCTTCGTGATCGGGGTCTTCGTAGACGGTGATTTGGTCGGTGCCCCAGTTCCAGTCGTCGCAGAAGCCGTAGTCAGCGGGGAAAATGCTGAAGTAGAAGCCGCCGAACCAGAAGCGTTCGCGATTGCCGCCTTCGATGCGCCAGACGTGGCCGCGGCCGAAACCGCCGGTGAAGCGGCCGTGAGCCCAGGGATGATCGACATGGTAGTGGGGATCATCGCGGCCGGTGTCATGGCCGATCCATTTGCCGTCGGCGTGGACGTGAGGGGCGTTGGGATGGCCTTCCTTGTCGTTGAAAGTGCGATGCTCGTCAGCCGGGCGAGCAGGAGCGTTATGCACGGGGGGCGGACCATGCTTGGGCGGACGAGGCGGCGGAGCTTCGTGCCTTTGTTGAGCGAGAGCAGGAACGGAACAGATGAGCGAGAGTGCGAGTACGCCTAAGAGTGATTTCATGCAAGCCTCCGAAGTGCGTTTTGAGTTTCTCCAAAAATGAAACAGGGATTTTTGTAGATGACTGCCGACCGGTGAACGGGCCTTTGCTGCTCACAACAGATAAAACCCGCGTGCGTTGCCAAAGTCGCATTTTGAAACGCTGGGCTGGGGGCTCAGGGCTGTTGTGACGCGCGCTGGAGATTAGACGCTGTGGGCAGGGCATTTGGTTACGCGCTATAAATTTTTTGAGGCGAGGAAGGCGCGGACGACGGCGGCGACATCGCGTTGATCGGCGTCGACTTGAGCGTTGAGGCGGCGCATATCGGCGGCGGTGAGTTTGTTGTGGAGATCGGCGAGGGCGGCGCGGAGCTCGGGGAATTTTTCGAAGGCGTCATGGCGGACGATGGGGACGGCGTCGTAGGGCGGGAAATAGTGGCGATCGTCTTCGAGGGCGACGAGATGGAGGGAGTCGATCAGGCCGTCGGTGGAATTGCCGGCGACGATGTCGACTTGATGATCGACGAGGGCGCGGTAAAGGAGGCCGAGGTCCATGACATTGGGAGGAGCGGCGAAGCGGAGATTGTAGCGGGCGCTCCAGCCGGGGAAGCCGTCGGGGCGCTCGAGGAATTCGTAGCCGACGCCGGCGCGCCACTTGGGGGCGATGGGAGCGAGTTCGGACATGGCGCGGAGGTGGAGAGATTGCGCGTCGCTCTGGCGGATGACCATGGCGAAGGTGTTTTCGAAACCGAGAGGCTCGGTGAGGTCGAGATTGAATTTTTGGGAGTATTGCTGTTTGACGCGATCGTAGATTTGCGGGGAAGAGTCCTGGCCCGGGGATTCGTTGAGGACGGCGGTGAGGGCTGTGCCGGTGTATTCGACGTAGAGATCGAGGTCGCCGGAGAGGAGGGCCTTGTGGACGAGGAGGGTGCCACCAAGATTGGTTTTGCGGTCGACGGGGATGTGGGTGCGGGATTCGATGTGTTGGGCGAGGAGTTCGGCGAGGATGACTTGCTCGGTGAAAAATTTTGAGCCGATGGTTAGGTGGGGTTGGGTGGGTTTGCGGCAGGCGGAGGAGAAGTAGAGGAGGTTGAGGAGGGAAAGGAGGTAGAGGAGTCGGAGGAGAAGGTGGCGCATTTCAGGATGGTTTTCTCATGATTGGTGGAAAGAGGGAATTTAACACAGAGGGCTCAGAGTACACAGAGGGCACAGAGAAGAGGCAGAGATTAGATGACTTTTAGGCGGCGTTCGAGTTGGGCCAGGAGGAGGTCGGCGAGGATGGCCAGGAGCGCGGCGGGGATGGCGCCAGCGAGGATGACGGAGTCGTTGACCATGGCGACGCCGCGGAAGATAAAGGTGCCGAGGCCGCCAGCGCCGATGGCGGCGGCGATGGTAGCTACGCCGATGGTGATGACGGTGGCGGTGCGGATGCCGGCGAGAATTACGTTGAGCGCAAGGGGCAGGCGGACGCGCAGCAGGATTTGGGTGTTGGTCATGCCCATGGCTTCGGCGGCTTCAAGTATGGCGGGGTCGATGTTGGTGAGGCCGACATAGGTGTTGCGGAGGATGGGAAGAAGGGCGTAGAGGACCAGGGCGACGATGGCGGTGCGCGGGCCGATGCCGCCGATGAACGGGATGGGGATCAGGAAACCGAAGAGGGCGAGGCTGGGGATGGTTTGAAAGATGCTGGCGGCGCCTAGAGCGATGGCGCGGAGATGACGGTGTTGCACGATGAGCATACCGAGGGGGACGGCGATGGCGATGGCGAAAGCCATGGCGATGAGGACGAGTGTGAGGTGATCCAGGGTGGCGTGGAGAATCTCCGAGCGGTGATCCACGAAGAAATTCCAGGTGGTCATGGCGCGACTCCGAGAGAGGAGTCGCGAGATGCGGCGAAGGCGTGAACCTCGGGGTGATCGAGACGGAGAAAATCCTGAGGAGGAGCGAGGGCGACAAGACGGCCCGCGTGGAGGAGAGCGATGCGCTGGCCGAGGAGAAGGGCTTCGCGGATGTCGTGGGTGACGAAGACGATGGTTTTGTTGAGGCGCCGGGCGAGGGCCCTGAATTCGCGCTGAAGTTCGGCACGGGTAACAGGATCGAGGGCGCCGAAGGGCTCGTCCATCAAGAGAATCGGGGGATCGGCAGCAAGAGCCCGAGCGACGCCGACTCGCTGGCGTTGACCGCCGGAGAGTTCGCGAGGGCGGCGTGCGGAGAATTCGGTAGGATCGAGACCGACCAGGCGGAGCAGTTCATCGACGCGGGCAGCAATTCGCGCTGAGTCCCAATTTTCGAGGGTGGGGACGAGGGCGACATTTTGCGCGATTGTGAAATGGGGAAAGAGACCGGCTTCTTGAATAACGTATCCAATGCCGCGGCGGAGATGAATGGGATCGTATTCGGTGGTGGGGCGGCCATCGACAAGGACTTGCCCTTGCGAAGGGACGAGCATGTGATTTATGAGTTTGAGGAGTGTGGTTTTGCCACTGCCGCTGCGGCCGAGAAGGACAAGAGTCTCACCACGTGAGACGGATAGTGAGACATCGGAGACGATGACGCGCCCAGGAATATCGTTTATGCAGTAACTGACCCCACGAAATTCGATGGCGAGGTCTGAAGGCGCTGCGAGTTTCGCATTCATTTCGATTGACAGCATCATCCCACAGGGGGAATATCCTACTCTACTCAGCCTCCCCGGCGCCGAAATCTGGCGCATCCTTCTCGCGGAAGCCGCATCCAATTCAAGGGGGAAGACGCCATGGGAGCCACTGCCAGCGCTGTCCGCATCCGACACGACCTTCACACCCGCCTGTTAGAAGCACGAGCGCAAACCGATGCTCTGTTTCGGATTGTGCGCGAGGAAGCCATCTACGACAGACCTATCCCAGAACGGCACAGAGTCATTTTTTATTTGGGACACGTCGAGGCGTTCGATTGGAACCTGCTTGCGCACCGCGCTTTTGGGCTGCGCACCGTGCAGCGGACGTTTGATGATCTTTTTGCGTTTGGGATCGACCCAGTTGGAGGGGGATTGCCCAACGACAGGCCGGGCGATTGGCCGGAGCGGGATGAGGTGGAAATTTACAACCGGCGCCTGCGGAATGAATTAGATCACGCGATTGAGCTTGCGCTGTCGCGTCCTGAGGAAGGACATCCGCAACTGATTGCGATGCTAGAAGTGGCGATCGAACACCGGCTGATGCACGCAGAGACGCTGGCGTATATGCTGCACCGGCTGCCGACGGAAAGAAAAGTTCGAGGGCCAATTTCGCCGAGTCACGGAGCGGCGCGAATGAAGTCGCGGCTCGTGGAGATACCGGCGGGGCAGGTGACGCTGGGGCTGAAGTACGAGACGGGCGACGAGTTTGGATGGGACAACGAACTGGAATCGCATGTGACGGACGTGCCTGGGTTTGCAATGGAAAGCGGCAACGTCACAAACCAGGATTTCCTGAGGTTTATTCAGGCGGGCGGGTACGAGAATGCCGCGCTGTGGAGTAAAGAAGCGTGGGAGTGGAAGGAAAAAGAGGGAGTGCAACACCCCGCGTTTTGGAGACGCGACGGGAATTTGTGGATGTACCGGGCGATGTTTGGTGAGATTCGACTGCCGCTGGATTGGCCGGTTTATGTGAGTCACGCGGAGGCGACGGCGTACGCGAAGTGGCTTGGGCACAAGCTACCGAGCGAAGAACAATTTCACCGGGCGGCATACGGGACGCAGGGAGGCGGGACGGAGCGCGCGTATCCATGGGGCGAGGCGGCGCCGAGCGCGCGACACGGGAATTTTAATTTTCGTCAGTGGGATCCCGCACCATCTGGTGCGCACGCCGAGGGGGCAAGCGCATTTGGCGTACATGATTTAGTGGGCAACGGCTGGGAATGGACGCGGACGGAGTTCGCACCTTTCCCTGGATTTGTGGCGATGCCCTTTTATCCGGGCTATTCGGCAAATTTCTTCGATGGGAAGCACTACGTGATGAAGGGTGGGTCGCCGCGAACAGCCGCGTGCATGTTACGGCGATCCTTCCGAAACTGGTTCCAGCCGCATTATCCGTACGTCTACGCAACCTTCCGTTGCGTGGAAGACTAACACTCGCAAGACAAACCCGGGCCTTGGGAGCCAAAATGCCTACACAAACGGTTTTGCAAAGAGATGTGTCCGAGTTCGCGGCAGAGGTAAGAGAGGGCCTGACGAAGAGCGGACAGCGAGAACTGCCGTCGAAATATTTGTATGACGAGGTAGGCTCCGCGCTGTTTGAGGCGATCAGCGTTTTGCCGGAATACGGGCTGACACGCGCGGACGCGCGGTTGCTGAAGACATATGCGCGCGAGATCGTTGGCTTGCTGCCTTCGCCGCTGCACGTTGCGGAGCTTGGGAGCGGGAGCGGAAAAAAGACGCGCTGGATATTGGAGGCACTTTCTCGGCGGCAGAAAACGTACTACTTCCCTATCGAAATTTCGCCTTCCGCGCTGGCGGCTTGCGAGAAAGAATTGGGGCAGATCGATCTGGTAAGCATCGTCGGGCATGAACAGCCGTATCTGGAAGGATTGCGGGCGGTGGCCCGTGGACGGGCGGAGGCGGACCATCTTCTGGTGCTGTTTCTAGGGAGCACAATCGGGAATTTCGATCGAGACGCTGGCGAAGAATTCCTGGGAAACGTGCGCCAAATTCTGCGAGAGGGGGACGCACTGCTTTTGGGAACGGATCTGGAGAAAGACATCGAAGACCAGTTGCTGGCGTATGACGATCCGGCGGGAGTGACGGCGGCGTTTAATATGAATTTACTGGCGAGGATCAACCGGGAACTGGGCGGGGACTTTGACCTGGCGAGTTTCCGGCATGAGGCGCGATGGAACGCGAGCGAACGGCGGATGGAAATGCACCTGCGGTCGACGTGCAGGCAGCGCGTGGAAATTCGGGCAGCGGGGTTGCGCGTGTCACTGGATGAAGAAGAAACCATTTGGACGGAGAGCTCGCACAAGTACAGGGCAGGAGAAGCGGCGGAGATGGCGGAGCGCACAGGATTCCGATGCGAAGGCCAGTGGGTGGATGAAGAGTGGCCATTTGCGCAGAATCTGCTGATCGTGAAATGAAGAAGGGAGTGGAGCTGGAACCTTGCGGAGTAGTTATTTGGCTGGGTGATTGGAGATTGTATCAGGCGCGACCTGAAGAATGAGAATCCAGTCTGTTGCGCCGGCGGCGTTCTTACCGGGAGTGGTGAAACGCATGGGACCCCGATTAGGAAGAGGGTTCTGCGAAACTTCGGCGTATTTCCCCGAAGCGGGGTCGAACCATCGCGCGTGAGCAGAACCATTCAGCAATGCCAAATCAATGCTGAGCATCACTGAACCCCTAACCGTTGGCGGAATATAGGCGAGCAACAGCTTGCCGTCGTTGGTCGCCGCAACGGCGATGTAGTCCGCGTCCCCGTAATTACCTCCACCCTGAGTGATGAAATCTTTTGATCCAGCAAGGCCGGAAGGGACCAAATCAAACCAAGGAAAGGCATCGAGCAATTGACCTAACCGGACCATATCGTAAGTGCCGGGTGAGTTTAAGGCTTTTTGCCAAGGTGCGTGGCCGAAGTCAAAACCGGACCACCATTTGTCGGTGGAGAACTCCCAGATGTCACGATGGCCGAAAAAGGCTCCAGCTGTACAGCCGCCGAGAATGGCGCGATATTGAGCGTTGCGAACGGCCGCAGGTTCACCGTCGGGTCCGTGTTCGTTTTCGTAGCGAGTTTCCTTCAGATAAGCGGGGCGCGGCCGGGAGTAGCTAAACGCGTTGTGGGCTTCCATGTAGGTCGCGCCGGACTTTCCTTTTAGGCCGTAGGTATAAACCGCGTTGAGGTCCATGAAGGGCGCAAAGGACAGCTCGTCGGTGGCGATGGTGTTTGGCTCCCAATCGCCGGACCATAATTGTGTGGCGCCGGCCGCTTTGACCCCTTCCATGAACTTGAGGAGGCGCGCTTCACCTTCCGAGCCGCGAGGCGGCATGAAATCGCCGCCAATGACCCAGAAGATGTTCTTACGGTTTTTGTAACGATTGCCCACATAGAGACCGAAACTGTAGCAAATGGACTGTGTGTTGACGGAGTTCGTCAGTTCGCTCCACCAGCCCTCGTCTCCACCGTTGTATCCGAGATACATCGCGGCAAAGCTGATTAACATTCCTTTGGAGGCGGCCAAATCGATGATGGAATCGGCGAAGGCGAAATAGGCTTCGTTGGGCTTGGAGAAATCACCCGGTGCGGTGAAGGGCGGGGCACCGTTGCGGTTGGCGGGGGCGTGCACGGCAAATTTGTGCTCTAGGAGGTTGATGTTGATGGTGTTAAAGCCTTTGGCCTGGCGATCGGAGAAAAAGATTTGCGCTTCAGAGTAGGTGAGATTGGCGATCAAGGATTGCGCGGAGTCACCCTGAATGCGGAAGGGTTTGTTGTTTTGATCGATGAGGTAGCGGCTACTCTTGGAGATTTTGAGGGGATAGGCGTAGGTAGTAGCGGTGGTTGCCTGCCCAGTGGCGGGAAAAGCGGGAGCAGCGTTTGCAGAGGCGCCGGCGGACGGAGTGTTGGAAGAGCAGGCGACCGGCAGACAGAGGAAAATACAGATCAGTGCGCAGGAGATTTTTGAAGAGAGAAGGCGCAAGTCAAGCAGGCTCCTATGTTTGTCTGAGCAGGGCTAACGATAGCACAGCTTGTTTGAGCGCCGAGCGACTTAGGAGACAGTGGGTGACGAAAATAGTTTAGAAGGATTCGACGCGCCAGACGAGGCGCGCGAACCAGGGCTCTTGTGCGGCAAGAGCAGGTTGCCAGATGGCGAGGATTTGGGAACCTTGGTAGACGCGCTCGAAGCCTTCTTCGGATTCGGAGACGGTTTCAATCGGAGCGACCCAAAATTCTTTAGCGCCGAGGGCGTGAAGAGTGACGCGAACGCGCTGCCAGCCGTCTTGCATGCGGAGCATTTGGCCGGGGAGTGTGCCACTGAAGCGGAGATTTTGCGGGCCTTTGGGCGTTTCAAAAAAACGGTCGGGCTCGGCGGGAGCGAGGAAGTTGATAATCGATTCGATGCCAACGGCGATGGGTTTCCCGAGAGGCTGTTTGAGCTTCAGACCAATCTCACAGGCGACTTCGCATCCGTTGGGGGCAGGGCCGAACGTGAAACGTTTCGCGAGCGAGAGCACCGGGGAGGCGGCGCCGTTTTTTGCGGCGAGCTTGAGTTCGTCTTCGCGAATGAGCTGAACATCGTTGGCAGAAGCGGATTTGACGTGAAAGGCACCGCCGGCAAATCCGAGGTCTTCTTGCAAATCAAGAGTTTCATAGTCGGATTGAGTGCGAGCGGGGCCGAAGAGCAAAACGCGGAAGGCGTGGCGGGGCAGACGGTCGTAGCGGAGAAATCGTTCGAGGCCGGGCTCTTTGACGAGAGTCTGCTCGTCGTGAATAGAAGAGACCGCGCCGGCCACAGCGAATTTCGCGGATTCTCGAAGGCGGGCGTGGTAAGCCTCGGGCCTGCGCTGAATGGAGTTGATGAGGGTCGCGGCCGCGGGACGAAAATCGAACGCGGCAAGAGTGCCACCATCGGTGGGTTTAAGCAGGACCTGATATTCGGATGAGGTGAAGAGGTGCTCGTGAGCGCCGTCGGCATCGTAGTCGAGCAATTCGACGCGGGGTGCGAGCGTGGCCGCGGATTGGCGGTCAGCGATGGCTTCGGCGCGGATGAGATTGCGCCAGAGTTCAGTACGGAGATGCGGAGCGTAGAGGCCGCCAAAAATACCATGCCAGTAGGCGTCATTGCATTGGGAGCGGAGGAGCAGGTCGCGTGCTTGTACAAGTTCGTCGGGAGCCTTTGCGTTTGAACGGCGCGGGGGAGCCGCAGCGACGCGCGCGGAAACGCGGAGCATTTTCTTGTGGAGGAGATTCGATTCAGCGTATTTGCGGAAGAAACCGCGCCAGGAGCCTCCGCGTAGAAATGAGAGGATTTCAGGGCGAGCAGCGAATTCCTTCTGGACGGCGTGGTAGCGCTGGCGGACACGCGTGGGCAGAACCCACTCCATCATTTCGGTGTAAGAGGCGGTGGGAAGGTCGGCGCGGCCGAGCGGGGAATGATCGGCAAGATATTCGCCAGGAGTTGCGACGCGCAGCCAGGAAGAGTTCTCTTCGAGGGCGGTGAAGAAGTCCTCGAGCCAGCCGTCTTTGTAGCAGTGTGCGTTGGTGCCAGGCCAGACGCCGAATTTTTCCATGTCATCGCCCATGGCGGCCATGCCTGCGGGATGAACGGCGGAGGCATCGCGAAGGTATTTGACGACATCGGTGACTTTGCCGAAGGGGATGTAGTAACGGAGCGCTTTCTGGCCGGGGAAAAGCCAGACGCTTTGGCCGCGGTCCTCGGCAATGTAGGCGCCGAAGAGTTCTTCAGGCTCGAAACCGGCGGATAGGAAATGGATGTCGTCGACGAGAGTGTAGTTGACTGCGGCGGCGGCAAGAGCGGAGGGAAGCTGCGGCTCCCAGACGCGCTCGGCAATCCAAGCGCCCGTAGGGCGACGGCCGAAATGGTCTTCGAGATAGGAGGCCAGGCGGTTGATTTGTTCGCGCTGATCCTCGGACGGGATGGAGACGAGGATGGGTTCGTAAAATCCGCCACCGATCAGCTCGACTTGCCCGGCGCTGACGAGAGCCTTCAGGCGGGTGAAATATTCGGGGCGATTTTCTTCGATCCAGGTGAGGAGAGGGCCAGAATAGTGGAGGCCCATGTGGACGCCGGGATGTTTTTCGAGCAGTTCGATGAAAGGGAGATAAGAGTCCTTGTAGGCCTTTTCGAGCACGTGGCCGAAATTGCCGCAGGGCTGATGGGCATGAATCAAGAGGACGAGATGAAAGCGATCGGGCATAGGGACAATTTTGCTCTTAAACATCATAACGTGAGCCACGACATTTTCCGATTCAAGAGATGATAAAAATGCGCTAAAGGCGCATTTAGGCTCGATAGCTGAGGTGGAGATGCATGAGACGGCCTCGGCAGAGAGAGGAGCAGCGGAGATTGACACTCCTTCGCACGTATGAAAGGCTAACGAAGGAATAAAACACACAATGCGAGTGACGGCAAAAGGCGAATACGCGACACAGGCGGTACTGCATTTGAGTTTGCAGTATCCCGAAGTGGTGACTATTCACGAGATTGCGCAGCGCCATCACATTCCCCTGAAGTACCTGGAGCAAATTCTGCTGGAATTGAAGCGCGGGGGGATTTTGGAAAGCCGGCGTGGCGTGCGGGGAGGCTATACGCTAGCGCGGACGCCGGAAGAGATTTCGGTGGGAGCGGTGCTGCGCGTGGTGGATGGAGCGTTCGCGGAATCGAGCTGCGTGCACAATGAAGCGATGGGCGGGGTATGCGTGGAGGGAGAGAGCTGCGGGTTGAAACAGATATGGAAGGATGTGCAGGGAGCGGTGGAAAAGATTTTATTTGCGACGACGTTTGAGGAAGTGCGCCGGCGTACGCTAAGTGACGGGGCCAGACGGACGGAGACGGCGCGGCTCGAAAGCTGAAGAAAAGAAAACGGCACGCCGAAGCGTGCCGTGGTGAGCATTGAAATCCAGCTATTAAAATAAAAGGAGCGGCTACTTTGCGGCGTAGTACTCCGCGTTGACGGGCGTGAAGCTGCTCCACTTCTCCGGAAGGTCTTCGAGAGCGAAGATGGCGGTCACGGGGCAGACAGGGACGCAAGCGCCGCAGTCGATGCACTCCGTGGGATTGATGTAGAGCTGCGTGACCTTTTCGTGCTCGGGCTCATCCTTGCGGGGGTGGATGCAATCGACGGGACAGACGTCCACGCAGGCGGTATCTTTAGTGCCGATGCAGGGCTCAGCGATTACGTAAGCCATTCAAATCTCCTTTGCTCGGACAGCCGGCCGAGAGCGGTAACGGGGCACGCGAGCGCCCGGCGGAATTTTCTTATACCACGCCCCTGCCGGTGCCAACAAGCAACTGGAATGATTGTACTGTGCGAGGGGAGGATTCTCAACCCGCGCGCATCCGGCTAGAATGGTCGGGGAAGGTGTAGAGATGAAACTACGGACTGTGTTTGTTGCAATGCTCTTGCTTATCGCGGTGGCCACGTTAGCCGCGCCACAAGCCAAGGCGCCGGCCGATCCTCCAATGATCGACGCGCAAGGGTTTCAGAAGATATTGGAGCAGAATCGCGGGAAGGCACTCCTGGTGAACTTTTGGGCGACCTGGTGCGAGCCTTGTCGAGCCGAATACCCGATGCTGAATGAACTGGCGAAGCAGTACGCGCCCAAAGGATTGCAAGTAGTGGGTGTGAGTATGGATGACGACGGGGACTTGATCCTGATGCGACGGTTTCTGGCGCGATACAAGCCAATCTTCCCCAATTACCGCAAGACCGCGGGGGCGGAGGCCGCGTTCCGGGAATCCATTCTTTCAGGGTGGACTGGCTCGATGCCGGTTTCCATTTTTTATGGGAAGGATGGCAAGCAGGCAGGGCATTTTATTGGCGAGAAAAGCCGGGAGCAGTACGAAGCAGCGATTCAGGGGCTGCTGGCGGGCGGGGGGAGCGTCACAGGGCAGGGGAAGTAGAGCCTGGAGATTGAAAGTTGGCTAGCGGGCGGAGGAATGGTTGATGCTCGATTTGAAGGGCAATCGAATTACTTACATCGGACATAGCACGTTTTCACTCGCGACTCCGTCGGGACAAGTGGGGATCATCGACCCGTGGGTGATGACGAATCCGGTTTGCCCCGAGGCTCTGAAAAAGGTGCACAAACTTGAGGTGATTTTTCTGACGCACGGACACACGGACCACGCGGGAGATCTGCTTGCGCTGGCGAAACAGCACAAGCCAAAGCTTGTGACGAGCTTCGAAACATACCTCTGGCTGTGCGGAAAGGGATTTGAAAACGAAGGACGCCCGATGGGCAAAGGAGGATCGCAGAGCATCGGAGAGTTTGAAGTGACGATGACCCATGCGTTTCATTCGAATTCGATCGATGACAATGGGGTGCGGCATTACGGGGGCGAGCCGG
>Ga0209415_10013345_pt1 | contig 13558 bp, 9 predicted proteins | sample PeaSoiSIISIP2007_FD_187696 | JGI IMG/M metagenome (GOLD analysis project Ga0209415, IMG submission 187696) | Peat soil microbial communities from Weissenstadt, Germany - SII-SIP-2007 (SPAdes) (version 2) | ecosystem: Environmental > Terrestrial > Soil > Wetlands > Peat | place: Germany... | reverse complement strand
AATCCTGGATTGACGCTCATCAAGAGCACGTAATCCGCCACTTCCAGGACGTCTTCCAGTACTTCCACAGGGGTCGCCGGATTCAACACGATGCCAGCCATGACTCCCTCAGATCGGATCACACCTAGCACGGCGTCCAAATGGCGGCATGCTTCGTAATGCACCGAGATCGAGTTGGCGCCAGCGCGCGCAAAGTCCGGAATGTAGTGCTCCGGATTCTCGATCATCAGGTGCACATCGAAGTGCAACCGGGTGGTCTTGCGAAGCGACTCTACCACGGGCGGTCCAATGGTCAGGTTAGGAACAAAATGGCCGTCCATCACATCCAGGTGGAGCATGGAGGCGCCGCCCCGTTCGACGAGCGCGATCTGCTCTGCCAGATGGGCAAAGTCCGCGGACAGGATTGAAGGAACAATTTCAACCATTTGCGGGTTTACTCGATCTTATCACAGCAGCGTAGAAACCGTCCCCGGGATCGCGTCCGGGAATGCGCTCCAAAGTGCGAACGACAACGTCCGGCGGCACGGTGGCTGTGAGAACCTCTTCGTTCTCTTCCGGCTCGAGCGAACAGGTCGAATAGACCAGCAGGCCTCCCGGAGCCAGAGCCGCCCAGGCATTGGCCAGCAGCGCCTTCTGGCGGCGCGGCAGGTCGGCCAGATCTTCGGGGCGGAGCCGCCACTTGATTTCAGGATTGCGCCCAAGGGTTCCGGTACCGGAGCATGGCGCGTCCACCAAGATTCGGTCAAATGAAGCGCTGAACGGGAGGGGCCGCGTTCCATCCAGCACGACCAGGGTGGCGCCGAGCTCCTTCATTTGGCGAAGGCGGTGGAAATGAAGATCGCAAGCCACAGCGTGAACGCCCGATTCCAACGCCTGTGCGGTCTTGTTGCCGGGGGCGGCGCAGAGGTCGAGAAAGCGCTGCCCCGGTTCGAGCTGCAACAAAGGCACGATGGATTGCGAGCCGATGTCCTGGGTGCGCGCCCCGGCCGGGCCGATACGAACGTAGGTCTCCGGCTCTTCGAGCGCCGAGCGGGCGATGGCCGCGGCTGCTTCCGGACCGAAACGGCGATCCCACCGCGCGAGCAGCCACTCCGGGCAGGACAGTGCCACTTCGCGGCTGGGCCACGATACAAGGGCCCGGTCCACTTTGCGCAGCACCGCATTTACCAGGCCGGCAGCGGAGGTCTTGCGGGCGCGCTTGACCAGCTCGACACTTTCGGCGACGGCGGCGTGCGGTGGGATCCGCTCCAGGTAACGCAGTTGAAAGATACCCATGCGCAGAACGGTGCGGACCTCGGGGTCGAGCCTGGCTTTGCGCCCGGAGTAGTGCTCGATCAGGAAATCCAGTTGGGCCCGGTAGCGGAGCACGCCGAAAACGATTTGCGAAGCGAGGCCGGCATCGCGGGAATCGAGACTTGCGGCACGAATGAGGTCGGAAGCATAGCCGCCGGCATCGACTTTGCGGAGGATTTCAAACGCTGCGGTTCGCGCGGGTGCAGGCATGCCGAGGCTCTTACTTGAGGACGCGCTGATAGTCTTGCTTGGCGTGAATGATCCTCTCAATCGCAATGCCTTCGCGCTGCCGGCTCGGTAACTGTTTCCGAACCGCGCGCGTCAGCAAGCGGAGGCTGGCCTTTCAGTAGCCCGCCAAACCCAAGCCTTCGAGCACCATGGCATCGAAGTCTTCCTTAGTCACTTCGGTGTAGGCGCCACTCTTCTCGGCTTCGTCGAGCAAAGCTTCCAGGCGGCGGCCAAAGTGTTCGTCCACCGGCAGCGGCTCTCCCTGAGCGATCCGCGAGAACATCTCCGCCTCCGCACGGGCCAAATCCGAGACAAACGCATCAGAGTTGGCAAAGCGCCCCGCAGTCACCTGCTGTTCGACGAAGTCCTTGAGGGAATCCGGAAGAGTTACTTTCATGCGAGCGCTCGATTGAACATTTCTCAGCCTATTTTACGATGCTTTCACAGCGCGAATCACGCGACTCGCCCCGTGGGGCAGCGCCATGCGCTGCCCACTACCGGCGGCAAAGACCGCCGGCGTTACGCCCGCTGGGCAGCGCATGGCGCTGCCCCACAGATACAGCACGCTATAATCATGGATTGCCCGAACTGCGTAAGGACCCGATCACGGGGCGGTGGGTGATCATTGCTACCGATCGCGCCAAGCGGCCCAGTGATTTTATCAGGAGCTCGGTGCCGCCGCCGGCCGTCAAAGTGTGCCCGTTCGACTACGGCAACGAACAGAAGACGCCACCCGAACTGCTGGCCTTTCGCAATAGCGGAAGCGCTAATGAGCCGGGCTGGCGGGTGCGCGTGGTGCCCAATAAATTCCCGGTCCTCGGCATAGAGGGCGACCTCAACCGCCAAGGCGAGGGCATGTACGACAAGATGAGCGGCATTGGCGCCCACGAAGTAATTGTGGAGACGCCCGAGCATGCGACCACGTTCGGGGACTTGTCCGAGAAGCAGATCGAAGAGGTATTCTGGGCCTACAAAGCGCGCGTCAACGACTTGAAAAAGGACCACCGCTTTCGCTACATCCTGCTGTTCCGGAATCATGGCGAGGTCGCGGGCGCATCCCTCGAACACCCGCACTCCCAGCTCATCGCCCTACCGGTGATTCCCAAACAGGCAAAGGAAGAAGTGGACGGCGCCAAACAGTTCTACGATTTCAAAGAGCGCTGCATTTTCTGCGATATTGTTCGCGAAGAAAGCAGTCTGGGAACGCGGTTGGTGACGGAGACGGACCGGTTCACGGTACTGGAGCCCTATGCGCCCCGCTTCCCGTTCGAGACCTGGATCCTGCCGAAGCGCCATGAATCGCATTTCGAGGAAACCGACGCCGCTACCCTGGCCAACCTGGCCTGGATGGTGCGCACCACGATTCGCAAACTGGATAAAGTGCTGGAGCGGCCCGCGTACAATTTCATCATGCACAGTTCGCCAGTGCAGGATCCGCCGCTGGCGTATTACCACTGGCACATGGAGATTATTCCCAAGCTAACTAAGGTGGCGGGGTTTGAATGGGGGAGCGGATTTTACATCAATCCGACACCTCCCGAGGAGTCCGCGCGATTTCTGCGGGAAGCAGGGCTGCCCTAGTGGGCGGTTGCGCGCGGGGCATCCCGTCTGGTATAAAACGCTAATTGTCTCCTATGAGGACTGGACGTAACCCATGTCCGAGAAGAAGAAAGTTCCGACCAAGATTACCGACAGGCGAATGAATACTCCAATTCCTTCCAAGAATTCCGAAGGCCCACGCATGTCCGTGGCGCCACGGCCGGGCGCGGCGCCGGCGCTTCAGAAGGTAACCTCCGAAACCCAGCTACACCATTTCGAAATCGGCATGAAGCTGTTCCATGCGCGGAAATTCAAGGAGGCGCACGAATCCTTGTTATCGGCGGTGGAAGGGCCGGAGCGGGATGTGGCGCACCGCGCGCAATTGCACGCCAAGATGTGCCAACAGCGGCTAGCGCAGCCCGTTGTGAATCTGGCAACCGCGGAGGAGCACTACAACTACGGCGTCGCGATGCTCAATACGCGCAAAACCGAGGAGGCGCGCTCCCACCTGAATCGGGCGCTCGAGATGTCGCCCGAGACCGACTACATTCATTACGCGCTGGCGCTGGCCCACGCCATGGCCGGAGAACAGACCGGCGCGCTGGAACACCTGAAGCGCGCCATCGAACTGGAGCCCAAGAACCGGCTCATGGCCCGCCAGGATACCGATTTCGGACCGATCGCCGGCCAGCCGATGTTCCAGGCGTTGCTTTATCCTGAAAAGAAGAGCTGGTGAACCCCCGCTCCCTGACGGTCGCGGCTCGGTAACACGACAGCTGTCGCGGTTCGGTAACCTCCGCTCCCTCACGGTCGCGGCTCGGTAACGAGAGAGCGGTCGCGGCTCGGTAAGTAATGGAAGATACCTCGCCACTTCGAGTGGTAGCCATGGGCGGTGGCACCGGCCTCTCCGCGTTGCTGAGTGGCCTGAAGCCGTATGCGCGTTCGATGGATCCGGCGACGCCCGCAATCGACTTGACCGCGATCGTCACGGTGACCGACGATGGCGGCAGCTCCGGCCGGCTGCGGCGCGAGTTCGACGTGCTGCCCCCCGGCGATATCCGCAATTGCATGGTGGCGCTGAGCGAGGATTCGGCGTTGCTGTCGCGGCTGTTTCAATATCGGTTTCAAGCCGGCCGCGGATTGAAGGGCCACAGTTTCGGCAACCTGTTCCTGATGGCGCTGACGCAAATCATGGGCGATTTTCCCGATGCCGTGAAAGCGTCGGCGGAGGTGCTCAAGATCGCCGGACACATCTATCCTTCCACCACCGCCAACGTGGCGCTGGAGGCCACCTTCGCCAACGGCACCAAAGCGGTGGGAGAAACGCGCATCACCCGCAGCCGGCAAAAGATCCAGTCCATTCGCCTGCGGCCGCGCCAGGCACGCCCGTTGGCCGCTGCGTTGAACGCCATCGCGGAGGCCGACGTGATTACCCTGGGCCCTGGTTCGCTATTCACCAGCATTATTCCGAACTTGCTGGTGGAAGGGATGCCCGCGGCGATTCGCCGTTCGCCGGCCATCAAGACATGCTTCGTCAACCTGATGTGGCAGCCTGGGGAGACCACCGAGTTCCGGGCCAGCGATCACATCCGTGCCATCCATAAACATGCCGGCGGCAAGTTGCTGGATTATGCCGTGATCAACATCCGGCCCATCACGTCGGCGATGAAAAAACGCTACGCGCGCGAGTCGGCGCTGCCGGTAGAGAACGACATCGACGCGATTTTCAAAATGGGGATCAAGGTGATGGCGGGCAACCTGGCGCAGAACGTGCAACGGGTACGGCACGACCCCACGGCGACGGCCGCGGTGGTGGTCAAACTGGCGCAGGAAGGCAGACGGCGAAGGAACAGCCGGTAGGTTTCAACAACTGGGCAAGCTTAAAAGCATGCCCCACAATAGGAACATGAACGTAACAGTCGTAATCCTGGCCGCTGGACTTGGCACACGCATGAAGTCGCGGAAGGCCAAGGTGCTGCACCGCGCCGGGGGCCGGACGCTGGTGGAGCACGTGGTTTCCACAGCCTTGGAACTGGCGCCGGCGGAGCGCATCTTCGTGGTGGTGGGGCACCAGGCCGAGCAAGTGCGGCAGGCAGTGGCGACACCGGGGATCGGGTTCATCGAACAGCGCGAGCAGAAGGGGACCGGCCACGCTGTGCTGATGGGCCGCGAAGCGCTAGCGGGGCTCGGCGGATATCTGGTAATTGTCTACGGAGACGGCCCGCTGCTCCAGGCCGAGACACTCCGGCAATTGATCGCCAAGGCTGATTCGAGCGGCGCCGCGGGCGTGCTACTGAGCGCGCTGATGGACGATCCCACCGGCTACGGGCGCGTGGTTCGCGATGCCGACGGCCATGTCGCCGCGATCGTGGAACAGAAGGCCGCGACACCGGAGCAGCTCGCAGTCCGCGAAGCCAACATGGGGATCTACTGCTACCGCGCCGACCTGTTTTGGAAGCACATCGGCGAGATGCGTCCGGACAATCCTGCGCAAGAGTATTACCTCACCGACATGGTGGAGATTCTGCGCCGCGCCGGCCATTCGATCGAAGCTATGGAAATCGGCGATCCCGGAGAAGCGCTGGGAATCAACGACCGCACGGAACTGGCGGAGGCGGATTGGATACTCCGGGAACGGAAGCTGCGGGCAGTGATGCTGGCGGGCGTGACGATTCAGAAGCCCGAGACCGTCACCATCGATGCGGACGTCTCTATCGGCATCGACACCGTGATTGAACCGTTCGCACAGATCCTGGGCAAGACACGGATTGGAGAGAATTGCCGGATCGGAACCTGCGCCATCGTAGAGAATTCGGAACTTGCCGACGAAGTGGAGATCGGAGCTTTTACGCTGGTGGGCGCGTCGCGATTGGAGCGCGCTGCGCATGTGGGGCCATTCGCGCGCCTGCGCTTCGGCAACCATGTGGGCGAAGCGGCGCACGTAGGCAACTTCGTGGAGCTCAAGAACGCGGAACTAGGGGCCGGCGCCAAGGCCAATCATTTGGCATACCTGGGCGACACGGAAATCGGGGCCGGCACGAATATCGGCGCAGGCACCATCACGTGCAATTACGATGGCGTACGGAAGCACAAGACGACCATCGGCAGCAACGTTTTCGTGGGCAGCAATGCGACGCTGGTGGCGCCCATTGAGATTGGCGAAGGCGCGTACCTGGCGGCGGGCTCGGTGATTACTGAGCCCGTGCCGCCCGATGCGCTGGCGTTGGGACGCGCGCGCCAGACTCTGAAGCCAGAGTGGGCGAAGAAGCGTCGCGCACGGGCGAAGAAGTGAGCTGCTCTTCGGCAAACTGGGCACACCGCGATCGAAATTCCACCAGCCTCTCCTGAGCCCGCGGGATCAGGTCCAGCCGTTGCGTGATTTCGGCCCGGGCCCTGCGAAACAGTTCCATATCCATCTGGTTCAGGCGGGCCAGTTTCTCATACAGATCCGCGCCCCACAGTTCGATCAGGTAGTCCAGCCGCTCGCCCGGGAGCAGGTGCAACCCGTTGGTGACGTTTTGCGGAACATATTCCAGCCGGATCGTGGGAAATGCCGGACGTAGAAAATACTCGGCCGCAACCAGGCTCTCATCGAACATCGAGACCAGGCCGGGCATGGCCATCTGGCGCAGGATATGGGTGGCTTTGTCGAGATCGTACTCGCTCGCCGGGCGCGTGAATGCTCCGGCGTTGGCGAGTTGATGGACCTGAACGTCGCTGATCTGATGCGGTGCGGCATCCATCAGACGTTCCATGAATTCGCCGGCGCTCTCGCGGAGTGCCTCGGTTCGGCTCAGGTGCGTGTAGTAGGAATGCAACCGGGCCAAAGGGTGCCGTAGGAAACAGCAATCGAACAATACTATGTGCGGAATGTCCGGCTTCGGATACCGCAGGTGATGGCTCGATACAGCCGAAACATTGGGATGCGCCGGCAGGAATTCCACCAGGTCCGAACCAGTTAGGGTCGCATCGGCGTCAGGTCCGTGCAGGGTCGCGAAGCCTTCCCTGAATTCCCTTTCGAGAATCGTTTCGACGGTGGTGCCGCCGTTCTTGAATATGTGATAGTGGATCACCACATATCGCATGCGCGGCGCGAGTAGTTGTATATGCGCTGCCATATAAACTGACAACCCTACGTTGGCAGATAAGGTTGAAGCTAACTGCCAAATACTCTGTCACGCGCTGGCGACTGGGCGGAATAGCTGAGAGCCTTCCCCAAGGAAGGAGTGGGCCCGTGACTCTCTACAAGCACCTGATCTATATTACATTTCGGGCACAAAAAAGTTCCCTATCTTAGGCTAATGGAATGTTGAATAAAGACGTCGGAATTGTGCGTCTGTTCACAAATTCCCCGTTCCGGAACTGTGCCTGACGATTATAGTCTTAGGAGATTGATGTCTGCGCTGCTTGGCGATCTCCGTTTCGGATTTCGGCTCCTGGTAAAGAGCCCCGTGTTTGCCGCGACCGCGGTACTCCTGCTAGCCGTCGGCATCGGCGCCAACACCCTGATCTTTAGTGTGGTCAACGCGCTGTTGCTCCGGCCACTGCAGGTGTCGCACCCGCAGAACCTCGTTCGGCTGGTCGAACTGCATCCGAAGGATTTTGTTACCTGGGATCTCCCCTACGACCTCTGCGATGCGTTGGCTTCCCGGGACACCGATCTATCCGAGGTGATTTGCCAGGGCGAAGCAGACGTCGCCTTTCGTGACGCGACTTCCACCGAACGCGTGCGGGTGCATTTTGTCTCGCCCAATTTCTTCTCTTCGCTGGGTGTGCATCCTTATCTCGGGCGCATACTCACCGCGGAAGATGAGCGCACCAAAGCAATGAACGCGGTGGTCAGCTATGAGTTTTGGGTTAGGAGATTGGGGGGCAATGGCTCCGCTTTGGGCCGGGCAATCAGCTTGGGCGGTCATCCCTTTACGATCGTCGGAGTCTCACCCGAGTCATTCAATGGCTTAGCGGCCGACACTGGGCCGGATATACGGGTTCCGGCTGCAGTGGATCGCTATCTTGTGAAGCCGACCGGCGACATGAACCCGGCGGCGCGGCCACTCTTTGCTCAAATCTTCGGACGCTTGCGAACCGGAGTACCGCTGGAACGTGCCAGCGCCGACGTCGATCCGCTGCTGCATGCGGAGTATTGGGAAGAACTCGAAAAAGTCTTTCCAACGGTAGGCACCGGACCAGCCGCCAATTCGCGTCTTGGGCTGGAGTCCATCGTCAACGGGGTTTCCACCCTTCGCGGGCAATTCTCCCGCGCCCTGGGAGTCTTGATGGCTGGGGTTGCCTTACTTCTGCTGATGGCATGTGCCAACATCGCCGGGCTGCTGTTGGCACGCTCCGCTGCGCGGGGCCAGGAGATGGGCATTCGGCTGGCTTTGGGAGCGAGCCCGGGGCGTATTGTGCGGCAACTTTTCACCGAAGGGCTGCTGCTGGCGTTGCTGGGAGGTATTGCCGGCGTCCTGCTCACCGTTGCGTGCCTCCCTTTGCTGGTCCGTGGCTTGCCGCCGATTCGAGATCGCGCCGCTGTCCTGCAACCACTAGCTGTGCATATCGCCATCGACCTCCGGGTACTCGGATTCGGCATAGGAACCACCGTTCTGACTGCGGTTTTATTCGCATTATCGCCGGCAATTCGGTGCGCCCGCGCGGAGGTCGCCAGCGCGCTGCGAGCAGGCCGTACGGCAACCCGGCGCATACTATTGCGCAACCTGGTTGTGGTGGCGCAGGTCGCCATCTGCACCGTAATCCTGATCGGAAGCGCTTTGCTGATCGAAACGCTGGAGAGAATGCGTTCCATGAATCCAGGTTTCGATCGCGACCGCGTCGTGACCTTTACTATCGATCCGGGTCTGAGAGGTTACTCGCCGGGGCGAAATCGCGCGCTCAGCAAGACGCTACTGGCGAAAGCTGGGTCTCTGCCGGGAGTTGACGCCGCTAGCATCGCGTCGCTCGCTCTGATGCGCGGCACCGGCATGAAGGCCACGTTCGGAGTAGCCGGGACCCGCGTCGGCGCAACCGACTTCCTCAACAGCAGCCTGAACAATGTCACGCCCGGTTATTTCGAGACCATGGGCATGCATCTGCTCGCCGGCCGCGCCTTCACCTGGTTCGATCGGGACACTAAAGAGACGCCGCATAAGGTGATTGTGAACCAGGCTTTCGCCAGGCGATTCTTTCCGGGCCAGAATCCGGTCGGCGAGCGCGTTGGATTCCCCGGCCCGGACGGTATCGCCAAAGCCTCCGACGAGATTATCGGCGTCGTGAGCGATGCCAAATACCGCTCGCTACGGGAACCGATTCCGCCGACGGTCTACAGCGCGAGAGTCGATGGATTCGATTCCGGTTTCATTTTGCATGTGCGCACCGGGCAGCGGCCGGAAGCGATGATCGCGCCGGTTCGTGAAGCATTGCGGTCTCTCGATCCCGAGCTACCGTTTATCGAAGTACGAACGTTGCGCGAGGAGGTCGAAGCGTCGCTCTGGCAGGAGCGGCTCCTGGCATTGCTGTCGACGATCTTCGGGGCCATCGCCGCGCTTATAGCCAGCATCGGTCTCTACGGTGCGCTCGACTACGCCGTGAAATGCCGGACGCGCGAGATCGGAGTCCGGATGGCATTGGGGGCGCAGCCGACGCGGATCGTGGGCCTGTTCTCGCGGGAAGCTTTGCTGTTGACGGCCAGTGGCATCGCGCTGGGTACATTCACCTACGCGGCGGCAGCAGTCTGGATGCGCCGCGTCCTTTATGACCTTCGACCTTGGGAGCCGGGCGCTATCGTAGCGGTTGTGTTGCTTGTCGGATTGGTAGCTGCGATTGCGGTTGCCCCAGCGGCATATCGCGCGGTACGGGTCGATCCCGCATCGGCACTCCGGGCGGAGCAGCGGTCCTGATCTAAGAGCTCACTGAAAAACCTTACGGCACTCTCCCGCGACAGGGCATGGCATTTCGATTGCTGTTGCCCCACCGGCGGCGAAGACCGCCGGCGTTACGTAGCGCTGGCGGTCTTGCCGCCGGTGAATTTCGGCTGCCCCACACAGGCCAGGCCCCGCGAATGATTCACTTCTCCTCCGACAGCAAATTTCGCAGCAGGACTGCCGGGTGCGTCGCGCTGATGCCTGCCAACTCGTGAACCTGGTGGCGGCAGGACGTGCCGGGCGCAACCAGCACATCGCCGGGTTTCATGCCTCGGGCGGCCGGCAACAAGCGGCGCTCGGCGATGGCGCGCGATACCTCGTAGTGCTCTTTGGCGTAGCCGAACGAACCGGCCATGCCGCAGCAGCCTGCATCCAGATCCACCACCGTCGCTGAAGGAATGCGGGAAAGCAGCGACACGGCAGCGGGCAGAAGGCCCATCGATTTCTGATGGCAGTGGCCGTGGAACAGAATCTTGCCGGGGCCGGCACGTAGCGGCAGGTCCAGTTCAGCCGCGAATTCCTCAAACGACAAACAGGCTTCGGCCACGGTGCGCGCCTTCTTTTGCTCTTCCCCGCGCAACAGCGAAGGCGCATCCTCTTTCACCGCCGAAAGGCAACTGGGCTCGCAGAAAAGGATCTTCTCACCCCGGCTGGCGATGGGGAACAGGCCTTCGACCAGCACGGCTGCATGCGCGCGCGCTTCGCCGAGCAGACCTTGTGAGATGAGCGGCCGCCCACAGCAACCCGGCCGCACCACTTCGACGCCGCAACCACCGCGCTCCAGAACTTCGACTGCGGCCACTCCGATCTCCGGGTGGTAGTGGTTGAGGAAGGTGTCATTAAACAGCACCACGGGTTTGCCCGCGTTCGCCCGCGGATTGCGGCGCAGCCATTTCTCGAATGTCTCGTGCTTCCAGGCAGGAGGGACGCGGCGGCGATCCACGCCGAGCAGTTTCTCGTTGCCGAAGCGCGCCGGGCCGCTGGCGGAAATCCAGTTAGAGATCGGCGCGAACCGGCTGCCCCAGCGGGAAAGCTTGTGGATATTGCCCAGCGCGTGGGCGCGCATGGGCGTTCCATGGCGCGTCCAGTAGTCGGCCAGAAATTCGCTTTTAAAGCGAGCGACGTCCACGCCCACCGGACATTCAGCCTTGCACGCCCGGCACTCCAAGCACAGATCGAGCACCTGGTAGACGCCGTCGTCTCCCAGTCCGCTCTCTCCCAGACGTCCGCTCATCGCCAGCCTCAGCACGTTGGCGCGGCCTCGGGTGGAAGCGGATTCTTCGCGCGTCGCCATGTACGACGGGCACATGGTGCCGGCCAGTTTCTTACGGCAGGCGCCCACGCCGCTGCACATTTCGACCGCGCCGCCCAGGCCGCCATACTCGGAATAATCGAACCAAGAATCGGGATGCGGGGTCTCGTAGTGGGCGCCGAAACGCAGATTCGACGTCATGGGCGGGGCATCCACAATCTTGCCGGGATTCAAAATACCCAGGGGATCGAAAGTGCGCTTGATCTCGCGAAACGCTTCGTAAAGCACCGGCCCGAACATCTGACGCATGAACGGGCTGCGCACCAGGCCGTCGCCGTGCTCGCCGGAGAGCGCGCCGCCGAATTCGAGCACCAGGTCGGCCACCTGCGAAGCGATGCTTTCAAATTTCTGAATGCCTTCTTCCGTCTTCATGTTGATGACGGGGCGGACGTGCAGGCAGCCGACTGAAGCGTGGGCGTAGATGCCGGCGGTGGTTCCGTGGCTGCGGATAATGCCCAGGAAGCGGCCGATGAATTCGCTGAGCCTTTCCGGCGCTACGGCCGTGTCCTCCACAAATGAGATGGACTTGGCATCGTCTTTCATGGCCATCGAAAGTCCCAGAGCGGCTTCCCGCAGGCTCCAGATGCGCGCTTGTTGGGCGATGTCCGTTTCGGAGTGGTAGTGGTAACCCAGACCGCGAGAGCGCAGATCCCGTTCGAGCGCTTCCAAACGCGGAGGCAGGTCTTCCTTGCGGTCGGCATAGAACTCGACGCACAGCGTGGCCGCCGGGTCGCCTTCGATGAATTTGTTGCGGATGCGGTCGAGCGCGGCGTTCTGCCGGGTGTTGTCGAGGATGGCCTTGTCCATGACCTCGATCGCGGAAGGGTGGTGGCCGAGAATCACGGGTGTGGCGGCGAGCGATTCGAGCAGATCGGCGAAAGCGATGACCATGGCGGCTTTGGCTTGCGGTAGCGGTACCAGCCGTACCTTGGCTTCGAGCACGACTCCCAAAGTCCCTTCCGAGCCGACCATCATCTTGGCGAGATTGACCGGCTTGGCGGGATCGGTGAACTCGTCCAGGTTGTACCCGCCCACGCGGCGCACCACCTTGGGATAGCGCCGGTCGATTTCAGCGGCGTGTTCCGAAGCCAGGCCGAGCACCGTTCGATAGCCAGCGGCTTCCAGGGTTTCGCCCGTAGGCACCTCGCTTCGCGGAATTTCGCGGAAATGCGCGACGCTGCCATCGGAAAGCGCGACGGTCTGTTCCAGCACGTGGTCGATGGTCTTGCCGTACAGAACGCTGCGCGCGCCGCAGGAATTATTGGCCATCATGCCGCCGAGAGTGGCGCGGCTGGCCGTGGAGATATCGGGCGCAAAGCGCAGACCTAGTGGTGCGAGCTGCGCATTCAGCTCATCGAGGACGATTCCCGGCTCCACGCGGGCCCAGCGCTCCTCGGCGTTCACCTCCAGAAGGCGATTGTAGTACTTGGAGATATCCACCTGAATGCCTTCGCCGATGGCCTGCCCGGCCTGCGACGTGCCGCCGCCACGCATGGTGATGGGGCAAACGAACCGCTTGGCGATCTCGATGATGCGGAGGATGTCCTGGCGGTGTTTGGGGATGACGACCCCGAGCGGTTGAATCAGATAGACGCTGGCGTCGGTGGAATAGAGAGCGCGGGAGATGGGGTCGAACCGGACTTCCCCTTCGATTTGGCGGCGGAGCTCGCTTTCGAGCGTGCCCGCCTCCAGCTGTACCAGATTCAAACGAGGGACTCCATGTGGAAGTAATACTTTAGCGCGAACGGCATGGTGCGGGGGTGCTGACGGAAATCCGGCAACCCCCGCTCCCTTATGGTCGCGGTTCGGCAAAAGCGGCGTCAACGTTTTTGTAAGCGTTCGCCGGGCTTACCGAACCGCGCGCGTCAGCAAGCGGGGGTTCCTCTAATTCATTGCCAACAAAGGCACATGGGTTGATTCCTCCGGGAAATCAGAGCTTCAGATACTAAAATGATAAAAAAGAGGAGATTTCTCTTCCAATCGACCTGCATTTGGAATAATATCGAGGCATGAAGAGAATTTCCATACCTCAATGTCTGATTTGGATGCTCGTTCTGGCGCTCAGCTGCTTTGTAGCTTTCGCCGCGGACGAGGCTCCAACTAAGACCATCAAGAAGACAAACGCGCAACCCACAGCCACCTTGAATGGCGTTGACCTTTTCAAGGAATATTGCGCCGTGTGCCATGGCACAGACGCAAAGGGTTCCGGACCGGCGGCGGACGCCCTCAAAAAACGGCCCGCAGACTTGACTCAACTTAGCCGAAAAAA
>Ga0209415_10013344_pt1 | contig 13558 bp, 13 predicted proteins | sample PeaSoiSIISIP2007_FD_187696 | JGI IMG/M metagenome (GOLD analysis project Ga0209415, IMG submission 187696) | Peat soil microbial communities from Weissenstadt, Germany - SII-SIP-2007 (SPAdes) (version 2) | ecosystem: Environmental > Terrestrial > Soil > Wetlands > Peat | place: Germany... | reverse complement strand
TCCTCTGCGCCGGTCTTCTTGCAGCAAGCAGTTAAGTCCGCAGTCGCCGCGTCCGTTTTAGAAGTCGTCGTTGTTCGGCGTGACCAGGCTATCGGTGATCACGAGCTTGCCGACACGCAGCCGTTTCACCTCCAGCTCTTCAATTTCGAGCTCTCGAATCCGAGCCTTGCCAATTCCCAAACGCCGGATAACAAGGCGGCCAATCGCCAACGCGCCAATTGCCAGCGCACCGATCGCCAAAGCGCCGATGGCCCCTGCTCCCAGCGACATCGCGCCGGCACCGTCCCTTTTCGAACGAATGCGCGTCACCTGCTTAGCATCGCCCTGTGACTGCCGCAATTGCTTGCCTGTTTTTTCTCGCATCTTGATCTCATTTCCGGACCAGCTTCGGCTTCGTAGCAGCCGTAGCCCGCCCGCTGCAGTTCGGTCGCCGCGGCGACCGAACGCCCGCTGATCGCCGGACTCGTTTTGTTCCCCAGCCCTGTGGGTCGCACCGCCAGGTGCGACAAAAAGAAGTCGGCGCGCAGCGCCTGCCAATGCGCTGCTCGTATCGCAGCAAGTCATTGCCTTTGCCTCCAAACCCTAGACCCTACCACCTACCCCCTAACCCCTCGCCTCATCGACCAGCGCCGCCGTCAGCTCCTCCGGCATGTCCAGCATCACATCATGTCCGCACGCCAGGCTAAGCGTTTTCCATCCCTTGGCTTTCGCGCGCTCGTAGAACTGGCCGAATGGAGACCCGCCGTATCCGGTCGCCAGAATGAACGTCACATTCTTCACCGCGTCGATGCCCCCGCTCAGCCGTAGCGGCTCCTCAAAAGTCGCCAGCGGATGCATCGTGCACTGTCGGTCCATCCACGCGGCGTCCCTGGCGTTCACGTTGAATCGCTCCGCGGTAATCGGCGGCACCTTCCAGCCGTCGCCGTGAATCCTTGCGCCCTCGTGCTGCGCCTTGGTCTGTTCCGGCGGGAGCGTGTCGTGCAGGCTCTGCCCATTCTCGGGCACGAACGCATCCAGATAGACCAGCGCGCCGATCCGCTCCGGGACGCGGTCTGCCGCGCCTCTCACCACCACGCCGCCGTACGAGTGTCCGCACAGCACGACGTTTGAAAGCTCCTCCCAGCGAATCAGGTTCACCACATCAAGGATATGCGTCTCAAGGTTGACCTGCGGCGTCAGGAGGTGCGACCGTTCTCCCACGCCCGTCAGCGTCGGCGTGAACACCTCGTACCCTCGCTTTTCCAGCGCCCGGCGCACGCGCTTCCAGCACCAGCTCCCATGCCACGCCCCATGCACCAGAACAAATGTGCTCATCGCTCACCCTCGTCGCGAAACAAAAGTCGCGTCCGCAAATCGCGCCCATCATCCCAGAGGCGTCCGGGATCCGCTCCGCTGTCCCAATTTGAAATCCCACCGAGCCAGGTGTTCCCAGAATTGGGGAGATTAGGCAGCGACGCCCCTAGTCCTTCTGGCGAACGAACACTCCGCGCTTCGAATCAAATCTGTAGCCCTGGGGAATCTCTTCGCCAAGGCGCTGCAACAGGCCGTTTTCTTGCTCCATGGCGGCCTCCAACTTGGGGAACTGTTTTTGCGCCTGTGCCTTCTCACCCGGAGTGCTAAGCGAAAGGCCGGTCACATGTGCGATTCCCGTAAGCGTATCTTCGGGATCCTCGCCACGCCGTGACAATTGAATGAGTAGTGCGTCCAACGGCTTACATCCTGATAGGAAAAAATCCCCCTCCGAAATATGATCGCGGCTGAGGTCTGGGCCGACGGAACCTACGATTGTTAACGAATCATGCATCGTGAAGTTCACTTGCCCCATGGGCACGCACGCGGTTGATATGACCCACTTTGCGGAGCCATCCCCACGCGAACTGTACCAACTTATCGTGACCTTAACGGTCTGATCCTTGAATCCAATCGGGACGACCGTATGCGTGTCCGCCAACGCGAAGGCGCGAGGGTCAAAATCTATCGTTGCCTCGGATTCGGGGGCGTTTGAAACACATTCAAAATGGGAACCTCGCAGAAACCATGTCCATTGAGTCTTTTGAGAAATGGTCGGCACCCCTCCGACGCATCTATCAACCAAGAATTGGTCGTACAGTCCGGCGCTGGCAATTCCCGCGGTAGTATGGGTGGAGCTCAAAGGCAGCTCCGTCGAGGGATCCAAGCGGATATTTAGAAAGTAAGCGCCGACTGCGAGTGAGGCCGAGCACAAAACGGTCATCGCTATTCTTGGGACTGTTGACCTGATGAACGCGAACATACCCCAGAGGCTTACAGCACAAAGCGGCGGTACGGGCGGGAGCAGGTAGCGAGAATAAGAAGATGTGATAGCCGCCAACACAAGGGCTATCGCCGTACCGGCGCAGCCCCAGAAGAGCCCACTTTCATACCACGGAGTTAGAAGTTCACGCTCTTTGCGCAAGCCAACATGCACCTATCGCGAAAATCTATCATGAATATCGGGTTGGTGGCTCACCCATGAATAGGCATTCATGCCCTCAACCTGGCCTTTCACCGTTGATCCTTTGGTTTCCATCTGTGACTCGTGTGAGGCCCTCGATAGAAACAAGCAGGGGATCCTTCCGCTTGCTATGTGACTGGCTGCCGCTGTCACCGCAAACCCTCAACATCCTCCTCCGCGAAAAGTCCACAGGGATCCCCGCTTGCGCTCCCGCTCCTGTGTACTAAGATGGTCGCGTGAAGATCGCGAACCAGAATTTGAACGAAAGCGCGGCCCGCACCAGAGCCGCCGGACGCGGGCGAAGTCTGCCCGCCCGTTCTGATTCGATCCACTCGCCGCGTCACTCACGGCAGAGAGGACAAGCCGACGGCGCATCCACCGTGGAATACCGGTGCGGGGCGAGTAGGCCCACTGCCGAACTCGCTTGCTCGGCTGCGGCCCCTCAGCTTTGCTCCGATTTCGGCATATTTACTCGACACAAGGTGTCAAGCAAATATCCGGCTAACTCATTGAAAACAAACGATGGGTTCACTCCCAAGGTGTCACAAAAAACGAGGGGGTGCCATGACCGAAATTAAGGACTCCCACGTCGCGAATCGCCGGCTCTACGACGTGATTTGCATCGGCGCCGGGCCGACAGGCCTCGCCTGCGCCATCGAGGCCACCCGTGCGGGTATGCGCTCGCTGGTGATAGATAAGGGCGCCCTCTGCAACTCGCTCTACCACTATCCGATCAACATGCTTTTCTTCACCACGCCCGAGCGCATGGAAATCGGCGACCTCCCGATGACTACCACCGGCGGCAAGCCGACCCGCGTCGAAGCGCTGAAGTATTACCGCCGCGCCGTCGAGCACTATGGCCTGGAGACCCGCCTCTACGAGCGCGTCCAGAGGATCGGCGGCAAGGACGGCGCATTCTTCGTCGAGACGCTCGCGGCCGACGGCGCCCACCACGAATACCGCGCCAGGAAAATCATCATCGCCACCGGATATTACGACCGCCCAAACCCTCTCGGCATTCCCGGCGAGGATCTCCCGCACGTCTCGCACTATTTCACCGATGCGCACCCGTACTGGAATCAGGACGTCGTCGTGATCGGCGGAAAGAATTCGGCCGCCGAAGCGGCGCTCGATCTGTTCCGCGGCGGCGCCCGCGTCACGCTCGTGCATCGGCAGCCCGAGATGGGGAAAAGTCTCAAATACTGGGTTAAGCCCGACATCGAAAACCGCATCCGCGCCGGCGAAGTCCAGGCGCTGTTCTCAACCAGCGTCACGCGCATCGAACCCGGCAAGGTCTGGGTGAAGAACTCCGGCCCCGAGAAATGCATCCCCGCCGCGCAGGTCTTTGCCATGACCGGCTACCACCCCGACTTCGATTTTCTCGAGCAGCAGGGAATTCGCCTCGATCCGGAAACCCGCCGCCCCGAAGCCAATCCGGAGAGCCTCGAAACCAACGTCCCCGGCATGTACGTCGCGGGGGTCGTCGTCGGCGGTCTGAAAACGTCCGACATCTTCATCGAGAACGGCCGCTTTCACGGCCGCCAGATTATTTCCGCTATGACCGGGAAGGGAAGCCTCGCCGAACCCGCGCCCGTCGCCCCGCCCGGCGAGTAGCAACGCCTGCGCGGATCATCACGCGAACAAAAATGAGAATACTGGCGATCGGTACCCGCGAAAGAGAAGGGCGAGCCGAAGTCTGTCCCGACCGAAGCCTCGGGACCTCCGTCGTAACAACGGTCGCGCCTAGCGCAGACCTATGCGCCGGTTCTGTCGTGACAAGTTTTCGCCTTGCCGACTGTGCCAAGCGCCGCCGCGTATGTCGCGCGTCCGCCGACAACATGGAAGGGCGGGGTTTGGACCCCGCCGTAATAGTCGATGCATGTAACGCAGACCTGTGCGCTGGTTCTCTTGCGGCAACTTCTCGCCTTGCCGCCTGCCGCGGGCTTCACAGCGTGCGTCGCATCGGCTCGGCGCAGAATCTCCGGACGCAGGTTCAAAAATTTGTTAAAGTGAGTAACTGATGGCATCGATCGTAAGAGAAGTCGGCGAGACATTCTTGACGCTCGCAAAGGGCTTTAGCGTCACGTTTCGCACCATGTTCAAAAAGACCACGACGGAGAACTATCCGGACGTCCCGCCCAGCGTCCAGCCCCGCTATCGAGGTATCCACGTCCTGCAGCGCGACGAAAACGGCTTCGAAAAATGCGTAGGCTGCTTCCTGTGCGCCGCAGCCTGTCCCGCGAATTGTATTTATATCGAGGCTGCGGAAAACACCGACGCGCAGCGCATCTCCGCGGGCGAACGCTACGCCAGCGTCTATAACATTGATTATTCCCGATGCATCTTTTGCGGCTATTGCGTCGAAGCCTGCCCCACCGATGCGATAACTCACGGACACAGCATCGAGCTAGCCCCGTACGATATCAACGCACTGATCTACCGCAAGGAGCAACTCCTCGAGCCCTGGCCGCCCCGCACCCCCACGCCCTGATCGGGGCCTCGTGAGCCGCGGAACTCGTCCGCCGGCGACTTTGCCGCCGAGTTGGCGGCCGAAAAACTAGCCGTGGCCGCCAGCCAAGTCGCCCCGCCCGGGACATTTGTCAGCGCGAATTCAATTCTCGATCACGCGAATTTCTTGATCGCAAGCCAATCCAGCTGCCGCGCGCCGCACGACGGCTTCCCCGCGCGACGGATGGCCGCCGCGAATCTCGCCGCAAGTCGCCCAACGCATGTCCTGCCCGCGCCGTCTTTGAGCGGCCGAACGGGGCGTGCAAGCCTGCAGAACCGTTGGCCCAGTTGAACGTATCGTTCCCGCGCAACATAAGCACCTGGCACGCGCACTGCACGAACGCCCGCCCTTTGCGGTCGTGCCGGACATTGCGCCGATACCGCACGCCTCCTGCCCTGGGCTAGCTGCCGTCGTCGTCATTCGCGAGCTACCTACTGTTCCTCGCATTCGCGCACGGGTGATAAGCATGTTGGCGGTTAGCGCTGTGACGTCTGCCGACCATTTTAAGATGCGATTACCTCTCGCGTCTCTTGTCCGCCATTTCTGCGCGTCCGCCGCGGCAGAATTGCATCACGTCGCCTTTGCCGCGAATGAATAGTTTATGTCGGCGCGCGGAGGTGGTGGTAACGGAGCGGAATGGGATTGATGAGCGTACGAGGATGTAGATGCAACTCGTGGCGAAGCTAGACGAAACGCATAGATGCGCACGATGAGAAACGTTGCACACAACATCAGCACGAAATTGAGGAACACGCTGCGAACGAAGAAACGTTCTGACCGCGAACAACGGCAGTCCAGTGAGTCCACAGTTGCGCGCCCAAACGAGCTCGAATCGCAACAGCTGTTTGTTGTGTGGATGACGACCGCAATCGCGAGTAGTTGGATACGTCCAACGGGATCTGATTGTGGGCGAGGATTACGAAACCTGGATAGGCAAGGCGGCGCATTGGAATTGATGAATCGTGTGCGAACGGCTAGGGCGGAGTTGGCAATGCGATTCGCATATGCCGGATTCGGCGTGCGAAACGAATTGCGCGAAGTCGCTCTGCGGAATCGTTCGGGGGGCAGCCGGGCCGCACTTCCGCTGCTGTTTGTCGTGGTCGAAAAAGATCCGTTGCGGAATTCAGGCCCGAGCCGGCTGGGTCTTGGGCGGCGCGCCGATCAGCTATCGCGAGATCGAGGAAGAAACGGGATTCAACGTCCGCACGCTCGAGCGCTGGATGCACACGCTGCGGCGCCACGGCTATATCCAGACGGAAGCGGCGCCCGCAGGCATAGTCGTGCGAATCACGAAGGCGAAGAAATTTCCACAGGCCGGCCGCAAATTTGCGGAGGGTGTACGCAGAGCTGCGGGCGGTGTCACGCAAAATCGCGTAGCAAACCAGGGCAATCCCGTGTGGAATCAACAGGCTGCGGACGGGATAGGTAGTTCATCCGTAGCTCGATCACAAGAAGAATCAAGATCCTCGGATATCCACAGGGATTTCCACAGAAAACTTCAAAATCAAACGTCTCAAGGCCAATTCTCAAATTCAAAACCTTCCGGTTTAGATCAAATACAGAATCCAAACCGCTGCTCCGAATCCGACTTTCCGGCCAATCCGCACCTCCAGCAGCAAAACAGATTTTTCCTCGAGGCGCGCTTGCGCCAGCAACTGCTCCGAGCGGAGCGCGAGGAAGCCGTGCGGCGAGAGCTCTCCGTGGGCAGCGGCCCGGAGGTACCACGTTCATGAGCGCACGCATGAAATTGCGCCGGGAAGTGGGCCGCGGCGGGTTCATTCCGTCCGGATGGCAATTGGCCTGGTACGAGCCGCGCCGCCGCATCGGCGTGTATTACCCGGCGCCGCTGCATTGGCTAATGCGCGCCGTACGCGAGCTTGTCTATCGGCTCGGCGTTGCCGTACGCGCGCCGGGAATCGAGCGGTCGCAGGTGTTCGATATGCAACGCACGCACCGCGAGCGCCAGCGCCTGGCCGACGAATACGCGCGCGGATATCTCATCGGCTGGCGCGAGTGCTTCCACGCGTGCCTCGAGGTTGTGGAGGAGGAACTCACGCGCTCGGACGACGTGTGGGAGATCGGCGATCTGCTTACCGATACTCCGAAACTGCCGAGGGACAATTAACGATCGGGCCAGAAACGCGATTTCGCGCGGGAGGGCGCACTCCATGAAATCCACCGACATATTTGATGAATGCCACGGGCGCTATCGCGGCTTGCGCGAGTGGTTGGCGGACTCGACCGGCGCAGTGCGCTCGCTGGATTTCGAGAAGCCGTCGGCGGGCTATCTGTGGCGTCCGGACCGCGCCCGCGCGTGCGAGCACATCGCCGATTTCGAACGTATCGGGCGGCACGCGCTGCGGCGGCCAGAATGGAGGGGGAGACTGAAGCTCTTCAATGTCTATTTCCTGCGCGGCGCGGAGTACCGGCCGGCGATTCGCCTGGTGGGCGTGGTAGAGGGAACGTTTGACTATTGGTATCGCGAGGTCAAGAGGGCGATCGGCGCGGAATTTTCACGCACCGGGCTATATCCGCCATCGAGATATTTCAATGGTCGATAAGCCGCGGCCTTCGCCATAGCGGGAGCCAGCGGTGCGCCACGATTGTTCAACGGCGATTTTTGCTGGATCCGAGCAGCAGGGAGCGAATCAGGGGGAGGCCCATCGTGAACGGCGCAAAGAGTACGTTCTTCATCAGAGTTGAGCGCTGTTCAAGCCGCTCGCGAGCCGCATCGGTTTCGGACTTCTTCACGGCGACGACCGCGCTGATATATTTCAGAAAATCAACGCCGCATTTGTCGCACTGGCCGCCGTGCCGCTGTTCGTGCTTGCATGAAGGACACTCGTAGCGCAGCGTGGCATGGCATCGCGGGCAAAACCGCGCGATGTCGCGTGCTTCGGCGCTGCATTTCGGGCATTTCATATCCTGATTTTACCGGGATGCGCGCGCGCCGACGGAACGGAAAGCGTTCGTTGCGTTCACAGCGTTAACACTGGCCTGGCGGGCAGGTGGTTTGGCGCAACCGGGCCGGTCCGCGTGCGAAACCGCGCGCTATGCGAACTGTTACCAGGAAGTGCGAAAACGTATCTTGGGCGAATAGCTGGCGCGCTTCGTACCGTTGCTCGCGCAGCCCTTGCGCGAGGCGTCGCCGGGGCGCGCCGGTGCGGCCTGCTCCTTGGCCTGGCGGGTCGGCGCGAGCAATCGCACCACGTGGCCGAGGCGTTCCTGGCGATACGGCTTGGCAATGCAGACCACCGCGCCCAGCGCGTGGGCGTTCGCGTAGTCGCTTGGATACGCCGAGCTGGTCATGAGCATCACCGGCACGGTTTGCAGCCGGGGCGTGCCTTTCACGTACGCGCAGAGCTCGTATCCCGGCAGATCCTCGCCTTCAATTTCCGCAATCAGCAGCGCGGGCGTGAACATTTCCAGCACGTGATGCGCTTCGGACGCGCTACTCAACGCGATCACTTCGTAGCCATCGGCGGTTAAGTACGCCTTCAGCGAATCGCGCAGGGCGATGTCCTTGTCCACGACAACGACGAGCGGCTTTTGCGGTATCAGCTGCGCAGCATGGGCAGGCGCTTCGACGTCGGCTTCGAGCTTTTGGCCACCGTTATCCACCAGATCCTCACCGGCCCCGGACCTCAGGACCACGGCCACGGAGTACCCGCCATCCGGCAATTGGCTGACGCGCGCAACGCGGCCCGCCTGCTCGGCCTGCACTGCCACGGGCGACTTGCTATAGGGGAACGTGACGGCTACGACCATGCCCACCTCAAACGCATCTTGCTTGGTCGCGAAAAGCACGCCGCCGCGGGAAACGTCGAGCGTCGTTGAAATTTCGTCCGGGCCGCCTTCGGTGACGTCCACGCTGCGGACGCGCACGGGCGCGGAAATCAGGGCGCGCCGGCGGCTGCGCCGATCAGCGGGGGAGGCGCCGGTGTTAGGCGCGCCATGCGCTTCGGATTGCGGTTCGCTCGATTTTGAGGCCGAGGCTGAATCGCCGGCCATATCCACAGGCATTCCTGTGGGGTGATTGCCTCCCTGACTTTGATCGGGGAGTGGAAACTCAAACGTATCGCTCATTCTGAGTGGCCTCGTCTGGTGTGCGTGCGCGTCCGAAGAGAAACAATAGCAAACCCCGCCCCGTGACTGCAGTAGAGGCAAAGTTACATTCAGGCAGTACCCGGGGTGGCGTCCGATGGCGGTACTTCCGTACCATCGAATCGCCGGTACCGTGGCATTCGCTGACTCGTGTGCGACACGCACGATCGCACGTGGCCGCGATTGCCTTGTAGGGGTGCGATACATCGCGCCCGGCCAGAGAACTTGGCGATACCTTGCCACCTCCCTTAAACTCACCGCTCGGAACGTGGCGCTCCCGGCCCATTCGGAGTTATGCCGCACCGCGCACGGTATACCGTGCCCCTACGAAGAAAAACCAAGATCTCACGGCGCGATGCCGCCTATCGATATTGCACCAGCGTAGCTCCGGCGAATCTGGAGTGCGGCGGCTTGCCGCCGCTGTATGCCGTCCCGGCAAGCCGGGACGTGCTGCATGCGTGCGCCAGGTTAGACCGCTGCGCGCCCGCTACTTATCCCACACTGACCGCATGCCGTAGGGAACCGCCCACGATAGGCCTTCGATCTCGCGGATTTTGCCGATCTCGATCTTGAACAATTGCAGCTCAATGAAACTCATCGGGCGCAGGAATTGGCGCGGCACCGCGATGTTGCCGACTCCGTTGACGGCGACGGTTTTCACATTGCCGCGATTGTCGAACATGGCGACGTTGAGCACCAATCCCTGCTCTTCGTCCACGACCAGCAATCGCCGGTCGCGCACTTTCGAAAGCGCGCTGAAGAATCCGCGGTCGATTTCCGCCGCGCAGCTCCCGCTGAAGATTCGAAACGCCGGCTGCGCCGGATCCGCGACCAGACCGTCCGCATTCCCGGTCGCCGCCATTCCGTTTTCGCGCCGCGAGCATTTGTCGTCGAACGCAACGGCAGAACCCTTTGATTGCGTGAATCCGTCGAAGTAGCTCTGCGTCGCGGCAATCAACTGCTCGCGAGGAGTTCGCGCCGAGCCGGTCACGGACTCGAGCAACGCCGCGTCCGGTGACACGAACGCCCTGGGATTCAACTCGTTGAACATGCGCGGAGTCATGATCCCCGCCGTGTTCGCGCCCAGGCCGCCGACCGGCCGCAGTTGCTCACGCGAAGTGATTACCTCCACCTCGGCGATTCTGCGGTCCTGCACTTTAATCCGCACGGCCATCACGCCGAGCAGCGTGCCCTGATACTCGCTGAAGTCGCCATAAAAGCCGGTCTCGCCATTCGCCGCGTCCGCCAGATATACGCGATACGTGCCGCGCCGCGAAAATGTTTTCCAGATGCCCTCGCCCAGCGCGACGTTCTGGCCGTTCTCTGTGTACTTCACGCCAGGCGCGAACGCGACGCCGTGGGGATTGTGCATCCCGAGCGCGTCAAAAAACTTGTCCGCGAAGCCGTAAAGGCAGTCGCGGTTGCATGGACTCGACCCGGCCGGCGCCGCCGGAGGCTGCGCGATCACGGACGATTTGCCTTCATCGGCCGCTGCGATACCAAGCGCCACGAGCGACAGCAGGAACACAGCCATCAGTCGCGCGACCACGCCACGGGAGGGTTTGAGTTCGTAGGGGCGTAGCACCGCTACGCCCGGCAAGCTTTCTTGGCGATTGGTTCGCCACTCGCGAAACCGCAAAGCTATTTCCGATATTCGCATGATGGTCTCCCGTGCCTACGGCTTCACATAAGGCGAGGTAATGTTGAACGGAACTTCGTACATGGTCATTTCGATCAGCCGTATCGTGCCGTTTTCCACGCGGTACGCCTCGTTCGACATGTTCGTGCGAGGCGTCATGAAATAGGGCGGCACCTTCCACTTGCGGCCGTCGGTCAGGTCCATCTCCGTCACCGTGCCGTCGAAATCCAGGAACGCCGACGCCAGAATCGCGCCGCGCTCGACGTCCACCACCAGGTAGCGCCGGTCGCGGCATCCCGTGGTGAAGCCGAGAAATCCCAGTGCGTACTGCTGTTTGCAGGGCATCATCGTGAAATCGCTAATGTCCGAATCGGAGTGGCCGTAATTCTGCGGACGCGGCCGGTTCGTGGTGAGCACGCCGTCCTCGGTGCGCTCGCAATCGTCGGTGAAGGCGTAGATGCCTCTGCCGTCGTTCTTGCTGATGGCCTCGTAATACATGTACGCCGCTTGTTCGAGGGCCTCGCGCGTCTGGCGCAGCTCCGGCGGGATCGGTTTCAGCCACAGCGGATTCGGTTTCCCGGCCTTTTCGTATGCCGCCGAGCCGTTGGGATCGTGCGCGAAGAATTGCTCGGCCTCGGTGATCGTGTGATTTTCGACTTTGAGGCGTGCGATCAAAATTCCAGCGACGCCGTTCTCGTACACCACCGCGATCACTCCCACGTCGCCGCGCTCCGGATCGGCGAAGAAATGCCGGTAGGTGCCGATGCTGCTCGCCGTCGCCCACAGCGCGTCGCCGATCTGCAGCGGCACGTTGTCCTGCGAATATTTCACGTTCGCCGCCAGCGGCGCGCGCGACGGATCGTGCGCAACCATGGCTTCGAGGTATTTCGTCGTGATCGCTTCCAGGCACGCGCGATCGCAAGCTGCGCCCGCGCTCTTCGGCGAGGGCGATGAAGGCGTGGCTTGCGCCCGCAGCGGCGGAACACACGCCACAATCGCCGCCAAGACGGCCGCCGCGAACGCAACGCGCAGCGAAATTTGACCGCTCCTCGAACAGACCAGTTTTCTCAAGTTCGTACTCCTTTTGGTGAATAGCCTGCACCACTCGCCGGACAGCTCTGCAAACGCGATTCGTCGGTGAACCTGAGGTTCAAGCCCGCATCCCGACCGGCGGCCCGCATCGGCACAAACTCCCGATTTGGCCGCCAAAGTTGTACCACGGATTCCGCGAAGCGCGGCCTTCGGTTTTGTAGGGGTATGACATGTCATGCCCGGCAAACGACCGTGGCGCGGATCATGCCATCTAGCAAGATGCAGCGCGACCCCGGCGCACGTGGAATGCGGCGTCCAATGAGATCCGGTTTTGTAGGGGCGTAGCACCGCTACGCCCGGTGCGGGGTCATCCCGCATCAGCCATGGGCTCGACGTGACAGGCGGTTCGGTTCTGGCGAATGGCGAATTCTCGCCAAGAATGTTTGCCGGGCGTAGCGGTGCTACGCCCCTACGAAAGAAACCTCCGGCCGTGGTCTGCGCTTCTCCGATGTGACACAATCGTTTCTCGGAGAAGGGAATCGATGGCCGCAGGAAAATCGTATCGCCTATCGGTGCTGGATGTTTCGCCGGTCGCGTCGGGCTCAACCAGTTCGGACGCGCTGCGCAACACGCTCGACCTGGCGCAGCTTGCCGACAAGCTGGGCTTCACGCGCTACTGGCTGGCCGAACACCACAACACGCCGCTGATCGCCAGCTCGGCGCCAGAAATCATGATCGGGCACGTCGCCAGCGTGACCCGGCATATTCGCGTCGGCTCCGGCGGCATGATGCTGCCGAATCACACACCGCTGAAGGTGGCTGAAACGTTTCGCGTCCTCGAGGCCCTGCACCCCGGGCGCGTGGACCTCGGCATCGGCCGAGCGCCCGGCACCGACTCGCTCACCGCGCTCGCCCTTCGCCGGTCCCGCGAAGCGCTCGGCGCCGACGATTTCCCTGCGCGCCTCACCGATCTGCTCGCGTTCCTCGATCATGGTTTTCCGGCGAATCATCCGTTCGAGCGCATCCGTGCCATGCCCGACGACGTGCCCATGCCGGACGTTTGGCTGCTCGGCTCGAGCGATTATTCGGCGGAGCTTTCCGCGCAGATGGGGCTACGCTTCGCCTTCGCGCACCACATTCAGCCGTTCCCGGCCGTGGGCGCGCTGCGCCTCTACCGCGAACATTTTCAGCCGTCCGAATATCTGCGGCAGCCCGAGGCGCTGATCGGCGTCTCCGTCGTCTGCGCGGAAACGGACGCGCGCGCCGAGGAGCTCGCGAAGCCGCTCGCGCTCACGCTACTGCGTTTCCGCTCCGGCAAAATGGGCCGCTTCCCAAGCATCGAGGAGGCCACGAATTACCCGTACTCGCCCGAGGAGCGCCAGATCGTCGAGATGAACCGCGAGCGCTCCTTCGTCGGCACGCCCGCGAAGATCCACGAGCAGCTCACGCGCCTTGCCGACCAGGCCGGCGTGGACGAAATCATGATCACCACCATGACCCACGAACACGTCGACCGCCGCCGCTCCTACGAGCTACTCGCCGAGGCCTTCGGCATTGCCCCGGCCGTCGCGTAGCGCGCTGCGCACTTCCGGCGCTTCCTGCACCTCTGATTTCACCAGGGGGCCGCGCATGTGGAGTGCGGCGGCTTGCCGCCGCTGTAGGCCGTCCCGGCAAGCCGGGACGTGCTGCAAAAGTGAACCAATCGAAACCGCCCGAGCGCAACTCGGTGTACTCGTCCAGTAGATTAGTGACACTTTGCCTTTCTGAGATTCAGTTTTCACCGAGTGACGAATTCCAGTGG
>Ga0209415_10013342_pt1 | contig 13560 bp, 10 predicted proteins | sample PeaSoiSIISIP2007_FD_187696 | JGI IMG/M metagenome (GOLD analysis project Ga0209415, IMG submission 187696) | Peat soil microbial communities from Weissenstadt, Germany - SII-SIP-2007 (SPAdes) (version 2) | ecosystem: Environmental > Terrestrial > Soil > Wetlands > Peat | place: Germany... | reverse complement strand
ATCATCTCGGGAATATTTTCATGGCCTTTTGCGGGCCGAAGGCCCCCGACAAACAGGGCACGGCTTCAGCCGTGCCGCTACGCTTCCGTAGTCAAAGGCTTAAGCCACTGACGCTTGGCCGGCCTTCCGGGGGCTAAAGCCCAGGTTTTTTTCCGTGCTCTCGGCCCGGCTAAAGCCGTGCGCTGATACAGGACGTGAACGTGCATTTTCATGATTGCATAAAACAGGCTAATAAAAACTTGACAATATGACACGCATATTTTATTATTGTGGTTGGATGAAGTATTAAGATCATCCATAAGATCTGTTCTATGAGGAGCTTAACAACCATGTCTCTCACCCACTTCGACCCATTAGCCAATATCCGCCTCTTCGAGGACGCTTTCACCCGCCTGTTCAACGAGCCCCAGACCAACCGGCCCTGGACGCCTGCTGTCGACATCTATGAAACCGAAAACGATCTGGTGGTGAAAGCCGATCTGCCGGATGTCGATCTCAAGGATATCGATGTCCGGGTGGAGAACCAGACGCTCACCGTCGCCGGCGAGCGCAAGTTCGAAAAGCAGGACAACGTCGCGGGCTATCACCGCATCGAGCGCAGCTACGGCAACTTCACGCGCAGCTTCGCCGTACCCAACAGCTTCGACACCGACAAAATCGCCGCATCGTTCAAAAACGGCGTACTGAGCGTTTCGCTGCCCAAGAAAGAAGCAGCCAAGCCGCGCCAGATCAAGATCGAAGCCACCGCGTGAAAGGCACCGGCGGCAAGACCGCCGGCGCTACGAAAGAAACGGCGCAGTAACGCCGGCGGTCTTGCCGCCGGTGCCTGGCAGTTGCTGGTGGGGCGGGCTAACCGAGCCTGGAAAACGCGCCCGCAAGCGGGCGTGGGCTAAAGCGTGCCCCACCAGAAAACTGGTAACTTGAGGGCAGGCGGAGCCGCGTGGCGACCGCCTGCCCCTTGTGCATTCCGGGACGGATTTGGGGACAAGATTATGTTTCGGTTAGACAGACTGACGCAGAAAGCGCAGGAGGCCTTGCAGCAGGCCCAGGCCCTTGCCGAATCCAGCGATGGCCAGGTGCTGTTTCCGCTGCACCTGCTGATTTCGCTCGCCGATGAAAAGGAAGGTATCGTTAAGCCGCTGCTGGAAAAATGCGGCGTGCAGCCCGATGCCATTGTGGCCGAAGCCCGCCGCCTGCTGGGCAATCTGCCCAAAACCTCCGGCGGCCAGCCCGGCATCTACCTTTCGCAGCCGCTCAACCAGGTGCTCGAGCGCGCCTTCGACGAAGCCGGCCATTTCAAGGACGAATTCGTTTCCACCGAGCACCTGTTGCTCTCGCTGGCCGAGCAGCGCAGCGACCCGGCGGGCCAGCTTCTGGACCGCGCCGGCGCCACGCACGACGCCATGTTGCGCGCCCTGGTCTCGGTCCGCGGCACGCAGCGCGTCACGGACCAGAATCCCGAAACCAAATACCAGGCCCTGGAACGCTACGCCCACGACCTCACCGATTCCGCCCGCAAGGGCAAGCTCGACCCCGTCATCGGCCGCGAAGAAGAAATCCGCCGTGTGATGCAGGTGTTGAGCCGCCGCACCAAGAACAACCCGGTGCTCATCGGCGAGCCGGGTGTGGGCAAAACCGCCATCGTGGAGGGCCTGGCGCAGCGCATCGTGCGGGGCGACGTTCCCGATCAGTTGAAAAACAAGCGCCTGGCCGCCATCGACCTCGGTTCGATGATCGCCGGCACCAAGTTCCGCGGCGAATTCGAAGATCGCCTCAAGGCGGTGGTCAAAGAGATCATCGATTCCAACGGCGAGATCATCTGCTTCATCGACGAGTTGCATACGCTGGTCGGCGCCGGTTCGGCCGAAGGCGCCATCGACGCCGCCAACCTGCTGAAGCCCGCGCTGGCGCGAGGAGAGCTGCGCTGCATCGGCGCCACCACCCTGAACGAATACAAGAAGCACGTCGAAAAAGACGCTGCCCTGGCGCGGCGCTTCCAGACCGTGCTGGTGACCGAGCCATCGGTGGATGACACCGTGGCCATCGTGCGCGGTCTGAAGGAGAAATTCGAAATCCACCACGGCGTGCGCATCAAGGATTCCGCCATCATCGCCTCCGCCGTGCTTTCGCACCGTTACATCGCCGACCGCTTTCTGCCCGACAAGGCCATCGATCTGATCGATGAAGCGGGCGCCGCGCTGCGTCTCCAGATCGGCTCCATGCCGATTGAAATCGACGATCTCGACCGCCGCATCTCGCATCTGGAGATCGAGCGGCAGGCGCTCGGGAAGGAAGATGACCCCGCTTCACACGACCGCCTGCGGGTGGTGGAAAGCGAGCTCGAGCGGCTGCGCGGCCCGGCCGCGGCTCTGAAGGAACGCTGGAACCGGGAGAAGTCCGCCATCAGCCGCGTGCGCCAGCTCAAGGAGGAGAAGGACTCGCTGCGCCAGCAGGAAGAAAAGGCGTCCAGCGCGGGCGATTGGGAAAAGGCCGCCCAACTGCGTTACGGCCGCGTGTCGCAAATTGAGAAAGACATACAAGCTGCCGAGCAGGAGCTGGAATCGGTCAAAGAAAACGCGCTGCTCAAAGAAGAAATCGGCGAAGATGACATCGCGCGCATCGTAGCCAAGTGGACCGGCATCCCTGTCGCCAAGATGATGGAAGGCGAGGTGGAGAAGCTGGTGCAGATGGGCGAGCGCCTCAAGGACCGCGTGGTGGGCCAGGACGAAGCCGTGCGCCTGGTCTCCAACGCCATCCTCCGCAACCGCGCCGGCCTGAGCGACCCCAACCGCCCCATCGGCAGCTTCATTTTCCTCGGCCCCACCGGCGTGGGCAAAACCGAGTTGGTGCGCGCTCTCGCCGGCTACCTGTTCGACGACGACAAGGCGATGATCCGCGTCGATATGTCCGAATACCAGGAGCGGCACTCGGTGTCGCGCATGCTGGGCTCGCCGCCCGGATATGTGGGCTACGATGAGGGCGGCCAGTTGACCGAACTGGTGCGCCGCCGGCCGTACTCGGTGGTGTTGTTCGACGAGATCGAAAAGGCGCACCCCGACGTCTTCAACACGCTGCTGCAAATCCTCGATGACGGCCGCCTCACCGACGGGCAGGGCCGCACCGTCAGCTTCCGGAACACGGTCATCGTGATGACCTCGAACCTCGGCACTGGTATGGTGGAGAAGAACACCATTGGCTTCTCGGTGCACGCCAAAGATGCCGCCAATGACGAAACGCGCAAGCGGCTGCTGGAAGCCTTGAAGCACCAGTTCCGCCCGGAGTTCCTGAACCGCATCGACGATATCATCGTGTTTAACACCTTAAGCCGCGAGCACCTGAGCAAGATCGTGGATATTCAGCTAAACGCCGTTGCCCGGCTTCTGGTGGAGCGTAAGATGACGCTCGAAGTTACGCCGGCGGCTAAGGATCGCATCATCACCGAGGGCTTCGATCCCCAGTTCGGCGCCCGGCCGATGCGCCGCGCCATTCAGCGACTGGTACAGGACCCGCTGGCGCTCGAACTCCTCAACGGAGCATTCGGTCCCGGCGACACCGTGGTGGTGGACGCGCCGCCTGACGCGCCCGGCCTCTCCTTCGCCAAGCCGGTCCCGGTCGAGGCTCCGGTGGAGGCTCGGCCGTGAGAAGCCGGTGGGGCAGACCCCCTGGACTGCGCGGGACGCCCTCGTCCCGCTCTTCGCGCGAAGAGTCAATTGTTTCAGTCATCGCGAATGGCCTTGGCAGGGCGCGCTTTAGCTTGCCCAATCCGCCGGAGATTCCGAAATGACGAACAGCGTCAAAACCGTACTGCTACTGGGCTTATTGACCGGCATCCTCCTCGTTGGGGGCGAGGCCCTTGCCGGCCAGAATGGCCTGTACGTGGGCATGGCGTTCGCCGTGGTCATGAATTTCTCGAGTTACTTCTTCTCCGATAAGATCGCGCTGGCGACTTACGGCGCGCAGCCGGTGACCCCCGAGCAGAACCCGGATGCCTACCGCCGCGTGGCGCCGATCGTGGAGAATCTGGCCCGCCGCATGGGCCTGCCGATGCCGAAGCTGTACCTGATCGCCGAGCAGTCGCCGAACGCGTTCGCCACCGGCCGCAATCCGTCCCATGCCTCGGTCGCTTTCACCGAAGGCATTCTGCAGTTGATGACGGACCAGGAACTGGAAGGCGTAGTGGCGCACGAGCTCGGCCACGTGCTGCACCGCGACATCCTCACCAGCTCCATCGCAGCCACCCTCGCGGGCGCCATCATGTTCGCGTCGCGGCTGGGCTTCTTCTTTGGCGGGCGCGACGACCGCGACGGGGAAGGCGGTGGAATCGGCGGGTTGCTGATGCTCATTCTGGCGCCGATCGCGGCGTTCCTGATCCAGATGGCGATCTCCCGCTCGCGCGAGTATGACGCCGACGCCGCTTCCGCCAAGTACACCGGCACGCCCTACGAGTTGATTTCCGGCTTGGAGAAACTCGAAACCTGGAGCAAGCGGCTGCCGATGGTGGCCTCTCCTTCCACCGCGCACCTGTTCATCATCAAGCCCTCGACTGGTGCGTGGTTTCAGAGCCTCTGGTCCACCCACCCCTCCACCGAGGACCGCATCCGCCGCCTGCAGGCCATGCGATGAACGAAGTCCGCGTGAACCGGAAGGCGGCCGGCCGGGTCGCTTCCGGACACCCGTGGATCTTCGGGAGTGACATCACCGATCGCAATGGCGCTCAGCCCGGCCAGGCTGTCCGGGTTGCCGATGGGCACGGGCGGACGCTGGGGACGGCGCACTACAGCTCCACCTCGCAAATCGCTCTGCGCATGCTCTCGGCCGATGCCGAGGAAATCGGCCGCGATTTCTATCTGCGCCGGTTGCAGGCCGCCGAGGCGCACCGCCGCCGCGTGGTTCATCGCAGCACCGCTTACCGGGTCGTTCATGGCGAAGCCGATCTGCTGCCTGCGCTGGTGGTGGACCGCTACGGCGACTACCTCGTGGTGCAAACCCTCGACCAGGGGATGGACGCCGCGAAGCCGCTGATCGCCTCCTGCCTGGAGGAGATCTTCACGCCTCAAGGCATCGTCGCGCGCAACGATGTTGCGGTGCGCGCCAAGGAAAACCTGCCGCTCGAGACCGCGGTTCTGGCCGGCACGATTCCCGAGGCGGTCACGGTGGAAATGAACGGCCTCAAGCTGAGCGCCGACCTGCTTCACGGCCAGAAGACCGGCATCTATCTCGACCAACGAGAAAACTACCGCGCCGCGGCTCGGTACGCGACGGGAGGCAAAGCGCTCGATTGCTTCACGTCCACGGGCGGTTTTGCGCTGCACCTGGCGCCGCATTGCGAGAGCGTGGAAGCGGTGGATAGCTCAGAGCAGGCGCTAGCGACGGCGCGCGCCAACGCTGAAGCCAATGCCATCGCCAACATCGAGTTCCGGCAAGCAGACTTGTTCGACCTGCTGGCCGGTTACGCCTCGGCGCGGCGCCATTTCTCGCTGGTTGTGCTGGATCCGCCGGCATTCGCCAAATCGCGGCGCAGCCTGGATGGCGCCGCCACAGGTTACAAGGAGATCAACCTGCGCGCGCTGCGGCTGCTGGGGACCGGCGGCATTCTGGTGACCTGCTCCTGCTCGCACCATGTCAGCGAAGCCATGCTGCTGGAATTGGTCGCCGCCGCTTCACTCGACGGCGGCCGCACCCTCCGCGTCCTGGAGCGCCGCACCCAAAGCCAGGACCACCCCATCCTGCTCACCGTGCCCGAGACGCATTATCTGAAGTGTTTGATTCTGGAAGTGATGTGAGCCGCCCGTGGCGCAAGCTGTCAAGCTTGCTGAGCCAAGAGTCGTCTCGGTTTTTCTTTTTTCTTGGGCGATTCCTTCCTTCCACACTGCCTGCACCTGCAAGACAAGAAAAGCCGAGACGACTCTCGGCTCAGCAGCCTGGACAGGCTGCGCTACAGGCCCCTCATTCAAACAATCCGCCGCGCTCCAAACTCAGCAGGCGGCGCTTGAGCGGCAACCCGCCGCCGTAACCTACCAGTTTGCCGCCGGCGCCGATCACGCGGTGGCAGGGCACCACGATGGCGACCGGGTTGGCGCCATTGGCCGCGCCCACCGCGCGCACCGCCTTCGGAGCTCCAATCGCGCTCGCCATTTCCCGGTAGCTGCGGGTTTGGCCGTACGGAATGCAGGTCAGCTCCATCCATACACGCCGCTGAAATTCGGTGCCCACCAGGTCCAGGGGCAGATCGAAGCGGCGCAACTGGCCCTCGAAATAGGCCCGCAACTGGCGCACCGTCTCCACCAGCAGCGCGTTGTTGGCGTTCGGCATGGCGCCGGACTCCGCAAACGGCTCGAACTCAATCGCCCGAATTCCCGCCGCGCCGGCGGTCAGCCGCAACCGCAGATCCCCCGCGAACGTCTCTTCTCTCGACTCCCACATGTGGATTCAGCCTGGGCACTCACAGTATGATCGCGAGTTCACAAGTGCTTCGCGCTCAATGTATTTCTGCGAAGTCCGGTACTCGCTTGCTATAATTGTACCCATCCGTTTCTATGCCGCTAAAGCCTTTCGCACCTAATCCCGGCGCGGAGAAGAAGATCTTTCTGCTCAAGCCTCGCGGCTTCTGCGCCGGTGTCGTCAGGGCTATCGATGTCGTGAAAATCGCGCTCGACCTCTACGGCCCCCCCGTGTACGTTCGCAAGGAGATCGTCCACAACAAGCACGTGGTCGACGAACTGCGCCAGGCGGGAGCGATCTTCGTCGAAGAACTGGACGAAGTGCCCGCCGGCGGGCGCGCTATTTTCAGCGCGCACGGCGTTGCCCCTTCCGTGCGCAAAGAAGCCAGGGAGCGGGGCCTGGATATCATCGACGCCACCTGCCCGCTGGTCACCAAGGTTCACCTCGAAGCCGCGCGGTTCGCGCGCGACGGTTACAGCATCGTCCTCATCGGCCACAAGGATCACGATGAGGTGATCGGCACGCTGGGCGAGGTTCCGCACGCCAGCCACCTGGTGGAAACGGTCGAGGATGCCGATCGCCTCGAGCTGCCCGACCCCGGGCGCGTCCGCTTTCTGACCCAGACCACGCTCAGCCTGGATGAAACGCGCGACATCATCGAGCGCCTCAAGCAGCGCTTCCCGATGATCCAGGGCCCGCCCGCGCAGGACATTTGCTACGCCACCGAAAATCGCCAGATGGCGGTGAAGGCGATTGCCGAAGTGGTGGACCTATTGCTGGTGGTCGGCTCCCAAAACAGCTCCAATTCCAAGCGCCTGGTGGAGGTGGGCACGAATTTCGGCGTCCGGTCCTACCTGGTGAACGATCGCGGCGACGTGGATCGCGCGTGGTTGACAGCGGTGACCAACGTCGGAGTCACTGCCGGCGCTTCCGCGCCCGAACATCTGGTGGAGGAACTCATCGGCTTCCTGCGGGAGGACGGGTTCCGCCAGGTGGAAGAAATCGAGATGGTGGATGAGGACGTGCGCTTCTCGCTGCCCTCCGAGTTGATGGTCAGTCTCCGATGAATACGCAGCTGGAAACGGCCAAGTCGATCGAGACCGGCGCTGAGGTCGCTGTCCGCCGCGCGCGCGCCAACCTGGTGGATTTGCAGTCGCGCGATGGCCACTGGTGCGCCGAACTGACGGCCGATACCACGCTCGAATCCGATTTCATTCTCTTCCAGCTCTGGCTCTATCCTCCCTCCCAGGGCCGATGGGATCCGCCCACCCGGCCGCTGATCGATAAGGCCGTCCGATCCATCTTCGACCGCCAGCTCGCCGATGGCGGCTTCAACATTTACGCCGGGGGGCCGAGCGAAGTCAGCGCGTCGGTGAAGGCCTATGTTGCGTTGAAACTGGCTGGCGTGGCCGTCGACGATCCGCGCATGGCGCGCCTGCGCCAGCGCATTCTCGGACTGGGCGGCATTCAGGCGGCCAACAGCTACGTCAAAATCAATCTCGGCCTGTTCAACCTCTACCCGCGGCGGTACTGTCCCAGCATTCCGCCGGAACTCGTGCTGCTGCCGTTCCACCTGCTCTACCAGATGTCGGCGTGGACGCGCGCCATCGTGGTCTCGCTTTCCATTGTCCACGCCGCCAACCCGCGCCGCCCGGCGCCCGCCGGCTTTCACCTGGACGAGCTTTGGCTGCCCGGCGTCAGCCCGGCCTTGCATCGCGACCCGTCGCTCATCTCCTGGCATAATACGTTTCTCGCGGCCGACGGTTTCCTGAAGTGGTGGGAGCGGAGCGGATCGAAAGCGATTCGCCGCAAAGCCATCGCTCGGGCCGCGGAATGGATGATTGAGCGCCTGGAACACTCCGACGGCCTGGGTGCGATATACCCGCCGATGATGTATTCGGTGATGGCGCTGGATGTACTCGGGTACGCTCCCGACCATCCGCTGCGCGCGGAAGCCCTGCGCCAGTTCAACAGCCTGATGGTGGACGATGGCGAGCGCTTCTTCTTCCAGCCGTGCTTTTCGCCGGTGTGGGACACCGCCATCAGCGCTTACGCGGTGGCGCACAGCGAACCGGGCCATCGCGCCGCGGTACGGGCCGCCGACTGGCTGGTCGAGCATGAGGTGCGGCGCCAGGGCGACTGGAGCTTGAAGCGTCCCGGCACCGAACCCTCCGGCTGGGCCTTCGAATACGCCAACGAGTTCTACCCGGATATCGACGATACCGCCATGGTGATGCTGGCTCTCAGCCAGGCCACCGGTTCGGATGCGAGCGCGCAGCAGGCAGCCGAGCGGCGCGCGCTCGACTGGCTCCTCGCCATGCAGTCCCGCGACGGCGGTTGGGCCGCTTTCGACGCCGACAATAATTGGGAGTTCCTCAGCCAGGTGCCGGTCGCCGACCACAACGCCATGCTCGACCCCACCTGCGCCGACATCACCGGCCGGGTGCTGGAAGCCCTGGCCGCGCACGGTCTGGAGCGGAATCACCGCGCCGTGCGCCGCGGTGTGGAATGGCTGGTTCGCCACCAGGAAGCCGATGGAAGCTGGTACGGCCGTTGGGGAGTGGCGTACATCTACGGCACGTGTTTCGCGCTGCGCGGATTGGCCGCCTGCGGCGAAAGCGACCGCGAGGCTCATATCCTCCGCGCCGGCGAATGGCTGCGTTCCATTCAGAACGCCGATGGCGGGTGGGGCGAGAGCTGCGCCAGTTACGACAATCGCACCTTTACCGCGGCGCCCAGCACCCCTTCGCAAACCGCCTGGGCCCTCCTCGGTCTCATCGCCGGTGGCGACGATTCCAGCCTCAGCGTGCGCCACGGCATCGAGTATCTTCTCGAAACCCAGCGCGCCGATGGAAGCTGGGACGAAGAGCTGGCCACCGGCACCGGCTTTCCCAAGGTTTTCTACTTGAAGTATCACCTTTACAAGGACTACTTCCCGCTACTCGCGCTGTCTTCGTTCGTGAAGACCCGAGCCAACTCGAAAGACAGGTTATGAAATTTCCGCTCTCGATGACCGCCGGCCTGGCCGGATACATTTTCAGGAACAAGATGCGGCCCCGCCCGGAGTGGCAGAAGAACGCCGTCCGCGAAGCCGACTCCACTAACCCGTTCCGCATTCTGCCGCCGAAGACCGGCGAGCAGCGGCAGCCGCATCCCATGATCGGCAAGCGCTTCCCCATCGTCCTGATGCTCGAACCGCTGCATGCCTGCAACCTCACCTGCACCGGCTGCGGGCGCATCCGCGAGTACGAATCCACCATCACCGAGCGCGTGCCGCTCGAAGAGTGCCTGGCCGCGGTGGATGAGTGCGGCGCGCCGGTGGTTTCCATCTGCGGCGGCGAACCCATGATGTATCCGCAGATCGGCGAGCTCACCGCCGGCATCCTCGCGCGCAACCGCCACATCTACCTCTGCACCAATGGCATGTTCATCAAGAAGCGGATCCGCGAGTTCACGCCGGACAAGCGCTTCTACTTCAACGTCCACCTGGATGGCATGCGGAAGAACCACGACATCGCGGTGGAGCGCGAAGGCGTTTTCGATGCCGCCATCGAGGGCATCCAGATTGCCAAGGCGGCCGGCTTCCAGGTCTGCACCAACACTACGGTCTACAAAGAGACCGATATGCGGGAAGTGGAGGAACTGTTCGAGTACCTCCGGCAGTTCAACGTGGACGGGCACCAGATTGCGCCAGCCTATGGATATTCCGCCGTCGACGACCGCGAGATTTTCCTGACGCGCGACGACATTCGCGAGAAATTCCGGGATTTCGACCGCATTGCCGAGAAATATCCGGTCCGCCAGACGCCGATGTACATGGAGTTTCTGCAGGGGCGCCGCGAGCTGCCGTGCACTGCCTGGGGCAATCCCACATACAACATCAAGGGCTGGAAAGGTCCGTGCTACCTGATCACCGACGGGCAGTACAAGACGTTCGAAGATCTGATGACGCGCACGCCGTGGGAGAGTTACGGCCCCGGCAACGATCCGCGCTGCGAGCACTGCATGATGCACTGCGGCTTCGAGCCCTCCGTTGCCTACGGCATCAGCGCCGGCGTCGCCGACAATCTCAAGATGCTGGCATGGATGCTGCGCTAGCGGCGCCGTGGCGCACGCACTCGTGCGTGCCGCGCCGGCACTCATGCCGGCGCCCGGTCTCTCATAGGCAAGCAGGTGTCGAGAAGAGTCTCGACACGGCACGCACGAGTGGCGCGGGCTGTCAAGCCTGCCGCGTCGCCAGTCGTGGCGACGTTCTCCGGAAATGTCGAGATGACTCTCGACACAGCAGGCTGGACAGCCTGCGCCACGGGCTGCCATGAAGCCGGTGCTGGTTACTGGCGCTTCCGGGTTCCTGGGCTGGCACGTGGCGCGCGTGGCGATCGAGCGCGGTTGTTCCGTTCGCGCACTGGTGCGGCCGGGCAGCCGGGTCGAAGAACTGCCGGTCGAAACCGTCACCGGCGATTTGCGCGATCCGGCTTCGCTGCGGCGCGCAGCCGAGGGCTGCGGCATCGTCTTTCACGTGGCCGGCGACTACCGGCTGTGGGCGCGGAATCCGCGCGAACTGTACGACTCCAACGTCGAAGGCACGCGCAACCTGCTGGAGGCGGCGCGCGCAGCCGGAGTGGACCGCGTCGTCTACACCAGCACCGTCGGCGCCGTCGGCATTCCGCCCGGCGGCCTTGGCGATGAAACCACGCCCGTGTCGCTGGCGGACATGGCGGGCGATTACAAGCGATCCAAATTCCTCGCCGAGCAGGTGGCGCTGGAATCCGCCCGCGCCGGCGCGGACGTCGTCATCGTCAACCCGACCGCACCCATGGGCGATCACGATTTCAAGCCCACGCCGACGGGCCAGATCGTTCTCGATTTTTTGCGCGGCGCCATGCCAGCCTACATCGATACGGGCCTGAACGTGGTGGACGTCCGCGATGCCGCCGAAGGCCACTGGCTGGCCTGCCAGAGCGGCCGGCCCGGCGAGCGGTACATTCTCGGTTCGGAGAATCTCACCCTGGCTGCAATCCTGCGCCAGTTGGCGGCTATCGCCGATCGAAAGCCGCCGCGCGTGCGGCTTCCGTATCTCGTCGCATGGTGCGCCGGCGCGTCCAGTACGGCCTGGGCACGCCTCTCCGGGTCGCCGCCACGAGTCTCGCTGGAAGCGGTGCGCATGGCCAAAAAGAAAATGTGGGTGACGCACGCCAAGGCCACCCGGGAACTGGGCTACCAGCCTGGGCCGGCAGCGCAGGCGCTGGCGCGTGCGGTGGAGTGGTTCAGCGGCGGCCGGTGGCAAAGATGAAACTGCTGGTGGTGGCGGCGGAAGAGAGGGAAGTCCGAGGCATCCTCGCTCATGCCCAGCAGAAACCGGGAAAGAATCGGTTGGCAGGCGGAAGCGCCTGCCCCACCCGCCTGCAGGGCGTCGATTGGGCCCGCTCGGCGGCGCTGGGAGGGCACGATCTGCTGCTGGTGGCCAACGGCGCCGGCCCCGCCAGGGCTGCGGCCGCCGTAGAACGGGCGGCCGCGGCTTTTCAGCCCGATGCCATCGTCAGCACTGGTTTTTGCGGCGCCCTGGAAGATATGCTCAGCGTGGCCTCGGTGGTGGTCGCTACCGAAGTAATGGGCGCCAACGGCCGATTCAACGCTCTGGCGCCGGCCACTTCCCGGCCGCATCACTGCGGTGTGGTGTCGACGATCGATCACGTAGCCCGATCCGCCGCCGAAAAGCGCAGCCTGCGCCAAACCGGCGCCAGCGTCGTGGATATGGAAGCCTCCGTCGTCGCGGAGCGATCCGCCGCGCTCGGTTTGCCGTTCTTCTGTATAAAGGTGGTTACGGATTTAGCAGGCGAAGATTTGGCGAACGACCTGAATGCGGCGCTGCGGCCGGACGGACACTTCGATACAATAAGAATCTTAGGTTCCATTTTGGGTCGTCCGTTCGCCCGGCTACCGGAGTTACTCCGGCTGTGGAATCGTTCTGCCCGGGCCGCACGTGCGTTGGGGGATTTTTTTGCAGATTGCCGGTTCTGAATTGAACGCCATTCCCGCAACCATGCATGCCGCTGTGTATCGCGGTCAGAGCCTGGTGGAGATCGAGGAAGTACCTACGCCCGAAATCCAGCCTGGCGAAATGCTGATCCGGGTCGAGGCGTGCGGTATCTGCCATACGGACCTGAAGAAGATCGAACACAACCTGCTGGCGCCACCCCGCATTTACGGGCACGAAACCGCCGGCGTGGTGGCCGTGGCAGGATCCGCGGTCAAGAAATTCCGCCCGGGCGACCGCGTGGTGGCCTTCCACCACATTCCTTGCATGAATTGTTTTTACTGCCGGCGCAAGATTTACGCCCAATGCCCCGTCTACAAGCGGGTGGGCATCACGGCCGGTTTCGAGCCCGCCGGCGGCGGCTTTGCGCAATACGTCCGGGTGATGGACTGGATCGTGGAACGAGGGGTGGAGAAGATACCCGACGGCATCTCCTTTGAGCGCGCCACGCTGGTCGAGCCGCTCAACACCTGCCTCAAAGCGGTGGTGGAGGCCGATCCGCAGCCGGATGAGTTCGTCGTTGTGCTGGGGCAGGGCCCCATCGGCCTCATGTTTACCATGCTGGTGCGGCGCACCGGCGCGCGCGTGGCCGCCACCGACACCATCGCCGAGCGGCTCGCTGTCGCTGCCCGCTGTGGCGCTGAGTTGACGTGGAATCCACGTAACGTGGACGTGGCCTCCGAAGTCAAACACCTTACAGGAGGGCGCGGCGCCGATTTTGTCGTGGTGGCCGTTTCCGCTCCCGGAATCGTCGAGCAGGCCATAGCCTGTTCCCGCCCGGGTGCCCGAATTCTTCTTTTCGCGCAGACATCTTCGACGGAACGCATCGAAACTTCCGGCGCGGACATCTGTGTAGGAGAGCGGACTATTTTCGGTTGTTATAGCGCGTCGGTAGATTTGCAGAAAGAATCCGCCCAGCTTGTTTTTGGCGGCGAATTGCCGGTGGAAGAGCTGATTTCCCACCGTCTACCCCTGGTTAAAATTCGTTCAGGATTTGATTTGGCATTGCATCCGGGATCTAAATCGTTGAAAATAATCGTTCAGCCACAGAGGTGGTCATAGTGAATAACCACATGATGGCT
>Ga0209415_10013341_pt1 | contig 13561 bp, 7 predicted proteins | sample PeaSoiSIISIP2007_FD_187696 | JGI IMG/M metagenome (GOLD analysis project Ga0209415, IMG submission 187696) | Peat soil microbial communities from Weissenstadt, Germany - SII-SIP-2007 (SPAdes) (version 2) | ecosystem: Environmental > Terrestrial > Soil > Wetlands > Peat | place: Germany... | reverse complement strand
GAACTGCATCCGGTGTGGCGAGCCGGAGGCCGTTCTGATCCACTAGTTCGAATTGAACCCTACGAATGGCATCCTGGCCGTACAACATTACTTCGACCAGCTCCAGCTTCCCACCATGCGGCGCATGCTCAACCGAAAAATAGCCTGGGCCTTCGTGTCCGTACTTCAGTTCCTGGAAGTGAATGCTGAGGATCGAAATCGAGCCCGCCCTGGGTTGGGTCACGATCGAGCGCAGCGGTGTCATTTGTGCATGACAGATCGCACCCATGCTAGCGGCGATCCAACATAGGAGTCTCATTGTCCTTAAGATCGGCCCATTTCCGAATCCCCATTATGGCCCGCAAAACGCACTGTGAACTTCGGGACCGGCGACGGTCCCACGCTACACTATCATCAGCCCCCTGAATGAAGATCTCGGCCGCGATCATCACCTACAATGAGGAACGCAACATCCCACGGGCGCTCGAAAGCCTGCGCTGCTGCGACGAAGTGGTGGTGGTGGACAGCGGCTCGACCGACCGCACCGTGGAGCTGGCCACCAAGTTCGGCGCGCGCGTGATCGACAGCAACTGGCGCGGCTTCGCCGGTCAGAAGAATTACGCCTCCAGCCAGTGCGAGCACGATTGGGTGCTTTCGCTCGACGCCGACGAAGCCTTGAGCGAGGCCCTGGAGGGCGAGATCTGGCAGATCAAGAAAAACGGCCCCGAGTTCGACGCCTACACCATGCCGCGGCTGGCGCAGTACCTGGGCCGCTGGATTCTCCACTCCGGCTGGTATCCCGATCGCAAGGTGCGCCTGTACGACCGGCGGCGCGCCAAGTGGGTTGGGAACTACGTGCATGAATCGGTGGAGGTGGAGGGTAATGTCGGCCATCTCAAGTCCAACATTCTCCATTTCACTTGCAGTTCCCTGTCGGAACACTTGAAGACCATGGATCGCTACACCACGCTGGCCGCCGAGCAGCTGGTCGATCAAAAAACGCCCGTGGGATGGACACAACTCGCGCTGAACCCTCCCTGGACGTTCCTGAAAACGTACCTTGTGCAGCGGGGATTTCTCGACGGCGCCGAAGGACTCGCTATCGCCTACATGGCGGCGCTCTATAATTTCCTGAAGTATGCTAAAGCCAAGAACATGAGCCCACGAAGATGATGGAAGCCCTGCTGGCCGCGCTCGCCGGGTTGCTGATCGGCAGTTTCCTCAACGTCTGCATCTACCGTTTACCGCGCGATCTTTCCGTGGTGAAGCCGCGCTCATTTTGCCCGGATTGCAATCAGATGATTTCCTGGTTCGACAACATTCCCGTGGTCAGCTACTTGGTGTTGGCGGGCCGCTGCCGCCGCTGCGGGCATCGCATCCCGGCGCGCTATCCGATCGTGGAATTGCTCACCGCCGCGGCGTTCTTTTGGTCCTTCCGGTTTCTGGGGCCCACGCTCTCGGCTGTGAAATTCTGTGCCTTCGGCGCTATCTTGATCGCGCTGGTATTTTCGGATCTGGAAGAGCGCATCTTGCCCGACGAGTTCACGCTGGGTGGCACGGCGCTCGGTGTGATCTTAGCCGCGTTTGTGCCGTTAAAGGGCGGCATTCTGCGCCTGGTCTTCCTCTCTCCCACCAACGAACGCTGGCTCTCGGTGGCCGATGCGCTGCTGGCTGCCGCGTTTTGCGCGGGCGCCTTGTGGGGGGTGGGCGCGCTGTATCAAAAGATCCGCCATCGCGAAGGGTTGGGATTGGGCGACGTCAAGATGGTGGCGATGGTCGGGGCGTTTTTGGGAATACAAGGCGCCCTGCTCACGTTGATCGTCGGATCGCTGCTGGGCGCAATCGTCGGACTGGCTTACATCTGGTTTACCGGCAAAGATGCATCGACCTATGAGTTGCCCTTCGGGACGTTTCTTGGAGCATCCGCGCTGGGCGTCGGCTTTTTCGGAGAAGCGATTTTCAACTGGTATGGCCGGCTGGGCGCGTAGACTTGGCTGCCATCCTCATCTTCACCCTCACCTACCTGGTACTGGCGATCGGCCGATTGCCGGGCTTTCGCATTGATCGCACCGGCGCGGCCATCATCGGCGCCAGCTTCATGGTGGGCGTGAACGCCCTTTCTCTGAACGAAGCCTATCGAGCCATCAATTTCGACACTATCATCCTGCTCTTCGGAATGATGATCGTAGTCGCCAACCTGCAGCTGTCGGGATTCTTTTCGCTGGTCGCGGCCAGCGTGGTGGAACATGCCCACCGCCCCCTGCTACTGCTGATCGCGATTGTCGCCGTCTCGGGCGTCTTCTCGGCGTTCTTTGTCAACGACACCATGTGCCTGGTGCTGACGCCCCTGGTGCTGGAGATCGCCGTGGCGCTGCGCCGAAATCCCGTGCCATACTTGCTCGCGGTCGCCATGGCAGCCAACATCGGCAGTGTCGCTACCATCACGGGCAATCCGCAAAACATGATGATTGGAAGTTTCTCGGGCATCGCATACCGCGATTTCCTGGCGTCGCTCGCTCCCGTAGCGGCCATTGGCCTGATTCTCGCCGTGGCATTTATTTTTTTCAGCTATCGCCGCGAGTTTGCGTCCGCCGAAAAAGTAACCGTGGAGCAGCCCACCATCCAGGTGGATCGCCGACTGATGTGGAAGTCGATCGCGGTCGCGTTCGCGATGATCGTCATGTTCTTTATCGGCTGGCCCGTGCCGAAGGTCGCAATTATAGCTGGCGCCGTGCTCCTGATTACGCGGCGCGTACACCCCGAGAAAGTCTACCAGCGGATCGACTGGCCGCTGCTGGTGATGTTTTCGGGCCTGTTCATCGTGATCGCGGGGATCGAGAAAACGTCGCTCGAAACCGAGCTGGCGGCCTTCGCCGGGCACATGCATCTGGACAACGTGTTCGTGCTGAGCGGCATCTCGGCCGTGCTTTCGAACGTGGTCAGCAACGTACCGGCAGTGCTGGTCTTCAAACCATTCGTCGGTCAGTTGGCCGATCCGCGGCGGGTCTGGCTGGTGCTCGCGATGTCGTCCACGCTGGCCGGGAACCTGACGGTGGTGGGCTCGGTAGCCAATCTCATCGTGATCCAGCAGGCCAGCGGCCGCGTGAAAATTGGATTCTGGGAATACTTCCGCGTGGGCGCACCGCTCGCTGTCGCGACCATCTTGATCGGCGCGGCCTGGATCGCGTGGCGCGGCTACTGACTTCCAAACATTTCTTCATCAAAATGATCTATCCTGGTGGCGTGAACCCCTGGGTTGTTTTCATGGCTGGCGTGCTGGCCGGCGGCCTGACGATCGGTCTTTGGATGCGGGCGCGGTTGGCGCGCCTGGAAGCCGCCAAACACTTTGCTGAAGCTGGTGTCACGAAGCTGACCGAGACTTTCCAGTCGCTCGCCGACGCGGCATTGAGATCGAATCAAAGCGCGTTTCTGGATGCCGCCCGAACTTCGCTCGAAACTACGCGCGCTGAAATGTCGGGTGACCTGGCGCAGAAACAAACCGCGATCGAAGGCGCCGTAGGGGGCATGGTCCAGCCGCTCGCCAATTCGCTTGGACGCTTGGAGACACAAGTCCGGGAACTGGAGCGCGCCCGCGAAAAGGCCTACGGCAGCCTCGGCGAACAGGTGCAGTCTCTGGCGCGCGAAACCGCCACCCTCTCCACCGCTCTGCGATCACCGCAGACTCGAGGCCGCTGGGGTGAAGTAACGCTGCGGCGCGTGGCCGAGTTGTCCGGCATGGTTCATAACTGCGATTTTCAGGAGCAGGAGACGCGCGAAGGCGACGGCGTGCGAATTCGCCCGGACATGATCGTGCGGCTGCCGGCCGATCGCTCAATTGTGGTGGACGCCAAGGTGCCGCTCACCGCTTATCTCGACGCCGTCAGCGCGCCGGACGAGCCGTCACGCAAAGCAGCCCTGCTTCGTCACAGCCAGCAGGTTGCCGAGCACGTGCGGCAGCTTTCGAGCAAACAATATTGGAATCAATTTCAGCCGGCGCCGGAACTGGTGGTGCTCTTCCTTCCGGGCGACCATTTCTTCAGCGCGGCCCTGGAGAGCCGGCCGGATCTGATCGAAGAGGCGCTGGCGAAGAAAGTTGTCATCGCGACGCCGGTGACGCTGATCTCGGTGCTGAAAGGCATCGCGTACGGCTGGAATCAGGAGCAGCTTGCCGAGAACGCCGAGGAGATCCGGCGAGTAGCTTCCGAGATGTACGAACGTGTGCAGCTTGTCCAGGAGCACTATTCCGACGCAGGCCGCTTACTGGAGAAAACCGTCGAAGCGTACAACCGGTCCGTGGGATCGTGGGACTCGCGCCTGGTGCCCGCGCTGCGCAAGATGCGCGAATTGGGTGTAGCCAGCGGCGACGAGCCGCAAGCGCCGGAGCAGATCGATTTACTGGCGCGTCGTCCGCGCGCGGTAAGCGGATTCTAGCTCAGCGACATGTCAATGATGTCGAAGGTGAACCGCTCCGGCGGCAGACACGATAGCGGCGCGGGGCTCATATGCGCCCAAGTCTCAAAGGCCGTGGTGGCGACGCTCGCGTTCAGATAGAACAGAAACTGGTTGGAGAAGCATGAGATTGGAGGAGGCTGTCGAAACGTCAGCCGCATCCCAACTGCTTTCTCGAATTCCACACCCTCGCTCGGAACGGCCTTGTCTTCCAGCAGCATCACAAAACTGGAGCGCCCCGCGTGTGGCCAGACGTCGGGACGGAGCAGGTTGCGCAGCTCCAGGCGCGCGCCGAAGGTCATTTCGCATTGCCGGATCCACTCGAGAATGCTGTCGCCCCACTGCCATTGCGTGATGAATCGCAAATACTGATCCGTCAGGTTGATGGCCAAGTCCATCTTGCGGCGGTCCATTTCGAAATCCGCGGCCGGACCATCGAAAGCCGGAGGGGGCAGCATGTCTTCAGCGTCGATCAGGTTGTTGGCCATGCCAACCACGCGATCCAGCCGTTTGACCTGGGGAGTGGTGCGAACCAACAGCGGTGGCAGTTCGTGGGTTTTTTCCCCGGGAACCTCGACAAACTTTCTGTCTCCAACGATATCCATGTTGACGACCCAATCTCCTTATCGACAACTAGGTCGCATAAACTCTACTTTATTGACGCCCGACGGAAGTGGCCCGTTACAAGGGGCGCCGGCTCAAGCCGGTACCAGCTTCACAAGTAAGAACAATTCTGCAAGATTTGTTGTGGAATGTAAAGGGGATACTGAAGGCGCTTGACTCCTGCGCTACAATTCGGCTGCATGTATAGGGCTTTCATGTACGCAAATTCATGATGTACTGCGACGTCAGCCTGCCGGTGCCGCTGGATCACGCGTTCACCTACCGGCTGCCCGAGACCTTGCAGCACCGTGTGCAGCCGGGCTGCCGTCTTCTGGTCCCCTTCGGACCAAGGAAACTCACCGGGATGGTCCTGGGGCTCCATTCCGACGCCCCGGAAGGCCCCGTGAGGGATGCCCTGCGGCTGCTCGACGAGGAGCCAGTGTTGAATGCCGAGCTGCTCTCACTGGGCCGTTGGATCGCGCAGTACTATTGTGCCCCGCTGGGCGAGGTGCTGCGCAGCATGACGCCTCTCACTGGTGAGGTCCGCAAGACCAAGCTCTATTCGCTCACCGACTCCGGCCGCGATACGGCGCGGCAACTGCTCTTGAGCGCGGACGAAGAGGATCCAACGTTCGCGATCCTGCGCCTGCTCGAAGCACGGCCGCTATCGGCATCCTACCTGCAAAAGAAGCTGCCGAACGCGCTCGCGGTAATTCGATCACTCGAGAAAAAAGGCTTCGTCGCGGTGGAGGATTTGGAAGCCCAACGCGACCCGCTGCGTGCGTCTTCAACGCGTCTGCGTGCGGCATGGTCTGCACGCTCATTGGAGAACGTGAAGCTCACCAAACGCGAGCGCGAGCTGCACGCGTTTCTCGAACTCCATCCGGGTACTCACAATCTGGAGGCGCTGGAGACTTCGGTAAAAGGCGCCAGCCAGGCCGCCCGCTCACTCGCGCGCCGCGGTCTCATCACACTGGAACCCGAGGCGCCTACGGGTGTCTTCACTTCCGAAGCTCCGCCCCGCACGCTCAATCCGCATCAATTGGAGGCCTATCAGCAGATCGAAGCTGCGCTGCGCAGCGCACGGTTCCACACGTTCCTGTTACAAGGCGTCACCGGATCCGGAAAGACCGAGGTCTATCTGAAGTCGATTGACGCAACGATTGCCTTAGGCCGGAGCGCGCTGCTGCTGGTGCCCGAAATCGCGCTGACGCCGGCGGTGGCCGGCCAGTTCCTGCAGCGTTTTGGGGATCGCGTGGCGATCCTGCATTCGGCTTTTCACGATGCTGAGCGCGCCGAGCAATGGCGCCGCATCCGATCCGGCATCGCGACGGTTGTGGTGGGCACGCGCTCGGGTGTGTTCGCGCCGGTGCAGAACCTGGGGCTGGTGGTGATCGACGAAGAACACGACCAAAGCTACAAGCAACAGGAGACGCCGCGTTATAACGGCCGCGATGTGGCTATCGTGCGGGCGCGGGAAGCCGGTGCCGTGGTGGTCCTGGGTTCAGCCACTCCCAGCCTTGAGAGCCGCTATAACGCGGAACGCGGTAAATACAAGCTGATCAAGCTTCCGGAGCGCATTGAACAAAGGCCCATGCCGGACGTGGAAGTGATCGACATGCGCCAGGAGTTTCTCGAAACCCGCAAGCTCGCGACGTTTTCCCGTCGTCTGGTGGAAACCATCGCCGAGCGCCTGGAGCATGGCGAACAGACCATGCTGCTGCTCAACCGCCGCGGATTTTCGAGCTTTGTCGCCTGCCGCGCTTGTGGCGAGAAACTGGAATGCGTCAATTGCGCGGTCACGCTGACGTATCACCGGCGCGATCGCCGCATGCTGTGCCATTACTGCAGCTATGCCGAAAAGGTTCCCGCAGTCTGCCCGAAGTGCGGCAGTGAGCATCTGAATTTCATCGGCACGGGATCGGAGAAGGTGGAAGAAGAGCTGCATCGCGACTTCCCGCGAGCGCGAATCGCGCGTATGGATCGCGACACCGTCAGCGGAAAGCGGCACTTTGAAAGCATCCTGCATGGATTTCGCGACGGCAACTTCGACATTCTGGTGGGCACGCAGATGATCGCCAAGGGACACGATATTCCCAATGTCACGCTGGTTGGCATCGTGTCGGCGGATGTGGGTCTCGGGCTTCCGGACTTTCGTGCAGCCGAGCGCACGTTCCAGCTTCTGACCCAGGCCGCGGGGCGCGCCGGGCGCGGCAGCTTACCTGGAATCGTGCTGATCCAGACCATCAACCCGGAGCATTACGCTGTCCGCTTCGCGTCAGAGCAAAACTACGACGGGTTCTATCAGAAGGAGATTCAATTCCGCAAGCTGATGCGCTATCCGCCGTTCGCGGCGCTGGCGAACGTGCTGGTGCGGAGCCAGAAGCAGGAGGATGCTCTCGCGATGAGCACCGAACTGGGACGGATGCTCGATCCCGCCCCCGAGGGAGTGAAGGTACTGGGACCAGCCGAAGCCCCGGTGCCGAAATTGAAGAGCGAGTTTCGCTATCAGCTTTTGCTCAAGGCAGCCGATCGCCGATTGTTGAATCAAACCCTGCGCGATTTGCAGCGCTTCGCACGCGAACAAAAGTGGCCGGCGACGGCGCTGGTTATTGACGTGGACCCGCTGACGCTGATGTGACCTCAGGCGATGGGATCACTACCGCCGATCGCGTCAACGTGCTCACCCGCGGCCCCGGCAAAATAATCCCGGCCAGGTTCAGCGGATCGGAATTGGCGATCTCGGGCGGCTTGGCTTCCGAACCCGCGCGGCGGATCGCACGCAACAGGTCCAGAGCCTCCGGCCGTGCGAATTGTTCGCCGCTAAAGCCCGCGACAAACCGGCCGCCTCGGATTTCCCCCTGCGCTTCCTTGCGGCGCAACACCGGCAGTAGATCCCGCCACGGAGGAGCCAGCGATTCGCGCGCCAGCAAGTCGCGGAACAACACGCCCCAACGCGCCAGCAACTGTTCGGCGAAGGCCATCGCGCGAGCTTCCTGTGTCATGGCATTGGAAGGATGACGCACCAGCGCCCAGCGTCCGGCGGCGTGCCTGGGACGAGCGAGCCTTCCCCGCCCTTCCCCGCGCCGGCGCTTGGGATCAACCAATGAACGCAGATTCTCGAAGCCGTCGGCCGTCACCAGCCCGGCCGCCACCAGCTCCCACAACCCGTCCTCCACTTCGCTTGCAAGCCTGGCCGTTGCCCGCACCAAGTCCGCGAAGAACGACGCGCCCCGCTGCTCGATTTGCGTCAATACTTCGCGCGCCGCATACGAAAGCGTGGGAGCCTTCGCATCGGGATCCGGAGCGGTCAGCCAATCGGCGTCCTCGCGCAGGAAGATCGAGATAGGAGCAGTTCGAGTCGGCCGCACACGCCGGGGTTCCAGAGCCTCAAAAGCCGGATGTGGCGACAGCCGTGCCCACATCACTTCGCCCGACAAACACAGCCGATCCAAATATTCCGGATCATAGCGCGCCACACGCCGCGACAAAACCTCCGCTTCCCATGCCGCGGCCGAGATCTCGTAACCTTGCAGCTGTTTGATGATTTGCAGCGTCCCGTCCGCGCCGTGCAATCGGCTGCCCGACTGCAAATGCTGCCACTGCAGCAGGAAGTTTTGAAACTGCGCCGCAGTGACAGGCTCGATTTCCTTCCGTAACTGTCCAAGAGTGAGCCGATGAATGCGCGCCAGAATGCGGCGATTGCACCATTCCGTCTGGCCCTCCAGCAACTCTGGGTTGAACCTTCCCCTCATCACCTGACCTTCGGATTCAAGCTTTAGCAGCGCGGTTTCGATCTCATCGAGCGGGAACGCCAGCGTTCCGGCCAGCGATGCCGCCGTCACGGGACCAAGCCACTCCATCCAGCCTCGCACCGCCGCCAGCACGTCGTTCCTCACCTGCAACCGCTCGGTAGCGACCCAGAAAGTCTTACCCTGCCGCTCGATCACGCGAGCCCGGGCCGTGGCCGAGAGCTGCGCGAACAACTCCTGCCACTCGTCACCCCACGCACCCCCCGGCGGCAGAGTGATCAGGCTGAGCAGAGCGTCGTGCAATTCATCCGCATCCCGAACATCCGGCCAAGATTCGGCTGCTACCGTCGCTATCGCCGCCGGATCCAGGATGCCCGCTCCGCCTGACATATCCGTCCGCAGTGTTCGCCGGAGTTGCACCGCCCGCGCGCGCCGTTCTTCCAAGGGCGCATCGTCGAGATACGCATACGGATTCGCGTTAAGAATCTCATGCGAGAAGGGCGACGGCTCGGCGTTGTCGATCGCGACTTTGCGGATCGCGCCGGATTCCATGCCTTCGAGAATCCGCTTCAGGCCGTCCAAGTCCATCGCCTCGTGCAGACAGTTATCGATGGTCTCTTCCACCAGCGGATGGTCCGGGATCCGAATTTCGCCGGTCAGGTTTTCGGCGCAGGCCACTTGATCCGGGAACACAGACGCCAGCAGATCCTCGGCGCGCATCCGTTGAATCGGCGGCGGAACCTTGCGCCCACCCAGGAATCGCGGCAGCGCCAGCGCGCGCGATGCGTTCCAGCGCCAACGGGCCGTAAACATCGGAGCATCCAGCATGGCCTGCGTGAGCACGTCCTCCACGGTCTGCGGCTTCAGGAACTCGAAAACCAATTCGAGCGGAAAGGCGTGCTGCTCGGTCAGTGAGATATTGATACCGTTGTCGGTAGCGGCGGCTTGCAGTTCAAAGTTAAACGAGCGGCAGAAGCGTTTGCGCAGCGCCAGCCCCCACGCGCGGTTGATGCGCGATCCGAAGGGCGCGTGGATCACCAGTTGCATCCCGCCGCCCTCGTCGAAGAAGCGCTCGGCGACTACGGTCTTCTGGGTGGGCAGCGCGTTCAGAGAGGCCACTCCCGCCAGTACATACGCGATGGCCTGCTTTGCGCCGCCCTCATCGACTCCACACTCTTCCGCCATGAATTGCAGCGCACGATCGGGATGATCCGCAATCTCTTCCCGCACGTTCCCGACGGCTTCCGAAAGTTCAAGCGTCCGCCCGGGCGCCTCGCCATTCCAGAACGGCACCGAGGGTGGCGCGCCGCGGGCATCCTCCACGCGTACGCGGCCCGCTTCCACGCGCTTGATCCTCCAAGAACTCGTGCCGAGCAGAAAGACGTCGCCGGCCAGGCTCTCGACCGCAAAATCTTCGTCAACGGTGCCGACCTGTTTACCATCCGGCTCGGCCACTACGGAATAATTTGCCGTATCCGGGATCGCGCCACCCGAAGTGATGGCGGCCAGACGTGCGCCACGCCGACCCCGCACGCGCCCGTTCACCTGGTCTCGATGCAGATATGCGCCACTACGCCCGCGCTGGGTGGCGATGCCATCGGACAGCATGCTGATAATCGCTTCGAAGTGTTCACGATCGAGATCGCGATAAGGGTACGTGCTCCGAATCAACGCGTACAGCTCTTCTTCCTGCCAATCCCGCGCGGCGCACTCGGCCACGATCTGTTGGGCCAGAATATCCAAAGGCGCAGTGGGGATTTCCAAACGATCGAGCTGGCCGGAACGAATCGAGCGCACCAGTGCCGCACATTCGATCAACTCATCCCGAGTGGTAACGAAGAACCGGCCCTTGGGCATGGCGCCCACCCAATGCCCCGAACGGCCCACACGCTGGAGAGCCACCGCGATCGACCGTGGCGAGCCGATCTGGCACACCAGATCCACCGATCCGATATCGATGCCGAGCTCGAGCGAAGCCGTGGCCACCACCGCCCTCAGCTCGCCGCTCTTGAGCCGCTCTTCGGCGTTGAGCCGCAGAGCGCGAGCCAGACTGCCATGATGCGGCAGAACCATGTTGGCGCCCAATCGCTCGGCCAAGGCATGCGTGACGCGCTCCGACAGTCGCCGCGTGTTCACGAACACCAGAGTCGTTCGGTGCGTGAGGATCAGCTCGGCCACGCGATCGTAAATCTCGGCCCACATTTCGTTGCTGGCCACCGGACCCAGCTCGTCGCGCGGAACCTCCACTGCCAGATCCATGGCGCGCCGATGCCCCACATTGACGATGCTCGCTTCGGCCGACAGGAACTCTGCCACCTGCTCGATCGGTTTGACGGTAGCCGACAGGCCGATCCGCTGCGGCTTCGTTTCCGCAAGAGCGTCCAGCCGGGCCAGCGACAGAGCCAGGTGCGATCCGCGCTTATCGTCGGCAACGGCGTGGATCTCGTCCACGATCACGGTCCGCACGGTCTTGAGCATCTCGCGCGATTTGGCGGCCGTCAGCAGGATGTACAGCGACTCGGGCGTGGTCACCAGGATGTGCGGGCGCTGCTTGCCCATTTTGAGCCGCTCGGCCGCAGGGGTATCACCGGTCCGAACCGCCGTCCGAATCGGTGCAAACGGGATGCCCTGTTGAGCAGCCAGCTCCGAGATCTCCGCCAGAGGAACTTCGAGATTCTTGTGAATGTCGTTGCTGAGCGCCTTGAGCGGAGAAACATACAGGACCTCGGTCTCATTCGCAAGCGCGCCGGCGCGGGCAGCGCGCACCAAGCGGTCCAGGCAAATCAGGAACGCGGCCAGCGTCTTGCCCGATCCCGTGGGCGCGGAAATGAGCACGTCGCGCCCTGCGCGAATCTCCGGCCAGCCCAGGATTTGTGGCTCGGTCGGCCCGGCGAAGCGTGAAGCGAACCACTCGGCAACCAAAGGATCGAATCGTGATACATTTGTCATTTGCGATGCAGCGGTCACCTGCTACCATTAGATCTCACGGGCCAAGTTGTCCGCTAGGACTTGTTTTAGCACCGGAATATCCGGTACTATGAGAACTTCGGTACTATAAGGGTACTAATTAATTGATTCAGGAGAAGCTTTAACTTTTGGCCTAAGCATGAAGATTCGGCTCATCTTCCACTGTTCCCGTTGCGGATCGATTTCATTTCGGCTGTCGACTCCCCGAAGCCTGAAGGATTCAATTCTGCGCAAGATTGGCTTCAACCCCCATCGATGCCATCTGTGCCGCCGCCGGTTCTATCTGTTTAAGCCACTGCGTTTGCGAGCGTTCTTGGAAGCGCTGGACACGCCTGCGGCTGCCACTCCAGAGGTCAACCCCGCTGGTCAAGTGCTGGAAGCCGCCGATTCTCGTTGGTGGGCGCGCCAGGATTCCAACGTTTAACCGGATCGTTGCTTCGACATCTACCGACGCTCGCTCTGCGCCATCTCGTTCCGAATCACCTTCCCGCCCTTCATCACAAACTTCACGCGCTGCAGTTCGCTGATGTCCGCCAGCGGATCGCCTGACACGGCGATCAGATCCGCGTACTTGCCCTTGTCGATGGACCCGATCTGGTCCTGCCATCCCAGCACTTCGGCATTGATCATTGTTCCGGACTGAATCGCGCGCACTGGAGTCAATCCCCCGTGCTTCACTAGCGCCTCGAAATCGAGCGCCTGCGTTCCATGCGCGTAGGTCGAGCCGTCGGCTCCGCTGCCCACCATGATCTTCATGCCCTTGGTCGCGGCCGCCAACTGAACCGCATGCTCGAAAATAGGAACCATGCGGTACTTGCCGCCGGTGTTCTTGGCATCGTTGTCGTCCATGTACGGCTCGATGTATCGAACTAAAGTCGGATCGTAATAGAGCCCCTTGCGTACCATGATGTCGGCCTGCTCCTGATCCAAAGCGAAGGCATGCTCGATGGTGTCGCATCCGGCGATGATGGCGTTCTTCTGCCCCTCGCCTCCATACACGTGACAAGCCGACTTCTTCCCCAGCCGATGGGTCTCATCGATCAACGCCTGCAAGACCGGCATCGGATAAGTGACAACATACTGGGCAACGCCGGTGGCGGTAAACGAATAAGCGCCCGCTGGAAACAGCTTGATCCAGTCCGCGCCTCGGCCAACTTGCTCCCGAACCGCCGCGCGCGCGTCGTCAACAGAACGAACCACGGCGCTCGTCAAGGGATTGTCCGGAGCCGCCGGGTTGGCAGGCGTGGCGCTCCACACGATCCCGCGAGTCGATACCTGATACCGGGGACCGTCAATGCGCCCCTGGTTGATGGCGTCGCGAATGGCCACGTCGCCGTATCCATTACCGTGGGAGCTCATGTCTCGCGCGGTGGTAAAGCCAGCCCGCAAATCTGCCTGCGCGTTGGCGACCGCAATCAGCATGGAGTTTTCCGTGGTTCCATTGGGCCCGCGTGCATCGAACATGTGGGTGTGCGCGTCGATCAAGCCGGGCAAGACCGTTGCCTGGCCGAGGTCGATCACTTGCGCTCCGGCGGGAATCTTGATCTGGCCCTCAGCCCCGACTTCAGTGATTCGTTCGCCCGAAAGAATCACCACCTGTTTCGTCAGCATCTGGCCGGTCTTGCTATCGAATAAGCGCCCAGCGCGGATTGCGATCACTCGCGCCGCTGGTGGGCATTGAAAGATGCCGCCATCTGAACCAACGCACGGGGTCGGCCCCGCACCCCGCCATGGAGCCGGCGGCGGTTGAACCTGCGCCCGAACTATGACCGTACCCAGTGCTATCGCTAACGCCAGGGTTAGAACATTGG
>Ga0209415_10013340_pt1 | contig 13561 bp, 10 predicted proteins | sample PeaSoiSIISIP2007_FD_187696 | JGI IMG/M metagenome (GOLD analysis project Ga0209415, IMG submission 187696) | Peat soil microbial communities from Weissenstadt, Germany - SII-SIP-2007 (SPAdes) (version 2) | ecosystem: Environmental > Terrestrial > Soil > Wetlands > Peat | place: Germany... | reverse complement strand
CGCTTGCGGCTCCCGGCCGGTCATGGCAGTACACCGAGTGAGTCGAGCAGCTCGACCAGGGCCGGCACCGCCTCGGTACCTGTACCCAGGATCTGCGCCCGCTTGTGGCTGCCAGCGGGCACTCGCAGCAGCTCCTTCCGCAGGCCATCGGCGATCTGGCGCGGCTCGATCCGCTCGATGGCCGCCCGCTTGGCCCTGAGCCTGCCAGGAAGCGAAGGGTAGCGCGGCAGGTTGATCCCCTCCTTCACGCTGACGACGGCCGGCAGCGGCAGGTCGAAGATCTCCTCGGCGCCCCGGTACTCCCGCCTGGCCTCGATCCGGTATCCGCCACCGACCTCGTCGGCCGCGATCGTCAGCTTCTTGATCCCGGTCACGCACGGCAGCCCGAGGGCGTGCGCCACCCGCACCGGCACCTGGTAGCCGCCGGTATCCGCCGACTCGTTGCCGAACAGCAGCAGGTCGTACAGCGCGGTCCCGTCGTCGGCGACGGCGTCAGCGATCGCGGCTGCGGTCGCGACCGGCCCCCATTCCGCACCGTCGGTCTCCAGCAGGATCGCCCGCCCGGCACCGAGCGCCAGCATGTCGCGCAGCTGGTCGGCCGCCTCGGGCGGCCCGAGCGTCAACACGGTCACCCGCCCGCCGGCGCCCTGCCCGGCAGCACCGCCCACAGCAGCACTGCTCACGCCAGCACCGCCCACGGAAGCACCGCCCACGGAAGCACTGCTCACGCCAGCACCGCCCACGCCAGCACCGCCCACGGAAGCACTGCGGCGCGACCCAGTGGCGGCGCCGCCCAACCGCTCGATGATCTGCACCGCCTCCTCGACGGCGCACTCCTCGTGCGGGCTGACCGTGAATCCGGACATCGACGTATCGACGTCCATTCCGTCTGGCGTGAGCATGATCGTTCCGCCCACCATGGGCACCCGCTTGACGCAGACGCAGATCTCCACCGGGCCTCCCCCGTTGCTCGTCGCTGCCGCGGCAGTCCGCACCGATCTCGGCGCCGGTGCTCAGCAGCGGATACGGTCGTTCGCCGGGTCGAACAGCGGCGTGGACCCGGCGACCGCGACGGTGACCGGGTACTGCTCGCCCAGGTACTCGACGGCGAGCCTGGCACCCTCGGTCGCCTGGTCGACAGGCAGGTACGCCATCAGCAGGTGCCTGCCGACCGAGGGACCCGAGCCGGCGCTGGTCACGTACGAGGTCCGGCCGCGGTCATCGGTCAGCACGGCGCCGTCGGCGCCCAGCACCGGCTCGCCGCCGAGCATGTACCGGAGCTGACCGGACGCCGACGTGTGGTCGTCGACCGTCAGCGTGCACAGCAGGGCGGCAGGTGGCTGCGCTCGCTGGGCGAGATAGGCCGCCTTGCCGACGAAGTCCTGCGCCTTGACCGACGGCCTCGTCATTCCGGCCTCGACCAGGCTGAAGTCGGCGGTCAGCTCGTTGCCGAAGGCGCGGTAACCCTTCTCAAGCCGACCGGTGGTGCCGTAAACGCCGATGCCGGCCGCGATCAGGCCGTGCGGCTGGCCGGCCTGCCACAGGGTGTCCCACAGCCTGGCACCCTGCTCCATCGGCGCGTACAGCTCCCAGCCAAGCTCGCCGACGTAGGAGATCCGGGAGGCGAGCACGGTCATGCCGCCGACTTCTATCTCCCGGCAGGTCCCGAAGCCGAATCCGGCGTGCGTCACGTCATCGCCGGTGACCTGCTCCAGCACCGTCCTGGCCTGCGGCCCCCAGAGGCCGAGCGTGGTCCAGGCCGACGTGACATCGGTGACCACGGCGCTGGCGTCCGCCGGGATGTGGTCGGTCAACCACTTCAGATCCATCTGCCCGGTGGCGCCGCCGGTCACCACCCGGAAGCGGTGCGCGCCGAGCCGCATGATCGTCAGGTCGCCGCGGAAACCGCCGGCCTCGTCGAGCAGCGAGGTGTAGACGACCCGGCCAGGGCGGACGTCCATCTGGGCGACCGCCAGGTGCTGGACCGCCGCGAGCGCGCCAGGACCGGCGATGTCAAGGACGGCGAACGCGCTGAGATCGATCAGCGCGGCCGAATCCCGCATGGCGAGGTGCTCTGCGTTAATGATGGGAGACCACCAGCGGGACTCCCATTCGGCTTCGCGCGGCATCAGCCGCCCGGCGTAGCGCTCGAGCAGCGGAGCGTTGGCCTCGTACCAGAACGGCCGCTCCCAGCCGGCGGTCTCGAAGAACACCGCGCCGAGGTCACGCTGGCGCTGGTAGGCCGGTCCGAGCCGGAGCGGCCGGCCGGACTCCCACTGCTCGCCCGGATGCACGATCCCGTACATCTTGTTGAAGCCCTCGGCCGCCCGCGCGGTCACGTGCGCCGACGTCCGCTGGTGCGGGTAGAACCTGGAGACATCGGCCTCGTGGATGTCGATCTCGGGCGCGTCCCCGTTCATCCACTGCGCCACGGCCCGGCCGATGCCAGACCCTTCCTTGATCCAACTTGCCGCCACCGACCACAGGCCCCGGACCTCCGGCATCTCGCCGAGCGCGGGATGCCCGTCCGGCGTCATCGAGATCAGGCCGTTGATCGCGTAGCGGATACCGGCCCGCTCGTCGCCGAGCAGCTCGGGCATCAGCTCAAGAGCCTGGGCGAGCTGCGGGTCGAAGTCGTCCTGGGTGAACGGAAGCTCGGTGGGCGACAGCACGGCCTGCTCGATCGAGGGGATCGCGTCGGGCTCGACGATGATCGGCCGGTGCGCGTACGAGCCGACCTCCATGTCGCCGCCGTGCTGCCGCTCGTACATGTTCAGGTCGACGTCCCTGACGATCGGATAGCTGATCTCGCCCGGGGTGTCGGCGAACAGCGCGATCGGGCCGACGCTGATCATCTGGTGCACGATCGGGGTGAGCGGGATCCTGGCCCCGGCCATCCGGGCGATCCGCGGCGACCAGACGCCGCAGCAGATCGCGCAGACCTCGGTCTCGATGTCACCGATGCTGGTGCGCACGCCGGTGACCCGGCCGGCGGCCGACGTGTCGATGCCCAGCACCTCGGTACCGGCCAGGACCGTGAGCGCACCGGAGGACTGTGCGTCCTCGCGCATCAGCGTCCCGGCCCGGAGCGAGTCGACGACGCCGACGGTCGGGAAGTGCGCGCCGCCGAGAATCACGGAGTCATCCAGGTACGGGACCAGATCGCGCACCTGGGCCGGGGTCAGCAGCTCGGCCGGGATCTCCCAGGCCTTCGCGGCCGTGCAGCGCCGCCGCAGCTCGGTCATCCGCTCCGGCGTTCTGGCGACCTCGATGCCGCCCGAGGAGGTGAACACCCCGAGCTGCTTGTACTGCTCGGTGCTGTCGCGGGTCAGCTCCATCATCATCTTGTTGTATTCGATCGGGAAGATGAAGTTGGACGCGTGCCCGGTCGAGCCGCCTGGATTGGGCATCGGGCCCTTGTCGACCAGCACGAGATCACGCCAGCCGAGACGGGCCAGGTGATACGCGAGGCTGTTGCCGACGATTCCGGCACCGATGATCACGGCGCGCGCCCGGCTCGGGATCTCATTCATGCTGCTGGCTTCCCGCCCCTTCTCACGTAGGCCGGCCCCGCCGCCCAGTGTGCGGGCAGCGGGGCCGGCCTTCCTGCTTCTTTCCTGCGCCTGGTTACTCGACCGGGATCTCCTTGTTGATGAGGCCGAGGTCGATTCCCTGCCGGCTGCGCACGACCCGCGCCCCTACATAGAGCACGATCGCGAGCACGTACATCGCACCCATGTAGATCAGGGACGTCTTGTTGTTCACGAAGTACAGGCCGTTGGAGAGCCACTCATACAGGTTGAAGCCGAGCAGACCGATGGTGATCACGCCGGCGACCGGCACGATCTGGACGCCGAACACCTTGATCCGGCTGGCCGGGGACGCCCGCCATAGCTCTGGCTTGCGCCAGGGCAGGATGACCACAGCGATCGCACTGAACAGGTAGGTCACCGCGATCACCAGCGTCGCGTCAAGGGTATAGGTACGGAACGTGGTCGAGTAGGCGTACACGGCAGCCAGCCCGGCCGCGGGGAGCAGCATCAGGATCAGCGAGTAGAACGGCACCTTGCGCTTCTCCGAGACCTCGGCGGCCCGGTCCGGCAGCACCCGGTCGAACGCCGCGGCGAAGATGACCCGGGTCGAGGACAGGAACAGCGTTCCCACCCAGCCGAAGAACCACAGGCTGAGCACGAGGATCAGGGCGACCTGGAAGGCCGTGTTATGCACCAGCCAGCCGGCGAACATGAACGGGTACGGCCAGATGCCGAACTGCGGGGTGAGATTGTAGTCGAGCGAGTTGAGGTTCTGGTAGAAGCCCCAGCCGATGGTCTTGTCGATCAGCAGCAGGAAGGCGACGGTGAGCAGGACGGTGGCCCACAGGCCGGCGAACATTCCGGTGAATACCCGCTTGAAGTCGCTCGCGCCGCGGATCTCGCCGTAGAGCGTGGCGCCCCAGTTCGGCCAGAGGATAAAGAACATCATCGCCGGGACCAGCAGCATGGTCGGCCCGAGCGGGCCGAAGCCAAACGGCGATGTGGTGTAGCCGGCCTTGGCCGCCGCCACGTTCGTAGCGTGGTACGCGTTGTGGACGCCGAAGAGCTTCTGCGCCTCGAGGTTGAACGAGCTGATGAAGCTCGCGTGCGAGTTGGTCAGCAGCAGGACCACGACGACCAGGAACCCGACCATGCCGCCGATGAAGCACCATCTCTGAATCTTGGCGTATCCGGCCATTCCCAGCGAGACGAGCGCGCCAGCCAGCGCGATCGTGATCAGCGTCACGATGAAGATCCCGGTGTTCGTGCCGAACCAGGCGGCGCCACCGTTCGGCCAGGTCCATTTGAGCGTCGCCCAGAGGGGCTCGAATAGCTGGACCGCGAGGATGTTGCCGTAGATCGGCGCCCACAGCCAGAGGATGAACCACCATCCGGTCGCGGCCATGACGAAACCAAGCCCGCTGCCCAGGATCCTGGTCTGCCAGACGTAGTCGCCGCCAGCCCGCGGAATCGTCACGATCAGGCCCGCATAGGCGATCACCAGGAACGAGACCCAGATCCCCGAGATGATGACCGACGTCAGCAACTGGCCCTTGGGGAACGCCGGCCCGGCGAAGGTGAACTCGTAGATCCCGAGGGTCACGAAGTTGGTGGCCAGGCACGCGTAAATCATCGAATCTCGGACAGACCAGCCTCGGACCAGGCCGGTCGCCTTCCTCAGAAAGAGTGTCGGCGCCTCGGTGCCGACGGCTTCTGCAGCCATGTGTTACTCCGCCTCCAGGTTCCTTGACTTCTATGCCTGGCTGTGCGGCCCGCAGCGGAGACGGCCGGTCTCCCCCAAGACCGGCTGGCGGCCGATCAGCCTAGTCGATGTGGTACGTCGCTTTCCGCATACTCTGTCACTTCTCGTATCCCCCTGTCCGCCCGATCAGCCAACTGATTCGATGACGTTACGGTCACCTCAGCCGTCCGGCCCCGTACCGCCCGCGGACCCGCTGCCTAGCCATTGACCAGCAGGTATTTGCTCACTTTCGCCTTCTTGGCGTCGAGCTCGATCACCGCGCCCTGAAGCACGCCGTCGCTGTAGACGCTGCCGGGGTTGATCGCGAGGGTGCGGCCCATCTTCTTGATCCCGCGGCTCTCGTGAATGTGCCCGTGGATCGAGAGCATCGGCTGGTGCCTGTTGATCGCGTCCCGCACCGCCAGCGATCCCACCGGCTTCATGACCGCGCCGCCGTGGATCGGCCGGAGCGTGGCGTCGAGGGCCGGCGCCTCGTCGAGCCCGGTGCCGTACGGCGGCGCGTGGAAGTTGAAGATCGTCCTGCCCATGTCAGGCACCTGGCTCGCCACCGCCTCGATCTTGGCGGCAAGCTCGTCCTCTGGCGCCTCGCGGAAGGTGTCCCACGGGGTCGGGTTGGTCCAGCCCATCGACACCAGGCTGAAGCCGCCGATGTCGAGCACCTTGCCCTCGGCGAACGTGACGCACGGCGACGACTCGATTACCTGGTCGATCTCCCAGATGTCATCGTTGCCGCCGTTGACGATGCAGCCGATCTCGCCGCCGCGCAGCTTGCCGTCGGCCATGTCCAGCCAGCGGTCGAGCGAGCTGATCATCTCGACGCTGAACCGGCGGTCGACCGCGCCCTCCTCCTCGCTCAGCACCTGCAGCTCGTCGGGGGTGACGACGGCCGGGTAGGAGCCGCGGTTGCGGATCAGGCGCTGGACCTCGGCCAGTTCCTCCTGCGTCTCCATCCGCTGCGTGTCGCCACGCAGGGTCACCTGCCAGTACCCGCGGTGCGCGACGATCGGGATCATCACCTTGCCGGTCACATCGCCGCCAAGGATCACCATGTCAGCCTTGTAGAAAGCGGCAGAATTAAGGAACTTGCGCCAGCAGACCTCCGATCCGTGGATGTCTGTGGCAAAGAAAATCTTCATGCACCTACCCCGCCCCTGCCGCGTCGCTTACGCAACGGTCTAGCAGTTGGCCTAACCGGGCGTCAAGCACCGGTTCGGTACAAATGAGAGGAAGCGCCGATGTTAAGATCTCCGGCCGACCTCCTGACCAGGGCATTCGCCCGGCCGCCGATCCCGGCGGGCACCTTACCGCCCAGTAGCCCGGCCGCGCCGACCGGCGCGACGGCTCAGCAGCGAATGACGCCGAAGATCGGCCGCGATCCGGGCTGACCAGCTGTCATCGCTGTCAGTGACCGACTTCCTCGGGCAGCTCGTACCAGCGCACCTTGTCCCCGACACTGGCCCGCATCCGCCATTTCATGCCCTTCGGCGTCTCCTCGGCCAGATGCCGGAGCCGGGCAGCCTGCTCGAGCGGATCGAACGGCATGCCCGGCTGAGCCAGATGCGGATGCTGGTCGAGCAGCCCAGGAAGTTTGTCCAGGCTGCCGGTGACCGTGCGCCACCATCCCCAGTCGGCCGCCACGACCTGGCAGAACCGGTCCGAGTCGATGCCCAGCCCGCCGGAGGCCGGGCCGATCGGCATGCAGGAGAGCAGCTGGATGATGTCCCTGGCGTCCTTCTCGTTCAGCTCGACGATCTGCAGCTTGGAGAGCAGCAGATCGACCACGTCGACGGTCAGCGGCAGCCGGCCGAACGACGGCCTGAAGTCCAGCATGTGGCACATGGTCAGCCGGTCGACCATGACGTCGATCGGCCGGCCCGACGGCGCGGTGAAGTACATCTGCCGGTCCCCGTTCAGGTTGTTGAACCGGCGGTCCCCCTGGCAGCCGACCCGCTCCAGATGGGCGGCCACCGTCTTGCGCTCCTTGGACAGGCAGGCGAAGTCGATGTCCTGATCGCGCCGCAGCCGGGGCGGATAGTCCGGGCACACGACCCGCACCGCAAGCCCCCCGAGCAGCTTGAGCCCCAGCCCCGCCTCGACCGCCCCCCGCGCGATCACCATCGCGTCAGTAAGCGGATCATCCACCGCCCCCGGCACCGGATGCGCCGCCCGGCCGGCGAGCTGAGCAGCCTGCGCCTGAAACGAGCTTGCCTCTGACATCTGCCCACAGCTCCCTCACGCCAAATCGGTGCCTAAGTCTATGCCGACCCACCCAGATACCCCCCGAACTACGCTGCTTTTACTCCCCCTGTCCACCGCGCAGTCCAGTGCCGCATATATACACCTGCGAGACCGCAGAGCTTCATGCTGGCCTTCGAGCCGCATCAGCCGGCGTACGGCATGCCCCCGGTGCGTGGCGTTGCGAAGCAGCCAGCACCGGCGGGCCTGCCGCACGCCGACCGCTCAGAAGGGTCTTATGCCGCTACCTAACAACCACCTGAAACGTACCCAGCGAAGGATCAGCCGCGTAGGCGATCCGGCCGCCCTCAGCCTTGACCTCACGCAACGACTCCACAGCCTGCGCGGTGATCAGCTCTCCCGGCGCGAGGACCGGCACGCCGGGCGGATAGGGCGCGATCAGCTCGGCGCTGACCCGGCCGACCGCGGCATCGGCGGAGACGGTTTCGTTCTGCGCGAAAAAAGCCTCGCGGGGAGACAGCACGGTCTCCGGGACCACCATCCACGAGGCGGCGGCCGCCGGCCGGCGCGGAGCGCCGCGATGCCGCTCGATCGACGCGATCAGCACATCGGTGAACGCGGCGATCCGGTCCTCGTCGTCGGCGATCGTCGGGATCGGTGTCACCGTGTCCCGGTCGGCCGACTCCACGGCCATCCCGGCCTCGATCAGATCGGATTCGACCGCGTACCCGTGGGCGCCGGTCCCGGCCAGGAGCACCACCAGCTTGGTCGGCTCCACGCCGGGCCCGTCCAGGACGGAGGCGCCGGGCACCTGCCTGATCCGCTGCCTGGCAGCAGCCACGCCGCGGATCAGGCGGCCGCACAGTTCCTTGCCGTCACGCGCAAGCAGCGCCCTCGCCGCGTCGATGCTCGCCATGATCGAGCCCGCCGGGCTGGTCGTGTGCGATGCCTCGAACGCCCGGTCCAGCCTGGCCGCGTCAAGCAGGCCGGTCCGCGCCAGCACGATCGCGCCCTGGCTGTAGGCGGGCAGCGCCTTGTGCGCGCTCGTCACCATGGCATCGGCGCCGCAGGCCAGCGCATGCGGCGGCAGGTCGGGGTGGAAGCCCAGGTGCGCCGCCCAGGCCGCGTCGACCAGCAGCGGCACCCCGGCCTCGTGCGCCGCGGCCGCCTGCCCGGCCAGGTCGCCGACCGTGCCGACGTAGGACGGCTCGCCGAGGAAGACCGCGCAGGCGTCCGGGTGAGCGGCCAGCGCGGCGCGCACAGTCGGCACGGCCACCGCCCCCGGCAGGCCGGTCGCCGGGTCCACCTCGGGCCGGACCCAGACCGGGCGCAGCCCGGCGAGCACCAGGCCGATCAGCAGTGACTTGTGCAGGATCCGGGTGATGACGATCTCCCGGCGGTCAGACCCGGCCGCCAGCGCCAGCGCCTGGTTGCCGTGGGTCGAGCCGGCCACCGAGAACCGGCACCAGTCGGCGCCCCACAGCCGGGCGGCCCGTGCCTCGGCGTCGGCGCGCGGCACATCCGCGTGCTTGATCGCGTCGACGCCGCCGTACAGCGGAGCGTCGCCCGCGATGACCGCGCCGGTCAGGTCCTGCCGCTGCTTGTGCCCGGGAACGGCCATCGGGCTAAGCAGGCCGGCCTGCGCCTGAGCGGTAAACCTGAGCCAGCCGTCGAGCAGCGGCGCGTCGGAGCGGAGGCCACGCGGGTCACGCGGGTCACGGGGGTCACGCGAGTCGGATGCGAAGGTCATCGGCCCAGTCTGCTCGACGGCTACCAGCGGGTTCGCCGCAGGTACCGGGCGAGCCGATCGCGGGAGCGGGCGGCCGTGAGAGCATCGGAGCCAGCAGTCAGGCAAGCTGACGGCCGGCCAGGCCCGCGGTGCGGCCAGCCGGGCAGCAGTCAGGAGAGACGGAGGAAGCCGCCATGCGAGCTGCGCTCTACGACCGGTTCGGGGCCGGCCGCGACGTGCTGGCCGTCACCGACGTCGAGCGCCCCGAACCCGGACCAGGCGAGGTCCAGGTCAGGATCGAGCTCTCCGGCGTCAACCCGACCGACTGGAAGTCGCGCAGCGGGGCGACGCCACGCCCGATCGACGGCTTCCAGATACCGCATCACGACGGCGCCGGGGTGATCGACGCGACCGGCGAGGGCGTCGATCAGGGCCGGATCGGCCAGCGGGTCTGGCTCTGGATGGCCGCGGCCGGCCGGAGGTGGGGGACCGCGGCCGAGTGGACTGTGGTCCCCGAGCGGCAGGCTGTTCCGCTGCCCGACGGGATCTCCGCCGAGCTCGGGGCCAGCCTGGGCGTGCCGGCCATGACCGCGCACCGGTGCCTGTTCGCCGACGGCCCGGTAGCCGGCCGGACGATTCTGGTGGCCGGCGGCGCGGGCGCGGTGGGCCATTTCGCGATCGAGCTTGCCAAGCACGCCGGCGCCCGGGTGGTCACCACGGTCAGCGGCCTGCAGAAGGCCGAGCTGGCCGCGAAGGCAGGCGCCGACCTGATCGTGAACTATCGCGAGCCGGGCGCCGCCGAGCAGATCCGCTCTTTCGGCGCGGTGGACCGGGTGATCGAGCTGGCGCTCGGCGCGAACCTCCAGCTCGACCTCGCCGTCACCGGCCCGGCCGGTCAGATCGTGACGTACGCCGCCGAGCCGGCCGACCCGGTGCTGCCGGTCCGGGCCTGCATGAACGCGAACGTGATCCTGCGGTTCGTCCTGCTCTACGGCGTGCCGGCGGACGCGATGGATCACGCCGCCGCCGACATCACGAAGGCCCTGGCCGACGGGGCGCTCACCGAACTGCCGGCGCACCGGTTCGGCCTGGCCGACATCGCGGCCGCGCAGGAGGCGGTCGAGAACGGCGCGGTCGGCAAGGTTCTCGTCTCCCCGGCCGGCTAGCGATAATCCTGGGCGGCCGGGCGAGGAGTCCCGGCGAGCACGGCAGCCCGGCGAGCGGCAGCCTCAGCAGGAGTTGGCGAACGGGCGGCTGTGCATCCAGGTCTGGCTGAACTGACCACCGGCCACGTCGGAGGGCCGGGCCAGCACGGTGCCGTGCACGGTGCAGTCGCTCGTCATGATCCACCGGTTGCTGACCGACGTCAGCTGGTACGACGTGCGGTGCTGCCAGAAGTAGCTGTCCCAGACGTTCAGCGCCCTGAAGAACGGCAGGTACCGGCCGTTCGGCCGCTCCAGGACGAAGTTCGCGGCATCGGCGCCGACGTACGGCAGCGGATTGGTGAACGCGCTGTAGACGCCGGTTGTCACGTTCTCCAGGAAGTAGTAGGCCTGGTTGCTGCCCACGTTCCTGACGTAGACGAAGGCGATCTGGCCCGCGCCGATCGCTGGCCCCTCCCAGACCATCTTCTGCGGGAAGTCCTCGGTCCAGAACTTGTATCTCGGCCTCGCGGTCGAGATCGAGTCGACGCCGGCCTGCATCAGGTAGCGAACGCCGACGCCGACCCAGAGGGAGACGGCCGGCGCCCGATTGTAGTTGCGGTCGTGCGGGTGTCCCGCCACGGCAGGCTGTACCCACTCCGCCTGCGCGGCGGTGAACGGGGCATTGCCGTAGTACGATCTCGGGACCACGCGGCCTGACCAGTTACCGGAGTAAACCGTCGACCTGTTTCCGGTTCCGCAGGCTGGATGCGGCCGGTCGAATTTCCTCGCGTGGACGATAATCTGCCGCCAGAGACGGAGAGCCAGCTTGCGGGACTTGGCCGGTCGCGGCGGGAAACCGTGAGCAAGCAGCTGCGCATTTGTCGCGTGCAGGGGCTTGAATCCGTGATGCGGCAGGAAGATGTGTAGCGGCCCGCATTGATGCGGATGCGGATGGCTATGCGGATGGTTATGCGGATGCGGATGCACATGCCGGTGCACATGCTGATGCGGATGCCGATGCGAATGCGCATGACCTGGCGGCCCCGGCCGTCCGCCGCCGTGACCGCTGAACTGGGCGACCGCGACTTCGGGCGCCCGGCCGGCAAAGCCCGCGATACCGGCGATAAGCAGGGAACAAGCCGCTGAATAGGCTAAACAGCGAATGAGGCGTCGCATGGCAATCTCCCTTGAAAGGCGCGGAAGCTGTTCCAATATAGCGATCGCGTCATTGCGGGTCGGCAAAATGCCTCAAGCCGAGGCCGATTCGGCTGATCCATGCTGGTAGTACGTGACGTTAGCGGGCGGCAGCGGCTGATTACCGAGCAGTAGGTCGGCAGCCTTCTCGGCGACCATCATTACCGGCGCGTAAATATTGCCGTTGGTGACATAAGGCATCACCGATGCGTCGACCACCGCGAGCCCGTCGGCGCCGTGCACGGCCATGCTCGCCGGGTCGACGACCGACTTCGGCCCGGTTCCCATCGCGCAGGTGCACGATGGGTGCAGCGCGGTCTCGCCGTCCCGCCGCACCCAGTCCAGGATCTGCTCGTCCGTCGTGACCTGCGGCCCCGGCGAGATCTCCCCGGCGTTGTACGGCGCGAGCGCGGGCTGGCTGAGGATGTTCCTGGCAACGCGGATCGCCTCGACCCACTCGCGCCGGTCGGTGTCGGTCGACAGGTAGTTGAACCTCAGCGCCGGGTGCGCGGCCGGATCGGCCGAGACGATCCGCACCGAGCCGCGGGTGTCCGAGTACATCGGCCCGATGTGCACCTGGTAGCCGTGCCCGCCGGCCGGCGACGAGCCGTCGTACCTGATCGCGATCGGCAGGAAGTGGAACATCAGGTTCGGGTACCTGACCTCGTCGTTGGACCGGGCGAAGCCGCCGCCCTCGAAGTGGTTGGTCGCGCCCGGGCCTGACCTGGCGAAGAGCCACTTCGCGCCGATCATCGGGCGGTTGCGCCACTTCAGCGCCGGGGCCATCGAGACCGGCTGCTTGCATCCGTACTGGACATAGACCTCGAGGTGGTCCTGAAGGTTCTCGCCAACCCCCGGCAGGTCGGCGACCACGTCGATACCGAGACCGCCGAGCAGGTCGGCCGGCCCGATCCCGGATAGCTGGAGCAGCTGCGGCGAGTTGATCGCCCCGCCGCACAAGATGACCTGCCCGGCTCGGACCTGCTCGGCCGGCCCGCCGCGCTGGCTGACCTCGACCCCGACCGCACGGGTTCCCTCGAACAGGATCCTGCGCACGAACGCCCGGCACCGCACCGTCAGGTTGGACCTGCCGATCACCGGGTGCAGGTACGCCCGCGCCGCGCTGAGCCGCCGGCCGCGGCTGATGTTCCGGTCGAACGGGGCGAAGCCCTCCTGGCGGTAACCGTTGACGTCGCTGGTGAGCTGGTATCCCGCCTCCTGCACAGCGGCGAAGAACGCGGTGAACAGCGGGCTGGTCGCCGGTCCGCGCTCGAGCACGAGCGGCCCGTCGGTGCCGCGGAACTCGTCCCCGCCCGCCAGGCAGGTCTCCATCCGCTTGAAGTATGGCAGGCAGTGCTCGTAGTCCCAGCTGTCCATCCCGGGATCGGCGGCCCAGCGCTGGTAGTCCAGCGGGTTGCCGCGCTGGAAGATCATCCCGTTGATGCTGCTCGAGCCGCCGAGCACCTTGCCGCGCGCATGGTAGATCCGCCGCCCGTTCATGAACGGCTCGGGCTCGGACTCGTAGCGCCAGTCGTAGAACCTGCTGCCGATCGGGAACGTCAGCGCGGCCGGCATGTGAATGAAGACATCCCACTTGTAGTCCGGCCGCCCCGCCTCGAGCACGAGAACCCGGTTCGCCGGGTCGGCCGACAGCCGGTTCGCCAGGGCGCAGCCGGCCGAGCCGCCGCCGATGATAATGAAGTCGTACTGCTGCGACGCCATGGTGCTTCCCGATCCGTCCGCCAAGTTCCGAAGGCCGCCGACCGCGGGCGGTGACTGCCCGGAAGCCAGTGTTCTGCGGCTCAATGCCTTACTTTGCACCGTAACGGCTCGCACTGCCGCATCTCCACCGAATGGCCGGCCGACTTGGGACCGGGCCAGCACACCGGCACGCGGCTAGCCAAGCCCGGCTGCCCGGCCGGCCGGGACCAGACCAGCACACCGCACCCGGCCGGCCGAGCCCACGCCACCCAGCCAGCCCCGGACCAGACCAGCACACCGC
>Ga0209415_10013339_pt1 | contig 13561 bp, 11 predicted proteins | sample PeaSoiSIISIP2007_FD_187696 | JGI IMG/M metagenome (GOLD analysis project Ga0209415, IMG submission 187696) | Peat soil microbial communities from Weissenstadt, Germany - SII-SIP-2007 (SPAdes) (version 2) | ecosystem: Environmental > Terrestrial > Soil > Wetlands > Peat | place: Germany... | reverse complement strand
CCAGGGTGCCGGATAGCCGTCCGCCCCACGGGAATCTTCACTACAGAACTATCCCCTACCAGGACCAGCTTGAAAAAACGCTGGCCCCGCTTAACCCGCGCGTGTTTGAAGTCAAGTCTCCTGGGGATTTTCGCAAAGTAATTGCATCCATCCTCGCTGAGGCGGGCAAACGTTAAAAGCTCGCCGCCTCCCGCTCTCCCTATTGCCTTACCAGTATGCATATGTGATAATTATCTATAGTGACTATTGGTCAACGTTTCCGCTTGCTTCGGGAACAGCGCAATCTCACTCAGGGCGACATCAAAAATCGCACCGGGCTGCTGCGCTGCTATCTCTCCCGCGTCGAAAACAGCCACACCGTCCCGACCGTGGAGACTCTTGAAAAACTCGCTCGCTCCATCGAAGTTCCCATCCACTATCTTTTTTACGACAGCGACGCTCTTCCCGCGCCCCCCAGGCTATTACATTCAAAGGCCGATGACCACGTCGCCTTTGGCTCCGCTGGTCAGGATGCCTACTATCTTCACAGCCTCCGCCGTCTCCTCGCCAAAATCACCCCGAGCGACCGCCGCCTCCTCTATAGCCTCGCCAAACAAATGGCCCGCCGCGCCCGATAGCCTTGCCTCTTTCTCATTTTTTTGTCTTGAGTTCTCAGAAATGCTCTCGCATTTCGGACTCTCCCGATGCAACCCGGCCGTCGGTTCGATCATCGCACTTCCAGATACGGGAAAGTTTCACTTGACAAGGTTTTAGCGTCAGGTGTACGAACCTTCCTATCTTTTGCTTGTGATTAAGGTCACGTCGGGGCGTGATCTCTGTCACAGCGCACAATCAGTAGCGTTTTCCGGGGTGGACGACGCTGGATTCTAATTTCGGGGACATATCCTTCCCTTTTCGGAGGAAACCTATGAGTGGTCGCGCGTTTCGTGTTTTCCGTGCATCTATTTTTGTTTTTTGTTTGGCAGCTCTTGCTTCCCTCGCCACCTGGGGACAAAACGTTGGCAGCATCGGCGGCAAAATAAAAGATCCCGAAGGCAAGGCCGTTTCTGGAGCCAAAATCACCGTAACCAATGTCGCCAACAACTCTCCGCGCTCCACTCAAACCGATAAGGACGGCGGTTACGGTATCACCGGCTTGGAGCCCGGCACCTACAAGGTTGAAGTTGCCAAGGACGGCTTCAAGACTTACGTCGCCACCAACATCGCGATTCTCGTTTCCACTTCCACCAATCTGGACATTCCGCTCGAACTCGGCATCGCCACTCAAACTGTGACCGTAGAAGGCGGCGCCGTGCCCGCCTTGAACACTCAGGATGCCACCGTCGGTACCGCTTTCCAGGAGCAACAGGTCAAGGACTTGCCTTTTGCCGCACGCAACGTGGTCAACCTATTGACGCTTCAGCCGGGCGTCGTCTTCACTGGCCGGACAAACACCGACCTGCTCGCCATGGGATCTATTTCGGGTCTAGACTCGCGCGAGGGCGTCGTCAACGGCATCCGCGGAAATCAATCCAACGTCACTGTCGACGGAGTGGACTCCAACGACTGGCATAATCAATCACCGTTCACCAGCGCCTTGCCTGTCACTCTCGATTCCGTTCAGGAATTCCGTGTCACAACCACTAGCGCCAACTCCACCGACGGCCTCACCGGCGGCGCTCAGGTCGCTTTGGTCACGAAGAGCGGATCCAATGATTTCCACGGCAATGTCCGTTGGTATGGTCGCACCACCGGCCTCTCTGCAAATTCTTTCTTTAATAACATCAATGGGCTTCCTCGCGCCGGACTGCAGCGCAACATAATGGGCGCGTCGCTCGGCGGCAAGCTAATCAAAGATCGTCTCTATTTCTTCGTGGATAACGAAGAACGCCGCGACTCCACTGGCGCTAACGTGCTCGACACCGTGGCAACCGACACTCTTCGCGACGGTGTGCTGGTCTATCAGTGCGCAACTGCCTCGTCATGCCCCGGTGGCACCGTGATGGGTAATTCAAGTTCACACACGATCGCTCCCGGTTTCTTCGGTTTGTCGCCCGCGAACATAAAGTCACTCGATCCCGCAGGTATCGGCATCAATCCCGCCATGACCTCTTATATGGGTCTTTTCCCCCACGGAAACGATGCCACGCAGGGTCTCGACTCGGGTTTGAACTTCATCGGCTTCCGTTTCAATGGACCGGAGACGACCTCCAGCAACATTTATACTGCTCGCCTCGACTACAAGATTACAGCCAATGGGAACCACTCCATTTTCTGGCGCGGTACGCTAATCGGTCTAGCCGACACCATTTCGCCGGCTCAATTCCCTGGCGAAAATCCGGCCTCGAACCTGCTCAATAACAGCCGTGGGTATGCCATCAACTATCAAGCTATTTTTTCACCCACATTTACGAACTTGCTCAAATTTGGTTACACCCGTCAGGGCGTGAATCAATCCGGCACGCAGGGAGATTCATTCGATGTCAGGTCATTCACTGACATCGTCAATTTTGGCGCGCGCCAGGCTGCACGTATTGTTCCCGTTTACACGATTGGAGATGACATAACCTTAGTTCGAGGTAGGCACACCATTCAGTTTGGCGGCAACATTTTTATCGTCAACGACATGCTGAACACTCAAAGTTCTTCCTTCCCATCGTACGATATCAACAACGGCTTCTGCATAAACCTTTGCGGAGATGTCTCCAATAGCCTGGGAACTTCCGGCGCTGGATTGGCATTTCCTACGCCTACCAATGCCACAGCCATTACCCGCGCGTTCATGATGCTGACCGGCTCCATGACTCAGTTCAACGACACGGCTTTTGGCAATCCCAGCACCGGGGCAATTCTCCCAACTGGCGCTCCCGACGTTCGCAATTTTGCAGAGCAGTACATTGAGGGGTACGTTCAAGATGCTTGGAGAGTGAAATCAAACCTCACTGTCACTTACGGAGTCCGTTACGGCTACGAAACTCCAGTCTATGAAACCAACGGTTTCGAGGTCTCGCCCACTTTTGACATTTATCAATGGTTCCAGGCTCGGATCGTAAATATGAACAACGGCGTTCCTTCCGACGCCTCTCCGCTGCTCAGTTGGAATCTGGCTGGAAAGGCCAACAATAAACCGTCCTGGTATGTGCCTTATCACAAGGACGTCATGCCGCGACTCGCCGTGGCCTATTCCCCGGGCTGGGATAACGGCGTCCTCAAGGCGTTTTCTGGTGGTCCGGGGAAATCTGTGCTCCGCCTTGGTGCCGGCATGTATGACGATAAGGTCGGCCAAGCCATTGCCATCGGCAGTGACGTAAATGGCTCACCGGGCACTTCCACCTCCCTGATCAACGGCTCGCAACAGTATTCTTTGGCCACCGCTCCTCGCTTCAACGGGACGTGCAATGCCACTGGATGCACTGGGCTCCCCAATATCTCGACCTTGCTTCCTGTGCCTACAACGGCCACTTTCCCGTTTACGCCTGCGCAGACCGTGTCCCTCTTGGGCTTCTCTGTGGATCCGCATCTTCGCACTCCCTATTCGATCCATATGACCGCCGATTTCCAGCGCGAACTCCCCAAGGGAGTCGTCTTGGACGTTGCCTATGTCGGCACTCTCGGGCGCCGTCTCTTGGGTAAGGTTGATTTGGCGCAATACTTGGACATTCGTGATCCCAAGAGCGGAATGGATCTCTTCACCGCGTTCCAGAAGATCGCTCTTCTTGCGAACGTTACTCCCTCTTCAGGGCCGGCAATTAATCCGAGGAACATTGCCCAGCTCCAGACGATTCAAGACATACCATTTTTTAACGACTTGCTTCCCAACATGCCCGCGTTTCTCCAGGCCTTCTATTCCCATACGGCGGGCTATTCGACTTTGACGCCAACGCAGGCCTTCTACGCATTCACTGTCCGAAACGCCGCCCCGTCATGGTCCTGTGCTCTCTTTCCCATGGATGTCGGAGTCGGAGGCGCCGGCAATCCACCAAGCCCGTGGAATTCCACGGTTGACCCACAAGGTAACGGCTTGGTTTTGTTCCAGCCTCAATTCCAGGGCCTGACGGCTTGGACCAATCTGTCCAGTTCAAATTTCCATAGCCTTCAGGTATCTGTTCGTAAGAGCTCTCACAACGTTAATTTCACCGCCAATTACGTTTACTCGCGGGGTATCGATAACGCCTCGGGTTCGGAAAACGTTGACCTGAACAGCACCGGTGGAGCTGGGACGTATGGCGCCCTGATTCAGAACCCGTTTAATCTTCGCGCTGGGCGTTCCGTTTCAGATTTCAACCTCAAGCACAACTTTAATGGTACCGTCTCTTATGACCTTCCTTTTGGGAAAGGGCAGCGGTTTGGCGCAGGATCCGGACGAGTCGAAGATGCCATTATCGGCGGCTGGGAATTTGTCGGCATCGTTCGCTGGCACTCTGGTTTCCCCACTGGCGTTAGCAACGGCTTCAATTTCCCAACCAATTTTGAACTGACCACCCCCGGCACTCTAATTGCTCCCATTCAGACGCAAATCGTGCTCGCGGGAAATGTCGGCTCCACCCCTCGTCCCAACCTTTTCGCAAACGCACAGGCAGCGCTTGCGGATGTTGGCTTCACTCTCCCTGGGCTCCCCGGTTCGCGAAACGATTTGTACGGACCGGCGTACTTTGATACAGACCTGGGCCTCTTCAAAACCTTCAAGATGCCCTGGAAGGAAAGTCATACGCTTCGGCTACAAATGACCGCATTCAACGCATTTAATTCGGTCAATTTCAACGGATTCAACATCGACCCGACCAGTCCCGGTAACTTCGGCAACTTCACTTCGACTGCCGGCAAGAACGGCGGCCCCAGAGAAGTTGAGCTGGCCGCACGCTACTCCTTCTGACCGTTGCTATCTCTGATCGCGGAAAAGGCCCCGGTAGAAACCGGGGCCTTTTCTTTTGAACCCAGCCCCGCTTAGTAGCGGCCGCGCTATTGATTTGCGCTCTTGATTTGTACTTTTGATTTGTGTTCCTGTCTTGCTGTAGGTTTCCTGTAGCTCAGGTCGGAGTGAAGACCTGAGGCCTCTCGTCGCCAATTGCCGAAAATGTAGCTGGCAACAGAACGTACCTTTCTACCGGTCCCCATGAGCTCGCGGCGAGCAAAATCGAACGAAAGTGCCCGCCATTTTGATTTGATTGTTTATTTAATGAAAATCAGGGCCCCCGCACCTTCCATATACGGTTGCGCCTCAATCCTCAGAATCGTCCTCTCTCCTCCCTCTCCGATCCCTCACCCCCCGAAATAATTCCCCACGCCGTAGTCTTCCAATTGTCCGCGCGCTTCGTCTCTGCCGTCCACGCCGCAACCGGCATCAATAATCGCGCCGATAGTCCCGCGATATACGGCTCATACATCTGCCTCAACTTTCCCAATTTCTCATCATCCTCCCGGCAGCAATCTGAAATATTTGCGTCCGCCAACAACCGCCGGAATTGCTCCAATTCTTCCGCGGGCAACCGGTCTTTCTGCGTCGCAATCGGTGGACAATTAATCACTTGCGACAGATCCGCAATCGCGTGCCTGGAAATCGCAAACGTTAATTGCGCCTGCCACCGCAGCGAACCCTTCCCATACGCAATCAGCAGCGCCGACACATCCAATATCGTCGCCATGGACGCCAGCCACGATTGGTTATTGTGTTGCGATCGGAAATAGCAAAGCACCGGATACGATAAGTGGCTCTCCATCAACTCCGCAGCCCATGCTTCCCACTCATGCAGGAATTCCTGCAGCGCCTCCACGCTGTGCGGCTGCGTGTGCCTCTTCAATAATTCCGCCGCCGTGGGAGGCGATCCCGCGCGCGCGTCCAGCAATGAAATATTCACTTCGCGCCGCGAAAAAGATCCGTACAACACCGGCAAATAGCTGATCGCCAGCGCCAAAAATCCGAATCCAATCCCGGCCTCGAATACCGTCACCACGCGCGCCAGCGCCGTCTTGGGAGTCACATCGCCCAGCCCCAACGTAAAAAAGGTCGTCCCGCTCATGTACAAATCGGTCCAGAATCCCGCCGGACTCCCGGTCGCATTCTGAATCTCAATCGCTGACCCAATTGCCTGGTGCACAATCGCAAATCCAAGAACCAGCCCCACCGCCCACACCCCAAACAAAAAAAGCAGCGACAGCGGCCCGAAGAAACTCAAAAACGATTCGCGCCGGTTTACCGATCGCATCCGCCCCGCCACAAACCTCCACGGCTGCCAGGTCGACCGGTAAAACAATCGCGCCAACCGGAACTTCCGCGTCACCCTCCGCGGCAAAATGATCGTCTCAAACACATCCCAAAGGATGATCGCGATAATCCCCAGCCCTGCCAACCCTTCCAGTGCCGACATTAGTTTTGCCTCATGTCCAAATAGCCCGCGCAATACCAATTCGATTGGATGGAATTTCTTTCTTCGGGATTCTTATGAAAGTCTGACCAGAAAATGCATCGTACACTTCATCGGCGCAAGGCAAAAAACGATTGCAGCTCGCGTGCGCAATCCTCCGCCCGCACGCCGGACGTAACTTCCACCCGATGATTCACCGAGGGATGGTCCAGCACTTGGAAGCATGAGCGCACCGCACCGCCTTTTGGTTCCGCGCACCCATAAATTAATCGCGAAACGCGCGCCTGGATCAGCGCGCCAGCGCACATCGCACACGGTTCCACCGTCACGTAAACTTCCGCGCCATTCAACCGGTAATTTCCGAGCGCATTCGCCGCCGCGCGCAGCACCACCATTTCCGCGTGCGCGGTCGGATCGCTATCCGTAAGCGTTCGATTGTGCCCGCGCGCGATGATTTTTCCGTCATGCGCAACAACTGCCCCCACCGGAACTTCACCGCGCTCCGCCGCGATGCGGGCCTCGTCCAATGCGGCGCGCATCAATTCCAAATCTGTTTCGCCGCTCAAGCAATTTTCTCCTCGGGTGGCTCGATGGTGGATTTTTCTTTCTGCGGAATCAAATATTCCACTACAACAACATCCCGCCGCTCGTCAAAGGATGTGTCGTGCGCAATGTGCTTGCCCACTTCGCGCCAGCCACAGGAAAGGCAAAGCCGCAAACTGTCTCGATTTTCTGCCAGCAATCGCCCCACAAGTTTCCGGTAAAGCAATTTCGCCGCCTCGTCTTGAATCGCGGTCATCAGTTGCTGGCCCACTCCATAATTCCGGAACGATCGCCGCACGCACACCAAAACTTCCGCCATGTCTCCCAGCAGCGGCCGCCGGTCATAAGGAGTCAGCGCAATCCAACCCAGCACCCAGCCGCGCAATTCCGCGACAAGAATCGGATGCCAGGTATCCGCGAGAGCAGCGGCAATTAATTCGCGCTGCGTTTCCACGCTGCGCGCGTGCTCCTCAAACGGAATCAGGTGATCCTGAACGCCTTCATTGAAAATCTCGCGCATGGCCGCGGCATCACTTTCATGCGCGGGGCGCACCACAAGTTGAGGACGGGTTTCCGGCGTGGCAGCCATGCGCAAATTCTACCACCACGCGCGCCGCGAAGCCCTGCGCGTTTGAATTTCCGAGCGGCCGAATTCAAAACGATTCGATCCGCGCAATCTGCCGCCATTTTTTCCATGCGATCTCCGCCTTGACTTTCACGCCGCGCCGAAACAAACTAGGCGTCTATGAAAGAACTGCTCCGCCGCATTTTCATGGTTGATTTCATCAAGGGCATGGCCCTTACTTTCAGCTATCAAAATCCCAAGAAAATTTATACGGAGCAGTATCCTCTCGAGCGGCCGATGGTCGCGGAAAGATTTCGCGGCGCGCCGCGGCTGAACAACAATCCCGAAACCGGCGAAACACTTTGTATTGCCTGCAATCTTTGCGCGTTGGCGTGTCCGGAAAATCTAATTGTCGTGGGATGGCAGCGGGACGAGGCCACGCGCAGAAAAGTTTTGACAACATTTACTTATGATACTTCGCGATGCATGTTTTGCGGACTTTGTGAAGATGCCTGTCCGACGGATTGTTTGGAACTGACGCAGGATTTTGAAATGGCCTACTATTCCAGAGAAGGAGCGATTTGGGATCGCAACCGGCTGGAAGTGGGGCCGACACCTACCCGGTATGTCCGCTAAGTTACTGAAATAAATAGCCTTACAAGATAGTGTTACAAAGGGCTTGACGGAATACATGCAAAAAGATTATTTAGTTGACCGGTCAACTAAATAAGGCTCCGGACCGAAAATGCAAAAAACACGAAAATCGAAAAAACCTGCAAATACGGACTCGACGCAGTTGCTTGAGACAAAGACTCGGAAGCGTTCGAAAGACTCACGAGCGGCACTTATAGAGGCCGCGTTGCAATTGTTCTGGGAGAAGGGGTTTGCAGAAACAAGTCTGATCGATATCGTGAAGCGTTCCGGCGTGAATAAAGGGAGCATTTTTCACTTCTTCAAATCGAAGGAGGAGATTCTGTCGGCGGCGCTGGAGAGATTGTCTGAGATGCTCTACCCTGCCCTGCTGGCGCCGGCGTGGGAGAACGTGACGGATCCAGTGGAAAGGATATTTGCGCTGCTGGATCGGTATCGGCAGGCGATTCTGGCGACGAATTTTGCGTACGGATGTCCGGTGGGACGGCTGGCGGTGGAGATTTCTCCCGGGATGGTGGAGGCGCACGCGAAGATTGCGGCGAATTTTGAGGGCTGGTCGCGGGCGGTGCGGGAGTGTCTGTTGGCGGCGGGAAATCGGTTGCCGAGTGGGACGGATTTGACGGCGCTTTCGAGGTTTGTGCTGACGGTGATGGAGGGCGGAGTGATGCAGGCGCGGTCGTACCGGAGCATTGAGCCGTTTGATCAGGGCGTGGCGCAGTTGCGGGAGTACATCAATCGCTTGATGAAGGAGGCGGTGGCGGAGGGCGGGAGTTATTGGAAGTCGGGGCTGAAGAAATAAAGGAAGAGGTAAGTTTGGCATTTCAGACGTGGAGAAAGTTTCTCGGTCGAAGTGGTGCACAGATCCTTCGGCCATCCTGGTCGGATGGCCTCAGGATGACACATCTATATGCGAGTGGAGACCAAGTGAGTTTCGAGATGAGAGGCGCTTGGTAGTGAATCGTCAGGGACGAATAGAGAAACACAAATCGGGATATCGAAAGAGAGGGAGAGATGGGATCGACCAGCCCCAAATTAGTGGCAGTGGTGGTTGCAGCGTTGCTGCATTTCTTTCTGGGTGCCGCGTGGTTCACGGTATTTAAGCAGCCGTGGCTTGCGGGAACAGGAAAAACGATGGAGCAGTTGATGGGGTCAGGGATGCCGGCGTGGATGCCTTACGTGGTGACATTCATTGCGGATCTGTTAATGGCGTACGTGCTGGGATGGTTGATCCAGGTCTCGGGGAGTTCGGGGGTTCCGGGTGGACTGCAGATCGCAGGATTGGCATGGCTGGGATTTGTGGCTTCGGCCTTCGCGACCGAATACGTTTTTGAGGCACGGTCGCTGACGTTTTTCGCGATCAATGCGGGGTATCCGCTGGTGGGGATGATGATTATGGGAGTGGTGCTGGGTGCGTGGAAGAAGTGAGGGTCCTGGCGGGGATCGGCAACACTTATAAGATATTTCAGATTTGAAATTGGAAATTTGAAATTGGAAATCTAAGGCCAACGGAGGAAATCGAGAATGAAAGCACGCAAAGTGGATGAGGGGAGTTGGAAATGATGCGAATGGGAAGGGTTGTCAGAGGGATGGGTTGGCTGATTTTGGCGGCGGTGTTAATTGCGCAGGGAGTGCGGGGCGAGGTGAAGTCGGCTTCGGCGGGGAAATTTAAGATTGAGCAGGAACTGATTTTGGCGGCGTCGCCGAATGAGGTGTTTGACGCCGCGACGGGGGACATTTCCGCGTGGTGGGACCACTCGTTTTCGGGGCACCCGAAAAAGCTCTTTATTGAGGCAAAGCCCGGCGGAGGATTTTGGGAGATTTTCAATGACGCTGGAGACGGTGTGAAACACGCGACGGTGATCTATGCGGAGCGCGGGAAGATGCTGCGATTTGAAGGGCCGCTGGGATTTTCCGGGACGGCGATGACGATGGTGACGACGTACGCGCTGAATGCTGATCCGGCGGGGACGAAATTTCATCTGACGGTTGCGGCGACGGGAGACGTGGATGAATCCACGGCGAAGATTGTGGATCAGGTGTGGCACCACTTTCTAGATGAGAGGTTGAAGCCGTATATCGCGTCGGGAGATTACAAGAAGCATGTGGCGGGCGATGGGAGTGAGGGTCGGCGCCCGCCTTCGCCTCAAGGAAACGGGGCTTCGGCGCGGTCCAGTCCGTTCACGATCACAGACGTTGCGTGGCTGAGCGGGCGATGGACGGGGACGGCAGGAAGCGCTGTGACCGATGAGATTTGCAATGCTCCTACGCATGGAGAGATGTCATGCACATTTCGGGCGGTGGACGCGGGAAAAATCGAGGGGCTGGAGTTTATTACGTTGCGGGAAATTTCCGCCACGGCGGGCAGGCGCGCAGGAATTGAAGAGCGGGTGCGGTTCTTTGGGCCGGATTTGAGCGAGAAGGAAGCGGACAACGGGATTACTCTGTGGATGGCGAACGTTTCGCCGACGGAGATTTTTTTCGATAACGCGAAAACAGATGGATTTGTGAAACACATGACGATTACTCGACAGAGTGAGGATGAATTCACGACCCACATTGAGGTTGTTGACGCGGCGGGCAAGACGGGATTTATTGATGCGAAATGGAAGAGGGAGAAGTGAGAGGAGGAAGTCAGATCTGAAAAGACAACACACACAAAAGGCAGAAACACAAAGCCCCACCCTGTGCCTGCGGCAAAGGATGGGCCAGCCCGCCTTACCGCTGAAGCACGGGAGTCAGCAGCCTAACGGGGCGGTGGACGTTTAGGTATATATTGCTCGCAAAAACTCCCGGGTTTATCCACTGGTTGTTCTAGCCACTGAAAACGCCCATCCTTCCCTCGATATGCCACGAGCCTGAATTTTTTCTCTTGGTCGAAATCAGGTTGAGATTGCAAGGAATACCAAAAAACAACATCGACATCCGCACAGCTAGTCCCACCAGCTTTTTCAAAATTGTACCATCCCAAACAATCCTCGCTTTGCCCGTCTCCGCCATGACTCAAAATTGAATCAGACAGGATGCGCGGAATTAACCCACATTCCCATCCGACCGGAAGTCTCCGTGAAGATATGTTACTTACCTCTGCATCTCCCATTGACACGGCGAGATGTGTATAGCAGTTAAGTTGATGTTTTCTTGAGATATCGTAGTGTGAATTATTTTTTACCGTGAACATTGTTCGCATCGGGTCATCCTCACTACCGGAGATGAGCGAATGCTGAAGCATTAGATTCTGGAACACGTCATTACGCTCGTCGGCCAAAGACGTCTTAAGAATTCCTTCCATCGCGAGCATCGCAAAAAGAAACCAAAGGTAAGTTGTGGCACAGAATAGCCAATGCTTCCAAAATTCTGTCCGATTCGCTTTTGCTATCCATATCCCCACGTCTAAAGAAAACCACAAAGCGCAAATGAGGAGACCTACGAATCTATACATCATTGCCGAAGACCCTGTCGCGGCAAGAAGGATGCCGATAGCTAACGGAAAAGCGCCATGCCCAGATATTTTTTTGAATGTTTCGCTCATAAATGTGCACCGAAATATTTCGTCGAAATAGCGGTGCAAATGTTGCACTGGACGCGATAAATTCATGCCGACCACGGGAATATCTGGGGCTGGGTAGCTGAGAGGGTACTTTTTGCTCACGGTTGATTCGTAACACATACCTTACGTCAAGTGTACAATCCCGCCAAATCCCGCCAAAGGTAGCTAAGCGTATAAATCCCCTATTTTGCGGGTACAATTACGATACTATGGATTTGCCGCCACGGATTGCTGCTCTCGCACGTCTGCTCCGAAAAGACCTGTCGGATATCAAAAAAGCAATCCAAGACCAACATCGTGCCAAACATGATACAAAGGGAGCCACCCAGAACAAGGAAAATTCCCCTCAAAATCTGGTCGTTTCCACTGCCAGCGATAAACACTTTATAGCCGAAGTACGTCCCAATGACCCACAAGGTGTCGCCGCACAGAGATCTATAAAGATCGCCACTTGGTTCATGGCTTGGAGTGCTTTTTTTGCCTTCATCGCAGCCTCTGTCTATGCTGGAATAGCCGCCTCCCAGTTGTGCGAAATGCGCAAGGCTACCTCGGCTACCCAGAGAGCAGCCAGAGCTGCGGAAATTTCTGCCGATGCCACCTACTCTCAGATTCGACCGTGGCTCAAGATTGACAGCGTTGGATTGCGCAAGAGTGTGGAACCAATAAAGACTCTCACGTTTGTACCGAGCCCCATCGGGGCCATGCCTGAGTTGCAATTTAATGTCGCTGTTAGCAACGTTGGGCATACCGTCGCGCAAGAAGTTCACGTCTCTCCTGAACTGTTTTCTGCCAAATTCAACAGCAACACTTGGGCCGCCGTAGTGACTCAGGAGGAAGGACGATTTTGCGATTCTGTTCTGACTTGGAGTGCCAATGGTGCTATGTCTGAGGTCTTTCCTTCGGACTCTCCCAAGACCTGGGGCATGGGTGTTAATAGTACGAATCGCGTCGCTACAGACTCCGCTGCCGCCTTGATCGTCTGCGTTTCCTATAAAGGAATCGCAAAGCGATCTCAGACCCAGGCTTGGTTTGGCTTGTACGAGAACAACTCCGTCTTCATTAAACCTGGAATTGACGTCGACGCCGCAAGCCTCCGCCTTATACGGGTAGAAACCGGTGACCACGCATATTAGCAAGCAAATTAGGACACCATCGCAAGAGCAGTGAGCTTTCAGTTTCGCTTTAGATTCTATAAACTACTGCAGCCCCAACCCCACCTGTCCGGGATGTCCATTAGCAGCTACACGTCAGGGACGAACATGGGGTACCCAAAACCAAAGTCTAATTCAGAACTCTACTGAAACCGCTGCCATCCGCCTGCCGCCGTTAAAATCTCCTTTTACTCTTCTATCCTTAAATTAATTCCCAGTATCTTCAGAGTTATAAGTCTGAACCGAATTATGTTGACTCTGGGCTTGGCGTTTTCGCCGCACAACATGTCAACTCCCTTACTATAGTCGCCACTCACGGGCACCACGTAACCACAGCCGTCTAATTCATCTCGTTGGGATTCTTCTCCGGGTCTATAAGTTTGGGTGAACATGGCGTACTCTCTGCCTTCAACCACATCCAAAATAGAGACCGTCCGCTCCATCCGTGGGTCCGGCGTTCCGTCAGCCCACTTTACATCTAGCTGCGCTGTTTCAAAGAAAGCGACCAAACAAATCGCCGATTTAACATCAAAGTGGCTCTGATAGGCAGTTCTGGGTCTGGTGTAGATCATTGTTTCTTTACGCGCATATTCGCTGTACGCTCGTTTCGCCAACGTGTCGCAAGCGACTTTTTGTTCAAGTGTCGGAAGAACTTCCGCGGGGGGCTGTGCATCAGCATCGTGCTTGACCGGCGCCTCGTTGGGCAAGTTCTGAAGTTTTGCGGCTTGATGCGAGAGCAAGAGTTTCGCGTCATTGACAGGAA
>Ga0209415_10013337_pt1 | contig 13563 bp, 12 predicted proteins | sample PeaSoiSIISIP2007_FD_187696 | JGI IMG/M metagenome (GOLD analysis project Ga0209415, IMG submission 187696) | Peat soil microbial communities from Weissenstadt, Germany - SII-SIP-2007 (SPAdes) (version 2) | ecosystem: Environmental > Terrestrial > Soil > Wetlands > Peat | place: Germany... | reverse complement strand
GTGGAGATGGGACACGAGGCGACCGTCTCGAAGATCTCCGACGACCAGCTGTTCTACCTGATGAGCCGCGGCATGACCGAGGACGAGGCGATGGCCACGATCGTCCGCGGCTTCGTCGAGCCGATCGCCCGCGAGCTGCCGATGGAGTACGCGCTCGAGCTGAACCGGCTGATCGAGCTGCAGATGGAAGGAGCGGTCGGCTGATGTCCGGGCTTCAGGGGGCCGTCGAGTCGGCGGCCCCCCTATCCAGGCTGCATAGCCAGGGGTCGTACGACCCTGCTGACTTCGCCGTGCCTACCGGGCGCGAAGAGGAGTGGCGGTTCACGCCGCTGCGACGGCTGCGTGGGTTGCATAGCTCTGACGGTGCTGGCGATGGGAAAGTGCGGGTCGAAGTCAGTGCCGCGCCCCGGGTCACCGTTGAGCTTGCGCAACACGGTGACCCGCGGCTCGGCACCGCCTTCGTGCCGTCGGATCGGGTCAGTGCCAGGGCGTTTGCTTCGTTCCGCGAGGCCACGGTCGTGACGATTCCCTCGGGAGCAGAGATAGCTCGGCCCACATGGGTGTCGGTGCACGGGGATGATGTGGGCGGAGCGGCGTTTGGGCACTTGCTGGTTGAGGTCAAGCCCAACGCCAGTGCGGTGGTGGTTATTGAGCACAGCGGGTCGGCGACGTATGCGGACAACGTCGAGCTTGTGGTTGGGGATGGGGCGCGGCTGACGGTGGTCAGCGTGCAGGACTGGGCGGATGATGCCGTGCATCTGTCGCATCATCATGCGCTGGTCGGCAAGGACGCCACGATCTCGCATACTGCGGTGACGCTCGGCGGCAGCGTGGTGCGGCTGGCGCCGTCGGTGCGGTACGGCGGGCCAGGGGGAGACGCGCAGCTGCGCGGGCTGTACTTCGCCGACGCCGGGCAGCATCTGGAGCACCGGCTGTTCGTCGACCACGCCGGGCCGAACTGCCGGAGCCGGGTGACGTACAAGGGCGCGCTTCAGGGCGACGGCGCGCACGCGGTCTGGATCGGAGATGTGATCATCAGGCCGGAGGCGACCGGGACGGACACCTACGAGTACAACCGCAACCTGGTGCTGACCGACGGGACCAGGGTCGACTCGGTGCCGAACCTGGAGATCCTGACCGGGGAGGTCGTCGGGGCCGGGCATGCCAGTGCCAGCGGGCGGCTGGAAGACCATCACCTGTTCTACCTGATGGCCCGCGGCATCCCGTTCGACGAGGCGCGGCGGCTGGTGATCACGGGATTCTTCGGCGAGCTGATCGCCGAGATAGAAGTGGCCGAGCTGCGCGAGCGGATCAGCGCGGCGATCGAGGCGGAGCTGGACACGATGATCAGCACCGGGGCGCTGGCGGCGCGGCCCGGCGGAACGGAGGAACGATGAGCGAGGCAGGCGGATTCGTGCGGGCGTGCGCTCTGTCCGGGCTGCCCGATCAGGGCACGTTCGCGGTCGAGCTCGGCGGCCTTCCGCTGGTGATCGTCAGGAGCGGGGGCGAGGTCTTCGCGCTGAGCGAGTTCTGCACCCACGAGGACGTGTCGCTGGCCGACGGCGAGGTCTACGACCACACCGTCGAGTGCTGGCTGCACGGCTCCTGCTTCGACCTGCGCACCGGCAAGCCGACCGGACCGCCGGCCAGCAAGCCGCTCGCGACCTACCCAGTGCGGATCGACGGCGACGACGTCTACGTGTCGCTGCCGGCCAGCTAAGCAGACCACCAGGAGATCAGAAAATGTCCACCCTTGAGATCCGCGACCTGCACGTCAGCGTGACGGCGCAGTCAGGCGAGAGCCAGGAGATCCTGTCCGGCGTCGACCTGACCGTCGCGGCCGGGCAGACCCACGCCATCATGGGCCCGAACGGATCGGGAAAGTCCACCCTCGCCTACTCGATCGCCGGTCACCCGAAGTACCACGTGACCAGCGGCTCGGTGACGCTGGACGGCGAGAACCTGCTGGCGATGAGCGTGGACGCCCGCGCCAGGGCCGGGCTCTTCCTGGCCATGCAGTACCCGGTCGAGGTTCCCGGGGTGTCGGTGTCGAACTTCCTCCGCACCGCCGTGACCGCCGTGCGCGGCAAGGCGCCCCGGCTGCGCGACTTCATCAAGGAGCTGCGCGGCGCGATGGCTGCGCTGTCGATCGACCCAGCGTTCGCCGAGCGCAACGTCAACGAGGGCTTCTCCGGCGGCGAGAAGAAGCGGCACGAGATCCTCCAGCTGCGCCTGCTCAACCCCAAGATCGCGATCCTGGACGAGACCGACTCAGGACTCGACATCGACGCGCTGAAGGTGGTGTCGGCGGGGGTCAACGCCTTCCGCGAGGATCCCGGTCATGGCGTACTGCTGATCACGCACTACACCCGGATCCTGCGCTACGTCAGGCCCGACTTCGTGCACGTCTTCGTCGGCGGCAAGATCGTGGCCGAAGGCGGTCCCGAGCTGGCCGACGAGCTGGAGACGAGCGGTTACGAGCGGTTCCTCCCTGCCGGGGTTTCCTCATGACGTTCGACGTCGCCGCGGTCCGCGCTGACTTCCCGATCCTGCACCGGTCGGTGCGCGGCGGCAGCCCGCTGATCTACCTGGACTCGGGCGCCACCGCGCAGAAGCCGCTGCCGGTGCTCGACGCCGAGCGCGACTTCTACACCCAGCACAACGCGGCCGCGCACCGGGGCGCGCACCTGCTCGGCGAGGAGGCCACCGACGCCTACGAGGACGCCAGGGCACGGGTCGCCGCCTTCATCGGCGCCGATCCCGGCGAGATCGTCTTCACCAGGAACGCGACCGAGGCAGCCAACCTGGTCGCCTACTCGATCAGCAACGCGTCCGTAGCCGGCCCAGGGCCGGGCGGCCGCCGGGCGGGCGTTCCCGCGGCCGGGCAGCTGGCCATCGGGCCGGGCGACGAGGTGCTGATCACCGAGCTCGAGCACCACGCGAATCTGGTGCCCTGGCAGCAGCTCTGCGAGCGCACCGGCGCCACCCTGCGCTGGTTCGGCGTCACCGGCGAGGGCCGGGTGGACCTGTCCGAGATCGGCACGCTGGTCAGCGAGCGCACGAAGATCGTGGCCGTCACCCACCAGTCGAACGTGACCGGGGCGATGCCGCCGGTCGAGCAGATCGCGGCGGCCGCCCACGCGGTGGGCGCGCTGGTCGTGCTCGACGGCGCTCAGTCGGTTCCGCATCATCCGGTGGACGTCATGCGGACCGGCGCGGATTTCCTGTTCTTCTCCGGCCACAAGATGCTGGCGCCAACCGGAGTGGGCGTGCTCTGGGGCAGGCGGGAACTGCTTGCGGCGATGCCGCCGTTCATCACCGGCGGCTCGATGATCGAGGTGGTGCGGATGGAGGGCACCACCTTCCTGCCGCCGCCGCAGCGGTTCGAGGCCGGCGTCCCGGCCGTGGCGCAGGCCGTCGGGCTGGCCGCCGCGTGCGACTATCTCGACGCGGTCGGAATGGCGAACGTGGCCGCCCACGAGGAGATGCTGACCGCCCGCGCGCTTGACGCGCTGAGCGAGATCCCCGGCGTCCGGATCCTCGGCCCGCTGACGACGCGCGACCGCGGCGGAGCGGTCTCGTTCACCGTGGACGAGATCCACCCGCACGATGTCGGCCAGGTGCTTGACGAGCTCGGCATCGCGGTGCGGACCGGTCATCACTGCGCCTGGCCGCTGCACCGGGCGCTCGGCGTCCAGGCGTCGACCAGGGCGAGCTTCTACCTGTACAACACCGCCGACGAGGTCGACGCGCTAGCCGACGGAATCAGGACCGCGCAGAAGTTCTTCGGAGGTGCCTGATGACGAATCGCCCCATCGCGGAACACCTGCCCCGTATCCCGGTGTTCAAGGCACTGTGATGCAGCTCGAGTCGATGTACCAGGAGATCATCCTGGATCACTACCGGCACCCGCACCACAGGGGCTTGCGGGAGCCGTTCGACGCTGCGGTGCATCATGTCAACCCGACCTGCGGCGACGAGATCACGCTGCGGGTCACCCTGAAGGACGCCGGCGGCGAGCCTGCCGTGGCCGATGTCTCCTACGAAGCGCTCGGCTGCTCGATCAGCCAGGCCAGCGTGTCGGTGCTGGCTGACATGGTGATCGGGCGGCCAGTCAGCGAGGCGATGGAGATCAGCGCGGCGTTCGTCGAGCTGATGCACTCCCGCGGCGCTACCGAGCCGGACGAGGACGTGCTCGGCGACGCCGTCGCGTTCGCCGGGGTGGCCAAGTACCCGGCGCGGATCAAGTGCGCCCTGCTCGGCTGGATGGCATGGAAGGACGCCACGGCGCAGGCCCTGGCGGCAGACGCGGTGACGCAGGCGCCTGGCGACTCCGATTGGGAGCGAACATGACCGAGACACACGCAGAAACCGGCGTCGATGCCGAGGCCGGCCTGACCGGCGGCACCAGCCCGGAGATCGAGGACCTGCTTGAGGCCCTGCGGGATGTCGTCGACCCGGAGCTCGGGGTCAACGTCGTGGACCTCGGCCTGGTCTACGGCGTCACCGTGGACGACGACCGGATCGCCACCGTCGACATGACGCTGACCAGCGCGGCCTGCCCGCTCACCGACGTGATCGAGGACCAGACCCGCGACGCCCTCGAGGGACTCGTCAGCGACTTCCGGATCAACTGGGTCTGGCTGCCGCCGTGGGGGCCCGACAAGATCACCGAGGACGGACGCGAGCAGCTCCGCGCGATGGGCTTCAACGTCTGAGACCGCCGCCTGAGACCAGGTCGTAGTGTGGGCGACTCCGGTACCCGGCACTCGGAGTCCTGGCGCTCCGAACCCTGGCGCTCCCGGCGGCAGCGGCAAGCGGGCTCGGCTGCCGCGGCCAGTGCCACGGCGTTCGGGAGCCCAGGCCGGCCGTCACTGGTGCTGGATCGGTCTGGAGCGGAAGGCGGCGGTGCGTCATGGCGCCCGATCAAGCTGGCAGTGATGCGGCAGCTCGGCGGATCGACGTTGCGCCGCACCGGCTGAGCCGCTGGATCGAGTCGTTCGCCGAGCGGCATGGCGCTGTATCCGCCGAGTCTGACGGGGCCACGGTCACGTTCCTGGCCGCGGACGGGTCCGTCGCGCTGTGCCAGGTTCCTTTCCCGCCGCTGGCCGTCGAGGCACCGGCCGGGGAGCCTGTGCCGGTCGGGGGAACCGGGCCAGCCGGGCTGGCTGAGCGGATCGCGGCGCACGCGATGGCCGACCGCACCGTCGGCGTGCTGCTTGTCAGGCTGGGCGGCTACGCCGCCGGCGTGTTCACCGGCACCGAGCCAGCGCTTGCGGCCTCCAAGGTCGGCAGCCGGCTGGTGCACGGCCGGAGCGCGGCCGGCGGCACGTCACAGCGCCGTTTTGCCAGGCGCCGGGAGAACCAGGCACATCAGGCGCTGGCGGCGGCCGCGGACACCGCGGCGGCCGTGTTCGGCCCGTACGCCGGGCGGCTCGATGCGGTCGTGCTCGGCGGGGACCGTCGCTCGATCGCCGGGATCAGGGACGACGCCCGGCTGGCACCGTATTTCGCGCTCGCCGTCGACGCCTTCCTGACCGTCCCTGATCCGCGGCTCGCGGTGCTCGCAGGCACGCCGCGGCTGTTCAGGGCGGTCAGGATCACCCTCACCGAGCATTCGCCTGACCGATCCCCGAATCCCTGACGAGAAATCGCCACCGAGGAGAACCGGCCGCCCCGGCCCCGCCAGGTCACTGACGCCTACGCCGGGACCTCGGCACGGTCGCCGGCCCAGATGGTGTGGAAGGTACCCTCCCGGTCGGCACGGCGGTAGGTGTGAGCGCCGAAATTGTCACGAAGTCCCTGGATGAGCGCGGCGGGCAGCCGGTCACGGCGCAGGCCGTCGTAGTAGGCGAGCGATGAGGCGAAAGCCGGGATCGGCACGCCAGCGCGGGCCGCGTCGGCCACGACCCGGCGCCAGCTGGCGACTCCGGCCGAGACGGCGGTGGCGAAGTACGGCGCGACGAGCAGGCTGGGCAGCTCTGGCTGCTCGTCGTAGGCCTCGCGGATCCGGTTGAGGAACCGGGCCCTGATGATGCATCCGCCTCGCCAGATCGTGGCCATCGCGCCGCGGTCGATCTGCCAGCCGTACTCGTCGCTGCCGGCCTGGATATGGTCGAAGCCCTGCGCGTACGCGACGACCTTGGACGCGTACAGCGCCCGGCGCACGTCCTCGGTGAACGCGGTGCGGTCTGGCACGTCCCACGGGCCGAGGTCGCTGGAGAACGTGCGGCGGGCCGCGGCGCGCTGGGCAGCGTGCCCGGACAGCGAGCGCGCGAAGACCGCCTCGGCGATGCCGGTGATCGGGATGCCGAGATCAAGAGCGCTCTGCACCGTCCACCGTCCCGTGCCCTTCTGCTCGGCCTCGTCAAGCACGACGTCGACGAACGGCCGGCCCGTCTCGGCGTCCGCGTGAGCGAGCACCTCGGCGGTGATCTCGATCAGGAATGACTCGAGGTCGCCGTCGTTCCAGCTGCTGAAGACGTCGGCGATGTCCGCCGGGCTGGCGCCGGTGCCGGTCCTGAGCAGGTCGTAGGCCTCCGCGATCAGCTGCATGTCGGCGTACTCGATGCCGTTGTGCACCATCTTGACGAAGTGCCCGGCCCCGTCAGGGCCGACATGCGCGCAGCATGGCGTCCCGTCGACCTGAGCGGCGATCGAGGAGAAGATCGGGCCGAGCGTGAGGTAGGACTCGGCCGAGCCGCCGGGCATGATGCTCGGCCCGTTCAGCGCCCCTTCCTCGCCTCCGGACACGCCGGAGCCGACGAAGTGCAGCCCGCGAGCGCGCAGGTCCTGCTCGCGGCGGCGGGTATCAGAGTAATGAGCGTTGCCGCAGTCGATGACGATGTCGCCGGGGTCAAGCAGCGGCACGAGCTCGGAGATCACGGCGTCGGTGGGCTGGCCGGCCTTGACCATGATGATGATCGCCCGCGGCCGCTCCAGCGAGCCGACGAAGTCCGCCATCGACTCCGCGGGCAGGAACGTCCCCTCGTGCCCGTGCTCGGCCACCAGGCTGGCTGTGCGCTCGGCCGTGCGGTTGTGCAGCGCTACCCGGTATCCGTGCCTGGCCAGGTTCCTGGCAAGGTTGCGGCCCATTACGGCCAGTCCGGTGACGCCGATCTGGGCCTTTCCCAGGTGCTCGCTCATTGCCGCTCCATCCTGCCTCGGATACCGCTTGCTATACTTGCCCGATCATGATGCGCCTGCTGCTTCTTCGCAGCCGCGGCGAGGCCCGGTAACCGACCGGTCGGCCCCTCGTCGCGGGGGTCTCACGCTGCGCCGACCGAGTCTGGTCATCACGTCAGGGGAGCAGCATCATGATCCGTCCAGCCACGCCAGCCACCAGGTTCAGCCAGCGCCAGTCTGGTATGCCGTGTCACCGCTACCGCCCGTTCCGCGCCGTCGACCTGCCTGACCGGCAGTGGCCGTCGCGCACCATCACCGCCGCGCCGCGCTGGCTCTCGACCGACCTGCGCGACGGCAACCAGGCGCTGATCGACCCGATGAGCGCGGACCGGAAGCAGGCCATGTTCGACCTGCTCGTAGGCATGGGGTACACCGAGATCGAGGTCGGCTTCCCGGCCGCCAGCCAGACCGAGTTCGACTTCATCCGCAGCCTGATCGAGTCGGGCTCGGTGCCGGACGATGTCCGGATCTCGGTGCTCACCCAGGCCAGGGAGGAGCTGATCGAGCGGACGGTCATGTCGCTGGCCGGGGCCAGCCAGGCCACCGTGCACCTGTACAACGCGGCCGCGCCGATGTTCCGCAGCGTCGTCTTCGGCTGGGACGGCGACGGCCGCCAGGAGTGTAAGGCCGTGGCCGTCGAGGGCACGCGCGCCGTCATGAAGTTCGCTGAGCAGTACCTGCCCGGCACCGACTTCGGCTACGAGTACTCGCCGGAGATCTTCATGGACACCGAGCTGGACTTCGCGCTCGAGATCTGCGAGGCGGTGATGGACGTCTGGCAGCCGGAGCCTGGCCGCGAGATCGTGCTCAACCTGCCCTGCACGGTGGAGCGCTCGACCCCCAATGTCTACGCCGACCAGATCGAGTGGATGAGCCGGAACCTGACCAGGCGGGAGCACGTCGCGCTGTCGGTGCACACCCACAACGACCGCGGCACCGCGATCGCCGACGCCGAGCTGGCGATGCTGGCCGGAGCGCAGCGGGTCGAGGGCTGCCTGTTCGGCAACGGCGAGCGATCCGGCAACGTGGACCTGGTGACCCTGGGGCTGAACCTGTACAGCCAGGGCATCGATCCGATGATCGACTTCAGCGACATCGACCAGATCAGGCGGGCAGCGGAGTACTGCACCAGGATCGGCGTGCACGAGCGGCACCCCTACGCGGGCGACCTCGTCTACACCTCGTTCTCCGGGTCGCACCAGGACGCCATCAAGAAGGGCTTCGACCGGCTCGAGGAGCTGGCGGCCCGGGCCGGCCGCCCGGTCAGCGAGATGCCGTGGGAGATGCCCTACCTGCCGATCGACCCGCGAGATGTCGGCCGTTCCTATGAGGCGGTGATCAGGGTCAACTCCCAGTCCGGCAAGGGCGGGGTCGCTTACATCATGAAGCACGACCACCACCTGGACCTGCCCCGCCGGCTGCAGATCGAGTTCAGCCAGGTGATCCAGCGGCACACCGACAACGAGGGCGGCGAGGTGGACGCCGCGCTGATGTGGCAGGTCTTCGCGGCCGAGTACCTGGCGCCTGGCCCGTTCGAGCTGGTCAGCTTCGGCTCTACCAGCGAAGACGGCATCGAGCGGGTCACGACGACGGTGCGTGCGTTTGGTAACGAGTACATCCTCACCGGCGTCGGCAACGGGCCGATCGCCGCGTTCTGCGAGGCGCTGTCGCCGCTTGACATGGGCCTGGGCGGCCTCAGCGTGCGGGTGCTCGACTACGCCGAGCACGCGCTCAGCGCCGGGCGTGATGCCGAGGCCGCCGCCTACCTGGAGATCGAGGTCGGCGACCGGGTGCTGTGGGGCGTCGGGATCAGCGAGTCGATCGTGCGGGCGTCGCTGCGCGGCGTGATCAGCGCGCTGAACCGGGCCGCCAGGCGCCTGGCGGCCCGGCAGCAGGTGTTAGCCCGCCGGCCAGGCCTGGCCTGCGCCACGCTTTAGCGGCGCGCCCGCCGAGCCTGGGCCACGCCACGCTCTAGCAGAGTCATCTCAAGGACTGGGTCGATTTCTCAGGTCTATTCGCTGAGAAATCGGCCCAATCCCGTCGATGCACCGCCTGGCCGCGGCTGAAAGCCCTTTGGCGGCCAGCCTGGCCGCTCGGGTAAACTGGCTGGCATGCAACCGCTTCTCTCGTGACGGAACGCCCCGCGTCCGGGGCGACTTGGGCTTAGCAATGTCCATTTTATCCGTTATGTGAATAATCACGAAGCACGAGAGAGCGATACTCCGATGATCTCGGTTCAGGGTCTTGAGCTGCGCGCTGGCGCACGGCTGCTGCTTGAGGCCGCCTCCTTCCAGGTCGCGGCCGGCGACAAGATCGGCCTGGTCGGCCGTAACGGCGCTGGCAAGACCACGCTGCTGCGGGTGCTGGCCGGAGAGGGCCAGCCGGCCGCCGGCGACGTCAGGGTCACCGGATCGGTCGGCTACCTGCCGCAGGACACCAGGGTCGGCAACCTGGACCTGCTCGCCACCGACCGGATCCTCCAGGCCCGCGGGCTGGACGAGGTGCTCGCCGGGCTGCGGGACGCCGAGGCTGGGATGGGCGACCCCAATCCGGCCAGGCGCGACGCCGCCGTCCGCCGGTACGGCCAGCTCGAGGAACGGCTGACGGTGCTCGGCGGCTATGCGGCCGAGGCCGAGGCGGCCGCGCTGTCGTCGAGCCTCGGGCTGCCCGCCAAGGTGCTCAGGCAGCCGCTCCGCACCCTGTCGGGCGGCCAGCGGCGCCGGGTGGAGCTGGCCAGGATCTTGTTCGGCGGCTCCAGGACGCTGCTGCTCGACGAGCCGACCAACCACCTGGACGCCGACTCGGTGACCTGGCTCCGGGACCACCTGCGCAGCTTCCGCGGCGGCCTGATCGTGATCAGCCACGACACCGCGCTGCTCGAGGCGGTGGTCACGAAGGTGTTCCACCTGGACGCCGACCGGGCAACGCTGGACATCTACAACGTGGGCTGGAAGGCCTACCTGGACCAGCGCGAGACCGACGCCAGGCGCCGCCGCAGGGAGCGGGTGAACGCTGAGCGCCAGGCCGCGGCCCTGCACGCCCAGGCGGACAAGATGCGCGCGAAGGCGACCAAGGCAAAGGCCGCGCAGAGCATGGCCAAGCGGGCGGACAGACTACTCGCAGGCGTCAGTGCCGATCGGCAGCCCGACCGGGTCGCGCGGCTGCGGTTCCCCCAGCCGGCCCACTGCGGCAAGGTGCCGCTGACCGCCGATTCCCTGTCCAAGTCCTACGGCAGCGTCGAGGTGTTCACCGATGTCGACATCGCGGTCGACAAGGGCGCCAGAATCGTGGTTCTCGGGCTGAACGGAGCCGGCAAGACCACCTTGCTGCGGCTGCTCGCCGGGGTCGAGCCGCCCGACACCGGTGCGGTGCGGCCGGGTCACGGGCTGCGGATCGGCTATTACGCCCAGGAGCACGAGACTCTGGACAACGAGCGCTCGGTGCTCGAGAACATGCGGACGGCGGCCCCGGACCTGACCGAGGCCGACCAGCGCGGCATCCTCGGCTCGTTCCTGTTCTCGGGCGACGATGTGACGAAGCCGGCCGGGGTGCTCTCCGGCGGGGAGAAGACCAGGCTCGCCCTGGCGCTGCTAGTGGTGTCCGGCGCGAACGTGCTGCTGCTCGACGAGCCGACCAACAACCTCGATCCGGGCAGCCGGGCCGAGATCCTCTCCGCGCTGCGCCGCTATGCTGGCGCGATCGTGCTGGTCACCCACGACGAGGGAGCGGTCGAGGCGCTCCAGCCAGAGCGGGTGCTGCTGCTTCCCGACGGAGTTGAGGACATCTGGAGCGAGGACCTGGCCGATCTCGTCGCGCTGGCGTGAGACCGGGGCGGGCGGGGCGCCGATCGGCAAATGTGCGGATCTTTTGGTGGCGTCTGACTAGCCGAGCACGACTTCATGCGTGATCATGGCGGGATACGCAGTGCAGCAAACGGCAGTGCAGCAAACGGCAGTGCAGCGGAACGGCAGTGCAGCGGAACGGCAGTGCAGCGGAACGGCAGTGCAGCGAATAGCGGTGCAGCGAAATAGCAGTGCAGCAAACGGCAGTGCAGCGGCCAGTTGAAAGTTCACCGGGAGGATGGCGTGACCGAGACTCTCAAGAAGGGCACCAGAGTTACCGGTGCCGATCGCACGAAGCTGGCGTCCGACCTGCAGAAGCGGTACAGCGCGGGCGAGAGCATCCGCGCACTGGCCGCGTCGACCGGCAGGTCATACGGGTTCATCCACCGCATCCTGGCCGAGTCAGGCGTGACGCTTCGCAGCCGCGGCGGCGCCACCAGGGGCCGGGCAAGGTCGAAGAGCTGAGCCGGGTCCTGCCGCCGATCGATACGGCCGGCCCGCTCACGCTGGCCGCGGGCGGGCTCCGGGTCGCGATGGACGGCGAGGTGCTGACGGTCACGCTGACCCGGCCGGAGCGCCGCAACGCGATGACCCCGGCCATCTGGGAGGCTCTGGCGCTCGTCGGCGCCAGCCTGCCGCCGCGTACCAGGGTGGTGGTGGTACGTGGCGAAGGGCCGTCGTTCTGCGCCGGAATCGATCTGCGGCTGTTCTCCGGGGATGGCGTTCCCGGAGAGGAGCCGGTGGCCAGCGCCGCTGAGCCGGACTTCGAGCGGAAGGTGGCCGGTTACCAAGCCGGCTACCTGTGGCTGAGGGATCCGGCGATCGTCTCCATCGCGGCGGTTCATGGTCACGCGATCGGCGCCGGATTCCAGCTCGCGCTGGCCTGCGACCTGCGGATCCTGACCGACGATGCGACGCTGTGCATGAAAGAACCCGCGCTTGGCCTGGTTCCGGATCTGACCGGGACCAAGCCGCTGGTCGACATCGTCGGTCTGCCCAGGGCGATCGAGCTCTGCCTGACCGCACGCACCGTGGCCGCCGGGGAGGCCATCCTGCTGCGCCTGGCCGAGCTGGTCGTCCCGGCCGCCGAGCTGGACGCGGCAGTGGCCGATCTGACCGCGGCCCTCCTGGCCACGGATGCCGCCGCGGCCCGTGCGACCAAGGCGCTGCTCGCTCAGGCGCACGGCGCGACCCTGGCCGAGCAGGCTGCGGCCGAGCGCGAGGCCCAGGGGAGACTGCTCCGGTCCCGGCTGGCCGCGTCGCCCTGATCCGGCCCGGAGCGCAGACTCGGCCGATAGCTGAGCCGCTTCCGGCGTCGCTTGATCCCGCCAGTGCCCCGGTCGGCCGGTTCCTAAGCCGCCTCCGCGTCGGCGTGCGACACCGGCGCGGGCCGGCTGGTTCGCCCTGAGCTAATCGGGGAAGGTTCGCGCGCCCGCTGCGGTTGCCTGGATCATGAGCACCGCCAACTGGCACGCAATGCGCTCCTTCTCGCGGGACAGATCGATCGCCCATCAGCGGCTGAAGCCTGGAACGGTCAGAAGGATCTTGTCTTATGCCCGACCGTACCGGCGGGAGCTGGTCTTCTTCCTGATCATGGTGTCCATGGACGCGGTGATCACGGTCGCGGTGCCGCTGCTGCTGAGGGGCCTGATCGACAACGGCATCCTGCCCCGCAGGACGGGTGTCGTGCTGGCGATCGGATCGGCCGTCGTCGGCCTCGCCCTGTTTGACGCGCTGCTCAGCATCGGCCAGCGCTGGTACTCGGCGCGGATCGGCGAGGGCCTGATCTACGACCTGCGCACGCAGGTGTTCGAGCACGTCCAGCGGCAGCCGATCGCGTTCTTCACGAGAACGCAGACCGGATCGCTGGTCAGCAGGCTGAACAGCGACGTGATCGGCGCCCAGCAGGCCATTACCTCGACCCTGTCATCGGTCGTCGCCAACGTGCTCTCGCTGGTGATCGTGCTGGTCGCGATGATGTTGCTGTCCTGGCAGGTCACGCTCGTCGCTCTGGTGCTTATCCCGTTCTTCATCATCCCGGCCAGGCTGGTCGGCCGGCGGCTTCAGCGGCTGACCAGGGAATCGATGCAGCTGGATGCCGCGATGGGCTCGACCATGACCGAGCGGTTCAACGTGGCGGGGGCGATGCTGGTCAAGCTGTTCGGCCGGCCGCGGGAGGAGACCGACACCTTCGGCAACCGGGCAGGCCGGGTCCGCGACATCGGGGTGCAGACAGCGATGTACGGGTCGTCGCTGTTCGTGGCGCTGACCCTGCTGGCCACGCTGGCGACCGCCGTGGTCTACGGGCTCGGCGGCGTCCTGGTGATCAACAACTTCTTCAAGATCGGCACGCTCGTCGCGCTCGCGGCGCTGCTCAGCCGGCTCTACGGGCCGATCACCTCGCTCTCCAACGTCCAGGTGGACGTGATGACCGCGCTGGTCAGCTTCGACCGGGTATTCGAGGTGCTCGACCTGAAGCCGCTGATCGAGGACGCCCCCGACGCTGTTCCGCTCCGGGTGGGACAGGACAGTCCGT
>Ga0209415_10013336_pt1 | contig 13564 bp, 6 predicted proteins | sample PeaSoiSIISIP2007_FD_187696 | JGI IMG/M metagenome (GOLD analysis project Ga0209415, IMG submission 187696) | Peat soil microbial communities from Weissenstadt, Germany - SII-SIP-2007 (SPAdes) (version 2) | ecosystem: Environmental > Terrestrial > Soil > Wetlands > Peat | place: Germany... | reverse complement strand
CGCTATCGATGCCGACACTAAGCTGGTGCCAGCGTTTCGAGTTGCCAAAGATCGCGGCACCCAAGCGGCCACTGCGTTTATCCTTGATGTGGCTGACCGGATGAAGAACCGAGTGCAGATCTCAACAGACGGCCTAGCGGCTTACGTAGACGCTATCGATTGGGCCTTTGGCCGCAACGTTGACTATGGGCAAATCATCAAAACTTACGGAACCGAGGAGTCCGTAGAGGCACAGCGCCGATACAGTGCGCCCGCAATCAAGTCTATCGAGAAAAAAGCCATCTCCGGTCGGCCTGATTTCGATTTGATCTCCACTAGCTATGTCGAGAGACTGAATGCGACCACGCGGCTACACGTGAAACGGCTAACTCGCCTAACCCACGCCTTCAGTAAGAAGCGCGAGAACTTTGAAGCGGCAGTTGGCCTTCACTTCGCCTATTACAACTTTGTTCGCCGTCACAACACGCTGCGCTGCACTCCTGCGATGGCCGCTGGCGTTGAGCAGTCCTTTTGGAGCGTAGGGGATCTGCTAGAGGCCGCGGCGTGACGTATATCGAGGAATTGCAGGATGTGATTAAGAAACTCCATGAAGCGGAGGCGCGACATTTAGAAAGCGTACCGGTGAAGGAGATGCACAAAGGGCAAATCGTATGGGAAGGCGTGGTCGAAGTGTTTGAATTGATCGGGCACCCTAAGGCGTCCAAGATTTACGCTTGGTCGCATGAGAAGTGGGAGGGAGAAGCCGCCAGCGGCAGCAGGACAATTACGGTGCTTCACATTCATCCGATCCAATCAGCGCGGGATGCGGTACGCGCCGCAATCGTACAGGAGTTCAGAAGCCTTGAGCCAGCAGAAGAAGCCTAAGAAGATTGGACGTCCCAGATTACCCAAGGGCGAAGCCAAGGGCAGAATCGTCCCTGTGCGGTTTGACGCCGATACGCTGAAACGAATCGCGGCATCCGCCAAGGCGAGCGATCAGACCGTCTCGGAGTGGATCAGGAGCACGTTGAATGCCGCAATCGCCTGAAGAAAAAAGCAAACTAGGACACTACCCAGGGTTCCCCTCCGTGTCGCAAATATGGACGCTGGTATTGGGCAGCGGACGGCCGCAGGAAAGGTTGCCCTGGCCGGGACGCAGCCTTCCCATGGTGCTGCTGATGGTGTTCTCGGTCGGACCGTAGGCGTTGAAGTATTGTTGGCGGCCCGCATAGATCTCGACATCCGATGGAAACGGCGCCTCTCCTCCGGTGATGAGGATGCGCAGCGAAGGCAACTCGGCGCCGTCGAAAAGGCGCAGATAAGTGGGCGTGACGTCGGCCACTGTGACGTCCAACTCGGTCAGGAAGGCTCTGAAACGGTTGGGCGAACTGAGGACCTCGTAGGGGACCGGGCACAGCGCCGCGCCGAAGGCCAGGGGCAGCCCGATATCCGACAGGGAGACGTCAAAAGACGGTGACGCAAACATCAGGCTGCGATCGTCGCGGCTCAGACCAGTGATCTCGCCGGTTCCCAGCACCGAGTTGACGTAGGCGTCATGTCCGATCAGCGTGCCTTTGGGACTGCCGCTGGAGCCCGACGTGTAGATGATGTAGGCCGCATCGCCGGGGCTGCCGTGTTGTTCCGGGCGATGGGCATGGGCTCGGCGGAACTCGGCGTCCATCTCTTCGGGACGAGACGGTTGGGGGAGGCCAGTGGGCGCCACCAGCCCATCGAGAGCGATCAGTAGCGAGATTCCGGCATCGCGGGCCATGAAGAGCAGGCGTTCCGGCGGAAGGTCGGCGGCCAGCGGTAGATAGATAGCGCCCGCCTTCCAGATTCCCAGAACCGCTGCGGGCAGATTGGCGGAACGCTCGGTCAGGACCGCGATCACACTACCCGAAGCGGCGCCTCGCAACAGCAGGTGGTGAGCGATCGCGTTGGCCTCCCGCTCCAGTGCCCCGTACGTCGTGATGCCGCCTTCGGTGACAACAGCCGGGCGGTCGCACTGGTTGGGGGTGTCGAGGACGCGCTCGAACACCTCATGAAACCGCAGCGGAGGACGGGACACTTTCGCGCCCTGCTCCCAGCTTTCCAGCAACGCTGCCTCACGCGGCATAAGCGTAGGTAGCGGCTCCCGCCCCCGCTGGGGATCCTCCGCCAGCCACACCGCCCAACCACGCAGGCCGTCGAGCCAGCAGCTTGCCGTTTCGCGAGTGTGGAGAGCGGCATTGACATGCCATTGCAGCAGCAGACCGCCATCGGCCAGGCCTTCGTGGGTCAGGACCATGTCCGGTCCTGGAGAAGCGTCTGAAAGTTCGTAGGGCAGCGCCGGGGGCGGGGTCAATCGCAGCGATGGCGCGGCCGGACGTATTGCCGGGTTCTCGGTGACCGCCAGATCGAAAAAAGGATAGCGCGCAGGATGGCGCTGCTGAGGGCGTGTGCTCCAAAAATCGCGATACATGCGCGCGAAGGGATAGCGCGCGTGTTGCAACCCCGCCGCTAAAGCTTGCTGGGTCTCGCGCAGTGTAGTGCCGAACGCGACGTGGCGGGGCAGACGGCACGGCAGCGGCAGCATGTTGACGTAGTAGCCGATCACTTGCTCTTCAGCCGCGGTCTCCCGGATTGAGGCGGTGGTGCCAATCACGCCGCTCGCCCGTCCCGTCCGCCGGCGCGCTTCCAGCGCCGCAATAGTCAACATCACCGCATGCAGGCTGGCCTCGTGCTCCCTGGCGAGGGCTTTCAGTCCCTGGGCCGTAGCGGCGTCGAGACGCGTCTCGAAACGATGGTTTCCTGTTTTCGCGGTGATGGAGCGGGCAAAATCCAGCGGCCCCTCGTCAAACACCATGTCGGGCTGGCGGGCCAGAAAGTCGCTCCAATAGCGGGCGTCCGCGACGCAATCCGAACTGGCCAGATAGGCTTCCTCCCGGTGGGCCGATTCCCCAAAATCGCAGACGAGCGGGGGAAGATCCTCGCCACCGAGCAGCGCGCCCAACTCCTCCACAATGATCCCGATGGATCGGCCATCGCCCACGGAGTGATGCAGGGCCAGCCAGAACAGGTGTTCGCCGGATTCCACCGCCTCCACCAGTCCGGCCCGCCACAACGGGGGCTCGCCCATGACGAAGGGATCACCCTGGCGCTGCCGGACGAAAGCCCGGGCCGAGGATCTGTCGGGCAGGGTCGCATATTCCAGCGTCGGCATCAGGACCGGCACGGCCGCGCGGCGCAGACGGCCTTCCGCATCTTCACGGAAATAGGTCCGCAAGGCCTCGTGCCGCGCCACAAGACCCGCCCATGCCTTGTTCCAGCATTCGAGCGACGGCATCTCGCCCTCGACGACCCGCAGCAGAGGGATCGTGAAGGTGCGGGTATCCAGCCCGGCCGCCTCGGCCACGCGGAATTCCCGCTGGCCTTGGGTGGCCAGATCGCTTCTGACAGGAGCCGGGGCCGAAACGCTGCCCAGCAGTTCGATTCGTTGGGCGAAGCCGGCCAGGGTTGGAGCGCCGAAAAGTTCGCGCGCCGCAAGCGGCCGCGCCAAGTCGCGCGACAGCCGATGCGCCATTGTCACGGCCAGCAGACTGTTGCCGCCCAAAGCGAAGAAATTGTCCTCGCGTGAGACGTCGCCGCCCAGCAGATCGCTCCACACGGCGGCGACCCGCGTTTCCATCTCGCCTCTCGCCGGACTTTTCGTCCCACCGCCGTTTCGCTTTCTCGGAAGACGTAACAAGACGTCCCGGTCGATCTTCCCGGCGAAAGTCAAGGGAACTGCCATGACAGAAGTCACCGAACCCGGGATCATGTACAAGGGCAATCGGTCGACGAGATAGCCGCGCCATTCATCTTCCGCCAGCATGGCGGCCCCGGAGCGAAGGTGGACGAACGCTCGCACAACTTTGGTATCGTGCGCGGCCGCCTCCACTAGGGCGACCGCATCCTCCACCGAAGGATGAGAACGCAACGCTTGTTCGACCTCGCCCAGTTCCAGGCGCTGCCCATGCAATTTAACCTGGTGATCGATGCGTCCCGAAAGCTCCAACCGGCCATCTTCGGTCCAGCGGCCCAGATCGCCCGTGCGATAGAACCGCCCGTCCGGTGTCTCGACGAATCGCCGGGCCGTGAGGTCCGGGTTGTTCAGATAACGGCGCGCCAGACCCGTCCCACTCAGCCAGACTTCCCCCACCACCCCGGGCGGCACTGGGTCGCCGTTGTCGCGGCGGATGGAAATGCAGGTATTAGCCAAGGGCCGTCCCACCGGCAGTGGACGGTCGCGGTCGGGGTTCGGCGGCAGTCGTTCCCCGCTGGCCTCGGTGGGGCCATACACGTTCCAAAAGGCGACGTGATCGGCGTGGCACCGGACATCGTCATGGTTCGGCGCCTCGCCTCCGCACAGCAGGATACGCAATCCTTCGAAAGGCGTCTGCTTACTCACGCGCAGATAGGAGGGAGCGTGGAAGGCTACGGTCACGCCATGCGTCTTATACACTTGCTTCAAGGCCCAGGGGGCATCGCGCAATGCCCGCGCTATCGGCACGATGGCCATGCCATGCAGAAGCCCGAGGCCCAGTTCCCAAAGGGACGCGTCGAAGCTAGGCGTGGCGGCCAGGGAAACGCGGTCTTCGCGCGTGAGGCCCGCCATTTCCCCGGTCATGTAGATGGCATTCACCAGGCTGTCATGCTGGATCAGTACGCCCTTGGGCACTCCCGTCGTTCCCGAGGTGTAAATGGTATATGCCAGATCCTGCGGCGTGCCGGCGATGTCGGGGCGATCTGACGTGTTCCCGTCCCAGGCTTCGGGGCGCAGGGTCGTCTTCATCGCTTTCGCCAGGGACGGCGGTATCGTATGCCCATCGAGAGCGATCAGTACTCTTGCTCCCGAATCGACGGCCATCCAGGCCAGACGTTCCGGCGGCTGCTCGAGAGCCAGGGGCAAGTAGGCCGCTCCCGCCTTCCAGATGCCCAGCACGGTCGCGGGAAGATCGGCCGAACACTCCGTCAGCACGGCCACCGGCTCCTCGCGGGCAACACCATGCTCGAGCAGGGTCCGAGCTATGCGGTTGGCGCGGCGATCAAGTTCTGCATAACTTTCGACGCCGGTTTCCGTGATGACGGCGGGCCGCTGCGGATGGCGGCCGGCCAAGCTCTCGAAGAGTTCATGAAAGCGCTTGGCCGGGCGCGTGATCGTCGGCCCCCGTTCCCATCGCGCCAGACACTGGGCTTCATCGGGAAGGAGCGCGGGCAGTGGAGCGTCGGCGCGGTTGATGTCCTCGGCCAGCCAGCGCGACCAAGCCGCGAACGAACTCAGCCATGATTGCGCTGTGGTCCGGCTGTAGACGTCGGGGTTCCACACTAGCGTTAGTTCCAGGCCGCCGCCATTGTCCTCCACCGGCTCGTGGCTGAAGGAGAGATCCAGTCCGGCTGCGGGACGGGCCAGTTCCCCAGGCAAGCGACGTGGCGTCAGGGAAAAGCCGGCGCCGGCATCGCCGCAGACGCGGGACGGATTGGTGGTCAAGGCGATGTCGAACAGCGTTGGGCGCGCATGGGGCCTGGCATGCGGATGCCGCTGACGGAATTCCCGGTAGTTCAAACCGGAAGGATAGCCCCCACGCTCCATCGCCTCGGTCAGGGTGACCTGGGTGGCGCATATTTCGGCCGCCAGCGTCGGCGCGTTGCCGCCGCTCAGGATAATAGGCAGCAGGTTGACGAAATGGCCCACGGCGCCATCGGCGCCTGGCGGACGGACGGAGATGCCGGTCCCGATAATCAGGCACCTCCTGCCGTCGCGCCGTCTGGCCTCGGCCCCCAGAAGCGTCAGAAGCAGGGCATGCAATCCCACCTGCTGGGTCCGGGCCAAACGGGTCAGCGCGGCGACGGTGCCGGCATCCAGCCGTTCGACGATGGGGGCGACGGATTCTGCGCTTGGAGTGGCCGGGCGCCGATGGTCCGCGGGGAACTCGTGGAAGGCTTCGCCGCCATCGGTGGTCAGGGTGTCCAGCTTGTCCCTCCACCAGGCGCAGTCGCGCAGGGCAAGGTCGGAGGCCAGATACTGCTGTTCGGCCTGACTGGCCTGCGCGATTCCGTTGGGGGCCGGTGGCAGGGCGCGCTGCAACAATATCGCATGCATCTCTTCCTGAATGATGCGTGCAGATAGTCCATCGACCACCGCATGGTGCAGCGCGAACCAGAACAGCGTTTCGCCCCCGCGCTCCGCCACCTGCACCAGGCCGGCCCGCGCCAGCGGTGGCTCGGTTAGTAAGAATGGCGTGCTCGATCGCGCGGCGATGCGCTCCCGTGCATCGTGCAACGAGTCGCAATGGTCAAGGCCGATCTGAACAGCCGGCGCCAGCTCTTCCAAATCCACCGTGTGCCAGAGAACCTTGTCGTCCGCGCCGGAAAAAAAGGCCGTGCGCAATGCGGCATGGCGCGCCACCAGTTTAATCCAGGCCGATTGCCAGCGCGCCGGCTCGGGAACCGTCCCGCGCACTTCCAGAACCCGCGTGATCTCGGAGCCGATCCCGCCTAGGCCCAGCTTCCAAGCGATCCAGAAATCTTCCTGTCCCACAGTGGCGGCGTCCTGCTGTCGATCGGGAGCCGGAAGCTGCACGGACGCCAGGGCGATCTTTCCAGCTAGGGCGGCAACTGTTTTCGAGACCAGGACGCTGTGCGGCGAGGCCGCGTAGCCCAAGGCGTGCAAGCGTTGGCTGATTGCGATGGCGAGAAGGCTGGTGCCGCCCAGGCCGTAAAAGTTGTCTTCCCGCATGATGGGGCGGACACCCAGAATCTCTTCCCAGACTTCCGCGATATGCCGTTCCACTTCGCCTTGCGGGGGCGCGCCCCGGTCCGCTCCATTCCGGGCCTGCGATGCCTGGAGCGACCCAGCCAGTGCGAGCAGAGCTTGGCGGTCCACCTTGCCGTACGCATCGACGGGCACTCTGGCGACGGTCGTCACGTGAGCCGGTAACATGTACGCGGGCAAGGTCTGGGCCAGGAAGCCGCGCCAGTCCTCCAGGGAGGAGTAGTCCGCCCGATTGCATTCCACGAGGGCGATCAACTTCCCCTCATGCTGCATGGCGGCAGCATGCCTCACCGCGGGATGCCGCAACAGGGTCTGTTCGATCTCTCCCAGCGATACGGATTGTCCGGAAACCTTGACCACGTCATTGACGCGACCGAGGGACTCAAGCTGCCCGTCATTGTTCCAGCGGCCCAGATCATTGGATCGATAAGCCCGCCCGTACGGGGTTTCGACGAAGCGGCTGGCGGTCAGGTCCGGCTGATTGAGATAGCCGCGAGCCACGCCCACGCCCACCACATGAATTTCCCCCACCTCTCCCGGCGAGACTTCCCGGCCGTCGGCGTCCAGCAGATAAACCGCCGTGTTGGTAAACAGCCGCCCGCTGGGCAACGGGCCGTTGCCGTTGGGGTCCACCTGCGACATGCAGAAGGTTCCGCAGACCTCCGTCGCCCCCAGCATGTTCCAGTAGTCCAGCTTCCGCGCATAGGCCCGCGCATCGTCGGCATGGGGGCGTTCGCCCGTGGTCAAGACGCAGCGGAGGCCGGCCGGCACGGCTCCTTGAAAGAGGCGCAGGTAGGATGGGGTGAGCATGGCGACGGTGACGCGATAGCGCGACATGGCGTCAAGAAGTCCGGCGGGATCGTCCAGCAGCGCGCGCGAGGCCGGAACGCAAGCGGCACCCGCCAGAAGGGGAACGCACAACTCGCGGAAACCCAGGATGAAGCCGGGCGCCGCAGCCGCCAGCAGTCGGTCGTCCGGAGTGATGCGTTGGCCGCCGATATGGCCATACGACATATTGATGCAGGCATCGTGCTGGAGCAGGACGCCCTTGGGCTGTCCCGTTGACCCTGAGGCGAAAAGGATGGCGACGAGATCGGTGGTCTTGCCCGGCCGGTTGGGACGGCTGCTGCCGCGCACAAAGACTTCCCAGTTTAGTTCCTCCGGTCTGAGAATCGCAGGCGCCCTGCCTTGGGAATTTCCTGCGAGGGCGGCCAGCAATTCGGACGGCGGTTCCAGGCCATCCAGGGCGATCAGGTATCGCATGCCCGATTGAGCAGCCATGTTAGCCAGACGCTGCGGCGGCAGATCCGCGCCCATTGGGACATAAGCTCCGCCAGCCTTGAGGATGGCCAGGAAAGCCAGCGGCAAAGAACCGGAGCGCTCGGTGAGAACGCCCACTGCCTCTTCCGCCATCAGCTCATTCGCGAGCAGGGAGTGGGCTAGCGAGTTCGCTTTCCGATCCAACTCGGCATAGGTAAGTGCGCCGCGGCCGGAAATGACGGCGGAGGCCTCCGGCTGCCGGTCCGCGAGAATCTCAAAACATTCATGAACGCGCAACGACGGCCAAGCTCGAATCGGCCCGACAGAGTTCAACGCCAATGGCATCACGCTCATTGCCAGCCGCCACCCAGGGCGCGATACAGGGTTACGACGTTGGTCAACTCCTCGCGGCGGATTTGAACGAGCTGGAGTTGTGCGTCGAGCAATTGGCGTTCGGAATCGAGGTATTCCAGGTAGCTGGCGACGCCGCCCTGATAGCGGAGATCGGCTACGTCCACCGACAAGCGGAGGCTCTCCACGAGCCCTTCTTGCTGGGTCCGCAGCTCGGCCAGCTTTCGACAGCCAGCCAGTGAATCGGCCACTTCGCGGAAGGCCTGTTGCACGGTCTGCCGGTAGGCGAGCAGGGCCTCCTGACGGCGCGCCTCGGCGATTCGCACAGCGGCCCGGATGGCGCCGGCGTTGAAAATCGGCAGGCTTCCCGCGGGAGCGAAAAGCCATGTACCATTGGAGGCTTTGAAAAGGTTGAGCAGAGCGGAGCTCTCAAACCCGGTCGACGCGGTCAACGAAATCGTGGGGAAGAATGCGGCTTTAGCCACGGCGACCAGAGCGTGATTGGCGATCAGTTGCTGCTCCGCCTGGCGGATGTCGGGCCGGCGGCGAAGCAGCGTCGACGGTAAGCCGGGAGGAAACGTGGGGGCCAATTCCTGTTCCAGCAGTGAACGGCCGCGGACAATCGGTCCGGGATTGCGGCCGAGCAGGATGGCGAGCTGGTTTTCGGTTTGCTCGTTCTCGAGCTCCAGGCTGGTGAGCGCCGTGCGGGCGCTTTTCACTAGCACCTCGGCTTCACGCAGATCGATCTCGGACGAATATCCGTTATCCACGCGAAGCTGAACCAAATCGAGTGAAACCTCGCGGAGCCGGAGAGCGTGCCGCGTGATTTCGAGTTCCAGATCCAGGTCGCGCAACAGGAAGTAGGCGCCCGCCACATCGCTCACCAGCGTTTGTAGGACCACGCGCCGCGCTTCGACGCTGGCAAGCAGGCTGGCCCGCGCTGCCGCGCTGGCATTGCGGACTTGTCCCCAGAGGTCGAGTTGCCAACCCAGGCTGGCGGAGAGGCTGGTGAAGTCGCTTTCGGCCGAAACGCCCGGCTGCAGACCGCTGAGGTCTGCGGAGGTCCGGAGATTGTTGTAGCCCGCCTGTGCGTTGACAGTTGGGAGACGGGCCGATCGCGCGACAGTAAATTGACTGCGGGCTTCCAATACGCGCCCGGCCGCAATTTGCGCGTCGTAGTTGTGGGCGAGCGCTTCCCGGATCAGCTTTGACAACTCCTCGTCGTGGATAAGGTCCTGCCACCGGAGTTCACCGAGACTGCCAGGCTCGTCGTTGTTGGCGACGCCCGGAACGCCGGGTACCAGGCCATCTCCGCGGTAGCTCGGTGGAACGGGAACGTCGGGCCGCTGGTAACGGGGGAAGGCGCAGCCGCCAAGCAGCAGCATCAGGATAACCAGGGAGAGAACAATCGCCGGAACCGGGCGTCGAATGAAGTAACTGGTCGATGTAGCCGCACCGGCAGAATCAAATTGCAATTTCGCCCTCGTCCGGTCAACCCGCATCTTGCCAGCTTGCATGCCACTTCCACTATTCGATATGACCCGTTGGGCCAGAAGAAAAACGGCCGCTGACGAATGCGGATAAATCTTTTGCCCGCGCGGGTCTGCGTTTGATGTACACGAGGGCTGTGCCACTTAAACCGTACCTGGCTGCTGCCCGGCACGGCGCGGATCGGGCAGTGCGCGCCGGTCCAGCTTGCCGCTCGAGGTTGTCGGTAGGGAGCCCATGAGGACGAGGCTCGTGGGCACCATATATCCGGGTAACGCCGCAGCGGCCAGGGCGCGCAGTTCGTTGACGGAAGGCGGCGCATCGGCCTCGACCGGGACCAGCCAGGCGGCCAAGTTTTGTTCGCCGGCTGAGTCGAGCCAGGCGGTCACGGCCGCTTCGCGGACCAGTCCCGTGCCAGTGAAGAATGCCTCCACCTCGGCGGGCTCCACGAGGTAACCCCCGATCTTGACTTGAAAATCGCACCGCCCAAGATGCAGCAGACAGCCATCGGGCAGCAGTCGGCCCATTTCACCGGTGCGGAACAGACGCCGGTCGCCGCCTTGCGGGTCAGGCAGAAACGCCGCATCAGTCAGCTCGGGTCGGTTCCAATAGCCGCGGGAAAGATACCGGCTGCGCACGACGATTTCGCCGGGACTGCCAGCGGCCACCGGGCTCCCTTCGGTATCCAGCAGCAGCAGCTCGACATCGTCTGCCGCATGGCCTGCCGGCACAGTGCTGCCCTCAATCCGGGTACCGGAGTCGATCAGGAACTGGCAGATGGGACTTATCTCCGAACCGCCCAGGTTCGCAATCATGTGGCAGGCCCGGGAAAAATGCCGCTGGTAGAGCCGCACGTCACCGGCATAGACCGGTTCGCTGCCCAGTTCGATCAGGCGCACTGCCGGAAACCTGTCGTCGAGCGAGAGCAGGTGGCAGAAGTTCCGGAATATGGTGGCCACCGCGAAGAATGCCGTGATCTTTTTTTGCCGCAGCCAGGCGGCCAGGGTCGTAAGGCCTTCGCGTTGCACGTCGAAGGTAAGCAGCGCCGCGCCGTTGAGGAGGGCGCAATAAATATCCCGCACGGCGCCGGCAAAGCTCGGCGGCGAGAGCAACGCCAAACGGTCCCCTGCCGATATCCGACCGCTGTTGGTGTAGGCCATGGTCAGATGCAACACGTAGCGATGGTCGTGCATCACTCCCTTGGGTTTTCCGGTGGAACCCGAGGTGAAGATCACATACGCAAGAGTGTCGGCGGAGATCACCAGACCCGGATTTTCTTCGGAGAGGCCCGGTTCGAGGGCGTCGAGGTTCAGTAACGGTATGCCGGAGCACAGCGCCTCGGCCTGTTCCATCCGCGGGTTTTCCGCAATCAGCAAGGCCGGCCGGATTTCCGCGAGGATCGCCGCCATCCTCGGCGTGGGCTGCGCCGCGTCATTGGAAACGTCCAGGGCGACATAGAACTTCCCCGCCTTCAGCACCCCCAGCATGGCCGCTACAAGCGGGACACCATTTCTAAGCAGCAGCGCCACCGGTTCCGAACCAGCGCCACGCAAGGCCAGGACGGCGCGTGCGATGCGGTTGGCCAACCGGTTCAGGTCGCGATATGTGAGGGCGGTTTCGGGGTCCTCGATGGCGATTCGGTCCGGATACATGCGCGCCTGCCGCTCGAACCGCGCCGGGATGGATTGCTCCACGTCGGACCTGGGGAAGGGAGCGAACGACAAGTGGGCGAAGCGGCTCGGGCTTGTCTCGACGGTCTGTTCCAGAGAAGCGCAAAGGGTGCGGCGCGCACCACCGTACGGGTCAGGAACTGCTTCGCGCCGCACTCCGTTTTGCGCTTGTTCCTCAAAAGTTGACATGCTATGGGAATCAGGCCCGGCAGAGGGCTTCCTCCAGGGGGTCGACGATCCTCACGCGGGAGAGAAAAGCGGCTACAGCGGGGCTGCCGCGGAGCCGCAGGAGGTCGATCAAGAGCGGGAGTTCCGTACAGCCGGCCAGAACGCAATCATAGTCCCGCCCGGTTCCGAGGATGGTTTCGAAGAACTCGTTGCCAAGCTCCACCGCCCGGCGGTCGTCGAGCGCCTTCACGCCTTCGAAGATGGCGCGCATCAAAAGACGGCACGGCGTGGGCGGCGGCTCTTCAAAGGCTAGGCCGGCGTCACGCAAAGGCGCCGAAAACACCTGGCCCGCGCGGGCGCCCTCCGCTGCCAGCACCAGCGTCTTTCGTGAGGACTGGAACTTGAACGCCTCCAACTTGAGCGTATCCAGGGTTGAATCCACCAAGGAGATCATCCGCACCTCGCACTCTCGTCCTGGTGCGGTTTGCCGGAGGTCATCTTGCAGCAGCCGCCAGAAGTAATGGGCGGAATTGCAGGCTATGATGCAACGGGCCGGCCGGCTGGCCAGGCCAGCGAGACCCACGGCAAGCCTTACGACGCCGGCCAACTGCGAAGCCATTTCGCGAGACAATCTAGTTCGCGGGGCAGTGTCCGGGCGGTGCTCGCCCAAAATGATCGTGGAGCGGTCCGGCATGGAGCAGGCCTGATAGAGCACCACGGCGCGGGAATCCCGGAAGCGTGCGCACGCCTGGCGGAAAGCCATGGCGCCGGCCAGAGGCCCCATGCCTCCGATGAGTGCCAGAGGCGGCCGGAGAGGGCGCACCGGGAAGAGGCAAAACACCTCTGCCGGCTGGTCCTGGTCGGTGACGGTCAAGCCGTTCGAGCGCCTGCGCAACGCGTTCTCGCGCAACGCCGCTTCGTAGCCGGCCATGGCCTGCACCGCAGCCTGGTATTGTTCGAATCGCCGCACCGGCACCGGGAGCAGCGAGGGCGCCAGGGCGGATTGTGAGGCGGACATCAAACGTGTCCACCCCTAGCTGCGAGCGACCCCACTCCCCCGCCGGCGAACTCGGCCCGCATCATCTCCGTCAATTTCTGCATTACCGGTGCGAGGTTTCGTAGATACGCGCGGAAGAGGGAACCGGCCCGCTCAGCGTCGAATTGTGTTTTGGTGGCGGCCAGGTAGCGATCGAGGGCCTCCACCACCACCAGAAAATGATCGGCCTCGGTGTCGTCCTCCACATGTGCGCCGATGTAGGCGATGGCTTTGCGGCGTTCTTGCGCGGTGAGGCGAGTGTGTTGCTGGAAATAGGCGCCTGCCGCCGGTAGAGCGATTGAATACTCGCCGTGGTTATAAATCTCCGAGAACATGTTGGCCAACAGGCCCTCGGGGATTGACTCCACCACCATGTTGCGGTAGGTCCACCGGCTGAACCGCTGGGCTTCCGGGAGACGGTATTGCCGCAGCGTCCAAAGGTCGCCGCCGGTCAGAGCTTCCGCAAAATCGTCGTAGAGCTCGGCGTGTGTGTGGCCATCGAAGTCCAGGCCGAGATCCTCGTAACTGGTTGCCGCATTGCGCGCCGCCGCAAGATACAGGTTGGACCGGTCGAGGTCTTCCGCATCTTCCGCGGTTCTTTGCAGGCGGCAGGAGAGCCCGTATATCGCCAGCATCTTCAGGTGTGTTGCCTTCCAGGAACCAGAGAAGGTGCACAGCAGGTCGCGCGACCACGCCGATGAGGGGAGCATTCGGAAGAACTCTTCGATGTTTTCTACGGCAGCCTGCTCCGCGGAGAAAGCTCGCCGTAGCGTGTCACGGAGCTCCGCGCGAGGGACCAGAGAGATTACAGGGTCGACG
>Ga0209415_10013335_pt1 | contig 13565 bp, 14 predicted proteins | sample PeaSoiSIISIP2007_FD_187696 | JGI IMG/M metagenome (GOLD analysis project Ga0209415, IMG submission 187696) | Peat soil microbial communities from Weissenstadt, Germany - SII-SIP-2007 (SPAdes) (version 2) | ecosystem: Environmental > Terrestrial > Soil > Wetlands > Peat | place: Germany... | reverse complement strand
TTGATCTTTCGGGAGGTTGAGGACCGCGACCTGATCGCCAAGGCGCGTCGGGGGCACGTGGAAGCCTACAACGTGCTCGTGTCTCGGTGGGAGAAACGTGTCTTCAATTATCTCTTGCGGTTGGTGAGGCAGCGCGAGGACGCTCTCGATCTCAGCCAGGATGTCTTTTTGAAGGCCTATCAGAATCTGAAAAAGCTTGACGAGCCGGCGAAGTTTCCGGCGTGGCTGTTCCGCATCGCGCACAACGAGGCGTTCTCATTGCTACGCAAGAAGCATCCGGAAGCCGACATGACCGTCGAGCCCCGCATGGCTGAATCGAGCGGAGGCCTGTTCCCGATCGAGTCGAAGCTGGCGGTGCGAAGCGCGCTGGAAAGGCTGTCGGACGATCAGCGCGAGGCCGTGCTGCTCAAGGTCTATCAGGGATTCAAGTTCGAAGAGATGGCGGAGATTCTTCACTGCCCGGTCTCGACCGTCAAGTCCCGCCTGTACACGGCGCTCGATCTGCTGAAACAGACTTTGGCTCCAATAAACATCGGAGGGGCTCCAGTGAACACGGGAGGCGCGGAATGAATTGCAACATTGACTTAAAGGCGTACGTTGTGGGTGAAGTAACACGGCAAGAGCAGAGCGCGGTGGAGGATCACGTGCGCGCCTGCCAGAGCTGCCGCGAGGAGTTGGATCGCCTGACTCTGACGCGCTCGGCGCTGGCTTCGCTCCAAGACGAAGATATCCCGCGCCGCATCGCGTTCGTATCGGACCAGGTCTTTGAGCCGCGCTGGTGGCAGACCATCTGGCATTCCGGTCCAGTGATGGGTTTTGCGTCAGCAGTGTTGCTCGCCATTGCCATTTTGGCGCATGGATTCGCTCGCCCTGCCGTGATCGATGGCGCCCAAATCGAAAAACAGGTCGAAAGCCGGCTGAACGCGCGAGTGGAGGCAGCGGTGAGTGAAGCGCAGGCCAAGCAGGCCGCCCAGTTTGCCAAATTGCTGAACGCCACCGAGACACGGTTCGAAGCCCAGCGTCAAGCGGACCTGGCAAGTTTCCAGCAGGTGGATGAATACCGCCAAAAGCAGATGTCGCGGCTGTTAGTGGCCAGCAACGAGGAGTATAAGCAATGAGGATCGCCGCCGTTGCTCTTCTCGCGCTGTGCGCGCTTCCGCTTGGCTCCAGAGCCGACAACCCAAGAGTGAACCGCGAAATGATCGAGGCCATGGAGCATAGCCTGGATCACAAGATCCAGGCGTTGTGGCCGTTGGATCCAGCCGACGTTCTTGGGGTTTCGCAAGGCGCCTACATCCAGGGCTACGGCGCGGTCTTCTTGACCGAAGTGAACCTGGCGCCTACTTCGGCGGGAGTCTCGCCCTTCAATCCCACTGTGACGCCGGAACAAGTCCGCCGCATCTATGAGAAAAAATTGCAACGCATGGCCGCGATCCGCGCTGCGATGCGCGCTGCGTTGGTGGATTCGGCGCGTTCGCTCGATTCGCTGCCGTCCGACGAACAAGTGACCGTTGGGCTCTCGCTGTTCTATTGGAAATGGGAGAAACGCGAGGGGCTGCCCGCCCAGATCGTGATGCACGCGCAGCGCAAGGCTCTCTTACAATCGCCTGGTGAGGCCTCCATCGCATCGGAAGAGTTCTAACGCATGCGGTTGGGCGAGATTCTGATCCAGCGCAAGCTGATCACCGAGGAAGATCTGGAGCGGGCGCTCGAACTGCAAAAAGAGCGCGGCGATAAGATCGGCAAAACGCTGGTCGACATGGGCTTCATCGCCATGCGCGACGTTCTGGCGGCCCTGGCCGAGCAGTTGGAAGTGCCGCTGGTTTCTATCGACGCTCCGCCCTTCGTCTCCAGCGAAACCGAAGCGCTTTCACCCCGATTCTTGCGTCAATTCCGCTGCCTGCCGATGAGCCGGGACGACCATACCATCACGCTGGCCATGGCGGATCCTCTGGATGTAGAGACGATCGCCGCGGTGCGACACTGCACCGGGCTTAAGATCAGCACCGTTCTCGCGCCTGAGCAGGAGATTATCGACGCGATTGACAAATACTACGGTGAGTCGGCCGCGCGCGCTGAAGCCGATTTCGAGTTTCAGGCCGGCGAGATGTCGGAAGATCTCGAGCACCTGCGCGACATGGCGAGCGAAGCGCCGGTCATCCGCTTGGTGAACGCGATCATCGCGTCGGCGGTTGAAAAGCGCGCCAGCGACATTCACCTGGAGCCGTTCGAAAAGGAGTTTCGCATCCGCTATCGAGTAGATGGCGTGCTCTACAATCAAGATCCGCCGCCTCGCGAGTTGAAGGCGGCCATGATTTCACGCGTCAAGCTGATGGCCAAGCTCAATATTGCCGAGCGCCGCCTGCCGCAAGACGGCCGCATCAAAATCAAGACGCTGGGCCGCGAAGTGGACTTGCGTGTTTCTACGCTACCGACGCTCTACGGCGAAAGCGTCGTGATGCGCCTGCTGGATCGCTCGGCGGGCGATTTCTACGATCTGGGCCGGCTGGGCTTCGACAGCCACATGCTCAATCGCATGGAATACTACACGTCGCTGCCGCACGGAATCTTTCTCGTCACCGGACCCACCGGCAGCGGCAAGTCCACTACGTTGTATTCCGCGCTGAAGAGGATCAATCAGAGCGACAAGAAGATCATCACGATTGAAGACCCGGTTGAATACCAGATGGACGGGATCAATCAGCTCCATGTCAATACGCAGATCGGGCTGACGTTTGCATCCGGACTGCGGCACATCGTGCGCCAGGATCCCGACGTCATCATGGTGGGCGAGATTCGCGATCGCGAGACCGCCGACATCGCCATCCGCTCGTCGCTTACCGGCCACTTCGTATTCTCGACGCTGCACACCAACGACGCACCGAGCGCCATCACGCGGCTCACCGATATGGGCATGGAAAATTACCTGATCACGTCGTCGGTGGTGGCCGTGCTGGCCCAGCGTCTGGTGCGCGTCATCTGCCAGCATTGCAAGGCGACGAACGGCACCCGCATTGCGCCGGATGGAAACACAATAGTCTGCTACGCCGGGCGCGGTTGCGAGCAATGTTTTGGCTCCGGCTACTCGGGCCGGGTAGGCATCTTCGAGCTGATGGAGCTAGGCGACGAGATCCGGCAGCTCATCATGCGCAACGCCGACGCGGCGTCCATCACCAATGTGGCTCGGCGCAACGGGATGCGCAATCTGCGGGAAGACGGGTGGCTCAAGGTGATGAACGGCGTTACAACCCCCGACGAGGTGATGCGTGTCACGCAAGAATTCTAATGGGCCGCAGATGAACACAGATAAACACCGATCAAACGAATTCTTATCTGCGTTCATCTGTGTTCATCGGCGGCTTAAGATTCAGGACGACGCATGACTAACTTCTACTTCCGAGCCGTCGCCTCCGATGGGCAGATTCGCACTGGCGCGATTCACGCCGAGTCCGAACGCCTGGTCGCCTTCGAGTTGCGCCGCCAGGGACTCACTCCAGTCTATGTCGGCAAGGAAGCTAAGTCCTCGGTCGAGATCAAGCTGCCATCCTTCTCCGGCGGCCGGAAGCGCGACGTCCTGTTCTTCACCCAGGAACTCTCCACGCTCCTGAGCGCGGGCGTGCCAGTGGACCGCGCGCTCTCCATCACCGCCGAAATAACCGATCGCCCCTCCTTCCGCGCCCTGGTCTTGGACATTCTGCGCGTTCTTAAGGGCGGCCGGACGCTGGCCGATAGCCTGGCCTCTCACCCCGACCACTTCTCGGAGCTGTATATCAACATGGTTCGGGCTGGAGAAGCCGGCGGGTCGCTCGCGGTGGTATTCGAACGGCTCTCCGAATTCGAGCGCACGCGCGACGATCTGCGCAGCTACATCATTTCCTCGATGGCCTATCCAACCCTGCTCTCGATGGTGGGCATCGGCTCCATTCTGGTGCTGATGAATTTCGTTGTGCCGCGATTCGCCTCGGTCTTCGAAGAATCCCGGATCGAGATGCCGCTCCCGACCAAAATGCTTCTGGTTGGCAGCAAATTTCTGCAAAGCTACGGCTGGCTCGGGATTACGCTGCTGGTGGTGTTCGCAATCGGAATGTATACCTATGTGCGCACCGTGCCGGGACGATTGTGGTGGGACACGTTGCGGCTCAAAATTCCCGTGCTGGGCGATGCGTTGCGCAAGGCCGAGACAGCGCGCTTCGCTCGCGCCATGGGAACCTTGGTTTCCAACAGCGTGCCCTTGGTGCAATCGCTCGCCATCGCCGGCGCGACCTTGAACAATCGCCGCATTGCGGGATCGCTCGAAACCGTGTCCCTGGGAGTGAAGCGGGGCGAAGGCATTGCGGGACCGTTGCGCCGCGCCGGCCAGTTCCCTCCTCTGGCCGCGCATCTGCTGAGCGTGGGCGAAGAAACCGGCCGGCTGGATTCGATGTTCGTGCGCATGGCGGACATCTATGACGCCGATACCCGCGCGTCCATTCGCCGTTTCACTTCTTTATTCGAGCCGCTCGTGATCCTGGTGATGGGCCTGGTGGTCGGCACTCTGATTTTGAGCATGCTGCTGGCGATTGTCGGGATGAATGATGTTGCAATGTAATGAGGTCAAGCTATGAATAACAGAATGAGAAGCCAGGCCGGGTCGGCCCAAGCCGGTGTGACGCTGATCGAAATGATGGTGGTGGTCACCATCATCGCGCTGTTCGCGGCGCTGGTGTTGCCGAAGATGCTGCACCAAGCGGACCGCGCGAAAATTACTCAGGCGCACGCCCAGATCAACGCCTATTCCACCGCGCTGGGGTCCTACAAGCTTGACACCGGCCAGTTTCCGACTACCGAGCAAGGCTTGCAGGCGCTCCGCCAGCAGCCTGAGGGCGTTGAGAACTGGCAAGGGCCGTATCTGCAAAAGGAGATTGGGAACGATCCGTGGCAGCATCCGTTCATCTACCGCTATCCAGGCGACCACGGCGACGAACCCGACATCATTAGCTATGGCGCCGACGGCCAGCCCGGCGGAGACGGGATCAATGCCGACATCGTCAGCTGGAAGAACTAGTCGCCCAGCCGCCTCCGGCGTCACTCTCATCGAAATGATGGTGGTGGTAGCGCTGATTTCGCTGATGGTCGGCATCAGCTATCCTGCCATTACCTCCGGCATCGATTCTTTGCGTTTGAATGCCGCCACCAACGGTGTGGTCAGCTTCCTGGACTACGGGCTCAGCCGCGCCGAACGCCGCCAGCAGATGGTGGAGATCACGATTTCAAAGGCGGACAACTCGCTCGAAATGCATTCCAGCGAGCCTGGCTTCTATCGCAAACTCGAAATGCCGGATGGCGTCTCCATCGTACAGGTGCTTCCGCAGCTGCCCGATAATCCCGATCTCAAGCGCGATTTCCTGCTCTATCCCGGCGGCACCGTGCCCGCTTTCGGCTTGCAGTTGATCAACCGCCGGAATGTCGAGCGCGTGGTACGCGTCGACCCGATCACGGGAGTGCCCCGCGTGGAGGCGCCGGAACAACAGTGAAACAGCGCGGCTTCACACTGCTCGAGGTCTTGGTCGCCACGTTGATCATGGCGATCGCCGTGGCCGGGCTGATGTCGGCGATCTCTACTTCTCTGCGCCATGCTGCTCGGCTCACCGATCACGATCGTGCCGTTCTGCTCGCCCACCAGAAAATGGACGAGCTGCTGATCGCCGCGGGCCTGGACAAGGGCGTGCCGTTCGAGGGTTCATGGGGCCCGGAGGTCACCGGGGGCGGCGACATGGGCTGGCGCGCGCGTCTTACGCCCTTCGAGGTCCGCAAAGGCGCAGGCGTCGGAAAGCCCTTTGTGGAGCGCGTGGAATTGCAGATTTGGTGGATGAACGGCAGCCAGCGCCGTTCGTTTACGCTGGAGGGCTTTCACCGCGCCGTGCTCACCAAAGCCGATCTGGCAGCGATCACTTCGCAGGGGTCGACGCCGTGATCTGCCATGACCGTAAGTCCGTGGTGGAAGGGAAGCGTTCCCATGAGTGGGAACGCTGCACGCAGGAGTGCGTGCGCCACGGACACGAGCGCGTGCGCCGCAACGCCGGCGTCACCCTGATCGAACTGCTCATCGCGGTTCTGCTGCTGAGCCTGCTTTCTGTGGGCATTGTTCTCACGCTGCGCGTCGCTTTGAACGCGATGAACAAGTCGGAGTCTAAGCTCATGGCCAACCGGCGCGTCTCCAGCGTGGAGCGCATTCTCGATCAGGAAATTGAAGGGATCATGCCGGTGACGGCGGACTGCCAGCCCCAACCGGGCGTCGTGGGACCTAAGCTGATGTTCTTCCAGGGCGAATCGCAATCCATGCGCATGGCCTCCACTTACTCCTTGCAGCAGGGCCAGCGCGGCGTACCAATGATCCTGGAATTCCAGGTCATTCCCGGCGAAGACGATCAAGGGGTGCGCCTGATTGTGAATGAGCACTGGTATACCGGACCGCGCGGCGCCGGCGTGTATTGCATTGGCATGGGAGCGGGCGCTGACGGTGGTCCTCCAGGGCCGCGCTTCGCGCCGATCAGTGTCGGACCGGATTCTTTCGTTCTGGTCGACAAGTTGGCCTACTGCCGCTTCAGTTTTCGTGACCCGCGCAACCCCGGTCAAACTCCGGTCTGGGTGCAACGTTGGGTCAAGTCCGTTTTGCCAAATGCCATCCGGATCGAGATGGCGCCGCTTGCGCCCGACCTGGGGCGTCTGCAACCGGTCACCCTGACAATCCCCGTGCATGTGACGCGCCTGCTTTTCCCCGAGGAGCCTTATGAAAACACCGACAACTAAAGGCTCCCGCCGGCGCCGGGGAGCCGCGCTACTACTTGTCCTGTGGCTGTCCGCGGCGCTGTCGGCCATCGCGTTCACGCTGGCTAACATCGTGCGTAGCGAGATAGAACGAAGTTCCACCGACGCGGATGGTCTGAAAGCCTATTATCTGGCTGAGGGCGCCATCGACCGGATGTTGATCTACATCGAATCGGGCCCCGCATTTCTCGGCCCCGATGGGAAGCCGCTGTTTGAACAAAACAAGACCCGTGCTCTGCAGCTCAATTTTCCAACCGGCGTGGCGCGGGTGGAATACATCCCGGAAAACTCCAAGCTCAATGTGAACCTGGCGCCGCGCGCGGAGTTCAACTCTCTCCTGCTGGCGCTCGGAGTGGATCCTGGCCGCGCCGATGCCATCGTGGCGGGCATCTTGGACTGGCGCGGCGGGACGCCCGGTGGATCGTTTTCCGAGTTCGATCAGTATTACTTGTCGCTTGCGCCGTCTTTTCGCGCGCGCCATGCGTCTCTTCAAGAGATCGAGGAATTATTGCTGGTGCGAGGAATCACCCCGGATTTGTTCTACGGCAGCTACACGCGGAATGGGGAGGGAAGGTTTATCCCGCACGATGGTCTGCGCGACTGCCTGTCGGTCTACGGTTCCATCGGGCCTTTGGATGTGAACACCGTAACGCCGGAGGTAATGGTGGCGGTAGGAGTCGCTCCCGAGACCGCCGCGGCCATCGTGGCCTTGCGGAAGACCGCGCCCATCCGCGATATAAGCCAGCTCGCGGCGTTTAGCATCGGCGGCAAAGGCGTCGGGCGTCTCGGCATGACTACCGGAACGATTGCGACTCTACGGGCCACCGCCCAGCTTCGTTTGTCCAACGGTCAGCTTTCGGATCTGCACCGCACGGTCTCCGCCATGGTGAAGGTTTGGGGGCCGGACGTGGATCCGCCGATCCACATCATGCGCTGGTACGACAACCCGGGCATTCTGCAATGACAGGCATTTTTCAATGACAAGCATTGATTTTGCAAAATGGCTCGCCATCGGGACCGGCATCGGGATCGAAATCGGATCCGAGGATCTCACCGTAACCGTCGTCCGCCTTCGCCCTAACGGCGCGAGAGTGCTGGGCGAGCTCACCATCCCGCGTTTTCGCGAACAACCCGCCGCCGATTGGGGCGCTGCATATACCAGCTTTTTACAGAAGCTGGGCGTGGGACATCTGGCGGCCACCATCCTGTTGCCTCGGGACGAAGTGACCGTGCGGCAGATTTCGCTGCCCGGCGTCACCAACAAAGATCTTCCCTCCGCCGTTCGTTTCGAAATCGATTCGCTGAATCCGCATTCGGAAGAAGAAGTGGCGTACGACTGGGCGCGAATTGGCAAGACATCCTCGGTTCTGATCGCGATCACGCTGCGCTCCGTGGTGGAGCGCTATACTGCGCTCTTTTCCCAGGCCGGCGTGAAGGCCGCGGGCTTTACGTTCTCCGCTCCTACGATTTATTCCGCGCTGCGTCTGCTCTCCACTCCGCCTAAGGATGGTTTCGTCGCGATGGAGACGGTCGAAGACGGTCTGGAAGTGTATGGCGAAAGTGCCACGCGGCCGATCTTTTCGGCCCGCCTGGATCAGCCCGCCGATCGCGTCCGGACACTGGCCGTCTCCGAGCTGAGGCTCCCTCCGGAAACCGAAGCCGCTGTGCTGCGCGATCGACTTCCGCAGCCTCTCGCCACACCGGAGAGCTACGAGCCTTCCCGCGCCTGTCTCTCGTATGCCGCGGCACTGGCCGGAGCTGGCCCCCTGCGTCCCCTCAGCTTGAATCTGCTGCCGCGCGAGCAGCGACAGTCCGCGTCCCGGCTGCGCTATGTTCCCACGGCCGTGCTGGGGTTCGTTGTCTTGCTGCTCGCAGTCGCAGTCCTGGCTTATCCCAGCTATTCGGATCGTCATTATCTCGGGTTGCTGCAGGCGCAGATCCGGGTGTACGATCCTCTGTCGAAGAAGGCCGCCGATGCGGAACGGGAGACCGTCAACGCGCGCAATCGCGCCCAAACGCTCGATAATTTCCGGCAACAAACCCGCCAGGACCTGGACGCGCTGAATGAATTAACTCACTTGCTGGCTCCTCCGGCCTGGCTCAGCTCGCTGCAGCTGACTCGAAATTCGGTCAACATCACCGGCGAGACCGACCAGGCCGCGGCGCTGATTAAGCTGCTGGATGGTTCGCGCCAATTCCAGGGATCTTCTTTCTCCCTGCCGCTGCAGAAAAGCCCGGGCGGGGAAGTCTTCAGCATCCGTTCGTCACGCAAAGGAACGGCGCCATGACGGGGGTGAGGAAATGACGCTCACGGATCGTGACCGCCGCGCGCTGGTTTACATGGGCGCCGCCGTCGTCTTGGGCGGCCTGTACTATTGGTATTCCAACTACTCGCCGTCTACCAGCTCCGGGAGCGCGACAATCGCCGCTCCGGTGGACAGCGTCGATCGCACCCAAAGGCGTCTCACGATGTTGCGAAAGCAGGCCGCGACGCTGCCCGGCAAGGAAGCCGTCTTGAAGCAGGTTTCGCTCGAGTTGGCGGAGCGCGAAAAAGGCTTGATCCCCGGCGATACCGCCGAGCAGGCACAGGCGCAACTGCTGCAAGTCGTCAAACGAGTGGCCCAGCAGCAGATGCCCCCGCTCGATGTGGCGCAGGTGGAACTCGGGCGTCCGCGGAACTTCGGCACGGCTTATGGTCAGGTGAGCGTTTCCATTACAGTGACTTGCCGCATCGAGGAACTGGTCAATTTTCTCGCCGGGCTGAGCGCTCAACCGGAGCTTGCGGCCACCGAGGAAATCCGCTTTGGAGCCGCTCATCCCAAGCAGAAAACCATGCCTGTGCGCCTGACGATCTCCGGGTTGGTGGCGCGGCGTCTGATGCCGGCGCGGAAAGGTCTGTCGGAGTTTTGAGCGGGAAACTAAGACTTCTGGATTTGGCCCTGGCGATGGTCGCCGGGCTTCTGTTCTGGCAACTGCGCCACCAGTGGATCGACTCGCATGCCTGCGATCTGGCATTACTGAATAGCGTCCCGCCGGCTGCTCGGGTGCCGGGCCTTGCGCCTCTCGACAAGGTGGATGCAGTCACCTCGGCTGACTTTGCCGAGGTCGCCACCAAGAATCTCTTCTCGCAAGATCGAAATCCGAATGTGATCGTTGATCCCCCTAAGCCGCCGCCGCCGAAGCCGCAGCCTCCTTTTCCGGTGGCCCATGGAGTCATGTTGTGGGACGGCGTTCCTCCCACCATCGTGCTGAGCGAGAAGGCGGGCGGACCTCAGAAGGGCTATCATCCCGGTGACACCATCGGCCCATGGAAAGTCGTCTCGGTGGACAGCAGCTATGCCGACTTTGAATGGGACGGCAAAGAATTCAAGAAACGGATTGACGAACTGATCGATCGAACGCCGATCGCCCAAGCCGCGCCGCCGGCTAGCGCTGCTCCCCAGCCTCCTCAAGCCCAGCCCGCGGTTCAAACGCTGGCGAACTCCGCCCAATCCGGTAAGCCGGGACAGGACACCGGGGGTGGATACAAGGCGTGTCAGCCCGGTGACTCGTCGCCCAACGGCACCGTCGTGGATGGAATGAGAAAGTCCGTTACCGCAACCCCGTTCGGAAGCGGCTGCACCTGGGAACCAGTCAAATAACAAAGGAAAGAGGAATCATGAAGACCATCGCTCTCACCCTGTTCGCCGCCGCGCTCGGTTTTGCGCAGAGCAGTTCGTCGGCGGCCGCTACTCCCGCGCCGACAAGCGCGTCCCAAGCTGAGCCAGCCGCCCAAAGCAAGAAGCCGGCACAAGCCGCCAAACCCGCGCCAGGGAAACCCGAGGGGCCCGCGCAGACCATTCCGGCCAGCGCCAAGCAAGTGGAACCCCACCTGTACCGCTTCACCGATTCCAACGGCAAGACATGGAACTATCGCCAGACTCCATTCGGCATTTCGAAGTGGGAGGAGACATCGGCTCCCGCTCCGCAGGCCAGTGGGCAGCCCGCCCCTCAGCCGGCTTCTCAGGCCACCCAGGTCCACAGCGATCCAGTGGTAGTGACGGACCTCGGCGACAGCTACCGGTTTGAGAAAAAGACGCCCTTCGGACAATCCACTTGGGTACACAAGAAAACTGAGCTAACCGACGAGGAAAAAGCCTGGGCAGCCGGCCAGCAGTCGCAAGCCGATCCCGCTCGAACCGGTGTGAACACCAAGCCAGCGAGGAATCAATAGTGCGTCTTCGGCTTTGGTTGTGTAACCTAGCGTTGCCTGCGGCCTTGCTCACGCCAGTCATGGCTCAAGAGCCACAGCAAATCCCACCTCCGAAGCCCGGGCCGGTGTATCCGGGCCTGATGCCTATTCCGTTGCCGCCAAACTTTGGCCAACCTGAGCAACAGCAGGCTCCGGCCGTGAACGCTCAGCCGGCAGCCCAACCGGCCAGGCCCGCTACCGCTCCCACGGTGTATGGCGGGCTGGCGCTGAATAACGCTTCGCTCACCGAAGTCATCGATCTGCTGGCGCAAAAACTCAAGATCAATTACATCCTCGATCCCCGCGTCAAAGGCGGCGTCATTCTCAACACCTACGGCGAAACGAAGGACATCGACACGCGCTCGCTGCTGGAGACCATTCTGCGGATCAACGGCTTCGGCATGGTGAAGCAGGGCGAGCTATACCGCATCGTGCCGCTCACGGACATTTCGCATCTGCCGATCCCGCCGGAGACCAAGACGGATCCCAACAGCATCCCCGAAGACGACCGGACGATGCTGAATCTGGTCTTCCTCAAGTACGTGACCGCCGACGAACTGGCCAAGGTTCTGGAGCCGTTTCAGGGTGAAAATGCCCGGATCTATGTTTACATCCCGGCCAATCTTCTCCTGATGCTCGACAGCAACCGGAGCATGCGCCGCTTGATGCAGTTGGTGGCCATGTTCGACAGCGATCAGCTCGCCAACCAACGTGTCCGGGTCTTCAATGTCAGGAATGGCCGTCCGACCGACGTGGCGAAGGAGCTGGACAACATTTCCAAAGCCATGTCCCTTTCCGAGAAGAACTCACCGATCAAGTTTCTGCCCATCGATCGCATCAACACCATCATTGCGGTAGCGTCCAATCCAGGTGCTTTCAAGGAAGTGGAGGAGTGGTTGGCGAAGCTCGACGTTCCCAACAAGGTGGCTGCGGGGGGGATTAAGGATTACGTCTATCGCGTGCACTATGGCGACGCGATGTCGATGGCTTGTTCCATTCAAGCGCTGTATGGACAACTGATGAACCCCTACGGCGGCATGGGCGGGCAGAACGCGATCCTCAACTGTATGGGAACCAACGGGCCCCGCGGCGGTACCGGCCTCGGAGGTTTCAACAATGGCATCGGGGGTGGCGCTTTCGGGAACAATATTTTAGGAGGCGGCGCATATGGGGCCGCGGGGTATGAAGGCGGAGCGTACGGAGGAGCGCCGTATGGTGGGGCCTACGGAGGCGGATATCCAGGTGGATACCCCGCCGGCGCCGCAACACCATTCGCGAGCCCTGCCGGATCCGCCACTCCGAATGCGGCAGGCGCCCCGGGCAGCGGCGATCTGACGGGAACCTACCTGGGGAACGCGCCCGGCGGTTTTGGCCCCTTCCGGGGTCCCCGCGTCATCGCGAATCCGTTGAACAACACCTTGCTGATCCAGGCCACGCCGCAAGAATATGAGGGCATCCAGCAGCTGATCCAGGAACTGGATGTTCCTCCTCGCCAGGTTCTCATTGAAGCGAAGATCTATTCCGTCGATCTGAACAACACAAATGGCTACGGTGTTTCCGGCGCATTGCAGCCGTATGCGGCTTCCGCGGCCACCCCAACCACGGCGTCGTTGCTCGGCGGACTTTCCAGCGCCGGAGGCAACCTCTCCGCAGCCATGGTAGTGGGAAAAAGCCGGGAATTATTGGGCGCGGTCACCCTCATGGAAACCCAGAGCAAAGCCAAAGTTCTCTCCGCTCCTTCCGTCATTGCAACCGACAGCATCCCGGCTACGGTTCAAGTCGGCACCACCGTGCCGACGTCACAAGGTTCGATCACAAGCGCAATCGGCGGCGCCGTGACCAGTGCCGTGGGTAGTGCCGCCACCGGGATTGGCCTCCAGATCACAGCCCGGGTCACGCCGAGCGGCATCGTCACCATGATCATTAATCAGAACGTCAGCGATCCCGTGGCAACCTCGCTTCAAACCTCGGGAAGCACGATTAATTCGCCCTCTTTCGCAACCAAGTCGATTCAAACACAGGTAACCGTGCAGGATGGCGACACCATTGCTATCGGTGGCATGATCCAGGAGAGCACTACCGTCGGTATGTCGGGGATTCCTTACTTGGATCGACTGCCTGTAGTCGGCGGCTTGTTTGGCTCCCGATCCTACAGCAAAGAGCGGACCGAGTTGATCATCTTTCTTACACCCCATGTCATCTTTGACGGCAACCAGCTGCTCGATGCCACCGATGAGCTCAAGGATCAAATCAAGATCATGCGCAAGGACATTAAAGAATAGATACGTTCGCTGAAACCAGCCTCCTTGCCCCCAGAGACGGTATTCCCCAATAAACCCTCGTGACTACCATTCAAACCCGCAGATTGACCGTTGGCTGTAAACCGTTGACTCGAAAAAAACTCTGTGATGTAATAAGCCGCGTTTGCCGATAGAGATCACGAACCAGCGGGTAGTGAGATCAACAATTTACGCTTGACTTGTTCCAGCAGGTAATGTTATGAATGATTGACTGCGTCCGTACAGGT
>Ga0209415_10013333_pt1 | contig 13567 bp, 6 predicted proteins | sample PeaSoiSIISIP2007_FD_187696 | JGI IMG/M metagenome (GOLD analysis project Ga0209415, IMG submission 187696) | Peat soil microbial communities from Weissenstadt, Germany - SII-SIP-2007 (SPAdes) (version 2) | ecosystem: Environmental > Terrestrial > Soil > Wetlands > Peat | place: Germany... | reverse complement strand
GCTCGATATGAAACTGTAATTCGGAAAACCGCTGGGAAAGGTGGCATTACTCGCAACAAGCTCCGGCCCGGCGGCGGACCAACTCACGTAGTGCCGGGTCCATCAGGCAGCTTTGGGCTGCTGCAGGAAGGCGCGTGCTTGGACCTTCAAGAGGCTCAGAATGGAGTTGGCGCGCACCAATGACTCCAATTCCGCACGTTCGTCTGAGGTGAGCACCCCATTGGTATTCTTGCCCGCCAATTCGTCGTACCGGTTCTGGACCTCCTTATCGGCTTCGAGGCGTAGCAAGGCGTCGGCCAACTCGGCACTCAAGTGCCGCCGGAGTGGTCGCAGTAGGCGCTCCAGACTGCCGAAATCTTTCGTGTTCGCCATCTCAAAACCTTATCGCAATTCCGCTCGAAGGCAAGTGTTTCAGCTCACGATCTGAGGGCCCTGAAAGGCCGGGCGGCCCAGGCGAACAGAACGAGCAAGAGGAAAATGGCTCCTAACACGAGCACCCGCGTTCCGCCCGGCCTTGCCGCCACGGCATCCAGCCGGATTCGCAGATCCGCGCGCGGATCAACCACGACAGCCCGCTTAAACGTGAGCACGCGTCCCTGCTCGGGAATGTTCGCATGAATGGCCGAGGCGCTGCTGACGGCGGCATCCTGTTGCTGGATGAGCCGCTCGGCCAAGCGCATGAAGGCCGCGTTCTCGTCGGCATTGTTCCGGTCAATAATGTCCTTAGCATCTTGCTGGGTATAGCTGACTTCTTTGCGGCCGCGCAGGTCGCGCCATTTGCCACCTAATCCCCCGGTGTCTCCGGCGGCGGCGGACTGGCGGACATTCAAACCGACCAGCGCCTGCTGCAGCTTCATGTTGTGCAATTGCACGCGCGCGTCTTCGTTGAACGCGGCGTCATGGGTCGAGAGTCCGTAGGCCGCCTGGAACGCGCGGCGCGCCTCTTGGGGATCGCCTTGCGCAAGCGCGGAATTCCCCACCGCCAGAAGATCCTCGGCCTCCTTGGTCCGTTCCTGCTGCAGACTGGTTTCTTTTTGCAGGTAGGTTTGGAGGTCCTCCACTGCGGCGCGCGGCGCCAGTGCCTGGTCCTGCAATTGGAACGAGCCGCCCCAGCGTTTGAGCTGCCACTGGTCGCTGAGGGAGACCCGCCAGGTCAGGTCTTCTAGCGGCAGATCGAATTTGGGGGCGAGCAACTCGAGGTCGAGCTCGTGATTACGGACGGCGCCGAGGCGACAGCTATACACCAATTCCACGGGCAACGGTTTGTCCCGCCGGGACTGTTGTTCCAGCGGAATCAGGATGCTGTCCTGCTCGCGCCAGGGCCAGACGCCGTTGTCATTTACGAAGGCAAACCAGAAATGGGCGTCCTTCGGCAGGGTCAATTCCAGCAGGCGTTTGTCGCCTGGTTGCATCTCGAGGCGGACCTGGGTGAGCATGATGCCGTCGTCGGAGATGACCGAGCGAAAAGCCAGATGGTTGATGCGGGCGGGCAGGAGCTTGGCGGCCTCGTGCCGCTCCAGCTTAAGCGGCAGCGCAAAGGCCGGGTCCACGAGCCGATAGGCGAAGTTAGCGGCGGCGGCGGGCAAATCCTGGGCCAGAGCGCGCGGGATGCTTTGCCATTCGGCCACTTGCAATGTCGCGGGCACTGCTTCGGCGCGCGCTTGAAGCCGGCCACCGGATTGGACGGTTACGAAACCGCGCTGCAGGTTGACGTCGCCCGCCTGCACGCCGCGCACGACAACCTCGACAGCCTCTTCGGGCACGGGGGTTTGGTAGCTGGCTTGCAGCCGGTAGGCGCCAATTACCTTCCGGTGCAATTTAATCTCCCAGGCCTGCAGCCCATTCGTGAGCGCCCCGGGCCTCGGCAGAAAATCGCCCACTTGCTCCCCTTGGAAGCGCACGCTCTCGGCGTTGGTGGGAAGGAACACGCGGAGGGATTTGAGCCCGGTATTTTCAATTTGGTACTGGAGGTTAGCCAGGACTTTCACCTGGGCCTCGGTGACCGTGGCGTGTTCCAGGCTGGTGACTTCGACCCACGGATCGACTTGTTCGATATCCAGCCCCAGGCTCCAGGGTGTCTGCAAAATGCGGAAGGCCAGGACCCCTTGCTGGCGAATGCCTGATTTCTGCGGGTCCAACTGCGTCAGGCCGTCGCGCGTGGCCACCTGCAGGCGCATGCCTTGCTCAGGCGCCAGCAAGAGGGTGCCCCGCTGTTTGCTGGCCTCTCGCAAGACCAGTTGGGGGACCGTCCAGCCTTTGGCGGTTTTCACTCCTGGACCCGCCAGGCTGATGGCGAATTGCTGCTGTCCCTCGGTCTTGCCAGTCAAGTGCATCGTGATGATGCGCCCCGCGTCGGTCTTGGATTCCGTCCAATGGCTCAAAGCCGCGCCGCTGATGGTATCCACGTCGAACCCCGCGGGCATGAGGAAGCTGAGACGGAAGATTCCCGCGCGCGTGATATCCACGGTCGCGTTAACGGCCAGAATGGTGCGGTCCTCTCCCAGCGAGAGTGTGTCCTGCGTTTCGACGCGCACATCCGGTTCGACGGCTGAGGCTTTCAAAGTGAAACTCAGCGGGGCACTGGCTGAGCCCTGCCCCGCAGGGGCAACGCCGGAGTACCGGAACGCCCGACGCACAGTGAGGCCGGAGAGCTGTGCCTGCAGACGTGTGGCAACTTCACTCGGGAAATCCTCCAAGTTGATAGGTGAAAAGGCGTCCGCGTTGACGCTGTCCAACTGCACTTCATTGCCCGTGGCCAGCCCGACCAACCCGATCTGCGCGGCGGCGTTCTCGACCGTCAACAGGCCGACCGGCTGCTCGAACGGCAGGGGGCCCGTGGCGACTTGCGAGCGGATCAGCAGGGTGAACGGACGCGACTGCGGCGGGTTCAACGTGACCCGCAGTTTGCGCGCGTCCGGGTCAAAGCGCCACAAGGAGACCGAGGACGAAGGTCCGCCGGTATTTTTATTTTCTGCTTGCCTGCCCGCGTCGATCACGTCCGTGATTGCCGCGCCGGCCGGCGTATCAAAAATCAGTTCATTGATTTCGCCCTGAGCCGGGCGCAGCGCGACGTAGTGCGCGCCTTCAATCGCGCCTGCCATCGGCACATACAGCTGGGAAATCTCCGCGTAATAGACTGCTTTCTCCCGTTTGACATCGCGCGTGCGGGGTTTCCAGCCCACCCAAACATCATTGGCCGGAGCAAGGACGAGCGTGGCCACCGTGTTGCTCCCCTGGCTGTCCTGGCGGATGGAAACGGCCTGCTGGGAGAGCACCTCGACATCGAGATTAACGACTGTCAGCTTTAACGTGTTCACCAAGCCGAAAGGAACCGGCAGTGTCAGACCACTCTCGGCCTCGCGTTTGCCCACGGCGGTTTCATAGTGCATCTCGATTTCGAAGATGCCGCTCTTTGCAGTGACTAATTCCTGCTCGCGGTGGTCGCCAGACGACACGCTTTCCAGTTTCACGGCGTTGGTGGGATAGCGCAGGCTGGTCAGCACGGCTGGGGAGAACAACAGTGGGAGTCGATCCCCGCGGGAGGCGGCCCAGCGGATTTTGGCCGTCGCCAGGGCGAACTTTTCCTCGATGCGGAGGTCCTGGCTCACGGACTCTGCTACGCAGGGCTCGGTCACCGCGCAGTTGGCGGCGGAGGGCTCTGCTGCGCGAATACGCTGATGGGGTGCGGCTACAGTGCCGGGCACAGGCCGGTCGCGGTCGATACCATCCGGGCTTGGGGCCGCGAAAACCCGATTCCCGAGCGCCAGCCAGAGGCATCCACCCAGGAGCAAAGCGGTCGCCGCGCTTGGGCCGCGCTTGCCACCGGTGGCCGGCTCCCGCTCCGGTTCGGGGGGCACTCTCCCTAGCTGACGCAAGGCGCTAAAGGCCACGCGCCAGCTCACGAATGCCACCAGGATTACCAGGGCCGGGACGGCTCCGCCGGGCAGGCGCAACGCTGCCCAGGTTAACAACAGCCAGCCGCCGAACTCTCCGGCGGTCTTGACCGAGCGCGATTCTGCCCACCACGCGCAGATCCAAACGACCAACGCCAGCAGGGCCGGCCAGGCTTCGGCAGCCACGCGCAGCGCGGAGGTCCCTTCCGCTACATTCGACACCTCGACATTCCAAGCGCTGCCCGCCTGCTGCACGGGCGCCAAAAACGACAGAGTGCGCGGGAACTCGGGTTTGCTTTGGTCGAGCACCTGGCCCAGTTGAAGGAAAGCTCCGAGCGCCAGCACAAAAGCCAGAACGCCCACGACTGTTCCGAGAGTGTGCCGCCAGCTCAGGCGAAACACGCCGCCCCCGGCGGCCCACCGCCATGCTACCACGGCAATGGCAATCAAAAAAAGTGCCCCTAAGAGCAGGGTCTTCGCCCGCTCCGCTTCGGGGCCCCCAAAGGCGCGACTCACCGCGGCAAAACCCGAGACATCCGCCGGGCCGCCAATGGGGATGAGTGACCCCGCGCGATAGACCAGCCGCTGACCGGTGTCCGGCTCGAGACTCCACTGCGCCAGGGTCACAGGCGCGCTAACTTTGGGCGCGCTCACGCTAACGACCTTGGCATCCTTCGAGCGCGACGCCAGTTGCAATTCGAGCGTTAGCAACGCGTCGGGGTCAGCGCGTTGCGGCAACGGGATCAGGTTCGTATCCCCGTCCATTACGGGAACCACTGGCGCGCCATTGACGGTGGCGGACCATAATTGGGTCGCCGGGGGCAACGTTAGGCGGAAGTTCGGACTGCCTCGATTTTTGACAAAGTAGCGCGCCTGGGTGAGCACTTGTCCTTCCTTGGAGATCCGCGTGGTCAGCGCTGCACGGTCCACGACCTGAGGGAGCGAATCGCCCTGGGCGAGCGGGTCCAGTTGCAATTTCAGACTGAACGGGCGAGCGGTGTAACGATAGGCGGCCAGTACCGGCGCGTCGAAAAACAACCGGTATTCGGGCGGCACTTCGCCGGGTTCGAGCACCAGCAACCCGCTGGAAACGTCCACCGCTTTGACCTGAAATTGGTAGGCGCTGATGATGAGCGTGTAACCCTGCTCGGATTGGGCATCGAGCGGGCGCGCGCCTGTGAAAGCCAGCGTCTCACCCTGACCTTTGAAGGGGCGCTCGTAAGTGGCGAGCAAGGTATAGGCGCCCGATACCGGGGTGTGCAGCTGCACGAGGTAACCGCCGTCGATCTTTTGCCAGTTACGGATGTCCTTGCCGGTGAACTCGACATTGTAATATTCATCCGACAGTTCGACTTTAAAGGCCGAAACCGGCGCGCCTGAAATCACGAGGTTCATCACGCTACTGCCGTAAGCGATTCCCTCGCCGATCGAAAACAAATGCAGGGCGTCAGCTTGAACTGTCTGCGCCAGACGCTCTACGCGCACGGCCGCCTGCCAAGCCGTGTCGCTGATCCGATAAGCTGATTGGATCCCGGGAACCTTTCGCGGGAAGAAGGCGGTGGCGATTTCCGTGAGCCCGTCGGTGCGCTCCGGTGTCAGCCTGAAGCCGGCGTCAGCCGCCACGGCCAGGTGCCCGCGCACCGATTTAGCCTGCGCCACTTCGAGGCGAGGAAGCGCCCAGGTTTTCTCGCTCATCGGTTTGTTGCGTTCCAGGCGGAGTTGAAGGACTTGCCGCCCGGCCAGAGGCTGGCCATAGACCAGGCGCAACTCCGCATCGGGTTGGTCCGGCAGCTCGCGCAGGAAGTAATCGCTCAAGCTCGGCGCGCTGAGTTGGGCAACGGCGTAACCCTTGGGCACGCGGAGGACCAGCTCGCGCAACGGTGCCTCCCGGATGTCCAGCTCGATTTCCGCCTCGATCGCCTGCTCGTTTTCGCCCAGCCGATAGGCCAGCACTTGGGACACGCTTAACTCCGGCAGAATCTGATCGGCCTGGATGCGGAGAGCAAAGTCGCCGCCCGAAAAGCGGTAGGCAAATCGCTGGGTGCCGCCTCCGCGCAAGGCCGCGCGCGTGGCATCGGTCTCGGGGAATTGTTCGGGAGAAATCTGCGACAGCCCGGCGGCTTGGGAAACCTCGAGACGGACGGCGCCATCGTTGACGATGCGGAGGCAACCGGCAAAGCGGGTCGCGCCTTGGGGCCGGAGTTGCAATGCATCGGCCGATTGCGGGAAGGCGCCCAGGGGGGTTTGCGCCTGCACCTGGATGGCAAAGTGGTCCGTCTGCGGCTGATTGAATTGCACGACGAGTTGGCGGTCAGTTGAATTGGGGAGCGGCTCGACATTCCAGGCCAGCACTTGCTCACCTTGGACGCGGGTGATCTCGCCGGCGCCATGGAGCCCCAGCGCCAGGCGCTTGAGTTCGCCCTGCATGACCTTAAAGTCGAGCAGCGCGGTTTGGCGCATCAACCCCGGGCTGACGCTGATTTGCGCGAGCATCTCGGCCGCGTAGAAAAGTTTGCCCTCCGCCTCCGGCCGCGCTTGTTTCCACGACAGCTTCACCGTGCCGTCGGCGGGGAGGTAGCTGAGGAAGTCCGGTCCGGCGCGCTCAGGCCGGGCCGCGCCGGCGAACTCAAATTGCGTATCGGCCGCCAAGCCCTTGAGGACAATGGGTTGCAAGGGACAGGGCGCAACGTGGAAATCAACGGCACTCCAGCCGCCCTCAGGACTGGACCGGACGGCGGCGGCGAATTTCAGGTCGATGGGGAATTTGCCTGCGCGCTCGAAAACGACCACGAGGCGGTTGGGCTCGGCGCGCACTTTCCACTTGGGATGCGGGCCGACTTCGCGCAGCGCCACCGTGCCGCCCAGCAACTCAAGCGAGCCGCCTTTGGGATTGTCCACGCGCGCGTTAGCGGTCAGCGTGAAGGTGGCGACGTCGTTGCTCAGTTCACCCACTAATTTGCAGGCTTCGAGGATGGGGGCATTGGAGGGAGGATTGGCCGGGGAGGCCGAGTGGGAGAGGGCGGCGGCAAGGAGGGTGAAACAGAGGAAGGAGAGTTTTTTCATATATTCAGACCGGAGGCCCGAGGTTGATTAGGCCATTGTGAGCAGCGTTAGGATTGGGGAGGGGAACCTCATATTTGTATTAGTGCGTTAGTATTCAGGGCAAAGGAATCGTGTTGAGAGGGAAGGCGTATGCCGGGTGGATTGGACGGCGCCCTTGCAGGGCGCAAACGTTTTTGGACTGTTCACCCAGGGTAGCGCCCCTCCACCGTCCGCAACCCTGGGCTGGTATGCACAATCCCTTCAGGATTGCAGGCGTTCCGGGCCACCGCGTTGTGCGGGGCGTCAATTTGTTCGAGCTAACAAGGGGATCCATGCATGACCCAACACGCAGGCACCTACAGCGTTTCGATTTGGCTTGTCGTGCTCGGGTGGTCTCGGCGCTTTCGGGCGCGCTTGGAGTTCGAAAGCGGCAGCCCCGAAAGCGTTTGGGGCGTGCATAAACGGTTTCGCGAGGTCGGGTGCCAGAACACCACCCCACGCGGAGGCATTTTGTTGGAATTGCGCCTTGGAACTGGAACTTGTTTTTGCACGGGCGGTGACGGCGTTTCGGTTTGGCTGGTGGTGTAGGGGTCTCGGGCGTGATTGGATTTCGAAAGCGGCAGCAAGCTGCACGCACTCCATACGCTTCGCGAGGCAGGCAGCCGGCGCATAGGCCAACGCGCAGGAATTGTGTTAATGTCACGCCTTGGAATCGGAGCTTATTTTTGCGTGGATCCGATTTGGCTAGGGGTGGTGGCGGCATGGTTTGTCGGTGGCTCACTTTCCACCCGCGAGACTTTGCGCTTGCTGGATCATGGTCTGGAGTTTTCTGGGGCGAGCGTCGGCCCCGCACACTTCAGGCACCCCGCGGAGGTAGCCGAGCAGGCGGTCGGGCGTGACTTCACCCGCGTATGGGCTGGAAGCAAGCCACTCGGAGAAGGCTGCCGCCGTCGCGGCCAGGCGCATGGCCGGACTGGACTGATCGAGCGCGAGCGCTTTGCCGGTATAGGGCACTTCCCATTCGTGCTCGTGGTACTCGGTTGTCCCCGGCACGCGGTACCGTACTCGCACCGTGCCCAGCGGGCCCTCTCCGGCCGGGTTCGCCTCGATGACATAGAGCGCGTTGCCGGATTCGGCGGCGCCGATCTGGGCGGCGTTCACGGTGTTGTCGCGGAACTGTTGTTTGGTGAGTTGATGCCTGGCATAGCCGATTTGGCGGTAAGCGGTGACGCGGCGCGGATTGAACTCGACCTGCACTTTTACGTCCGAGGCGGCGACGTGGAGTGCGCCGGCAAGCTGGCCGGCGAAATCATTGGCCGCTTCCTCCGGCGTATTGAGGAACCCGTAACGGCCATTGCCGTTGCGCGAAATGACCTCGAGCAAATTGTCGTTGAAGCCTTCCCAGCCGATGCCGAAACAATCCAGCGCGATGCCCTGCTTACGGTGCGCCTCGACGTTCTGCTTGAGCGCAACCGGATCGACAATGCCAAGGTTAGCGGCGCCGTCGGTGAGCAGGACGACCCGGTTATCGCCGTTGGCCAGGTAATGGCGCAGAGCGGTTTGATACGCCAACCTCATGGCCTCCTCGAGGTTGGTGCCGCCTTGCGGGGTGAGCTTGCTGACTTCCTCGGCGGCTTGCCCAGCCTGGTTGCCTGGAACTCCGTCCACCCACAACCGAGCGGTGCGGGCGAAGGTGACGATGCTGAACTTGTCCTGCGGCTGGAGTTGGGCGGCCAGCACGCGCAACGCCTCGCGAATGATCTGGACGCGGTCGGCGCGCTCCATCGAGCCGGAGTTGTCCAGCAGCAACACGATGTTCAGCGGGCGTCCCGGCGTGCGGCCCAGCGCCGCGGTTTTGACCGAGAAGCGGAGCAAGTCGCGGTTCTGCGCGAAGGGGTAGGCGGCACGTTCCCAGGCAAAGGCCAGCGGCGCGCCCGGGGCGGGCTCCGGGTCGCGATAATCAAAAGCATTGATAAACTCCTCGCTACGGATATTAGCGGGCTCAGGCATTTGGCCTTGGTCGAGGCTGGCCGCGGCCAAACGGAAAGAGACGTCGCTCACATTGAGCGAGAAGGTGGAAAAGGCGTTGTCACTCGTTTGGAGTTCGGGCTGGGGTTCGTCGGCACTCTTTCGGGCCGGTCGCTCTTTTAGGTCTTTCTTTTCGGCTTCTAGTCGAGTGGATTGCGCCGACTCGGATTTAGCTTCCTTCTGTTTTGAGTCATCGAGCGCACCAATGAAAGCAGGAGTAGGTTCACGAAGGGTGGTCTCTGGAGTGGTGGCTGCCTTGCTGGTGAACAGCTTGCCGAGCTTGGGCATGTCCCCGAGTTGGGCTAGATCCTTTTGGGGCTGTTGCACCTGTAACTGGAGATCCCTGGACGGGACCTTATTCAGGTCGTTAGTCGTGTTGTCCAGGGGATTGCTGCCCAAGGCGTACTTGCTCAGCGCGAGCGGATGGTCCACGTAGCCTACCACGCTAAGAGAATAAATATTGGTGTCCGGATTTGGCTGCTGAGCACCCGTCGCGAAAGCCAGGTTCACGTTGGTGGACTGGGTTTGCGCGCCGCGAGATCCCTCCGTATCCGCAAGGTTATTTTTGAAGAAGGAGGCCTGCCCTGAATCGTATGCAAAACCTTCCGAGGCGTTAGGTGCTTTGTCGCGCCAAGCCCAATAGGCATCCTTGGGAGTTTCGTTTTGGGCGAGCTGCTGGCCCTCGGTCTTCCCGGTGGCGCCGGGTGGCGTATGCTTAAGGGCTTTAGACGCTCTTCCCAGGGCATCCAAATCGGTGGTCGGGCGAATCACACCTCCGGCATCCAAAGTTTGCTGCACCTGGGATTCGCGATCGGCAATCTCATCGTTGCGCAAGAGCACCCTTGGGCTCCCGCCGCCAGACCCTCCACCGCCTCCTGCGCCACCGAAACCGGCAGGGAGTTGGATGGTTTCACCTCCTCTGAGCCCGCTAAGGCTCTTGTCCGTTGAGGTTGCCGCTTCGGCTAACGAAATGGGGTTGGTTGTGACCAATGACAGGCTATCCGTCGCCTTGCGCCGCGATTCGCCCGCACCGTCATAGGCGCGCGCATACTGGCCAGGCTCCCCAGCCTGTGGCAGGGTCGCGGTCGGCGCAGCGACCGGGATGGGCAGGCCTGTCGCAGGATCGATTGGTGGAGCGGCCACCTCGCCCACAGGAAGGCCCGTTGCCGGATCGAGAGCGCCACTCGTAACTACGGGAGCTGAGTCATTTCGTAGCGCCACCTTGCCTGGTCCCTGGTGCGTCGTGCTTGGCGCGAAGCCCAGCGTTGACTGAGGAGGAACCGACTGTTCGGGGTTGGCCTGGGCGAGCTCGGGCTTAGAGTTAGCAGGCGGCGTCAGCGCGCCGGTCGAACGTTGGTCCAAGAGGTTGTTCTGCGCCAAGAGCGAGCCGCTGCTGTTGACGCTGGAGGTCGTACGGGGGTTGCTGCGGTCGAAAAGGTCGGAGAGCACCCGCTGAACATCCTGCGGATCGGCGTTGGCCAGTTCATACGAACCGATCTCCTCCTTCTGGCCAGACGAAGGAATCCCACTGGCTTGACCTTCATGGACAGATGAGCCGTCCGCAGTCCCGGGAGAAATGGCGCCTCCGCCGACGGATGTGGCTGCCGAGGGTGGTGCCGTAGCCAGCATCGGCGACCGCGTGTTCTGCGGGGACGCGGCCTGCGCCAACTCGGAAACAGGGGGGAGAATAATCTGTGTGATGGGTCCGGTATCCGAGGAAAGGACAGGCGCATGCGGTTGAGCTTCGCGCTCGAGGGCAGCCTGTTGGTGGATGGTTTGCCACGGAGTTTCACGGTGTTCTCTCTCCGAATTCGAGAATCGAAGTCTTGGGCGCGCGAGTTCCTGCAACTGCTCGACTGGCGAGTTTACGGCCACGTCCCCGTGGCGTGACACGCTTCCGATGGGAGAAAAGAGGAAGGCGGCCGCAACACCAATCAGAGCGACCAATCCCGCCGCAACGCTCAGTTCCGCGAGGCGGAGCTTCTGCCGTTTCCTCGGCTTGGCAAATTCAGGCGGGCGAACCGTTTTGAAATGTGCCAGCAATTTCTCACGTCGCTGGTCTTGCAGCTTGAGCGGTTCGGCGGGCACCGCCGCCGGCTCAGCCGGCATGGCTGCGGTCTGGCGCACCAGTCCGATAGTCGTTTCCAAGCGCCGGTAGAGCCGCGACAGCTCGGTATCGTGCTCGATGGCTCGGCGCAGCGCCGCTGCTTCTTCTTCGGGCAATTCCCCCAGCAACAAGCCGGTCAGCTTGCTTTCAAGCTCCTCTGGTTGCGGCTTATCGGCATTCATAAAAACTTTGTCTCACAAATTCAGCATTCCATTTTTGGCGAGCTCATCGGCGATGGCCTTGAGCGCATGGTGGAGCAGGTAACCTACATGGCCGGTCTTCAGGCCCGTTTGCGCGCTTATTTCTTTGTAGGAGAGATTTTCCTCGAACTTTAGCCGGACTAGTTCGCGGCTGCGGGCGTCGAGCGTCTCGAGGCTTAGGCGCACCAGGCCGATTCCCTCCCAACGAGCGATGGCCTCGTCGGGCAGTGGTTGAGGATCGGCCGCTTCGGCCGGTGCGAGCGTGGGCGCCCCTGAGCCTGGTGTCACGTCGAGCGACACCACCTTGCCCGCCTGGCGGCGCTGATTGAGGGCGAGGTTATGCACGGTGCGGTAAAGCCAGCGTCGCGGCTCGCGGACTTCGTCAAATTGTTTGTGCAATCTCATGAACGCTTCTTGAACAACATCTTCGGCCAGGCTGCGCTCGCCGGCGAGGCGGAGGGCATAGCCGAGGAGGGGAGATTCCAGGGCATGGAACAACTCCTCGATCGTCTCGCTTGCGGGCCGCTCGGTGCTGGCTTGGTCTGGGCGCATTACCGCCATGCTCGGCAATCCAGGTTCGAAGATTTCGCTCAAGCTTGGCTCTCTCCGCCATCCCGGCCTATGCGTTTCATAACCGTGTTCTGCATATCTGACACCGCAGTTCCTACTTTCTTAGACGGTATTTGGAGAAAAAAGGGAAAGTAATTTTTGTGGGGCGTGTGTTCCCCAGGGCGGGGGCTCGTTCGGCTGGCATGCATAGGGCCGTTGGGCTTGAGAGTGGGGAGCAAATTCAGCCGTCGCTAACGCGACGCTATTGGGTTGGACGACTGGTTCCGTGGGCTGAAGCCGGGCTGGAGCCGCACGGCTACCGTCGGCGGCATCGCTCCGCGATGGTATTGTGGCGCATCCATCTCTTCCGCGGGAGGTTTCGGGCTGGGCTGGCTTGCACAGTCCTTTCGGGATCGGGGGCGTTCTGCGCCGGCGGAGGTCCAGGCGACGTAGATTTGAGCAAGGGTTGGTGTAAAAATGAATTGGGATCTTCGCCCGTCCGACTAAGGCTGACGCGAGTTGCCGGACTCCGAGGAACCGCGCGAAGCGTTTGGGACGCGGCAGCTTGGCAGCGCTTTCGGGCGGGCTTGGCTTTCGAAAGCGGCAGCAAGCTGCTCGCACTCCATGCGCTTCGCGAGGTTGGCTGCCTCGGCATAACCCGACATGCAGGCGTTTTGTTGGAATTGCGCCTTGAAACCAAAACATAACTCTGCACAGACCCGAGAAACAGAGGCGAGCGATCGGGCGCGGTGGCGGCTGGAAGTGCTCACGCGAGGGCAGTTGGTGTGGTCTGCCGATTGGAAATCGGCGATACAGCAGATTACAAATCTGCGCTACGAGGGTAGCGTCGCGCGCACGGTTCATGGAGTGATTTTTTCGGTGGCATCGTGGCGGGAAGCGGGGCTTCCCTGGCCGGCGGCGGAGGTTTGATTTGGCTTGATTGGGCTTGATTGAGCCGGGTCGGCGGGCTTGTGCTCGAGGATTGCTTCTGCCGACGCGGGCTGATTGTCCAAGTCGAGGGCTGAGCTGGCGGCACCGTTTCGGGCGGCAGCCTCAAGCGGGTTCTGCGTTGTGACATTCCTGCTGGTTTCTGACTCGCGGATCGTACCGTTTCGTGCGGCGAGTTCCGACTTATCCATGGAGCCGTTCTGGAGCGCGTTGCTGGTGGCGACAACGTCCACGGGCTCCGAAGCGAGCCTTGCCGGCTCGGGTTGGGGGGTGTGATTAGCAAACTCGAAGGGAATTAGATTGTCATTGGTTGCTTCGCTCGGGATTTGAGAGGCCCGATCGGCTGGTGAGCCACTCTTCTCGCCTGCGTCCGAGGCTTGATTAGGCTTGATTGGGTTTGATTGAAGGGACTTTTCTGCTTTGGTGGTCGAGCCGGCTTGTGTCGTGGTGTCAGCGGGAGGCAGGCCGGAAGCCTGCGCCACGGTGGCGCTTGCTTCCGCCTTGGCCGGTTTAGGTGTTTTACGGGCCCTGGCGGATTTGGCCTGGGCCTTCTTGGGGGTGGGCTCGGGCTCCTCGTCTGGGTCGTCGTTCTGGTTGAGCAGCGTGGCACCCGTGCTGATCTTCGTCATCAGCCTGGCCGCTTCCGCGCCGGCCTTGCCGCCGCCGTACATCTTGGCCAGGAGGGGTTCTTTGAGGATGGCGCGAGCCTGCTCGGTGACCCGCTGCTTGTCGCGCTGGAAACGCCGCTCGGTATGCTCTTCGGTCTCGATTTCTTCTTCGAAGCGCCAGCGCTCGAACGC
>Ga0209415_10013332_pt1 | contig 13567 bp, 12 predicted proteins | sample PeaSoiSIISIP2007_FD_187696 | JGI IMG/M metagenome (GOLD analysis project Ga0209415, IMG submission 187696) | Peat soil microbial communities from Weissenstadt, Germany - SII-SIP-2007 (SPAdes) (version 2) | ecosystem: Environmental > Terrestrial > Soil > Wetlands > Peat | place: Germany... | reverse complement strand
TCGGCAGTGCTTCCTCACCAATCCAAGTTGCGGGTCGCCAATGCTCCGTGCAGAGCGTTTAGGTCCCAGACCGTCAGCTGGCCGTTCTCCCACCAAAGCGCAAGACGGGCGCCGTCGGGGGAGAACGCGAGTCCAGGCAGATAGGTGCCACCCTGCGGCGACTGCAGGTGGGCGAGCACCGCGCCGTCGGCCGTGCGCAACAGGTGGACAACATCACCCACGCCGATTGCCAGCAAACGGCCGTCCGGGCTGAATGCCGGCTGCTTTCCTCGTCCTTGAACCTCTTTCGGCAGCGCAGGACCAAGCGACCAATCGGCAACACGCAGCAAATAACTCTTGTCCTCACCCGCTCCAAGGATGACCCGTACGCCGTCTGCACTGGCATGAATATGGCCTCCGTGAGGGTAATCGAGTGTGCGCCGGAGTTGCCCTGATGCGGCGTCGCGCAGCTCGATCAGGGCGCCTTTGCTGTCGTCCACGCTGTTGGCCAGAACATCCCTCCCGTCGTCGACAAACGCGGCTCCCGCCGCACCCGGAAGCGACCAACGCGGTCCGGTCGGAGGCCCCTCTAGCCTGACGACCTTGCAAAGTCCCTTCCTGACTGCCGTCAGGACGGCGAGCGTTCCGTCATGGGATACGTCGGCGATCGAGAACCCTGGCTCAGGGTCAATCGTGATGGATTCGCCAAGGCTCGGGGCGCCATTCCCAGAAACAAGGACAGGGATGCGAACCAGGCCGAGGTCCGTGCTGGCGGCGAGCAGGCTTTGCCCATCGCGAGAGAAATGAACGGTGCATCGGTTGGTGCTCAGGCCCTGGGGCGCCACGGCGACGATGGCACCGGAGGCGTCGCGCATTTGGACGGCGCCCCAGACCGCGGTGGCCAGCCAGCGGCCGTCTGGGGAATAGTCGATAACAGAGGTTGCCGTGCTTTGGACGCTGTCCCGCTGGATGCTGGACCTGACCGGAAGGGCCCATGTGACCTTCGACATCTCAAGGCGGTAAAGCCGGGCCGTGTCGCCCCCGCCGGCCTTAGCGATCAGGGTGCCCTCGCTATTGACCCCTATCATTGGGCTCGCCCCCAAGTCCGCCACCAGAAGCGGTCGGGACCGTCCCAGGTCCCAGAGAGTCGTCACGCCGCTGTCGCCCGAACTCAGCACGGTGGATCCGCCCGGTCCAAAGAAGGCCAGAAGCGCAAGCGGGTCGCTGACGCGGTTCAGCGATTCCCCGCCGGGTATACCAAAAATCCGGAACTCCTCCGCTCCCGTCATGAGGCGGTTATTCCCAGGGGACCAAGCTATCGTCTGGTACGATGCCTCGATGGGCAGCCTTGCAACTTCGGCGCCGTCCAGGGCGTTGAGCACGCGCAGGGACGCGACCTCCCCATGTTTGCCCCGGAGCCCGCGCCCCACCGCGAGCCACCGTCCGTCACTGGAAAAGCCAAGATGGGTGACCATGGCGTCGGTCGGGATCCGGCGGAGCTCCGTGCCATCGCCGGTCGAGTGAAACGAGACGCCGCCGGAGGGAAGGGCGCTTGCCAAAATGAGCCCGTCCGGTGAAAAGGCCTCGGGGCAGCCGTAGCCTGAAAAGCGACCGGTCAGGACATAGGGCCTGTCCTTTAGCACAAAAGCCAGATCCGGCCGTTTGTCGCTCCAGATGATCTCCTCCCCATTTTCATTGCGCGCGGCGATCCACCGGCCGTCGGGGGAAAAGACCGGTGTGCTCCAAAGCTTGGAAGGCGTTCCACGAAGGCTTTGGATCATCGTGTCGTCTGATAGCCTCCTGAGCTCGAGCTGGCCCTTCCCGGTCTCCACGGCGTACCGGTCCCTGTTTGGGTCAAAGGCAACCATCCCGCCAACAACCGGCCTTATCTGAAACTCCCGCACCTGGACGATCTCGGGCCGCGCGAGGGCGGCGATGACCTCGTCGCGCGCATCCAGGCCACCCCGGATCTGCGCGGCCTCGGTTGCAGCCGCCAACGCCTCATCCCTTTGGCCGCGGAGGCCGGCCAGGCGGGTGGCACGGCTGCGCGCGAGCAGGGAATCGCGTAGCCGCTCAAGCGTCGCCGCTTCGGCCCTCTCCGCACGGCCTTGGGCGGCGACGGCCGCGCGCTGGCTCCGTGCGAGCCGGACCGCCATGAGCGGGCCTCCTATCGCGAGCGTCAAAAGCAGCGCCGCAGCCAATCCCGTGGATAGGGCCAGCGCGGGCCGCCTGCGGCAGTATCGCACGGCCCGCTCCATGGGTCCGACGGGGCGGGCCGAGATGGGCTCGCCGCTTAGGAACGCATCAAGGTCGGCCTTGAGTGATGCCGCGGACGGGTAGCGGCGGCCCGGCACCTTTTCCATGCACTTCAGGCAGATGGTCTCAAGGTCCCTTGGGACACCCGGCTGGAGAAGATGGGGCGCAAGCGGGTCCCTGTCCGGGAGCTGCGCCAGGATTTCCGCGGGGGGGCCGATAAACGGCGGCCGACCCGTCAGGCACGTGTAGAGCACGGCGCCAAGACCGTAGATGTCGGATTCCGGGAGCGTCCGTTCGCTTCCACCAAGGAGCTCTGGGGCGAGGTAGGCCGGTGTCCCCGCCACGGATCCCGGGTTGGTGAGGTCGCCCCCCCCTTCAAGGGGCGCGGCAAGCCCAAAATCGGCCAGGCGGGGCTCTCCGTCAAGATCCATCAGGATGTTCGACGGTTTCACGTCGCGGTGGAGGAGACCCGCCGCGTGCGCGTGGGCCAGGGCTCCGGCAAGTTTGCTGGCAATTTCCGCAGAAACCCGGGGAGATAGGGGTTTGCCCTTGAGATCGGAACCCAGGTCGCCGCCCTCGATGAAATCCATCGCCAGAAACGCCGATGACCCGGTGCCCCCCAGGGCGTGCACGGAGACGATGTTCGGGTGGCGGAGCTGCGCGGCTGCCCTCCCCTCGCGAAGCAGGCGCTGACCGAGCACGGGGTCCGCAACCGCGATCAACTTGAGCGCAACCAGCCGGTCAAGGCTGCGCTCGCGCGCCAACCAGACCACTCCCATGCCGCCACGCCCGAGCTCGTGCAGCAGCTCGTAGCCCTCGACGGATTCAGCCTGCCCCGCATTCAGCGTTTCAAGTCCGAACGCGCCGCCAAATGAGCATTGTGGGCAGAAATCTGCGATCCGCCCCTCGGGCAGAGAAACGCCACAGGTCCGGCAAAGCATGGGGGTCAGCGTGAACTCACCTTGAGCAGAAAACGCAACTCGGCATCCAGCTCGGACCGGTCCGCAAGGGTTTCCGCAACCTCGGCGCGAATCAGCTCCGTGAAGCGGCGGTTAAGGCGGTGGATAAGAAGGGCAATCTGGCCCCGGCGCATCCCAAGCTCGTCACTGAGTCTTTGATAATCGCCTGCTCCCGGAGCCTGCGTGACAAAGGCGCGAAGCAATTCAAAAAGCAGGGCCTTTCCTGCCTCATTCTGCTCCTTCTCGAGCCGCTCCCATGCTGTAGTAAGGACGCCGTTGGCCCAGGATGCCTCATAGGCGCCGGCAGGGTCGGAGTCGGTGACGGAAAGCTTGGCAAGCTCACGCTCCCCCTCGATCCCGTCAAGGGGCAGAATCGTCGCTCCGCCTCCCCGCCGCTTCGCCAGGCTGACCCGCCGGCGGTTCGCAAGGAAGTTCCTGAGCAGTGAGAGCAGGTACGCCCGGAAGCTGCCCCGGCTGGGATCAGCTTTCTTCAGCCATTCACGCTCGAGCAACTCGATGAAGAACTCCTGTGTCGCGTCCTCGGCATCGGAAGGGGAAAGCCCACTGCACCGGACAAAGATGTAGATGGGGCGCCAGTGCTTGCGGCAGAGGCGCTCGAGAGCCTTCCCCCCGTCCTCATCCTGGCCCGCCGCTATGACGAGGCTCCATGTGGTGGACGAAAATCCGTCGGACGTCACTCCGTCCACAGGTGTGCGCTCCGTTCCTCCCATGAATTAACGGTTAAGGGTCGTGAGGACGACCGCGAGCTTATTGCCGTGCCACGGCAAACCCCAAAGCCTAATCCTCTCGGCGCAAGAATCCATTGCCATAGCCGCCGCATCGCCGTTTAGGGCGATGGAATCCGTTAGCGCCTTTCTTGCTCGCCCATCGTCCCAGAATGGACCGCCTACTACAGAGGGTTGATGATTTGCAAATGCTTGTGAAGCATAGACATGGTTGATTCCTCAAGAATTTGCACTGAGCTGCAAACGAGGATTGAAACGATGCACGCAAGGTTTCCGATCGCCTCCATGCCGAAAAGAAAATGACCCTCTCCGCCTATGCCAGAAGCCTCGTAAGGCTGCTTGCACCGCGCCGGGGTACGGCGGCGGTCGTCGGGGCCCTCCTTGTCGTGGATGTCGCGTTCGTCGCCGCGTGGCCCCTGACCTTCGAGTATCTCATCAACCGAGTGACGATACCGGGCGACCAGCGGTCCCTCACCGTTGCTGTCTAAGCGCTGTTTGGGGCGGTGCTGATCGCGTCCCTGGCCGCTGTCATGCGTGACTATGGGTAGGCTATCCTCCGGTCACGGGTCCTGCGGGGCGGTAGGCATTCGGTCTCTGAGCACCTCGAAAAAACGCCGCTCGCGTTCTTCATGCAGAACGAGGGCGCAGACCTCCTCGCCCGATTCTCGTCCGACCCTGCGCTCCTGGAGGGCGCGATCACGTCATCGATTTCCGGAATGCTGCTGGGGTCGGCTGGAATCGCGACAAGCGCAGCCCTGCTGTTCTTCCTGGAGTGGCGGCTCGGCTGCATTACCGCGGTGGGGCTGCTGCTCTGCATCCCCCTTCCGCAACCGCTGGCGAAGGCGTCCGCCGGCGCCAGCTACCGCATCCGGCAGCTCGAGGCCGATGTCGGCGCAGCGGCGCAGGCGAACATCGGCTCCCAGCCCGTGACCAAGGCGTTCGGGCCGGGTGGGCACATCACGGAGCACTTTGCACGGCTCACGGGGCGGTTGGACACCATGAGGCACCCATGAGAATGGCCGGCAGCGCCGCCGGGCCTTGGGGAAATTGACCTGTTGGGCCGTGGGGCCAAGGAACTCGTCCGAGAAGCTCTAAGTCCCTATAAAAACCTGCATTGCGGAAAAACTCCGGCGAGGTTCGACTGAAACCCATGCCAGCCTTCGTGTCAGAACAAGAAGCCTGGCCAACTCCCGCATAATTTCACCCGGCTGTCTCGCGGTATTTCGACGTTTTCTTGGCCAACTTTCGGGTCAAACAGACGGAAGCTATCCTGTCCCTGGCCAAATAAGAAGCCGATTCGACATGCCTACTCTTGCCGCGTTCGTGGCGAGCGTTGACGCACTTGACACTGGTCCATTTTTGGACCACCTCTCCTGCATGAGTGCCGCCGCCCTCCAGCTAAAAAAATCCCTAGCCGATGCCATAAAGAATCAGTTGAAGTTCGATCATTTGAGCATCTCCAGCTTCGCCAGGAAGACTAAGACCAACCGCCATTCGGTCCGCAGAATTCTGGACGGAAGAAACACATCCATTACGCTGAAGACCATGGCGAGAGCCGCGGAGGCGCTCAACCTAGAGCTGACACTCTCCGTCAAGCAGCTGCCTCTCGGTAAGCTGGAGAGAATCGCCGGGAAACTTGCCGCCTCCGACGATGCCCAAAAGGCAGCTGAGCTGAAAAAGCAGTTCTTGGAGGGATATTACGGAAAACCGCTGAATCAGCTCGATGCCTGAGATTCAGCGGGCCAACCTTCCTCCGGCGCTGTTGGCACATCTTCTGGACCGTGTGACGGAACGGAACATCACCAAGGACGACCTGATGCAGGTGCTCCGCTGGATTGAGGGAAACGCGATCGTGCCAGAAGGCGATTGGTTCAAGCGCTTCCGTAGTGTCACGGCTCGCGGGCAGGGTGCGCTGATCAAGGCATTCCTTACCACAGAGCACGTCGCGATTGGCGAGGAAGTCGAATGAGGAAGCTCGAGGCCGAATTCCAGAGTGAATGAACGCGGCTTTCGGCTAGCTTCATCGTCTCAGTTGTTCTCACTGCTCTCTTTTGTGACAAATAAATACTTTTGTGTCATATAAAGTGGCGCAAAAGCGCAACTTGCGCCACAATAATGAGTTTATATGGCGCACAAACCGTTTTCGTGCCACATTCACAACGTGCCGAAGATCATCCAGCAAGCTGAGCTATACCAAATCCTGCAAGCTGTAGCCGGCATTGCAGGGCCCGCGTCCATCCACGAAATAGCCAAAGCTCTTTCCTCATCACTTCCCCGACGTACCCTGCAGCGCCGCTTGGCCTATCTCGTCAAAGAGGGTCGCCTCGCTCCCACGAGCGAGCGGCGGGGACGCCGCTACAAACTCGGCCAGGCAAAGCCCACTCCGCCAGAGAGGCCGCATATTCCTACTTTCGACCGAGATGTCGTTCCTCTCTCCCTGGAAGCCATTGAAATCCGCGGGATCATAGCCCAACCCCTTTCGACCCGCAGGCCCGTGGGTTATCAGACTTCATTCCTTGGGGATTATGAGTCCAATGTCACCGCGTATCTCTCCCCCGCCCTTCGGGTCAAGCTGTCGGAAATGGGCCAGGTCGCGGGCAAGGAGCTGCCCGCGGGGACGTATTTCCGTAAAGTGATGGATCGCCTGCTAATCGACCTTTCTTGGAATTCCAGCCGCTTAGAGGGTAACACCTATTCCCTGCTCGAGACCGAGCGCCTGCTTGAACTGGGTGAAAATGCTCAAGGGAAGGATGCCCGCGAGGCGCAGATGATCCTGAACCACAAGGCGGCCATTGAGATGCTGGCGGACCAGGCTGAGGAGATTGGATTCAACCGCTACACCATCTGCAACCTGCACGCGCTGCTCGCCGACAATCTGCTCGCAGATCCGGCCGCATCCGGGCGGCTGCGCTCGAAACCCGTCGGCATATCGGGCACCGTCTTTCATCCCCTGGAGGTGCCGCAGGCGATTGAGGAGAATTTCCAGCAGATTCTGGACAAGGCAACCGCGATCGAGGACGCCTTCGAGCAGTCGTTTTTCGTCATGGTTCACATCCCGTACCTCCAGCCCTTTGAGGACGTGAACAAGCGCGTTTCGCGGTTGGCGGCAAACATTCCGCTCGTGCGCCGCAATCTGTGCCCTTTGTCGTTCGTCGATGTGCCCGTTGATGACTACGTCAATGCAACTCTGGGGGTATACGAGCTAAGCCGTGTCGACTATCTGCGCGATGTGTTCCTTTGGGCGTACGCGCGCTCCTGCGCCCGCTATTCAGCGGTCCGCCAGTCGCTCGGGGAGCCCGATTCATTCCGGCTGAAATATCGCCTGCAAATCGCAAGACTCGTCGCCGACGTAGTCCGAGGCGGCCTGGACAAGAGTTCGGCCGTAAAGCGGATCGCCATCGATGCGGATGATTCGATCCCCGCCACAGATCGCAAGAGGTTCACCGAGGCCGTGGAGACCGAGCTAACAAGCCTTCACGAAGGCAACATCGCCCGCTACCGCCTGCGTCCTGCGGAGTTTGAAGCTTGGAGAAGAAATTGGCATTAACGGCCGGGCGCTCGTGTGGCGTTTCACTCTTGCCACACTCTTGCCATATTTGCGTCATCTGATGCCGTTCCTTTCATCTCAATGCATAAAACAACGGTCGGGCAGAATTCCCGTAAACCGGTGACATTCACCGTTTACGAGGGAGAAACAAATCGCCGACCGACTTCCGAAGGAAACGAATGGCACGGGTTCGAATCCCTCCCTCTCCGCCATTTACTTCCTTTTAGGAGAGAAGCCTGACAGCCAAATGGCCAGCTGGCGCGGCAGCTCGGGCGTGTATCCGAACAGCTCGTCCGTCATTTCACAGTTCACGAATCCCTCCTTGGAGGTCGTCTTCCCCGCTCCCAGCTGGGCGGGCGGCGGGAGCATGCGCAAGAACTTCCCGGCCAGCGCCAAAGCCGAGGCGGTATCATACTTCACGTTTTTGTTAATTGATTGTTGACACGTAATTCGAGGCGTAAACAGCTAACACCGTGGTTAATCGTTCACCGCAAGAAATGGACCGGATCTTCCGAGCTCTTGCGGACCCAACACGGCGTCAAATCCTTCTTAGCGTGGCCCGGTCGGACTGCACGGTCGCGGAGCTGTCCAAGCCGTTTGCTATCTCTCCACCAGCGATATCGCGACATCTTAAGATTCTGGAGGGCGTTGGCATTCTGGAGCGCGTGAGAATGGGAAAATATCACCGCTTCCGACTCAATACCCATCCCTTGGCCGAAGTTCAGGCGGCGCTGCAAAAACTGACTACGTTTTGGATCCAGCGGCTGGACTCTTTGGAGGAGTTCTTGGATGCCGAAGAGGAATCGCAAAAAAGGGGAAAATTGTGAGCATGCGGTCTCAATCGCTCGAAATCCGACGCCTCAGCAAGCAAAGCCGGGCTCGCGTTTTTTCGGCCCTCACCGTCCAGACCAATCTTTTGGTGGCCGCCGCATATGCGCCGGACCCAAACACTGCCTGCGCGAAGCGCGAAGAATCTAGACCACCTCGGCCATCATGAAGAATCCCCCGCGGCACCTGCTGGCGTTCGTGCTGGCATCCGCCGGCGTCATTGCGCAGCCGCCGGCCACTCCGCCCGCGGCCCCCCAGCCTCCAGCCGGTCGCGACCCCCGCATGGACGCTTATTACCAGCTTGGCCCGGATTCGCAGCGGCAGGCCGGCGTGCCCAGGGGAACGATAGCCGGTCCGTACACGCTTCTATCCGCGGTGTTTCCCGGAACGCAGCACACCTACTTCGTGTACGTCCCCGCCCAATATGACCCTGCCCGGCCGACTCCCCTCATCATCCTCAGCGACGGCCAGGCGATGATGGCGGAGCCCGGCGATGTCCAGGCCCAGAATGTCTTCGACAACCTCATCTATCGCCGGGAAATCCCCGTGATGATCGGGGTCTTCATCAATCCGGGCCGAAGGCCGGATCAACCCGAGCCGATACCCAGCGACTGGGGCGACAAGACCACGAATCGCGCCGATGAATACAATCCTCCGACCGACAAGTATGCGCGGGTCATCGTGGACGAGCTGATGCCCGCCCTCAGGAAGGCGTACAACATTTCCTCCGACCCGAACCTGCACGCCATCATGGGCGCCAGCTCGGGCGGCTGCGCGGCATTCGCCGTCGCCTGGTTCCGGCCCGATGACTTCCGAAAGGTCATCACGTTCGTCGGCAGCTACACGGACATCCGCGGCGAGTACGTCTATCCCGAGCTCGTGGCCGCAAGCGAAAGGAAGCCGATACGGATATTCCTGCAGGACGGCCGCAACGACAACCGCAACCCTGACGATCCGAAGAGGGACTGGTTCTACCAGAATGTGCGGCTGGTGAAGGCGCTGACCGAAAAGGGCTATGAGGTGAACTACACGTGGGGAATCGGCAACCACGGCCAGAAGCAGGGCGGGGCGGTCTTCCCGGAGATGATGCGCTGGCTGTGGCGCGATCAGCCGGTATCCACGGACCCGAACGACCTTGTGGAGCGATCGTTCCGCGCGGCGCCCGCGCCTGCGCCGGACGCCCCGAGCACACCCGCCAAATAGCCGCGCCTGGGGTCAAGAGATCCGGGGCCGCTTTTCCTTGAGCGCCTGATTGACCGCCTTCAGCAGGAGCGCCGGCATGCACGGCTTGGGAAGGACCTCAATGACGCCCAACGCACTGAAAACGGCGCGATTGTCATCCTGCTCGAGGCCGCTGGTCGCGATGAAGCTTATGTCCGGCTTGATGATTCGAAGCGTGCGGATAAGCTCCATGCCCCCGATGCCGGGCATCATGAGGTCGGTCAGCACAAGGACGATGGAGTCGCCATGCTGGATGAACAGCTCGATGGCCTCCTTCCCGCTGGCCGCCGTCAGCACCCGGTAGCGGTACTTTGTCAACATGCCGCTCGTCGCCATCAGGATAGGAAGCTCGTCGTCGACGACAAGGATGAGCTCCTGGTTCCCGACCGGGATGGGTGAATTCGAGTCGCCCTGCTTGTCGGTCTCGGTTCGGCCCGTCGCCGGCAGGTAGACCTTGAAGGTCGTGCCGTGGCCGAGCTCGCTGTAGACCGTTATGAACCCGCCGTGACTCTTGACGATGCCCAGGGCCGTGGACAGGCCCAGTCCGGTGCCCTTGCTGAGGCTCTTGGTCGTGAAGAAGGGATCGAAGATGCGGGGTAGGTTCTCGCGCGGAATGCCGGTGCCGGTGTCTGACACGGCCACCGTCACGAAGGGCCCAGGTTTCGCGTCCGGATTGAGTTTCGCAAGCTCCTCGTCCATCTGGATGTTCTCGGCATTTACCCGCAATTTGCCCCCGGTTGGCATGGAGTCGCGCGCATTGACGCACAGGTTCATGAACACCTGGTGCATCTGGGTGGCGTCGGCCTTTACGGTCCAAAGGTCGCGCGGCACCTTCTGCTCGATCTTGATATCGCGGGGAAACGTTTCCCGCATGAGCTGCTCCATCTCCTTCAAGAGGTGGCGCAGCTGCACGCTCACGCGGGCACCCTCGATCCCACGGCTGAATGTCAGCAGCTGCCTGATGATCGATGCGCCTCTTTGCGCCCCGTGTTCCACCATGGCAAGGATCTCGCGGTCGGCCTCGGCGGGGAGCTTCTCCTTCAGCATGCCTGCCGCCATCAGCATCGGGGCAAGGATGTTGTTCAGGTCATGGGCCACCCCGCTTGCGAGGGCGCCGATCGCCTCCATCCGCTGCGAGCGCAGGAACTTGTCCTCAAGCTGCCGGCCTTCAGTCACGTCACGCGAGTTGACCACCAGCTGCCTCTCCCCTGCGCGGTCCGTCAGGCTCCGGCCCAGGGACTGGAGAATATGCCATGACCCGTCGCGGTGGCGGACGCGGAACTCGACCGACTTGGTCTCCTCCGTATCGGCAAGCGCCTGCCGGATGAATTCCTGGACCTTGCCGTGGTCCTCGGGCGGCACGAACTCTTCCAGCTTGTGGCCGGCCATCTCGGCCACCGCGTGCCCGAGGATGCGCGAAACGGACGGGCTCTGGTACTGGATGGTTCCCTCGCGATCGACAACGGCGATCAAGTCCGATCCATTTTCGATCAGCCGGCGGAAACGATTCTCGCTGGCGTGCAGCTCCTCGTCCATCTGCCTGCGTTTCGTGATATTCTCAAACACGGCCACAAAGTGCTCCCTGGCCGGGCTGTACACCGAGATCGAGAACCAGATGCCCAGGGCTTCCACATAGGTCTCGAACTTTTCCGGTTGTCCGGTTTGCGAGACCCGCCCGTAGATCTGAAACAGCTCGGGGTTGGTGTCCCGAATGCCCGGAATGACCTCAGTGACTCTCTTGCCGGCCACGTTCTTGAGGCCCGTCAGCGCCCCGAATGCCTTGTTGACCTCTAGGTAGACAAAATCGCTCGGGACATCGTTCTCAAACAGCATTCGGCAGTACGCGTATCCCTCGTTCATGTTCTCGAATAGGGAGCGAAAATGCCGCTCCTTCTCCGGCAGGGATTTCTCCTCGCACCGAATGTCGGTCTTCATGCGACCCCCAATTCAACGCAGCGACGCGCGGAAACCGCGCCGGCGAGCTCCGCTTGGGCAGGGATGCGAGTAATCGGGCGCCGCTGGATTTTGGCCGCGAAGATCCAGGACGGAACAGGATCTGCCGGGCATTCCGGCTCCGACCCTGCGCAATGCGTAAGTTTGCTCGATGGCGCGGAGGTCTGGGAATTCCTGCTGCTGCATGTCGCCTGGGTTCGATTGCGCGCTCTCGCCCGCAACCCACCTTCCATTCCCATACACCAATTCACCGCCCTTGCGACCTCCTAATGAAGCCATTAGCCGCGCTGATAGGTGCACGGGGCCGACCGTCTTATGCATTCAAGCTAATTGTTCCCGGCCGAGGGCGGGCCATCCGGAATCGGGACCGCAGCGGCCGCGCGCCGGCTCCTCAACGGGACCGGCGGATCGGCCGCGCGTCAGAGGTCCGGATATCTCTTCCGCGCATCGGGGCCGCCGCCAATGCCGGGCCCGAGGCGTCTTCCCAAGTCGAGAAGCGGCCCGGTAAGGAGGGTCGTTATAAGCGCCATCATCACCAGCACGGCAAAAATGGTCGGCGGCAGCACCCCAGATCGAAGCCGATGTTCAACGCGATCAATTCCATCAAGCCCCGCGTGTTCATGAGCGCTCCAAACGAAAAGGCCATGTTCCAGTCCATCCCGTTCAACCTGGCGCCAATCATGCAGCTGCCGAGCTTGCCTGCGGTGGCGATGAGCACGACAGCGAGACAGGTGAGCCAGCTCGTCGCGTCGTTAAGGAGCCCAATGTGGGTGCGCAGCCCGCTGAAGGCAAAGAACAGCGGCAGCAACAGGGCGCCGGTGGCGGTTTCCATCTGCGCCGCCAGATGGCGGCGAAAGGCCTCCCGCCTGGGCATAATCGCTCCTGCCAGGAACGCCCCGAACAGCGCGTGGATTCCCAGAACATCGGTGACCAGGGCCGAACCGGTCATGATCAGGAGCGCGGCGGCCACAATTCCCGGGCCGGGAACGCCGCCGGCCATCCCTTCCGCGCCCAGCCAGCGATGCACGGCCCGCCGCACGGCCACAGCCATGAACGCGACAAAGAGAGCCAACAACCCGAGGTTGACCCGCGTCGCGGCCAATCCTTCCGCGCGAGCAACGGCGGCCACGAGCGCCAGAATAGCCCAGGCGCTCGCGTCGCCCACGGCCGCGCACGTGATTGCCGCGACACCCAGGGATGTCTTTATCATGCCGCGCTCCTCCAGAATGCGCGCCAGCACGGGGAAGGCGGTGATGCTCATGGCTATCCCCATGAACAACGCGAATGCGGTGAAGCCGGCACCGGCGCCGGCGTACCTGGGATACAGGAAAAGCGCGGAGACCACGCCGAGGAAGAACGGCACCAGGATGCCGGTTTGGCTGATCAAGAACGCCGAGCGGGCCCTTTCGCCCAGGGCGCCGACGTCCAGCTCCATGCCCACCGCGAACATGAACACCGTCACCCCAATCTGGCTGAGCAGCCGAAGGATGTCGAGTGACGCCCCGTTGAAAATGAAATTGAAGCCGGCCGGCCAGATCCAGCCGAGCAGCGAGGGCCCCAGGAGGATGCCCGCCGTGATCTCACCCACGACCGCCGGAAGCCCCAGCCGGCGGAAGAGCGAGCCGACCGTCCGCGTGGCGAGCAGGACCGCGACGAGCTGCAGCGCCAGGCGGCCCAGCGTGCCGCTCGGATTCTCCAGCAAGGCCGTCCACGGGAACGCGCGCAGGCCGGATGGGGAATGCGACCTTTGAGCGGGCTGGAGCGCGCTCGGCGCGCCAGCGGGGTAACGGGCCGGCGGGGGCTGCGCCAGGTTGTGGCCGATGTGAAGGGCGACGCCGATGCCGAGGCAGCACGATGCCCAAAGCACGACAAAGACAAGGGACCTCCGCCGCGGGCGATCTCTTGTCTGCGCGCCGTCCATTTCCCCGGCCCTACCCGTCCTTCTGGGCCTGAGCTCGCAGCCCGCCGGGCCGCCCGGGCCATGTCTGCGGGCGGGCCCAGAAGGCGTCGCTTCGCCCGCCGTAGTATCCCTCGAGCGCCTGGTCCATGACGCGCGACGTGCGCCGCGCCGACTCTCC
>Ga0209415_10013330_pt1 | contig 13567 bp, 12 predicted proteins | sample PeaSoiSIISIP2007_FD_187696 | JGI IMG/M metagenome (GOLD analysis project Ga0209415, IMG submission 187696) | Peat soil microbial communities from Weissenstadt, Germany - SII-SIP-2007 (SPAdes) (version 2) | ecosystem: Environmental > Terrestrial > Soil > Wetlands > Peat | place: Germany... | reverse complement strand
GATAGGACTCGAACCTATAACCTGCCGGTTAACAGGAGGTCTGTACCGCGCGGAGCGATCTGCTGCTGCAGATCACCGTCAGCCCGCTTGATCTGCATAAATGCTCGTCACGGGCTTACAGGGCCACCTTAGCAGGTGTGCTGCCGTGTGCCGGGGAATGCCGTTTTGTCTGTGGGAAACCTGTGGGGAAACATAGCTGCGGCCCGGACTTGTGGGATTTCTGTGGGGGTGATGGCTGGTGGCAGCGGCGCCGGTGAACGGCGAGACTGGCTGCTCCAGGGACTCCAGCGGCGCGGTCAGCTCGCGCAGCTCTGCAACACCGGCAAGCCACTGCCCTCTGTGCCGGCAAACTCCAGCACACCCGGCCAGGGATGCCCGTGAGCACCGAGCCGGCCAAGTGCGCGCGGGCGCCGGTGCCGGGAAGCCTGCCGCCGGGAACCCCGGCATATCGACCGCGCGGATGTTCCGGATCTTGAGCCAATGGGGTACGCCGCCCGGGGCGACACAGGGAGATTGGCCGCTTGAGCACGATCCCCTCCAAGCCCTGATCGCGGGTGGCGGCCAGCAGCGCCGCGGCAGCCCCGGGAAACGCAAGCTATCAGCCTTCCGCACGAATCGCGCCTGGTGTTTCGTACGAACAGAAGAAAGCTGCCCAGCGCAGTTCTCGATGCTGCCACGGAAGAGCATGCTTCTCTTACGCAACCGAGGCAAGTGGGGGTTGGGCATGCGCAATGGCGTTCCGTCCCGTGCCCGAGTCGTAATCGTCGGCGGTGGAATCGTAGGCTGTGCGACTGCGTATCACCTGGCGCGCCGTGGATGGACAGACGTGCTCGTCATCGAACGCAAGTCGCTGACGTCGGGAACCACGTGGCACGCGGCCGGGCTTGTCACGCAGGCACGTCCCACCGAGGGGATGCGCCGCATAGTGCGGCAGAGCTTGGAGGTATTCGCAGACCTTGAGTCCCTTACCGGCATCGGGTTCAGGCGCACCGGGACTATCCATCTGGCCGCGACGCCCGAACGATGGGAAGAACTGCTCCGCCAGGTGTCAGCGGTCACTGCGGACGGCATCGACACCGAACTGCTGGCCCCCGGTCAGATACCCGCCCTCTTCCCGCTGCTCGACCCGTCTGGGCTGGTCGGCGGGATCTACTACCCGGCTGATGGCCGTGGCAACGCGACTGACACCACCCTGGCGCTGGCACGGGCCGCGCGCGATGCGGGAACGACGATCCTGGAGAAGACCGAGGCTATTGAGGTTCTCCTCAGGAATGGCCGCGCTCAAGGCGTACGCACAGCGATAGGCGATGTGGAGGCCGAGTTCGTCGTCAACTGCACTGGTATGTGGGGACGTCAATTCGCTCGCAGCCACGGGGTCACACTGCCGTTGCAGGCAATGGAACATTATTACGTCGTCACTGATGAAGTGCCCGGCCTCGGCTCAGGTCTCCCCACTATCAAAAGCTCTGATGATTGCGCGTACGTCAAGGACGAAGCCGGCAAGATCTTGGTCGGCTTCTTTGAGCCAGGCAGCCATACATGGAATTCGTTCGGCATCCCGCCGGAAACGGAATATGCCACTATTCCCGGCGAATGGGATCATATAACGCCGTTCTTTGAACGCGTCGCCGCGCGTATACCCGCGATCGCCGATATTGGGATACGGCTGTTCTTCTGTGGCCCAGAGTGCTTCACTCCGGACGGGGTGTATCACCTCGGCGAAGTGCCGGGCATCAGCAACTACCTGGCCGCGGTCGGCTTCAACTCTATCGGTTTCCAAAGCGGGCCCGGGGTGGGAAGTTACATAGCCGACTGGATCATCGACGGTCGCCCGCCATTCGCGCTCACCGAGGCCGACCCCCGCCGCGCTATGCCACACCAGGGGACCCGCCGCTACCTCGAGAAGCGGGTGACAGAGACGCTGGACCTGTCCTACGGCATGCATTGGCCATTCGAGCAGCGTGAGAGCGCCAGAGGGATCCGCCGGAGCCCGCTGCACGACCGGGTCGCCGCCGCTGGCGCCGTCTTCGGAGAGGTCGCCGGGTGGGAGCGGGCCAACTGGTATTCGGCTGACGGCGTGGAGCCACGATACTGCTATTCCTACGGGTGCCCGAACTGGTTCTCGCGTAGCGCCGCCGAGCATAATGCCGTGCGGCAGGGTGTTGGCGTCTTCGATCTCAGTTCCTTCGGGAAGCTGCTGGTGCAGGGCCGCGACGCTTCGCGTTTCCTGCAACGGATATGCAGCAATGACACTGATATGGCTTCCGGTCGGATCGTCTACACCCAGTGGCTGAACGATCACGGCGGGATCGAGGCAGACGTCACTGTCACCAGGTTGACAGAGACAGAGTTCCTGGTGATGACCGCCGCACTAAGCACGATGCGGGATGCTGACTGGCTGCGCAAACACCTGAAACCCGAGGAGTTCGTCACCGTCACCGATGTCAGCAACGGCTGGGCGATGCTCGCCGTCATGGGCCCACGCTCCCGGGGCCTGCTGTCCGAGCTGACCGATGCTGACCTTTCTGACGGACCCTTCCCCTTCGGGACATCACGCGAGATCGATTTCGGCTATGCCGTCGTCCGCGCTACCCGCATTACTTACGTGGGAGAACTCGGCTGGGAACTCTTGGTGCCGACCGAGGTGGCGTGCCATGTGTATGACCTGCTGACGACTGCGGGCGTCGCGCACGGCCTCACTCCAGCTGGGTACCATGCGCTTGATTCGCTGCGCATGGAGAAGGCATACCGCAGCTGGGGCCACGACATTGGCCCCGATGACACGCCGCTCGAAGCTGGACTTGCGTTCGCGGTGTCCTGGACCAAACCAAGCTTCATCGGTCGTGACGCCTTGCTTGCTCAACGTGAGCGGGGGGTGCGGCGACGGCTGGTTCAACTCGTGCTCGATGACCCGAGGGCGTTCGCGTACCACGGCGAGGCCGTCTACAGGGACGGAGACCTCGTCGGCCGAGTCACCTCAGCGGCTTTTGGGCACACGGTGGGCGCGACTGTGTGCCTAGCGTACGTGGGATCGTCCGAGCCAGTGTCCGGTGAGTGGTTGAAGGCGGGCCAGTACCAGGTGAACGTTAGCGGCGCTCTCGTCCCAGCCAGTCTTCAGCTAGCGCCTATCTACGATCCAGCATCGCAGAGGGTGCGCGGTCCACAGGCACCCTCGGCCAGCAGCAGCTAAAGGCGGAAGGACTTGACACAGTCCGTCACACCAAGCTCCTTATGTTCAACCCTACGGCGTCCGCCGATGACTTCTGGAGGTGCCTCTACTCCGACGCGGCCAGCAGCTCCGGTCGCAGCGGCCGCCTAGGCTCACTTGGGCAGCAGCCCGCAGGCTATAGCCGCCTGGAGAGCTAGCCAAAGGTCAGCGACATCGGCTGTTGAGTGCAGCTGGCGGCCGGTCAGCGCTTCGACCCGCTCCATCCGGTATACGAGGGTCTGTTTGTGGACATGAAGCCGAGAAGCGGCACGCTGCCACGATCGGTTTTCCTCCAGGAATACCAGCAATGAGGCGACGAGCTGGCTGTGCCGCCCCTCGTCATGGGCAAGAAGCGGGCCGAGAATGCGGCGGGCGGCACGCTCGTTGTCGGGCAGGCTGGCCGGGAGAAACCCCGACGAATCCGCGCCCGGCCCGTAGTGGTTAACCCGTTCCCCAGCGTGTTGGGCTTGCCTGAGAGCCCAGCGTGCCTGCAGCACCGCGGAACGGGTGTCGGCGACGCGGTCGTAGGGCTCACTGACCCCTACCTGGGCCTTAGCCGGCAGAGCCGAAACGGGCGCAACGAGCGCGTCCTCACGGTCCGGCAGCATGGCCATGGCGATCTCTGCCCGGGATAGCAGCAGATTCCCTATGCCTTTGTCGCTAAGGACCTGATGCAGGTCGCTCCATTCGCTGCTGTCTTGCGTGCGTGAGGCGACAGCGAGAACCCTGGTCACCCCAAGACCACGTTCGACCAGCTCGTCCAGCGCGACTGCCGGATCGATCGAATCGTCGACAATGCGCGCGAACAGGGCGGACCCGGTTCGCCTGGCACGCTCCTGACCAGCTGCACGAATAGATCGATGTACCGCAACGACCGCCGCCACATGCCGCAGCAGCCCGAGGTCGGGATGGCGAGAGGAGCGAGGAACAGCCAGCAAGACCGGCGGTCGAGGGCTTGGGAGCGCCAACGCGACAGCTCCGGACGCACCGTCGAGCCGGACCACACCTGACCGTAGCTGAACGGAGTTCTCGGCCACTAGCGCGGCCAGAGCCCTGATTTCTGGATCTTCCGGGAGGCGGGCCAGATTTCGGTCGTCGCACCCGGCGTTCCCGTCGATCACGAACAGACGCAAGTCCATGTCGGCGCCAAGTGATGCCAGCAGGTCGCCGAGCTCCCCCTCGGCCGAAACTGATCGCAAGCGATCGTAGATCTGCTCTGTCGCGGCCAACCGGGACCGTTCCTCCTGGTCGTTGGCTCCCGCCACCGTACGGGCCAGGGTAATAAAGGGAACCTCTCCCCGAGTCATCAGCACCGGCAATCCGAGCCGGTCGGACGTCTCCAGCATGCGACTACTCAGCTCAGGCGCAAGCATGTCCTCGCCGATGGCGACGCCCGCCAGCCCAGCCGCGGCCAGTTTCTCCACGTAGCAAGCCTGTGCGTACGCGGGTGAGGGAACCCCGATGCCAGTGGTCATCAGCAGTTCCCCGTCACCGAGCCAGCGCCAGGGATCATCTAGCTCGCAGGCGTGCGCCCACGTAATTACCCGATGGACGCCGCTCGCCCCAGCCACCACACGCGTGCCGAGAGAAGGGATGGCCACGAGGGCGCTCACTGTGATTGCCATCTAACCTGCGCCTCCGGGACCGTAACGCTATGCCTGTTCTCGCGGGGCTGTATGGGTCGGCGATGTCTACTCGGCCTCAGGATAGCGAGCCCCACAGGGCGACCGGCAGGCCCAGCTTGACTCGTTGCGTCAGCAGATACATGACCTCCAGCGCGCCGCCACTATGTATCGCGTTCCAGCCGCCGCACGCAAGTAGAGGAGCCCGGCTGGGTCCGAGCAGTTTCCGCCATGTCCGCGGTCGCAGCCGTGGCAGAACTCCCCTAACCTCCAGCAGTGATTCCCCAGACGTCATGCGGCGGCTCTTCGGCAGCACAGGCCCGAACAAATTCGATGAGGTCGGCAACGACCATGTCAAAAATCTGCCGACCTTGGTCAGCCGTCGCGCCGACCGGGCGGCCCAGGACTCCCGATTCCGTTAGCTTTCGCGAATGATATGAGAACCGAGGGCGCTGGTAGTTATCCGGCTCGTTGACAGCTTTCCCCATGTCGACGAGTTCCGGGCTGTGGTGAAGGTAGACCGATGTCTCACCGCAGTTCGCGTGAAAACTGCGGAGTGTCCCTTCGATCGCATCTTGGTAGAGCACCGCGGCGACGCGCTCGGAGACGTCCCACCAGCTGAGAGCCCGAACCTGCAGCTGCGGGTGTCTGTTCCTGACTTTCCCCTCGGCGATGGCCAGCGCCGGCCCGTTTCCAATGTGCCCGTTGAGCAGGAGCAACCGCCGGAAGCCGGAGGAGACTACGCCGTCGGAGATGTCCAGGATGACCCGGAGGAGCGTTTCCGGCTGCAGAGTGAGCGTGCCTGGCCATCCCTCCCAGTACCGGGAGTCACCGTAAGACAGTGGTGGCAGCAAGGGGGCGCCGGTCGAAGCCGAGACCTCGCAGGCAATCTCCCAGCAGTTCTTGACGTCGACATCTACCGGTAGATGACGACCGTGCTGCTCGGTGGTACCTAGTGGAAGGATTGCCAGGTGCGGCGGTATCTGCCCCAGCTTCTCGATCTCGGGCCATGTTCTTTTCGCCCAAAGCACGGGTGTGCCCTGCCTCGGCGCGACAGAGGGTTGCGGATCGGGGGCGGGTTCCGGACCTCCATGGCTGGACATCAGGCCTGACCAGCCTGTGACAGCACAGTGCGCCTTTCATCGATGCGGAACACCTCGGTCAGCCAGTCGGCCATGTGCTCCATGCCCAGAGTGGGGTTGTCGTGCTGACAGTGTTCGGCACCCGTCTCTTCCTGGCTCAGCAGCTTCAAGGTGACGGCGACGCCATGGGCGCGAGCGTATTCGTAGGTCTGTTCGGCCTGCCGGACTCCGAGGACGTCGTGGCCGCCGTGCAGGATGAGATACGGGCACTGGATGTTCTCGATTACGCCTTCCAGCTTGAAGTCTTGGCACTTGTCCAGCGCCGCTGCCATCGTTTCGGTGCCGAAGACCCACTTGATGTGCCCGGCGAGAGCGTGGCCCTCGCCCCAGCCCTGCCAGAACTCAACGAGGTTCCATATGGCCCCGTGAGACACGACCGCCGCCAGCCTGTGCTCGAACGCTCCAGCCCGGGCGGCATAGTATCCGCCCAGACTCGAGCCAGAGACGGCAATCCGGGTCATGTCCACATCCGGCCGCGTCTCGAGGTAGTCGATGCAGCGGGCGACAGGCACCTCGTAGTCCACGCGAGTGGGAATGCGGAGCTTGCGCAGAGTAGCTCCCTGCCCGGGCCCGTCGACGAGCAGGCAGGACATGCCCCGACTCAGCGCACCGTTGCCCACCATGAACAGCAGTTCTTCCTTGAAAGAATCGAGTCCTCCGAATCCGATGAGTACAGGCTGCTTGGGGTCGCCGGTCCGGGCCTTGATGAAGTATGCCGACAAGAACTGGCCGTTCTCGTAGGGGACTTCCACCCGTTCCACGGGGGGTGTGAAGTACCTGCCCGCCTTCTGGAAAGCCGCCTCGCACTTGGCGAAAACTTCGAGCCTCCTGGGATCATCGGCAGCAAGCCAGAACTCGGCGGATCGGTAATAATCCACCGACCGGAGCCAGCAGGCTTTCGCGGTGTGCACGTGGCCAGCGGCCTCCGCTGCGTTGCCGCGTCGGTCATTCCGCTCGGCTACGGTCAACCATTCGCGATGCCAACTCTCCCGATCGCCCGGCACCATGCGGCTCGCGGCCTGGAAGCACTCGCTGACCGAGCCTCCCCCCTCTTGCGTCTCGCCGAGGGCACGGCGGAACTGGTAGGCCATCCAGGGATACGCTGGCCAGTGGTGCCAGCCGTACGGCTCATAATGGGCGCCCTGATCCTCAGTAAACTGCTCGATGATGCTGTCTGAAATAGACATGGTCCTCCTTGGTGCAGGGTGTTATACGCCGCAAGTGATATTCAGGTGCGCCTTAACCTGGCTCGGCGGGCCCGACGCCCTGCTCTGCGGCGCGAGCATTCCTGGTAGCGTCGGGAACTGCTAGGAGCCTTGTTTCGCTCGTCAGCGCATCAGAGTGCATGAAATGCTCGACACACCAGCTGAAAAAGAGGTAGCGGAGGACATCGCCAGCGGCGGGACCGAAGCTTTCACGTTCTGCGAGCTGCCGCGCCATGGCATATTCGCTGTCGGCAAGTTCTACGACAACCTCTTGCGTGACAACAGGGTATACAGGCCACCGCGGTACATATGTTGGGTCTCTGCTCAGCGTGCGTTCGGACCTGATGTCTCGGACACGGAAGTCGGCCGGGGTCCGCTGGTTCTTGAATCGCCGCGTCTCTTCTGTCGGCCACCTCTGCAATTCCTCCCCCGTCGCTTCACGAATGGATACCAGAAGAGGATGCAGGGCGAAGTTCGACGTCCTTGACAGGTCGGCGCCGCATACAGAAATCGCAGCAAGGATATCGAAGTGCGCAAGCATCTCAATGTAGTCACCAGCCTTGGCGAGGTTGGCTTCGATACCGAGTCGGCCAGTCCTGGGGTCGACCGTGGTGTTCATCCACATATTGAAGGAGTCATGGACATCGTCCGGCGTGAGGCCGTACTCCCGCAGTGCCTCTGCGAGTGTGTCTTGACAATTCGTGTGAACTTCATATCCCCAGGCTGATTCGAAGAGCACCGCGGTGCAGCGAGGAAAGCTAACATCGTTGCTGCCCACCGAGTCAGCTATGATCGTCAGCATCGGCCGTTCCCTCGGAGGCGCAGACCAAAGGACGTCACCTGTTGTAGGGAAGAGTCCGTACTGAACCCGGGTCCGGCCGCTATTGAAAGCCTCGCGGTAGTCGTTCAGGTTGAAGGCGTTGAAGTCGGCGCACTGGCCACCTTCCACCTGTTCCACACGCAAGACGTGTCCCCGACGCACCTCTACGGCCTTGCCGGTGCCGGGCTCGAGCAGAATCCCCGCCTCGGACCCAACACGGCGATACGCTTGCAGCCCCGCCGATTCCGCCGGGACGGGCTGATCCTGGCCTTCCCTCGCTGAGGGCCGGTCGGAGTGCTCTGCGCGATAGCTACGGAATCCGTGTGCGAGGACCTCAGCGTGATCGGATCCCAGGCCCTCCGCGATCAACCGGTCCAGTAGCTGGGCCTGTTGTTGGTTGATGGTCACCGAGACCGCTCGTCGGGCGTCAGGCACCGCTGTTCACCGCCTTAACGCCTAGAGGACATCTGCGAACCAGTCGCCGATGATCTCGAGCCCCCGCGTCGGGTTATCGTGCTGGCAGTGGTCAGCGCCGGTCTCATCGGGCTTGACCAGACGCAGCGTCGCGTCGATTCCTGCCCGGCGTGCTCCTTCGAACGCCAAGTCCGCCTGCTCGCCGCCGAAGAAGTCGTGCACCCCGTGGACGATCAGGTACGGGCATTTCATGCGGGAGATGACAGCCTCCAGGTTGAACTTCTCGGATCGCTTCTCGATCTCAGCCCAGTCGCTGGTGCCGAAGATGAACCGGTAGTGCTCCGCGCTGCCGCTGTCGGGACTGTCCGCGCGGATCTCCGCGCCCACGTCCCATTCAGCGCCGTGCGAGACAGCGGCCTTGATCCGGGGCTCAAAGCAGGCCGCCCTGGCCGCGTAGTAACCGCCGAGGCTAGTACCGCAGACCCCCAGTCGCCGGGTATCTACATCCGGGTTGTCCGCCAGGTAATCGATGACGGCGCCTATCGGCGCTTCCCAATCGTGACGGGCGAAAAGGCGCTCACGGCGAAGGGTGGCGCCTTGTCCCGGGCCGTCGAGAAGCACACAGGCGATCCCCCGCTGAACCAGCCCTTTGCCCACCATGAAGTAGACCTCCTCCTTGAAGGAATCCAGGCCACCGAAGGCGATCACCGTCGGCCACGGGGCGCTTCCGCGGGCGGGCCGCAAGAGGTATGCATACAACCGTGCGGAGTCGAACGGGATCTGGAGGATCTCCAGCGCCGGATCGAAGACCTCGCCAGCTGACCGGAATGACTCTTCACATTGCGAGAAGATCTGGAGGCGCCGCTCATCTCCGGCGCTCAGCATGAACTCGCATGACCGGAAATAGTTGGCCGCCCTCAGCCAGGCAGCACGGGCCGTCTCGCGGTGACCTTGGTCCATGGCCTCCCGTGCCAGGTCCCGGTTGCGCTCCGCCACTTCCAGCCAGGCCCGGAACCAGCTCTCATTGTCGTGCGGAACGATTCGCAGGGCCGTGCGGAAGCACTCGCTTACGGCGCCACCGCCTTCCTGTGCCTCACCCAGAGCGCGCCTGAACTGGTAGGAGAACCACGCGTCGCTCGGCCAGTGCTCCCAGCCCTGATCGCGATACTCCCCGCACTCGGCTGTGCCGTTCCCGGTCATTCCGCATCCTCCTTGGTGTCTCAGCGAACCTATGTATCGCTACCGGCCGGTCTCGTTTCCTTGGCGGCTTCCGGGTTATGGCCGCAACGGAATCTCCGCCAGGTTTTTGCCGATGCGCACCTCCTCCCGCGCCGACAGGCGGGCTCTTCGGAGCACAGTCGGTGTAAGGAAGCGCTCGATGACGCCGACAGCCATGTCGCCACCCACGGCGAGGGCAGCGACCCACAATGTCGCGGCTACTACGCCATCCAGGCCGTAGCTGGGCTGATTGACGATGATCACGCCCAGCCCCTGGCCGCCGACCAATGCCGCCAAGGGCGCGGTCCCTACGATGAGCACAATCGCAGTGCGAAGCCCGCCGAATAGCAGTGGTGTCGCGAGTGGGGTTTCGATACGCAGCAAGACCTGGGACTCACTTAGCCCCATCCCCTTCGCGCTCTCCACGACGTCTGGGTCTATCTGGTCTATGCCGACGTACGCGCTGATAAGGATGGGCGGTATACCGGCCACCACCAAAGCGATCGTAATATTCGTGAATCCGATTCCAACGAAGACGAGCAGGAGGGCGATGATCGCTGGTGTCGGCAGTGCCCGGGCGATGTTTGCAAGGTTTATCCCGACGAAGTTTCCCCTGTGCCAGTGCCCAAGAGCCATCCCAAGCGGGCAGGCTACTATCCAGGCGATGCCGATGGCCGTGCCAATGATCTCCAGGAAGAGCACTGTCTGTTGCAGCAGCAGGTGAAGGTGACTGGCCATAAAGGGGAAGGCGTTGACAAACGCGTGCACAGTGTTCATCCGCTCGCCTGCCTCTGGGCTAGGCGCTGGCGTAGCCTAACGGCACGCGGCACTGACCCGCGTCCTGACACCGACCAGGGCACGCAAAGATGCTGGGCTACGACGAAAACCCTGTCCATCGCTAGCGCCAGCAGCACCACCAGTACTCCTGCTGCTACGAGTTCGGTATTGAAGTCACCGTTGCCCATGGCGAAGAAGATCGGGTCACCTAGTCCGGCCGGAATCACGTATGCGGCGATGGTGGCCAAGCTGACTGTCAGTACCGTTGCCACCCGAAGGCCCGCGATGATCGAAGGCATGGCCAGAGGGAGTTCGACTTTGAACAGGAGCTGCGCTCTGGTCAGCCCCATGCCGCGGGCGCTCTCCAGGACCTCCGGGTCGACCCCGCGGAGCCCGGTGAGGATGGATCGGTAGAGGACCAGCAGGGTGTAAGAGACCAGGACTATCTCGACGGTGAGCGTTCCGAGTCCGGTGACCGGCACCAGGATCTCGAACGCGGCGATCGCGGGAATCGCGTAGAAGAACCCGCCCAGGGCTGTGAAGGGGACATCCCAGCCGCGTCTTCGGTAGGTGATCACAGCAGCACCCAGGCAGAGGGCGAACCCGACGGCGACCGCGATGAACATGAGTTCTATGTGCTGGAGGAGCGCCGGGACGAACACGGAGTGCCAGTTCTTGGCGAACCAGTCCCAGCAGAACAGCTTGTTCTGGCTCGCGCACCGGGAGGTGACCTGGAAGTTGGGGATCACCGGTCCGCCGGGATCAGGCGATGTGTAAGCCATCAGGCCAGAGCCCTGGTACGGAGAAGCTCGCTAATCCGGTCGATCGAGAGAACGCCTCGTGGATGTCCGCCACCGTCGATGACCATTACCTCCCGCGCGCCCTCGGTCAGCATCTCTGAGAGCAGATCCCGCAAGACTTTCGAATCGGGGCACTGCGGCCCGAAGAACGGCCCCGGTGGTACCGGGTCGAGTTCGACCTCGCTCACCTTCCGCAGCGCGAGGCGCTTCAGGCCGCGGTCGGAACCTACGAAACGCTCTACGAAGCCGCTCACGGGCCGGGCGAGGATCTCATCGGGCGGACCGTACTGTTCGAGCATTCCGCCCTCACGGAAGATGGCGATACGGTCGCCCATCTTGATGGCCTCGTCGATGTCATGGGTCACGAAGATGACCGTCTTGCGCACGGCTCGGTGCAGGCCAAGGAACTCGTCCTGGAGGCGGCTGCGAATGATCGGATCGATGGCGCCGAATGGCTCATCCATCAGCATCAGCGGCGGATCGGCGGCCATTGCCCTGGCCAGCCCCACCCGCTGGCGCTGGCCGCCAGACAGTTCTGACGGATAGCGCGTCGCATCCGACGGCTCCAACCCGACCTGGATCAGCAGATCCTCCGTGCGTTTGCGGATCCTCGCACGATCCCAGCCGAGCAGCTTGGGCGTCATGGCGATGTTCTTGCCGACAGTGAGGTGCGGGAAAAGACCTACATGCTGGATCACGTACCCGATGCCGCGGCGGAGCTGCACCGGATCGAACGACTGGATGCTCCTGCCGTCGAGCCGGATGTCACCGCTCGTCAAGGGGATGAGGCGGTTGACCATCTTCAGTGCGGTGGTCTTGCCGCTCCCAGATGGCCCTACGAGGACGCAGATCACGCCGGCCGGGATTTCCAGCGACAGGTCGTTCACCGCTGGGCCGCTACGCCCTTGATAGCGCTTTGTGGCGTGATCGAAGATGATCTCCGCTGCCTCCTGGGTTGTCATGGACAAGCTCTCCCGCGGGCTGACGGGTGGTCACACGCGGACGTGGCAACGGCTCGCGCGCATTGGAAAGGCAATGCCGATCTCGTCACACGAACCGTGCACCCGGGCCGCCGCAGGGTGTCCCAGCCTTCGCGGCAGCGAGGCAGCCTGGGACACCTAGCGGGCGGCGGGCGGTTAGCGGCCACGGCGTGCGGGAGGGTCATCTGGAGCCGATCATGCCATTCCGTTTGCCTGCAGGAAGTCATGGGCGACCACAGCAGGGCTGATCTTGTCGACGACTACCGCTTGGTTCATCTTGATCATGGCGGTCTGCGTCAGCAGCGCGCTCACGGCATTCAGGGTCTGGGCGAACGCTGGTCCCTCCTCGGTGAGCAGCTTCGCGCTGACGACCGGGGCGACGTTCTGGAAACCGAAGATGTCCTGTGTGTCCTGCAGTTGGACCCAGTGGTCCTGGGCGAAGGATGGGTCGGTCTGGAAGATATCCGCGACGTCGCACTGGCCTTTGAGCAGGGCCTCGGGGAGAAGTCCGAAGCCGAGCCCCTTGAACTGGATATTCGTCAGTCCGTAAGCCTGCTGGAGGCCGACCAGCCCAGTCCATAGCGTGCGGTTCTCCGGTGCGTCACAGTAGACGACCTTGCTCGCGTCAGTGCCGATGTTCTTAAGCTGACCAATGGTGGTCAGGTGATATTGTTGTGCGTACGATGGACGGACTGCGAGGGCATTGGCGTCGGTGAATGGGGTCATGTTCAGTAGCTCGAAGCCCTGCTTTTGCTCGATCTGATTAGCGGCGTTGTAAGCCTGAACAGCAGTCTTGATGTTGCGACCCTGCTGGCCACCGACAGCGGTGATAACTTCCCAGGTGTATTCGGGATACCACTCGATCTTCCCGCTGGTAAGCGCCGCGTTGATCAGAGCGACGCCAGGGAAGCTGTCGTTCAGGGTGACCTTGTAACCCTTGGCCACCAGTGCCTGATCATAGAGCTGGCCGAGAATAAGTTCTTCCGTGAAGTTCTTGGCACCCATCACGATTGCCGGCTTGCCGGTCCCCGGCAGCGCTGTGGTACCCGAGCTGCTGTGCGTCGATGTCGATGTCGATGCCGGTGTCGACGAGCAGCCGGCGATTCCGGTCGCGGCGAGGGCGACGATGGCTAGGAAAAGTATGGGGAAGCGTGGCATGCTCCCCTTGATCTGTCTCCTCATCGGCTTCTCATTTCACTTGTCGGATAGTTACTTGACAGAATTGGAAGATCTCGAAGGAAAGGCCTGCCTTCCTGGCAAACGGCGTGCCTCACCCAGGCGGTGGTTTGTTTTGAGTTCGGTAGTGATCCCGGTGGTTAATTCGCGGCGTGCCGGTCAGTGACTCCGGTGGCCCGTGATGTAGGCCATGATCTGGTCTGCG
>Ga0209415_10013329_pt1 | contig 13568 bp, 15 predicted proteins | sample PeaSoiSIISIP2007_FD_187696 | JGI IMG/M metagenome (GOLD analysis project Ga0209415, IMG submission 187696) | Peat soil microbial communities from Weissenstadt, Germany - SII-SIP-2007 (SPAdes) (version 2) | ecosystem: Environmental > Terrestrial > Soil > Wetlands > Peat | place: Germany... | reverse complement strand
GCCGCGAGAGTCATCGAGCGGTTGCTAGAATCGACCTGTGTTCAGTAAAGTGCTAGTGGCGAATCGCGGCGAGATCGCCGTACGCGTGGTGCGGGCGCTCCGGGAGCTGGGGATCGCGAGCGTCGCCACGTACTCGGACGCCGACCGGGGATCGCTGGCGGTCCGCCTGGCGGACGAAGCGGCGTACGTCGGGCCTTCTCCTTCTTCCGAAAGCTACCTGCGGATCGACCGCATCCTGGACGCGGCCAAGCGCCACGGCGCGGAAGCGATTCACCCCGGGTACGGATTCCTGAGCGAAAACGCGGAGTTCGCGGAGGCGTGCGCGGCGGCCGGAATCGTGTTTATCGGCCCGCCCGCGGAGTCGATTCGCAAGCTGGGATCGAAAACGTCGGCTCGGCAACTGGCCATCGCGGCCGGCACGCCGGTAGTTCCGGGAACGGACCGCGCTTTATCCGGCTGGGAAGAAGCCCGGGCCGCAGCGAACACGCTGGGATATCCCGTGCTGCTCAAAGCCTCGGCAGGCGGAGGCGGCAAAGGGATGCGCAGGGTCGACGGCGAATCCGAGATGCGATCGGCGCTACGCGATGCCGCGAGCGAGGCCGGACGCGCCTTCGGCAACAGCGAGGTCTATGTCGAAAAGCTGGTGGAAGAGCCGCGGCACATCGAAATCCAAATCCTGGGCGATCATCACGGCCACCTGATCCACCTGGGCGAACGCGAGTGTTCCATCCAGCGGCGGCATCAAAAGGTGATCGAGGAATGCCCTTCCCCGTTCATGGCGGCACATCCTGACTTGCGCGAAAAGATGGGGCAGGCTGCTTTGAAAGTAGCTCGCGCGGCGGGCTATACCAACGCCGGGACAGTAGAGTTCCTGGTGGATCGGGACGCGAACTTCTATTTCCTGGAAACGAACACTCGTCTGCAAGTGGAGCATCCCGTAACGGAACTGGCGACCGGGCTCGATCTGGTGGAGTGGCAGCTGAAGATCGCGGCCGGCGAGCACCTGACCCTGCGGCAAGAAGATATTGCCTGGCGCGGTTCAGCGATTGAGTGCCGGATTTACGCTGAAGATCCGGATCACGAGTTTATGCCCTCGCCGGGAAGGATCGTGCATCTGAGCGAACCGTCAGGACCGGGAATCCGGCTGGACTCGGGCATCTTCGAGGGCTGGGACGTTCCGCTGGAATACGATCCCTTGCTGGCAAAGCTGGCCGTGTGGGGAGCGACACGGGATGCGGCGGTTCGCAGGCTGGAGCGGGCGCTCTCGGAGTATGTGCTGACCGGCGTGCGGAACAATATCGCGTTTTTCCGGGAGGTGCTGGCCGACGCGGAGTTTCGCGAGGGGCAACTTTCGACTACGTTTCTGGATCGATTTCTCAAAAGGCGCAAGAAAGCGGAAGCGGATCCGGAAGCCGAGGCCGCAGCCGCGCTGGTGCTGGCGCTGGAATCCAACCAGGATGTTCCGCCCCGGGAAAACAGCCGCCGGCTCGACGCCTGGGTCACTTCGGGGCGCGAGGACATCCTGCGATGACGCGACAGGTGATGGTGAACGGCCGATCCGGGCGGATCGAGACCGAAGGCTCGCGGCTGCGGTATCAACGCGAGGACGGCGTCCAGATCGACTGCGAATGCTCGTTGGAACGCACGGGGTCATTTTCCGGACCGGGCGAATATTCCGTGCTGTTGGACGGGCGAAGCTATCGGGTGAGCCTCGGAACGAACAAGGAAGTGTGGGTAAACGGGCGCGCGCTCGCGATGGAAGTCTTCGATACCGCCCGGCGGCTTGCACAGGCCGCAAGAACGAACCGGGGACGGCAAGAAATTGCGGCTATGATGCCGGGGAAAGTGATCCACGTTCTGGTGGCGGCGGGCGACACCGTGGAAGAAGGTCAAGGCCTCGTTGTCGTGGAAGCGATGAAGATGCAGAATGAAATAAAGTCGCCCAAGGCCGGACGCGTGGCGGAAGTTCGGGCGCGGCCGGATGCTACGGTGGGAGCAGGCGAGATATTAGTAGTGGTGGAGTGACGTAGTCGAATAGGAGTTGGCGATGGCAGCGACGGCAGTATGTCCCATTTGCGGAGGAACCGGCTGGAAGATCATCGAGCGCGCCGGCTTATCGGGCGCGGAACCCTGTCGTTGCGCGGGAGAAGCGCGCGCTGAGGCGCTGCAAGAAGGCTCGGGCATCCCGCCTAATTATCTGCGCGCGACGCTCGATAATTTCCAAATCCCGCAGGACAATCCCATTGCACGAACCGGCTTGGGGACAGTGCTCATGCAGGTCCGCAGCTTCGTGCGCGAGTTTCCCAACCCGGACCGTCCCGGCCTGCTGCTGGCAGGCGATACCGGGACTGGGAAGACGCACCTGGCAGTGGCGGCGTTGAAGGCGATCATCGACAAGGGCCACGAGGGAATCTTCTTCGACTACCAGAACCTGCTGGACCGGATCCGATCGAGCTACGACAAAACGTCGGGTTCGAGCGATAAAGAGACATACCGTTCGGTCTTGGACGCCGAAGTGCTGCTGCTAGACGACCTGGGATCGCACCGCGTCACCGAGTGGGTGGAAGATACGGTGACCTCGATCGTGACCTATCGCTGCAATCATAAGAAGCCGCTGATCGCGACGACCAACCTGAGTCCGGACGATACGGGTTCGATCGCTTACACCACGCCGGGCGGGTCGGATGTGCACAAGAGGTCGCTGCGGGAAGCAATCGGAGAACGGGCGCGGTCGCGGCTGTTCGAGATGTGCCGGGTCGTGAGGATGCCGGCGGTTGAGGATTATCGGGTGAAGCGATCGCGGTAGCCTCAAGTACCCCGACTTCAATGCCTGACGATCAGATAGCCGCGGATATCGTACAGTTCTTATTTCTCCCCGGGGAAGAGCCGATCTTCATTGACAAGACGGCTGCGATCGAGGAAATCGCCTCGGACCCATCCAAGTTTCTCCGTAGTGTTTCAGAGCAGTTCGGAATTGCGCTCGGGCAAGAACATCTTGCGATGACTGTTCCCCAATTGGCCGCTCATATCCGAAGTTCCCGAGGTGGTTGAGCATTTTGCAACGGTCCCGATTATTTGAAATGTGCCGAGTGGTCGAAATGCCGAGGGTAGAAGACTATCGCGTGAAGCGGGCGGTGATCGTTAAGCCGCAAATCTAAATCCCCTACAAATCCTCCGGCCGCAGGCCAGTTTTCTTGGCGATCTGGGAGAGAAGGCCTCCGCCAACCTCTTCATTGTCGTGAAACGCGAAAGTGTAGTTGGCCCAACCCGCTCTTTGCAGCCTGCGGTGTGATCCATTTTGCCAGGCCACAGTCCAACCGATTCGGAGCAAGGCGGCAAGCAAGCGCTTGGCCTTCACCGAGGGCCATCGGCTCATGCCACGATGAAGACCTTGGCGAACGGTGCGGGGACTGCCTCTCCGTGGTCGATGCAGTCAGCCGCGACGCGCAATGCCAGCGCGCGAACAGCCGCGATGGCCGCGTCGCGAGTGTCACCGTAGGCCATTACTCCGGGCATGGATTCGATGTCAGCCCACCAGCGCCCATCCTCCTCTCGCCCTACGACGATTGGAATCGATTCTACTGTGATGGTCTCCATGAATCTCCGGTCTTCATTATAATCCCGCTGGGTGGGCAAACAGGGTGGCTTCGCGAGATTACACTAGAGATATATGCGCATTCTGGTGGTGGAAGACGAAAGCCGGATTGCCGACTTTCTCTCGCGCGGGCTGGTGAGCGCGGGATATGCGGTGGACGTGGCGGCCACGGGCGGGTCGGCGATCGACATGATCCATTCCACCGACTACGACATGGTGATCCTGGATCTGGGCTTGCCGGATGTCGACGGCCTCACCGTGCTGCAGAAGATTCGCAACCGCAAGGTCAGTCCTCCGGTACTGATCCTAAGCGCGCGCGACGCCGTGGACGACCGAGTGAAGGGACTCGAAGGCGGCGCCGACGATTATCTGGTCAAGCCATTCGCCTTCGTTGAGCTCCTGGCACGAGTTCGGGTGCTGCTGCGGCGCGGCCAACCAACTCCGGAACGGCTGCAGGTGGGCGATCTGTCGCTCGATTGTATCCGGCGCAAAGTTTCACGTGACGGGGAGAACATCGAGCTTGCGCCCAAGGAGTTCAGCATCCTGGAATACCTGATGCGCAACCGGGGACGACCGCTCAGCCGCACCATGATCGTGGAACACGTCTGGGACATGGACTACGACGGGCTGACCAATATCGTGGACGTGTACATTCGCCATCTGCGCAGCAAGATCGACGACAAGTGGCCGCAGAAGATGATTCAGACGGTGCGCGGCATCGGATACATGCTGGATACTCCCGACCGGGCCGCCGAAAAGAATGGCTGAGAATGGATAAGAGCGGATAACCATGCGTCCCCGTGTCGATCTAGTTCGTGGACTGCGGTTCCGCCTGACCTTCAGCTACCTGCTGCTGTTCTCCGCGCTGCTGGTGGTGATCGGTCTGTATTTCCGCCACAACCTGCAGGTTCAGACGGAGGGCGACGTGCGGGCCGTCCTGGAAGAGGTTTGGGGCGAAGCCAAGGGCTATCTGCGCATCGAGAACGCGCGGCCGCTGTGGACCGCCGACCCGGAGGATCCGGAAGACGCGCACATCAAGGATCGTCTCAGCTACGTGATTCTGCTGACCGATTCCAACGGCAATATTCTGATCGATTCCCCCACGTACGACTCGATCGGGATCGATTCCAAGGACGAGATCCGGCGAATCATGGCGCTGAATGAACCCGAATTTCACATCCGCTCGGACGCCACTGGCACGCCGTACATCATCAAGGCCTGGTTCATGCCCGACGACCACGGCCAGCGGTACTTCTTCGCCATCGGCCGCTCGCTCGCGGATAGTGTCCACACGGTGAAAACCTTCACGGAAGACTATTTCCTATCGCTGCTGGCGATCATTCCGTTAACCGGACTGCTGGGCTGGGCGCTGGCCGGCCGCGCGATTCAGCCCGTGAACGAGGTGGCGCAGGCGGCGCAGAAGATCACCGGCTCGAACCTGTCCCTGCAGATTCCTCTGCGCGGCTCCGGAGACGAGCTGGACCATCTGATCGCGAGCTTCAACCGCATGACCACGCGCCTGGAAGACTCCTTCGAGCAGATCCGCCGTTTTTCGACGGACGTATCGCACGAGCTGCGGACGCCGCTGACGGCGATCCGGGGACAGCTGGAGGTGGCTTTGTTCACGGCCCAAACGGCGGAGCAGTACCGCGACGCCATGGTGAACGCACTGGAGGACGTCGAGAAGTTATCCAGCATCGTGCGCGCGCTTCTGTTGTTGTCGCAGGCGGAATCGGGGCAGTTGGCGCTGCAAAAGACGACTTTCGATTTGGGGGATGTAGCCGAGGACGTGGTGGATCAGTTCCAGATTCCCGCCGAGGAGAAGCGCGTGCGCCTGACGGCGCGGATCGAACCCGGCATGAAGATTCTGGCGGACCGTGTTCAGATCGAACGGCTGTTCTCGAATCTGCTTTCCAATGCTGTCAAGTACACTCCGGCGGGCGGTACCGTTCAGGTGCGCGTGAAGCGGGATGAAAGCAGGAATTGGGCACGAATCGAAATCGAAGACACCGGCGTGGGTATCCCGGCGGAGAATCTGCCGCACATCTTCGATCGCTTCTATCGCGTGCGCAACGCGGAGACCAATCTCACTCAGGGACTGGGGCTGGGATTGAGCTTCGTGGCCTGGATCGTGAAGGCGCACGGCGGACAAGTCGAGGTCGCCAGCCTGGAGGGTGCAGGAACCCGGTTCTCGATCCGCCTGCCGGCGGAAGCTGTTGCGGGGAGTGCGGTGAACGAGGAACATCCCGCCACGATTGAGTCACGGAGCACAGGCTAAAGAATGCTGCTGAAAAGGGGACAGGTTACTCTGTCCCCTCGCGTAAACTTGTGACTTCGCGCACGAGCCTGGGAGTGGACAGAGCTGCCTGTCCCCCCTTTTTCAGCAGTCTCTAAAGGCCTGCGCCACACTGCTACACTAGGTCTCCATGGCTCTGGAAATCACTGAAAGCGTGCGCGAGGATGTCGTCATCCTAACCCTGAAGGGACGGCTGACGTTAGGCGAATCGAACCTTGTTCGGGAGAAGATCGCGGCGTTGTCCGCGGCCGGGAAACACAACGTCGTAGTGGATCTCGCCGCGGTGGACTATATCGATTCCACCGGGCTCGGCATCCTGGTGATCTGTTTTACGTCGCTCAAGAAGCAGGGCGGCGCCCTGAAGCTGGTGAATCCGAACAAGCGCAACGTCGAACTGCTGTTGCTGACCAAACTGCACACCGTCTTCGAGGTGTTCCTCGAGGTCCAGGACGCAGTGAACAGCTTCTTTCCCGATCGTCAGATCAAGCACTTCGATATCCTGAGCTTCGTGCAAAATCAGGGCGATAGTTAAGGGCCACTCGCTATCGCTCGTGGTTCGGAAGTTGGCCCCGAACCGCGACTGTTAAGGAGCGGCCTACCGACAGATCCGGTATATCGTCGTGCCTCCGGCGCTACCCGCCGGGCAGTAGCGCTGGAACCAATCGGCCAGGTCCGCATAGTTCCTGATGTCCAGTTGCGGGTTGTAAGCGCTCAGTCCATCCACAATAATGGTAGGCGAACTGCGTGTTAACTCCGCCCGGTTCTGGCGCGCCCATTCTGGATCGACGCTGCTCGCGTCGCGCAGGTGGCGATCGGCCGGAACGCCCGTCAGAGGCTGCGACTCCCACATGCGCGAGGCCACCGGCAGGCGCGTGTAGACGACCAGGTTGGGGCGATAGCCCCAGATAAAGATCGTGTCGCCTTCTTTTGCCAGCGTTCGGACCAGTGCAGCCGCCTGGCGGCTCTCCTGGTCCAGGGCCACGTCGCGCCATGTGTGGGGCCGGCCGGCGAGGTCGTCGGCAGCCAGGAGGAAATAGCGCGGTCCGAATCGGATCATCGGGATCAGAGCAGTAACCACCAAAACACCCGCCCCGATTCGGCGGAGCGATGCGCGCGTTTCTTCGGCCAGGATGCATATGCCGCGCGCTCCCGCGATCGCCAGGGGTGGCAGCAACTGGTTGAGATAGTGCGGCGAAAATCGCCAGCCCACGGCGGCCGCGGCCAGCGAGACCCCGGCCCACCAGAACGTGCGCGTCGCGATCGAGTCTTCTTTCTTCGCGCGAAGCCAGTACCACGCTGCCGCCAGGACCAACGCGCCGTGGAACCCCGACCAGTTCCTCACGCGCATCAGGGCGCCTTCAACAGGCGAGTCCCCTGGCGGCGCTCCGGCATACAACAGCCCCCAGCGCCAGACACTTTCGATGTAAGCCGAAAATGCGTGCTGTGAGACGAGCCACCCTAGAAGCAGCGCGTTTGGAATTAAGAACCCGGCAATCGTAAGAGGCCATGCGGCGGGCGCAAAGATCAGACACGCGATCAGTACCACCGCGCCCTTGATGTTCATCGCGAAGGCGAGACCCGCGGCCAGGCCGGCCAACAGCGGTTTTTGTTTCCACGCCAAATAGACCGCCGCCAAATGCGGCAGGATCATCAACGTGTCTGGCTCGAGCGGAATCGTCGCCGGCGGCAGGTAGAAAATGAGCGCAAATGCAAGCAATCCGGCCGCCCAATATCCTTCACGCCGGCTCCGCATGCCATTAGTGCTCCAAAGATCGGATGCAAAGCGGAACGCGACCGCGCACGAAGCGGCGGCGAGCAGGCTGGACGCGGTCCGCAAGGGCCAGCCGGGCCAGCCTCCGAATAGCAGCGCCACCATGGCGGTCAAAGGGGGCTTGTCGTACCACAAGTCGCGGTACAGCATCTTGCCGTGGAGCATCTGGATGGCAGCCGCCAGATGATAGTCCTCGTCCGCCCACAGGATGTTCACGTGGCACAGCCGGGAGAGGAGCAGAATTCCCGTCAGCGAAACCCAGAACCAGACAGAGGGACGTTGCATGCCGGACTATTTATTGGAGCACAGGGCCATTCATGACTGTGCACGATCCTGCGATACACTACTAAAGAAGGAAATACATGGCGAAAATCTCTGAAGTGCTGGGTGGAGCTGCGGCTATTGCCAAGGGAATGTCGGTGACGTTCCGGGAAATGATGAATCCCACGCTCACCGAAGACTATCCCGAAGCTCCCGCAAAATTTCAGGAACGCTATCGCGGCGTACACGAACTGCAACGCGACGAAAACGGCCTGGAGAAGTGCGTGGCGTGCTTCCTGTGCGCGGCGGCGTGCCCAGCCGAGTGCATCTATATCGAGGCTGCCGAAAACACCGAGACGCTCCGCATCAGTGGAGGCGAACGCTACGCCAAGGTGTATAACATCGACTACAACCGCTGCATTTTTTGCGGATACTGCGTGGAAGCCTGTCCCACCGATGCGATTACCCACGGCCACGGGTTCGAGATTGCCAGTTATAATACATCCACGCTGATTTATCGCAAGGAGCAGATGCTGGTTCCGGTGCCGGCCGGAGCGCATTTCCCGCTCCAGGCGGAACCTTCCCAGGCCGCCGAAGGGCACTAGGACACCTCTATCCCGACCCTGCCATGATTCTGCCAACCACAGCATCCGCGGTGTGGATCCTAGCGATTGTTTCCCTGTTGTGCCTCGGAAGCTGGGCGAATTCTCTCAAGCTGGCCGGCAAATGGCGCTTTGAATACTTCTACTACGATTTTGTGTTCGGAATCCTGCTGAGCGCGGGACTTGCAGCGTTTGTGCTGGGGTCAGGGCATCCTCAAGAGCTTACGTTTCAGGACAATATGCTGCTGGCTGGCTATCGAAAAATGGCCTGGGCCCTGGGCAGCGGCGTGGTTTTGAACCTGGGCATGCTGCTGCTGCTGGCGGCCATGACAATCTCCGGGATGAGCGTGGCATTTGGGCTGACTCTGGGTGTGGCGCTGGTGATCGGAGCGGTGTGGGATTTCGCGAATGCCGCGCAGGCCGACATAACTCTGACGTTTATGGGAGTCGCCCTGCTAATGGCGGCAGTGGTTACAGCCGCCCTGGCCCACCTTCGGCGCCTGCGGGTCGAGCGGGAAGCGGCGCAGAAGGCGCTGACGCCAGATCCGCGCGCGAAGTCCAAGCGCCCCAAGCCGGCCGGGGCAACACTGGTGTTTGTTTTGGCCGCGGTGGGTGGAATCGCCCTGAGCACGTTCCCACGAATTCTGGGCGAGGCCACCTTTGGAGAGAACGGCCTGGCGCCCTACTCAGCGGTCCTGTTGCTCGCCGCCAGCGCGATGCTCTCTTCACCCTTTTTCGTGCTGTTCTTCACGACCTTTCCGCTGGCTGTCACGGCGGACAGCCCGTCTGGGTATCTGGCCGGGAGCGGGAAGCAGCATCTGCTGGGCATTGCCGGAGGAATCCTGTGGGCGGCCGGCATGCTGACCGGTCTCCTGACGGCAGTTGCTCCGCGGTATGCGCAACCGAGCGCATTGACCCAATACGTGCTGAACAATGGGGCGCTGCTGGTAGCAGCCGCATGGGGCCTGCTCGTCTGGCAGGAGTTTCGCGCGACGGGCGACCGCGCGCGCATGCTGGCAACCGGGATGGTGGTCCTGTTTCTGATCGGCCTGGGCATGGTGGCCTTCGCACTTTCCCCAAAATGACGCTGCACGGCCGGCGCCTGGTCCACGTCAATTTTTACGAGATGAAGTGTATTCCCCGGTTCCTGGCCCTGGTTTTGGCTGTTTCTCCCGTGTTCGGAGGAGAATATGTGGTGTTTTCCAGCGGCCTGAAGCTGCGCGCGGACCGGCATGAGCAATCCGGCAGCGTGATCCGGCTGTTCCACAATGGGGGAGTCATCGAGGTCCCATCGAACGTTATATCGGGATTCGAAGAGGAAGAAGTGGTGACGCCGCAGCCTGTCGCGGCGGTGCCGGAAACGGCAGTCCCTAAACCGGAAGCTGCAACTCCGCCCTCGCGTGATCCAAAGGCGATGGTGCGCGACGCGGCACGCCGCTCCGGGCTTCCTGAGGAGTTCGTCGAGAGCGTCGCCCAGGTGGAATCGGGATTCCGAGCCGACGCCGTTTCACCTAAAGGCGCCATGGGTGTGATGCAGCTGATGCCGGGAACGGCCAAGACCCTGGGGGCAGATCCGCACGATACCGCCCAGAACATCGACGCGGGCACGCGGCTATTGCGCGATTTGCTCGTCAAATACGACGGCGATGTGGTGAAAGCCTTGGCCGCCTATAACGCCGGCGAGGGCGCAGTCGACAAGTATCAGGGATTGCCGCCCTACAACGAGACTCGCTGGTATGTGAAGAAGGTCATCGACGCATATCAGAAGGCCGGCGGCCAGTAGACGGTTTTTCAGCCACGCCACTTCAGAATTGGTTTCCGCGCGGCCGTCACTTCGTCCACCTTGGTGGTGCGCGTCGAATGCGGCGCCGTTGACACCAATTCCGGATTCTCTTTAACCTCTTGCGCGATGGCGATGAGCGCATCCGCGAACAAATCCAGCTCCTGTTTACTCTCGGTTTCGGTCGGCTCGATCATCATCGCGCCATGCACGATCAACGGGAAACTGACGGTATAGGGGTGGAATCCATAGTCGATCAGGCGCTTGGCGATCGCGCCGGTGGACGCGTGGCTGAACACGCACTCGTGCATGCTGGGTGCGTGGTAGGCGATCTCATAGTGCGATTCCAGCAATTTCCGCAAATAGTTCGCGTTCAGCAGTGCATCCAGAGTAGCCCGCTTCAGCCCATCGCCGCCATGCGCCATGATGTACGCCAGTGCCCGCACCAGGACGCCGAAGTTTCCATAAAAGGCACGCACGCGGCCGATGGATTGGGGCGCATCGTAGTTCCAGGACCACCCGGAAGGGGCATGCCGAAGCCGGGGAAGCGGCAGAAACGGCTCCAGCGGCTTCTTCACGGCCACCGGTCCCGAGCCTGGCCCGCCGCCTCCATGCGGCGTCGAAAAGGTCTTGTGCAGATTCAGGTGCATGAGATCGACACCGTAATCGCCCGGCCGCGAGATCCCCGCGAGCGCGTTCATATTCGCGCCATCCATGTACACCAGCGCGCCCTTGGCGTGAAGAATCCTCGCGACCTCGGTGATATGCTCCTCGAACACGCCCAGCGTGTTGGGATTGGTAATCATGATGGCGGCTACGTCTTCATCCACCATCCGGGCCAGCGCTTCCGCGTCGAGCATCCCGCGCTCGTTCGACGCGACGTTGACCACTTCATAACCCGCCATTCGTACGGAAGCAGGATTGGTCCCGTGCGCCGAATCGGGGACGATGACCTTCTTGCGCGCGTTCCCTTGCGCTTCGAGGGCGGCGCGGACTAAGAGGATGCCGGTCAGTTCGCCGTGCGCGCCCGCGGCCGGCTGTAGCGTCACTGCGTCCATTCCGGTGATCTCGGCGAGCGCCCGCTCGAGTTCGGCCAGAATCGCGAACGCTCCCTGTGAAAGCGCTTCAGGCTGATAGGGATGGATCCACATCAGTCCCTCGGTTCGCGCCACGGCCTCATTCACGCGCGGATTGTATTTCATGGTGCACGAGCCCAGCGGATAGAGGCCGAGATCGATGGCGTAGTTCCAGGTGGAAAGACGCGTGAAATGGCGGATCACGTCCACTTCACTGACTTCGGGAAAGTCCGGAATCTCCTGGCGGACATGCTCCGCGCCGAGCGCTTCGGCTGGATCGATCGCGGGCACATCCAGCTCGGGAAGCTGGTAGCCGGCCTTGCCGGGTGAGCTAGTCTCAAACAGCAGGGATTCGTTTTGCGACGGATGCGGGCGGACCTTCGAGATCATGCGCCAAATGCCTCCGCGACGGCGTCCATATCGGCGCGGCTGGCCATCTCCGTGCAACAGAGCAACACGCTGTTCCGGAGCTCGGGATAGAAGCGATCGAGCGGTAGCCCGCCGACGATTTGAAAATCCAGCAAACGGCGGTTGATCTCCTCAGGGGATTGGACGCCCGTTGCCGCCACGAATTCGTTGAAGTATGGCCCCTTGAATCTGCGCCACAACCTCTCGCCCAGATAGTGCGCTTTGGCGAGATTCTGTCCAGCAAGCTCGCGCAGGCCCTGCTTGCCGTAGAGCGCCATGAACACGGTGGCCATCAGCGCAATGAGCGCCTGATTGGTGCAGATATTCGACGTCGCTTTCTCGCGCCGGATGTGCTGTTCGCGAGTAGCGAGCGTGAGACAAAAAGCCCGGTTGCCGTTCGCGTCCTTGGTTTCGCCCACCAGCCGGCCGGGCAATTGGCGCACGTACTTTTCTTTGCAAGCGATGATGCCGGCGAACGGCCCGCCGTAGCTGGGGGCGATGGCGAAACTCTGCAGCTCGCCCGCCACGATATCGGCATCGCGCGGCGGCTCCAGCAATCCGAGCGACACAGCTTCGGTGAATACGTACACCAGAAGCGCGCCCTTGGCATGGGCCATTTCGGCGATCTGCTTGGCGTTCTCGACAACCCCAAAAAAGTTTGGCGATTGAATGATCACCGCGGCGGTACTATCCGTTAACGCTTGCTCAAACGACTCTAGATCCACCTGCCCCGACTCGGGGTCGTACTCGAACTCAGTAACGGAAGTACTTTGGTGGCGGGTATAGGTTCCGAGCACTTCGCGATATTCCGGGTGGACCGTGCGGGCCACCGCGATGCCGTTGCGGCCGGTGATCCGCATGGCCATCATGGCGGCTTCGGGCACGGCCGTGGACCCGTCGTACATGGACGCATTGGCCACATCCATGCCGGTCAACTGGCAGATCATGGTCTGGAATTCGAAGATCGCGGTGAGCGTACCCTGCGAAATTTCGGCCTGGTAGGGCGTGTACGAGGTTAGAAACTCGCCCCGCGAGACGACGGCATCCACCAGCACCGGACGGTAATGATGATAGACGCCGGCGCCCAGGAAGTTGGCGTGCGAGTTGGCGTTCTCGCGGCCTCGCACGCGGAAGTACTCGACGATTTCGTATTCGCTCTTGCCGGAGGGAATATTCAGCGCGCCGTGGAAGCGCACGTCTTCGGGCAGATGCGCGTAGAGATCTTCGAGCGTGGCCACGCCGATGGTATCGAGCATCTGGCGGCGCTCGATATCAGACTTCGGTAAATAGCGCAATTAGGACGATTCCGTTCCGACGTAAGCTTGGTATTCAGCGGCCGTGAGGAGTTGCCCGGCCTCGCCTGGCTCCGACAACTTGATTTTAACAAGCCATCCCGAGCCGTACGGATCTTTATTGAGGATTTCGGGAGACTCCGCGAGCACTCCGTTGACCTCCACCACTTCACCCGAGACAGGAGTATAGATGTCGCTGACTGCCTTGACGGATTCCACCGAGCCGATGGTTGTCTTCTGTTGTATAAATGTTCCGGGCTTGGGCAAGTCCACGTACACGATATCGCCCAGTTCTTTCTGAGCGTGGAAGGTGATGCCGATAGTTCCGATATCGCCTTCGACGCGCACCCACTCGTGCTCTTTGGTGTAGCGGAGATTCTCTGGGTCCATCTATTTGGTCCTCTTGTAGAAGGGAGTCGGAACGGTCATCGCAGCCACCGTTTGGCCTCGAACCATTATCTGTATCGGACGGCCGGCCTCGCCGTCT
>Ga0209415_10013328_pt1 | contig 13568 bp, 5 predicted proteins | sample PeaSoiSIISIP2007_FD_187696 | JGI IMG/M metagenome (GOLD analysis project Ga0209415, IMG submission 187696) | Peat soil microbial communities from Weissenstadt, Germany - SII-SIP-2007 (SPAdes) (version 2) | ecosystem: Environmental > Terrestrial > Soil > Wetlands > Peat | place: Germany... | reverse complement strand
CGCTGTCGGGCGGCCGCCCCACCCACGCGTGTCCCCATGCCGTCCGCGAATGGATGACGCGAAGGGCAGCAGACGGCCTGGCGCCGTGCGCGATGCACGAGACGGTGCGGGTCGACCGTCGAAACGGGCTCCGGGCGGGACCCGGGTGCCCGGCGGCCTCCGTCGTCGAGCGGACCTTCGAGCGCTACGACGAGGCGACCCGCGCATGGGCGGCAGGGGCGGGCCGCGCGAGCGCGCCGGAGCGGTTCTCGCCGCTGTGCCCCGGCGTACGGGAGCCAGTGGTCGCGCCGTGGCTGCGCATCGGGTGGCCGGGCGACGGTGCCGAGTTCGTCCTCGATCCGGACCGTCCGCGGGCGCAGCAACAGCTCTCGGTGCGCGTCGACGCGCCCCGCGGTGTCGACCGCGTAGAGCTCCTCGTGGACGGGCAACACGTGGCGCGCGTCGGATCACCCTTCGTACTACGCTGGACTCTGAGCCCGGGCGAGCACGTCCTCGTCGCGCGGGGTGAAGGCGGCGCCGAGAGCCCCGCGGTCTCGCTGCGCGTGAGGTGAGAGGCTCAGCGGTCGAGACCGAGACGCGCGCGCGCCTCGGCGAAAGCATCGGTGACCGCGAAGGCGACGAGGTCGCGCGCCTCGGGCGTGCGGGCGATCCACGTGGCCCGGGCCGCCGGGTCCTGGGGCGCGCCCGCGGCCTGGCCGGCCGCGGCGGCGATGGCGTCGAGCGCGGCATTGGGGTCACCGAGAGCGAGCAACGCCGTGCGGTTGCCCCAGCAGAGGGCGCTCGGCCCGAGCGTCGCGGCCTGGGTGCCGAGACCGCCGGCCACCTCCAGCGCGATGACCCCCACGTCGGGATCGAGGTTGCGCGGGAGCGCGCCCTGCACACGCCCGCCCGCCGCGTTGAGGGCGGCGGGGTTGATCCCCTGGGGCTGCCAGGTGGGATTGAAGCACTTGAGCCAGGCGGACACGAGGACCGCCAGCTCCGCCGCAGGGGTCCGCCCGAACGCCGACGCCTTGACGCAGACGAGCTTGACGGCGCGCATGACGAGGAACGGTGCGAGCCGCTCGTTTCCGAGGAGCGCTTCGCCGAGCACGATCGCCGGAGGCGCCGAGCCCACGGGGAGGCACGTCAGGCCGACCTTGGGCGACGAGAGCACCTGGATGGGGCCGAGCCCCCAGGCGTGCGCCACCGCGACCGCCATCCTGGCGACCGGCGCGTCGGCGGGGACCGGGGCGGCCTTCAGCGCGCGCAGATCGATGGCCGCAGCGACATCGAGCGCTTCTCCGGTCTTCGCGAGGAGCGCCCGCATCGCGGCCGTGAGCACCTCGGGCGCCAGCACGTCGTCGAGACGAGGGTCGAACGCGCGCTCGTTCGCACCACCCACCCCGGCCGCCCGCCCCTCGAACGCCGCCAGCATGGCCTGCGTCACCCGCGCCGCGTCCTTCTTTCCGCGCAGGTCGAACACGGTCGCCAGCACGCCGAAGACGGCGGGGGTGAACCGGCCTGCCGTCAGCGCGCGCCGCGCGTCGGCGCCGGCGCGGTCGAGCAGGATGTTCACCGCGGGCGTCTGGTGGTGTCGCAGGTAGAACTCGGCGAGGGCCCGGAGCACGCCGACGTCCTGCGGAAACTCGCGTCGCGCCGCCTCGAGCGTCTGCTCTGCGCGGCGCAGGTCGTGCGCGGTCTGCTCGTGAATCGCCGCCAGCTCGACGATGCGTCGCCGCTTGTCCTCCGGGGTGGCGGCCCTGCCCACGAGCTCGGCCTGCAGCTCGATGGCGCGCGCCGGGTCGTTCTGGCGCTTGTACACGTCGACGAGCTTCTCCATCGTCGGCGGGTCCTCGGGGGCGCGCTTGAGCACCTCCTTGAGGGCCACTTCGGCGCGGGCGAGGTTGAGCAGGTGACGGGAGTAGAGCTCGCCGAGCCGCGCATACACGTCGCGCTGCTCCTCCGGCGTCGGGAGCAGGCGCGCGAGGCGCACGAGGGCCTGCTCGGCGGCATCCCAGTCCTGTTGCGCGACGCAGAGATCCGCGAACGCGGAGAGGGCCCCCGCGTCGTCCGGTCGCTCGGCGAGCGCGGCCTCGAACGCCGCCCGTGCTCCCTCGACGTCGCCCACGTCGAGGAGGATGCGGCCACGGCGCACCTCCATGGCGAGGCGCTCGTCCGCGTCGGTGATCCCCTCGATGCGACGCTCGAGCAGGCTCGCCAGCTCCGGCTGCATCTTCCGGCTCGCGTAGACGCGCGACAGCCGGTCGAACACGTCCTCGTGGGCCACGTCGATCGCGGCCGCCGCTTCGAGGGCGAGGATCGCGCGATCGTCGTCGCGCACCTCGTCGGACCAGATGCGTCCCGCGTCGAACCACGCCAGCAGCTGGTGGTCGCGAACCAGGCTGCTCCGGGCGAGGGACTCGCACGCTTCGGCCGCGCCGCGCGCGTCGCCGGCCCGCTGCCGCACGTCGGCCAGCAGTCCCCACGCCACCACGTCTCCGGGGTCCTCGGCGGCGGCGCGCTCCAGCAGCGAGCGCGCCTGGTCCAGCCGCCCGAGGCGGGACGCGACCTCCCCGGCATGGACGAGGAGGGCCGCCGCCTCCGCCGGTCTCGGCGAGCGGTCGAGGAGCCGGAGCGTCACGCCGAGGAACGTCTCGTCGTCCCCGCGTGCGCGGGCGTGCGCCTGGAGCATCCGCAGCGACCACAGCGAGGGCTCGCCCTCGGCCGCCGCGAGCTCGACCAGGTCCCGCGTCGAGTCCCAGCTCCCCTGGGCGCCGCGCATGCGCAGCCGCGCGGCCAGCTCGGCGTGCGCGGTGCACTCGCCGGCTCCGGTGCCGCGCAGCGCGACGGCGATGGCGCTGGCGATGGGCTCGAGCTCGTCGTCGCGCCCTTCCCCGACGAGGTGATGCTCGACGTGGCGCAGGCTCGGCTTGAAGCCAGGGGCCTCCTCCAGGATGGACCGGTGCCAGAGCAGCGCGCTCGCCGGGTCCTGCCGTGCGGTCGCGTCGAGCACGGCCAGGCGCTGGTACGCCTCGCGCCTCGCGCGCGTGTCCTCGGCGCTCTTCGCCGCGGCGAGGAGCTCCTCGGCGAGCCGGGCCACGCGTCCCGCCCGAAGCTCCGCGCGCTCGCGCGTGATGCGTCCCAGGGGGGCCTCGGTCGTCGCCGCGGCCTCCGCGGTGCGTAGCCCCCCCTCCTCGTCGCCGGCGCGGTCGTACTCCTCCGCCGCTTCGAGGAAGAGCAACGTGCGCGCGTCGCCGGTGGCCTCCGCCGCGCGCTGTTCGCGCCAGAGCGCGCGGTCGTCGGCGGGTTCGCTGGCCATGCGTTCGCACAGCTCTCGCAGCGCCACATCGGCAGGGCGCGCGCGGTGCGCCTCGTGCAGCCTCTCGCCGGCCAGCGCGGGGTCACGATCGGCGATGAGCAGCGCCTCGCGCACGCCATCGAGGGCGGCCTCGATGGGATCGGTCGTGGCCAGGCGACGTTCCCGGATCCACCGCAAGACCTCGTCGACCTCGCCGGCACGTCGCGAGATCCGTTCGGCCAGGAAGGACGCGATGGGAAGGGTCGGCGCGGCGCGGTGGGCGCGCTCGAGCAGATCGGCGCGCGTGGGCTCGGGCAGCACGCCCTCGCCGCGCGTCACCGCCTCGATGCGGGCGATGGCCGCGCGTGGCCCGTCGCCCAGCTCGTCCGCCAGGGCGTTGATCTCTCCGACCATGTCGACCTGCTCGAGCGAGGCGATGGCCCGGAGCGCGGCCTCGTTCGTCGGGTCTGCGGTGCGCGCCGTCTTGAAGGCCTCCAGGGCCCGCAGCCGGTTGCCGGCGCGCTCCGCCACGAGCCCTGCCGCCATGGCACCGATGGCGCGCTCTTCGGCGGAGCCGCGGCCGGTCCCCCAGGCCTCCAGCGCGACGCTGACGTCGAGGGCGCGGCCGGCCCGGGCGGCCATCTCGAGGGCCACGGCGCGCGCGCTGGAGGACTTGCCGTCCCCCAGGCCCTCCAGCGTCGCCTCGACGTCCCGGAGAGGCGCCGACGACGCCAGCAGCCGACCGATCGTCACCGAGGCGCGCGACTCGGGAGAGCCCGCGGTGCGCGCGGCGCGCGCGAGCACCTGTTCCCCGCGCAGGTCCCCTTCGGCCGGCGCCGTCAGCGCCGCGGCGGCGGCGGCGAGCGGGGCCATGCCCGGCATGGCCGCCGTGGCCTCGAGGTGCGGGTCGGTCGGCGAGAGCGGGAAGCCCATCAGCGTCGACAGCGCCACGCGCTCGGCCGACGTCAGCGGCCCTCCGCCCGCGAGCGACTCGGCGAGGAGCCCTCGGTCGTCCAGCTCGATCGCGCGCGCGACCACAGCGCGACGCGCGTCTTCGTCGCCCCGCTCGGCGAGGGCACCCAGCCACCGCATCGCCTCGGCGCGCCGGGCGGGGCGCGTGGCCCCGAGGGCCGCCGCCAGCCACTCCGCTCCGCCCGCCAGCTCGGGAACTCTCGCCAGCTCTGCCATCAGCGGCGCGGCGGCGACGAGGTCTCCCTTGCTTATCGCCTGACGCGCGCGGAGGAGCACCTCGTTGGCCGAGGGCTCGCTCGAGCTGACCTCCTTGCGCTCGACGCCGCGGAGGCGGAGCGCGAAGTTGATCGCCTCGCTCAGGGGCACGAGCTCCGGCGCGTCGGCCAGGCGGAGCGCGGCGCTGGCCGTCTCGCCGCGACCGAGGGCGCGGGCGGCGCGCGCGATCGGGGCACGCACGTCGGCGGCGGCGATCCGCGCTGCCTGGTCGAGGCGCTTGACGGCTGCCTCCTCGTCACCGGCCGCGCGCAGCGCATCGGAGGCGAGGAGCGTCGAGTGGATGCGCCCGGGGCCGGCCGGGGTCATCTTCACCTCGGCGTCGAGCGCCTCGATGAAGTCCTCAGGGTCGGGTGGCGTGGGCATCAGGGCGCGCGCCTGCCGGTGGGCCAGCGGGAGCGACGGCGCGAGGTCGCGAGCCTCCGCCGCGAGACCCTGGGCGCGCTCCCGGTTGCCGAGGGTCGCCATGATCTCGCTGCAGGCGAGCAGCCCGCGAGCACGCGAGACCTTGTCACCGAGGGCGCGCGCCTCCTCCTCCAGCCAGGTCGCGCGCCCGGTCAGCCCCTCCCGGGCGCTCTCCGACAGCCAGACACTGGCCGGCTTCTCGCCCTCCCAAGTCCGCGTGGGGGCGTCGATCGCCGCCGCCGTGCGCGCCTCGAGGCCCGTCGGCTCCTCGTCGTCGTCGCCGGGTGCAGAGCTCGTCCGCTTGGCCGCGAGCGCCGCTCGCGCCCGTGCGATGTCGGCGATGCCGCCGGCCATCGTGTCCTCGTTCGGGTCGTACTTGCGCGCCTCGGGCACCAGCAGCGCGGGACCCCGAGCGGGCGGCTCGGATGGTCCCGGCATCACCTGGGTCGTGGAGGCCGGCACGGGCTCCTCGGCCTGGGTGTCGCCCAGCGCGGGCGGGGGCGAGGACTGGGCGAGGAGGTCGTCCACCTCCGCTTCCGCGGGGCGGGTCGATTGCGCCGAACGGGGCTCGGGGTCGGCGAAGGGATCGTACATCCCCCCATCGGGCACCTGCTCCGACGGGTCGACTTGCGAGGGACGGCGCAGCGGCGGCACCTCGGCCTGCTCGGGCCGCGACTCCGAGACAACCTTCGCGCTGGTCACCACCTCGCCCTCGGGCGGAGCGCCGCCCGGGGGCGCCGCCGCCGGTATCTTCGGCTGCGACTCCTCGAAGGAGACCTCGACGCTGACGTTCGTCTCGCGCTTCTCGTCGCGCGCGAAGAGCTGACCCAGGCCACCGCGCGACACGGACTTCGGCGCGGGCTCTTCGCTCCGCAGCAGCTCGCGCGGGATCGCGGCGATGACGGTCGCGCCGTCCTCCTCTGCGTCCAGGATCGGGGGCGGCGGCGGCGACGGCGTCCCCGGCGGTGGCGGTGGCGGCGGTGGCGACGGCGCCTTGGCGGCAGCATGCTGCTGCGCCCGCGGAGGGAGGGGAGGGGGGGCCTTGGGCCGTGGAGGCTGCGCGACGGTCGACGGGCGATAGAGCGGCTTCGACACCGGGCCGCCGGAGAGCACCCCGGGCTTGTCGGTCGCGACGTCCTTCGCGACCTCGGGGACGAAGGTCTTGTTCTCCCACTCGGAGAGCGCCTGATCCCAGTCGACGTCCTCGAGGCCATCGGGGAGCTTCTTGTCGTCGGTCATGCGCCGCCCTCCAGCCCGAGCGAGCGGCGAAGCTCCAGGTACAGCGGCGAGAGCACGAAGCGCAGCAGCTCCTCCGCGCGCGCGTTGCCCTTCACGGCCGGGCCCAGCTTGTCCGCGGAGACGGCGAGCACCTCGGAGAGCACGACGCTGGCGTCCCCGCTCGCGACCACCGCCACGCGGTCGTGTGAAGCGAGCGCCCGCTTGCTCCACGCCCGCGCGTCGCCGCCGGAGCGGACGATGGCGCGGCACACCTCGGCGATGGCCTTGCGCGTCTTGCGGGCGATGGCCTTGCCGAGGAGTCGCTCGACCTCGACCAGCATGGCGTAGGGCGGATGCTCGATGGGCACCTCGGCCTGACCGCAGGCCGCCACGACGATGGCCGCGATCGTGATGTCGTCGCGCGAGCGGGTCACGGTCGTGCCGCGCACCATGGCCAGGAGCTCCCGCGCCATGCGCGCGCGCGTGACGGGCGCGAGCGGTGTGTTGACGCCGGACCCGACGACGAGCGCCGGGGTGTCGCCCGCGATCCCCTGCACCCCCAGGGCCTCCTTGCCGCCGACGTAGAGGTCGAACTCGCGCACGCCGAACGCCCCGGCCCAGGCGGCGATCTCGTTTCTCAGGGCGAGGCCGCTGCGCGGGTCGACCTTGTCGCGACGCGACACGCCGCACGCCTGGAGGTTCGGACCCAGCGCCTCGGCCAGCGTCGACCCGAGCAGGACGAACAGGTCCGCGATCGGGCCCTCGTCCCCCGGAGCCAGGATCTTCCGCAGCATCGCCTCGCCGATCGCGATCTGCGGGGCACGCGCCTTCTTCGCCGCCAGCTGCGTGAGGGCCTGCTCGCTCTGCGCGTCCCCCGCGCCGAGCGAGAGGAGCGCCCCGAGCGCTGCCTGGTGCTGCGCGTCGTCGCCCAGCGCGCGCGCCACCCTCACCAGGCGCCGCACGGTCGTCACGTCGGTCGGCCTCTTCTGCAGCGTCGCGACCAGCGTGGTGTGGGCGTTCTTGAGCAGCCGTTCGCGCACCTCGGGCGGGTGGTCGGTCTGAAGCAGCATGTCGAGCGCCTCGCCGTCGGTCGGCGCCTCTTCCAGCAGCTTCACGACCGCCGCGCACGCCCCCTGCGGCTGACCGAGGCGGTCGCGGTGGATCGCCATCGCCAGGCGAGCGGCCTCGATGCGTCCGTCGGCCTCGGGGCGCTCGTGCATGAGCTCCTCGAGGATCGACGTCGCCTCCTTCCACGAGCCCGTCCGCGCCGCGGCGCGCGCGAGTCTCTCGCGCACGGGCAGCGACGAGAGATTGGCCGCGTGGAGGGCCATCAGGATCTCGAGCGCCTTGTCGAAGCGGTCGAGCTTGTTCTCGTAGAGGTCCACCGCCGCGACGCCTGCCGTGACGCGGCTCTTGGCGGGCGCGTTCTCGAGCACGGCCAGCCGGGCGAGGGACTGGGCGGCCGCCTCGAAGTTGCCGCGGCGGATGTTGATCTCGCCGAGAAGGGCCAGGGCGCCAACGTGGTCGGGCTCGAGCATCGTGACGTGCTCGAGGGCATGGAGAGCGCCGTCCTGGTCGCCCTTCTCGCGGAGCACCCGCGCCTGTTCCCAGAAGAGCTTCTGGATCTCCTGCGGCTCGTCGGTCGATTCCAGCCGCCGGGCGACGAGCTCCAGGAGCTTGTCGTTCTCCTTGCGCTCGCGCACGCGCCGGAAGAGCTTGTCGAAGGCGACTCCACGCTTCGCGTCGCGGGCAAAGCTGGCCTCGAGGGCCGGCTCGCCCTGGGCGTCCCCCAGCTCCAGCCAGGCGAGGGCGGCCTCCTCCCAGAACGCCGCGCCCCGTTCCGCGTCGGTGCAACGCGCGCCCAGCTCGGCCGCCGCCCGCGCGCGCAACGCCTTGTCGCCGCTCTGGTCGCCGCAGGCGCGCAGCCCTTCCCACGCGGCCAGGTCGCCCGGGCGCGCGGCGACGGCCTTCTCGAACGAGGTGCGGGCCGACTCGGTGTCGGCGGCCGCGAGGGCCGACCATCCCGCCAGCGACACCGCGTCGATCGCGGCGTCTTCGCCCAGCGCGCCGTCGAGCTCGACCAGCGCAGCGCTTCGTCGTCGCGGGTCGCACCCGGGCGGCGAGAGCTCGAGGTTGGCGAGGCGCACGGCCGCGGACCCGCCCACGACGAGGGGCGCCGGATCGAAGGGATGAATGCGGACCTCGAGGAGGGCGGCGCTCGCGAGCATCGCCTCTCGCGCGTCGCCCGACAGCGCCGCGGCGACCCCCAGGCGCGCCTTCTTCTCCTCCCCCGGTTGCTCGAGCACCATCGCCGCCGCCAGCCACTCGAGCGCTGCCGGCAGCCCTCCGCCGGCGTCGAACCACCGGCTGGCCGCGCGCGCGAGCTCCTCGGGATCGTCCGCCTCGCGGGCGAGGCGCACCTGCTCGGCCGTGGCCATCAGCAGCGCGCGCGGGCCCCGCGAGGCGATGCGCACGATGGCCTCGCGCGTCGCGTCGGTGTCCCCCGCGTCGCCCGACCACGCGAGCCGTGCGAGCGCCGCCGCGACCCCGAGGTCGCCCTGCGGCTCGCGGTCGATGGCGCCGAGGGCCGCCGCGGCGTCGTCCGGATCGCCGCCGCCGACCTCCGTCGCGAAGCGCTCCAGCGCGAGCACCCGGCCGTCGGTGCCTCCGGCCACCGAGGCGCGCTCGGTCGCTCGCCGGCGCCCTTCGATCGTGTCCACGTCGACGCCGCGCGAGGCCCACCCCTGCATCATCTTGGCGGCTTCGGGCGCGTGGGTCAGCGCGGCGTCGATCTCCTCGATCGCGGCCCTCCGGTCCCCTGCGCGCCAGCGCTCGGCTGCCGCCTCGAGATGAAGGGCCGCCGCGAGCTGCGTGTCGGTGGTCGACGCTGCGGCCTCCGCGGCGGCGCGCGCCGCGGCCTCGTGGTCTCCCGCGGCGCGATCGAGGTCGCCCAGAAAGGTGGCCACGATGGCGTCGGAGCCGTCGCGCGCGGCGAGATCCCGGAGCTGCTTTCGGGCGGCGGCCGGGTCCCCGCCCTCGAGCGCGCGGATCGCGGCCACGAGCGACAGGCCACGCGACAGCTCGGGATCGCTCTCGAGCGCCGCCAGCTCCTCCACGGCGGCGCGCGAGCGCGAGCCCGAGTTGGAGACGGTGCGCTCCGGATCGGCGTCGCCGGTCGCCTCGGCCGGCGGAAGGAAGGCCTCCAGCACGCGCGCCAGCCATGCCCCCCGCGGCGCGCCGGCCATCTCGCGCAGCGCGCGCGCCGCTCCGTCGACGTCGTTGCGGGCCTGCCGCGAGCGCACCAGCTCCACGTAGAGCGACACCGCTTCGGCCTCGGTACCGCCCGCCGCGAGCAGGCGCTTGGTCGCCTCCTCGTACCAGGCGGTGTCCCCCGCGATGCTGGCGAGCGCGCGAGCGAGGCGCCCCGTGACGGACGGCGCGATGCCGTACATCGCGGCCTGGCTGAGCGCCGCCTTCGCCCCGGCGGTGTCGCTGGCTCGCACCGCCCAGACGAACGCGGCCAGGAGGAACGTCCGCCCCCTCGCCTCGTCGGTCCCCAGGTGCTCGGCGAACGACTCGAGCTGCCCGGCGAACGCGCCCGGATCGCTGCCGTCAGCCAGCATGTCCAGCTGCAGGGCGCGAGCGGGCAGGCATCCCGGGTCATTGGCGATGGCCCTCGACAGCGCCTCGAGCGCCCGCGCCGAATCCCCCTCCGCGGACGCGTGCTCGGCGATCCGCATCGCCAGCGCCGCCGCGAGACCGGGGTTCTTCTCCGTCGCCAGACGGCGCTCGGCGAGGCGCGCCCCCGTCGCGGTGTCCCCGGTCTGCTCCGCGAGGCGGATGCGCGCCGTGATCACGGCGGCCTCCGCCAGCGGCATCTCGTCGGGCGGCAGGTGCGCCACCTGCTCGAGCGCGCGGTCCAGCGTCGCGGCGGCTCGATCGATCTGCCCCAGCCGCCTTCGAGCCTCCGCCGCGCGCAGCCATGCGTCGACCCGTCGGGCCGGCTCCCGGACCCAGTGCGGCACGCCGAGCGCGTCGCCGCGGGCCCCGTCGGCCATCGCCTCCTCGAGCAGCGCGGCGGTCGCGTCGAGCGCGTCGGCGTGCGCCTCGGCGCGGGTGCGCGCCTCGTCGGTCCCCGGGATGCCCGGGTGATCGTGCGCCACCTGCTCGAGGAGCGACGTGGCCGTCCAGGTGGCCTCCGAGCCGAGCGCCCGCGCCTCGCGCACGAGCGCCACGGCCGACTCGACCTCGCCCGCGGCCGCCGCGATGCGAGCCCGATCGAGCAGGAGCAGCGCCTGCCACGTCGGGTCGAAGGCGAACTTGGCCCGATGCGTCAGCGCTTCTTCGCGCGCCGCCGCGTCGCCGGTGCGACCGGCCAGGACCTCCAGCGCCAGCCAGGCGCTGGCCTGCTCGGCGACCGGGGCGCCCTCGACCTCCGTCGCGTCGCGCGCCGCGCTCTTGGCGTCGGACAGGTCGTTCGACACGTCCGCCTGGTACGCCGCGCGCATGAGCAGCGCGCGCACCCGCTCGTCGGGGGAGGTCGCCACGCGGGCCAGCGCGTCGACCAGCTTTCCGAGGTTCTTCAGGCTGCGGCGCTTCTCCAGCAGGCGGACCAGGCCCTCGAGCGGCTCCCGGAACGTCGAATCCGCGTTGTACGCGGCCAGGTAGTCCCGCGCGGCCGCCGGCTCGTCGCCGGACCGCTCCTCGAGGTCGGCGATCTCCGCGAGGAGCCGCGCATGCCGGGCGCGGTCCCCCGTGGCCGCGAGCTCCGTGCGGAGGCGGCGCACCGTGCCTTCGAGCGCGGCGAGCGCCTCCGGCGGGGGTGCGGGTGGGATACGCGACGGAGTCGACGTCAGCGGCTCCGGCGGCTGGCTGATCGTGGGCGTCTGGGACATGCGAGGAGGACGACACGAGCGAGCGTGCGCGCTGCTTCTCTCAGGCCAGGGTAACGCAGTCGCGCACGCCCACGCATGCAAATTACGCGAGGAGTCAGACCGGCTGGACGGCCGAGGCGGGCCGGGTTTCTCAGAGCAGCTGATTCAGCTTCTCGTTGACCTTCGACTCGATCTTCCCCTTGAGCATCCGGAGCAGGAACGGGAGGTCGATCTGCACGCGGACCTCCTTGTCGCCGACCTCGACCGAGCCCTTGGTCCCCTTGGCGATACCACGCGGCGCGTCGAAGGCGATGCGGTCACCGTCCCAGTGCCACTCGAGCTCGAACTTCTCCTTCATCGAGCTTGCCAGGTCTTCGGCGCGCTTCTTCGCTTCTTCCTTCGGCAGCGCGTGGCCGCGACGGACGTCGATCGTGGACATGGTCCTCCTCTACTCCAGCCTCTTGACGATCCAGAAGCCCCGGGGCGTGTCGACGGGGCCGCCCACGCCGTCGACCCCGAGCGTGAACAGCACGTACTCGGGCGCGGGCTCGAGGACGCCGAGCTTCACCCGTCCCACGTCGTCCGAGGACCCTCCGTCGCCCTGCTGCACGGCGGCGTGGAAGTCCTGCGTCGCGGTGAGCAGCAGCCTGTCGGCCAGCGCCTGGGCCTCGAGCTTCGAGCGCGTGGGCGACCGGCTCGCGCCCGCGGCGCTGGGCTGAGCGCCCGCGTACGACACGAGGACGACGCCGAACCGCACCTGCCTCGGCACCGTGAGCGGCAAGGGCGGCACCGCCGTCCCGTCGGGCATCCGGCCGCCGGCGCCCGCGTCGATCCGGGGATCGGGGCCGAGGAGATCGGACAGGAGGAGCATGCCGCCGTCCCCCTCGAAGGCTCCGCCGCCGTCGCCGAGCGCGAACATCAGGCCGCCTCCGTCGTCCGTCGACGCGGAGGGACGCGGAGCGGGATCGTGACCGATGGCCCTGGGGGGCTGGAAGTTGTGGGCGACCAGCCACACGGCGACGACCACCACGGCGAGGCCGACGAGGGTCGTGACCCACCGCTGTACGCCCGCTTGCACGCCCGCCTGCATGGCCGCTTCTTACTTGGCTTCGCCCGAAGGAGCCCCGCCTCCGGGGACCTCGTCTTCCGGGGGCGGCGCCGGTGGCCCGAACTCCTCGTGCGGACGCTGCGTCGCGAACGGCGGATCGCCGTACAGCTCCAGCTGCGCCGCCAGCCAGTTCTCGCGCGCGATGAGCACGTCGCGCCGGGCCCGGGAGCTCGTCGCGGCCGCGTCGGCGCCCTTCGCGTCCGGCGCCACGAACGGGATCGCCTCGAGCTTCTGCAGCTCCTGCTCGACCTCGCCCAGCTCCTTGCGCACCAGCACCGGGTCGATGCGATCGCGCTCCGTGTACTCGTCGGTCAAGACGACGAGCTTGTCCGGCCCCACCTCCGCGAACCCGGCCCCCACGGCGCAGCGCTTCGTCTCGCTGCCCGTGCGGTACGTCACGATGCCCGTCCGCAGCGCCGCCAGCAGCGGCAGGTGCCCCGGCAGGACGCCGAACTCGCCCTGCACGCTCGGCGCCGTCACCTCGTCGACGCTCGCCGCCAGCGCCCGTCCCCGGGGCGTCACGATCTCGAGCGCTATCTTTTCGGCGACCATGGCGAGGCCCCGTCAGCTCTTGCCCGCGAGCTGCTGCGCCTTGGCCTTGGCCTCCTCGAGGTTGCCGACCATGTAGAAGGCCTGCTCGGGCATGTCGTCGTGCTTGCCCATGACGACGGCCTCGAAGCCGTCGATGGTGTCCTTCACCGGGACCTGCTTGCCCTCCATGCCCGTGAACTGCGAGGCGACCGAGAACGGCTGCGACAGGAAGCGCTGGATCTTGCGGGCGCGCGACACGATGAGCTTGTCGTCCTCGCTGAGCTCGTCCATGCCCAGGATGGCGATGATGTCCTGCAGGTCCTTGTACTTCTGGAGCGTGGACTGCACCTTGCGCGCGACGTCGTAGTGCCGCTGGCCGATGACGTTCGGGTCGAGGAGGGTGCTGGTGGAGTCGAGCGGATCGACGGCCGGGTAGATGCCGATCTCGGTCAGCGCGCGGCTGAGCACCGTCGTCGCGTCGAGGTGGGCGAAGGCCGTGGCGGGCGCGGGGTCGGTCAGGTCGTCGGCCGGGACGTAGATGGCCTGGACGCTGGTGATGGAGCCCTTGTTGGTCGAGGTGATGCGCTCCTGCAGCGCGCCCATCTCGGTCGACAGCGTGGGCTGGTAGCCGACGGCGCTCGGGATGCGGCCGAGGAGGGCGGAGACCTCGGAGCCGGCCTGCGTGAAGCGGAAGATGTTGTCGACGAAGAAGAGGACGTCCTGCTTCTCCTCGTCGCGGAAGTACTCGGCGACGGTGAGGGCGGAGAGGGCGACGCGCGCGCGGGCGCCCGGCGGCTCGTTCATCTGCCCGTAGACGAGCGCCGTCTTGCTGATGACCGGCTCGCCGCTGGCGAGCTTCGACTCCGTCATCTCGATGAAGAGATCGTTGCCCTCGCGCGTCCGCTCGCCG